>Ga0207416_1000105_pt1 | contig 150331 bp, 138 predicted proteins | sample PaiPotPPM11metaG_FD_184107 | JGI IMG/M metagenome (GOLD analysis project Ga0207416, IMG submission 184107) | Iron sulfur acid spring bacterial and archeal communities from Banff, Canada, to study Microbial Dark Matter (Phase II) - Paint Pots PPM... ...
AGCAGGGGCGATTGGTGGCTGGTCGGACGGGTGGCCAATCGGAGTCATCATGTCCCACTGCCGGCCACGCTGCCCGGCTCCGCCTCTCCTCTGCTCCCCGGCCCCCCGGCACCCCCGGCGGCGTCTGAAAGGGGTGTGACGTGTGGAGCACGCTGACCTGGCGTGACCTGGAGACGCCCGAGATCGCCGGCGAGGTGGCAGGCTTTCGAGAGGGAATGTTGCGCCTCATCCTGGCCATCGCCGCACTGGCCTATTTGACTTGGCACTTCACCATCACGAGCATCGTGCCTCCGGACGGCGATCTACCCTTCTGGCGGTTCTTTCCCGTTCCGATTGCCGCGCTCGGTGGGACGTACCTGCTGGTGCAGGTCCGCTCCCGTGTCGCGGTGGGGTTTTTCGTGGTATCGTCTGCGGTCGCCATAACCATTGCTATCTGGTTGTTACGTGCGCCGAACGGCTCCAAGGGCGATCGCAGTCGCCAGACAGTGGAACTGCCGCACATCTTGACCCGACGGCAGTCGCGTGCTCTGGCGGCGGGTACCCACTTGTGGGTGCGCAGTCGCCGCCCCCGGCATCCCAGCTCCCATGTGCTCGCCCTAACCGAACCGTATGGACCCCTGTCGTTGCCTAGCGATACCCGTCCAGGGTCGCCGTCAACTGCTGCTGGTCGACGGGCTTCTGCAGGCACGCCGCTGCGCCTAACGATAGTGCCACGTCGGTCTCCTCGAGCACCGAGCAGACGACCACGGGGATGTCGCGCGTCCGGCCGCTCGCTTTCAACGCGAGGAGCAGATCCCAGCCGTCGCGATCGGGCAGCATGATGTCGAGGAGGATCGCGCGCGGATGGCGTTGCTCGGCCAGTGTCAAGGCCTGGCCCACGTCCGCTGCCCCCAGCACGTCCCAGTCGGCGCCGCCAAGGTAGCGTTCCACCAGTCGGACAAACTCCTGGTTGTTGTCGACGACCAGCAAGAGACGGCGAGTGATCGCCGGGAACTGCACGTCCACTCTCCATCGCGGGGACGCCCCGGCCGGTGGATGAAAGGTCAACCGGCCCTTGAGAACCTCGACGAACGAGCGCCCCTCCGCGACACCGAGCTGGACAGGGTCCAATGGTCCCGGCGCCGGCCCGCTGATCTGCATGCTCACCAGACCGGCCGTCTGCTGGAGGCTTACCTCGATGGTGTTGTACTCGGTCAGATTGATCGCGTGGGTCAGGATTGCCAGCAACGCGTGGCGCAGTACCACACGATCCCCCCACATGGGAGCGGCCTCGGCGGGGATGTCCAGACGCAGCGTGACGTTCCGCCGCGCGCTGAGCGGCTCGAGCAGTCGGGCGACTTCCCGAACCACTGCTGGAGCGTCGATCTGACCACCGCCCACGCCCGAGACGAGCCGCTCGGCCTCCCGGCGGGGAGTCAGGTCAAGCTGAACTACTGGTTCTGGGGGGCGCCGCAGGAGAAGGCCTCCAACGAGAAGGTCGTGGCGGCCTACAACTCGGCGCACACCGATGTGGCGGTGACGCCCGTCCACGTACCGGCCGACTTCGTGACCAAGTTCGAGACCGCGGTTGCCGGTAACCAGGGTCCGGACATCTTCTACATCGACGAGCCCTCCTTCTACCGCTGGAGCTGCCACAAGCTGCCGCTGGACCAGAAGCCCTACCTCGACCGTGCCAAGGTGGATCCGTCGGCCAAATGGCGCCCGGAAGCGCAGTGGTGGTTCCAGGGCAAGTACATGGGAACGGGCATCGCCACGGAGCCGATCCTGCTCTACTACAATAATGACCTCTTCAAGCAGGCGGGTGTTCCGGAGCCGCCGCACACGCCCGCGACCGCCTGGAAGTGGGATGAGTTCGTGGCCGCTGCCCAGAAGCTCACCAAGGGCGAGGGTCCCGGCAAGACCTGGGGCGTCATGGTCTTCAGCAACTGGCAGGCCCTCCTGGTGGACGGTACGGCGGCGCGAGGCCGGCGTGGGCATCCTGTTCGCGCTGCCGGCCATCCTGGGGTTCGTCATCTGGGTCGTCGGGCCGATGCTGGCCTCTCTCGGCATCGCCTTTACCGACTGGAGCCTGATCTCGGCCCCATCGTGGGTGGGCGCGGCCAATTTCCAGCGCCTGCGCGACGACCCCCTGTTCTGGCAGTCGCTGCGCGTGACGGCCTACTACACCGTCGTCGCCGTGCCGCTAAATCTGGTGGCCAGCTTCGTGCTGGCGCTGTTCCTCAACCAGCGCATTCGCGGCGTGCGCGTCTTCCGCACCATCTTCTATCTGCCAGTGATCCTGCCGGCGGTGGCGACCTCGATCGTCTGGCTATGGCTGTTCAATCCCAACTTTGGCATCCTCAATCTCGGCCTGGCGGTGCTGCACCTGCCGGGGCAGAGCTGGATCTTCGACGAGCAGCTCGCTATCCCCTCGCTGCTGATGCTGGTGCCGTTTTTCTGGATGCTCAGCAGCTCGCGCAAGCCCATGAACGCGATCTTCCTCTTCCCGCCGCGCTGGATACCGAATCCGCCGCGCTGGGGCAACTACGTCCAGGCCATGACCGTGCTGCCATTCTATCGCTACTTCATCAACACCTTCCGCGTCGAAGCCGGCGTCATTGCCGGCTGGACCATCACCAGCGCGCTCCCCGCCGACAGTTTCGCCCGGCTGCGCTGGCCGGGTCGCGACACCGTCTTCTACCTGCTGCTCAGCGTGCTGATGCTGCCCGGCTTCGTCACCCTGGCGCCGACCTTTATTTTGTGGTCGCATCTGCACGGGGTGAACACCTACTGGCCGCTGGTGCTGCCGACCTGGTTCGGCAATTCCTTCTTCATCTTCTTGTTGCGGCAGTTCTTCCTCACCATCCCGTTAGAGCTGGAGGACGCCGTGCTCATCGACGGCGCCGGCTTCTTGCGCATCTTCTGGGAGATAATCGTGCCGCTGGTCAAACCGGCGCTGGCCGTAGTGGTCATCTTCTCCTTCATGCACGTCTGGAATGAGTTTCTCGCGCCGCTGATCTATCTCAACAGCCCGCAGAAGTTCACCATCGCGCTGGGCCTGGCGTCCTTCATCAGCTCCTACAGCTCGCGCTGGGACCTGCTGATGGCCGCCTCCACCGTGACCGTCCTGCCGATGGTGCTGGTCTTCTTCCTATTCCAGCGCTACTTCGTGGAGGGAATCGCGCTGACGGGGATCAAGGGGTAGGCTTCGCGCCCGGTGGAGACTATCATTGACCGATACATCAAGGAGGACACCATGCCGGTAATCCGTCGTGACACGCCCGAGCAGCGAGCCAACTGGCAATCGACCAAGCCCGACTGGCTCCAGGCCAGCGCCTACGGGCTGTTCCGTGTGCCGAAGGGTAACCCAGCGAAATTTGACCTGCACTACCACGACGCCGACGAGATCTGGTTCATCGTGGAAGGACGCGCCCGCATCTTGACCGAAGGTGTGGAATGCGAGGTGAAGCCAGGCGATATGGTCTGCACGGGGATGGGCGACGAGCACCACGTGCTGGAGGTGTATGAGGATCTGCTCGGCTTCTTCCTGGAAGGACAACTGGAGGGGCAAAAGCGGCGGGGGCACCTGCACCGCGATACCGACGGCGTCCCTGTCCCACGACGCCGGCCGGTCGCGGCGGGGAGCAACGCCTGATGGCCAAGAAGCGTTGTCTCATGCTTGGCGGCAGCAACATGGCCGGAGGCTGGATCCGCCGCATCTGGCCAAACTTCAGCGACCGTATGGAGATCGTGGGCCTGGTCGACGTCAAACCGGAGGTGCTGGCCGACGCGGGCGATTTCCTAGGTCTGCCAAGGGAGCGCCGGTTTACCGATATGGCCACGGCGTTCGATCAAGTCGAGGCCGACTTCTGCAACATCGTGATCCCCCCGGCGTTTCACAAAGCAGCGGTGTTGCACGCGGTACGCCGCGGCTTGCCCATCCTCAGCGAGAAGCCGATCGCCGACACCTGGCAAGCGTCGCTCGACATTTTTCGCGCTGTGAAGGCATCAGGTCTGAAGATGCAGGTGGTCCAGAACTACCGCTACAATGCCAATATGCTGACCATGCGGCAGGTGCTGCGAGGCGGCGATCTCGGCCGGATCAACTATATCGTGGGGCGCTTTGGCGCCGACTACCGCGAGTACGGGTCGTGGGGCGCGCCGTTTCGCCACGAGATCCCGCACGCGCTGCTGGTGGAGGGCGGCGTGCATCACTTCGACATGCTTCGTAACCTGAGCGGCAGCGATTGCCTGAGCATGGCGGGCTGGGAGTGGAATCCGTCCTGGAGCAGCTCCAAAGGGGAGTACGGTAACCTGTACGTCATGTCCATGACCAACGACGTGCGGGCCAGCTACGAGGGATCCGGCACGGCGGCCGGCGCGCAGCACAGTTGGCGCAAAGAGTACTATCGCGCCGAGTGCGAGCGCGGAGCCGTCACCGTGGGCAACGATTCCATGGTGCGCATCCAGCGGCTGAAGCCAGGCGGCGGGTTGGTGGTGGAGGAGGTACCGCCTATCCGGCCTCGGCACGAGGGCCACCCCTGGATTGCCAAGGAATTTCTGGATTGGCTGGATGGCGGCCCCACCCCGGCGACGGTGATCGACGACAACCTCAAGACCAATGCCATGGTGTTCGCCGCGATCGAAGCATCACAGAGCAACCAAGTCGTCGACGTGGCGGCGATGGTGCGGGCGGCGGAGCAGGGGTGAGGGTCTGTGCCCGGAATTTGACAGGGAGAGCGCAATTATGAGCAAGACCGTCGTGATCGTTGCCGCCCTCGACACCAAGGGCCAGGAAGCGAAGCTCATCCGCGACTTCGTTGCCGCGCATGGCGTGACCCCGCTGGTGTTGGATGTCGGCGTCCTCGACCAGCCGTCGATCCCAGCGGATGTCTCCCGAGCGGAGGTGGCGCGGGCTGGTGGCGACGATTTGGCCGCGCTCGCGGCGGTACGGGACAAGGCGCGCGCCATGGAGGTGATGCCGCGCGGCGCGGCGGCCGTGGCGGCGCGGCTGCACGCGGAAGGCCGGCTCGACGGTATCATCGGCATCGGCGGCTCGGCGGGCACCGCTATCGCCAGCAGCGCGATGCGCGCCTTGCCCGTCGGCGTACCCAAGCTGCTGGTCTCGACCGTGGCCGCGGGCGATACCCGGCCCTACGTCGGTACCAAAGACGTGACCATGATGTACTCGGTAGTGGACATCGCCGGCATCAACAGTCTCTCCGCGCGTATCCTCACCAACGCTGCCGCGGCCATCGTGGGGATGGCCAATGCGGAGCCGCCCAGGGTGGCGCGGCGCCCCCTGCTAGCAGCCTCGATGTTCGGCAACACGACGGCCTGTGTGGACCGGGCGCGGGGGAAGCTGGAGCAGGCCGGCTACGAGGTGCTCGTCTTCCACGCCACCGGCGCCGGCGGGCAGACCATGGAGAGCCTCATCGCCGACGGCTACATCGACGGCGTGCTGGACATCACCACCACGGAGTGGGCCGACCAGCTCTGCGGAGGCGTCTTCGCGGCTGGCCCAACCCGCCTGGACGCGGCCGGACATGCCGGCGTGCCCCAGGTGATCGCCCCCGGTTGCCTGGACATGGTCAACTTCGGCGCGCCGGACACGGTACCGGCCAAGTACGCCGGCCGGAAGCTCTACCGCTGGAATCCCAACGTGACGCTGATGCGCACCACGCCGGAGGAGAACGCCGAGCTGGGCAAGATCATCGCCGAGAAGGCCAACGCGGCCAAGGGGCCGACGGCAATCCTGATCCCCTTGCGCGGCGTCAGCCAGCTCGACAGCGCCGGCGGCGACTTCTGGTGGCCGGAAGCGGACGCGGCGCTCTACTCCGCCATCAAGGCGAATGTCCTCACGGGCGTTCCGGTGATCGAGCTGGACCACAACATCAACGATCCCGAGTTCGCCGACCGCGCGGCCGGGCTGTTGCTGGAGCTGGTGCGGTCGCGGGCGACCGCGACGGGCGCCGGGGCGTAAGCGGCGCAGCCGGTGAGGCCGGGCGCGTCCGTGGCCACGGACGCGCCCGACCTCACCGTGGGCAGGGAGCGTGGCGCCCGCTCCATCTCAGGTCAGCCCGGCCATTCTTGGCGCCAACTACATGACGTTGAAGGTCTCAGCGACCTCGATACTGCCGCCTCCCTGCAGGACTGGGCAGCCCTTCGCCATCTCGACCGCGGCGTCCATGCTGTCGGCCTTGATGATGCTGTAGCCGCTCACCGGGTTCGCGCCGCCACCTTTGGTCACCATGCCGCCGCTCGTGATGGTGCTGGCCTGACCGATCGGGTTGCCGCCGTCGACGACGGCGGCGCCCAGGTCGCCGTACCATTTCCCCCATGCGGCCATGACCTGGCCGCGCGCCTCTTCCGTCTGGGGCATGCTGCCACCGTGGTAGGCGAGAAGATAGCTGCTCACGGTATTTCTCCTTCTTATTCACGTATACACGTCAACTACATCCAGGGGGCATCCGCCACCCTGGCGGGGGCCGGCGCCACGTCTTACATCCTCATCCTTTCTCGTTGGCTGCGCCCGCTTGGGCGCAGGCAGCAATGTAGTGCGGGAGCATGCCGTCCCATCCGGCGCGGTTGGCGTCCCGCCAGCTCGGGCCACGCGCGCCGAGCCGTTCCCAACCGCGGTGTTCGATGTCAACTCGAGTCGTCGCGCTGCCGAGATCGGCAAACCTGACCTCAACCTCGGTGGCGTCGGCGCGATTTGTCATAATGTGCCAGAGGTAGGCGAGCCGATTGGGAGGATCCCACACGGTGATCTCGCCCCAATCGACCTCGACGCCGGCCGGCGTGCGCTCGAAGATGCGGCCGCCCGGCCGTGGCTCGAACACCACCGCTAGCCCCCGCTCGCCGGTCATGGTGTGGGAGACCGGCCACCAGCGCGACGTCTGCGCGGTCCAGACCGCGAAGGCGTGATCGACCGGGCAGTTGACCTCGAACGACAGCCGCAACGGCTCAATCATGGCTCCCCCTCCGCTGGCTTGGTGTTCTCGGCCAGGAGCCGAAAGCGGGCGGCCGCCTCGCCCCACACCTCGGTGAGGTAGGCTTGCAGCGCCTCGACGCCAACATCGTCCAGCTCGTAGATGCGCCGTGTCCCGCGCGGCTCGTCGGTGACGAGCCCGGCATCCTTGAGCAGGCGCAGATGCCGCGACACGGCGGGCCGGCTGATCGGCAAGGCGTCGGCGATCTCGCGGACGGACCGGCCGCCCGTGCCGAGCAGCTCCACGATGGTGCGGCGGTGGGAGTCGCCCAGGGCATCGAACGGGTCGCCGCGTTGTCGTGCTGCTCGCATGTCCGAATGGTAACATGAATGCTACCATTGCGCAAGTGCTACGGACGGATTCAGAGCTCCCCGCCGTGCTCTGCTAGCCACTGCTTGCGCGCGGCATGATCCGGCATCGCCCGCTCCAGGCGGCGCCAGAATTCGGGCTTGTGGTGCGGCTCGCACAGGTGGACCAGCTCGTGGACCACGACGTAGTCGATGATGCGGGGCGGCAGCGCCATGACGCGCCAGTGAAAGTGCAGCCGGCCGCTCCGACTGCAAGAACCCCAGCGGTAGCCGAGCTCCTTCACGACGATGGCGCGGAGGACCACACCGACACGGTCGGCGTAGACGGCGACGCGCCGCGCCAGCCAGGATTGACCATGCTGGGTATGCCAACGCACAAAATGCTCCTGGCCACGACTACTTTCCTCACGCTGGAGCATGAAGCGGCCCTGGTGCAAGCGCAACGGCTGGGCCGGCCGTTCTCGCGGCGTGTCCACGAGCAGAAGCCGGTAGCTCCGCCCCAGGTAAGAGAAGCCCTCTCCGTTCACGAACTCTTTTGGCGTGCTCGGGCGGCGGAGCAGCTCGCGTTCCGCCAGCTTCGTGTACACCCAGAGCAGCTTCTTGCTGGCTGCCTCCTCGACGCGGTCCAGGCAGCAGTCGGCCGGGACCGAGACGGTCAGTGATCCATCGCGGTCAATGGTCAGGCTGACTGTTTTCCGGCGGGGGCTGCGGCGCAGCGCGAAGGTGAGGTCGCCGATGTTGAGCGCGTCGGTCACGGGACCAGCCTGGTGTGCAGCGCCTTGGCCAGGTCGACCAGCTCGTCCGCGATGGCTTGCTGACGCTGGAACGGCGCCAGATCGTGCTCGTCGAGAAACTGCAAGACCCAGCCGCGCAACACGTTCTGGCCGTACGTGTTGCGCCAGAAGTCGACGAGGCGGATCTCCTGGCGGATGTGCTCGACCAGCTCCACGGTGAGTCTGGCAAGCTCGGCCAACCGCTCCGACGACAGCGGTCTGCGACCGACCGCGGCGTCGACCAGGATGCCGAGAAAGGGCGCCTGAGTCCGGGGATCCAGCCCGGTCTGGTCCGCTGGCCGCCCCTCGCGGACCTCCTGTGTAAAGTCACGCAGCGCCGCGACAAGCTCCTCCCAGTTTTGCTCGAACTGCTGCAGGATCGCTTCCAGCCGCTCGCTCAGCTTCCGGTAATAGATCGGGTCCTCGTGCAGGTGCGCGCTGATGTGATGCCTGGCGGCGAACTCCATCTCCGACGCCTTGGCCCGAGTGGAGGCGTGGGAGTCGACGGCACGGTTGAAGTCGGCAGCCATGATCGACACGGGCGGGATCTTCGGGTCGATCCCGCGCGCCAGGACGTACTCGTCGATGAGGCGGCGCACCTTCGGCTCCGCGCCGGCCAGGTTGAGCTGGGAGTCGCGGTAGAGATTGGCGGCGGCCTTATTGATGTAACCAAGCAGCTTGGCGTGGCGCAGGTAGGGCAACGCCTCCGGCCGCGGCAGCACCACGTCCAGGCTCTCCAGGAACTGCTTCAGCTTGACGACGAAATCGGCGCGGACCTTCACGTCGCGGAGCAAATCCACGCAAGCGTCCACGGCGGCGATGTCGGGGATCCCGCGGATCTGGAAGACTGCCAGCGCACGCCGGTGGCGCAGCTCCAGGGTGGGCAGCTCGTCATCCAGGCGTAGCATCGCCCCTTGCAGGTCTGCCGCGCTGTACGCTGCCAGCGCTTCCTTGAGATGCCGGGCGACGCCGTAGTAATCCACCACCAGGCCGTGCGACTTGTTGGCGTGCGGGCGGTTGACGCGGGCGATCGCTTGCAGCAGCTCGTGCCCTTGCATGAAGCGGTCCAGGTAGAGCGCCTGCTCGGCGGGCGCATCGAAGCCGGTGAGCAGCATGCTCTTCACGCAGAGGAAGGCGAGCGGATCGCCGGCGCCGCCATCCGGCGTCGAGAGCGGCTTCTTGAAGCGCTCGATCCGCGCCTCGGTTGTCCCCGGATCGCTCCACGTTCGCCAAGCCGGGTCGTCGTTGTGATTGCCGGAGATCACCGCCGCGAACTCCAGCCGGCGGATCGTCTCCAGGTGAGGATGCGCACGCACGAGGAAGCCAACCTCGCGACCGCGGCGTTGCAGCTCGTCGTCGCTGAGGGTCAAGAGTGCGGCGTCCATCGCCTCCAGTTGCCGTGTAATTTCGTCGCGGGACTCAACCAGCGCCCGCTGATAGCGTACGGCGGCCAGCCGGCTGACCGCGACGACCTGCGCCTTGAGGCCGTTGGGCAGCACCGTCTCGACGTAGTGCCGCAGCATGTCGCGCGCCTTGGCGGCGATGAGCCTGGGCGCCTCCAGCACGTCGCCTTCGGTGGCGTACTTGCGCTTGATGACCTCCAGCTCCTCCGGCGTCCGCTCCTGGAACATATCCTCGAAGAGATGGTCGAGGCTCCGCCCGTCGGCCACGACGCCCTCGGTCGTGCGGCCCTCGTAGAGGATGGGCACGGTAGCGCCGTCGTCTTCCGATTGCTGGATCGTGTAGCGGTCGATGAAGTCGCCGAAGATCTCCTGCGTGCGCTTGCGGTCGCCCATCAAAATGGGCGTGCCGGTGAAGCCAATGCGGGCGCAGTTGGGCAGTGCCTTCAGCAGGTTGGCGTGCATGGTGTTGGTGTGCGAGCGATGCGCCTCGTCCACCAGCACGAGGATCTCTTCCGATTCGTTGAGGACCGGGAAGGTGGATTCGGCATCGGCCAGCCGAAGGACATCCCCGCCGGAGCGATAGTCGCCTGCCGGCTCGGCGACGCGCTGAGCAGACGCCGTGGAAGCGGTTCGCGGCGACAGCTCGATCACCTCGGCGTCGTCGTCCGGCGCGTGATACTTCTGGATCAGCGCGAAGACCAGCGCCGGACCATCTTCCCGCAGCCGCTCCTGGAGGTCCGCGGCGCTGCGCGCTCGATGCACCGTCTCGCCGGTCAGCAGTGCCGTGTCGCCGAGCTGCTTCTCCAGGTCGGTGCGATCAGTAATCACCACGATCTTGAAGCGGCGCAGCACCGGCAGCGTACGCAGCTTGCGCACCAGGAAGACCATGGTGAGGCTCTTGCCGGATCCCTGGGTGTGCCAGATGATGCCGCCGCGCTGATCGGTGAATCCGTGCTGGAGGCGGGTCTGCCCCTTTTGCAGCCGCCGAATGGCCTCGTGGACCGCCCGGAACTGCTGATAGCGGCCGACGATCTTCGTGTTCTTGCCCTCGGCGCGCGTGAAGAGCGTGAAGTTGCGCACCAGATCCAGCAGGTGGTCTGGGCGGAGCATGCCGGCGACGAGGATCTGCTGGCTGCTCAACGTCTCGACGCCCAGCTCCGCCCAGACCCGCGTCAGCAGTACCGGACTGGTGTCCTTCCACTCCAGGTAGTGCTCGTAGGAGGCGCCGACGACGCCGACACGCGACTCGTAGAAGTAGGTCGACACCAGGAGCTGGTTGTAGTGGAAGAGCGGCTCCGCGCCCTCGTCGCCCTCGACCCACTCGCGCTGATTGCTGTAGCGCAGCAACTGGGTGATGCCCGCCTCCATCGGATCGGTGGCGGCGGGACTCTTGCACTCGATCACCACGAGCGGGATGCCGTTCACGAACAGGACCACGTCCGGCACGATGGTGCGCTGACCGGCGGGGCCATCGACGCGGAACTGGTCGATCACCAGGAAGTCACTGCGCTCGGTGTGCTGGAAATCGACAAAGCGGACGGGCTGCTCCTTGCCGCCGTGCCGGTCCGGGTCGCCTTCAACCTCGGTCCCTTGCAGGAGGAGGCCGGTGGCGACCTGATTGGCCTCCAGAAGCTGATAGGCGCCCAGCCGCTCCAGCGCTCCCACCGCTTGATGGACGCGGCTGTCGTCGAGCCAGGGCAGGCCGTCCGCGTCGACATTGATGCGCCGGATCGCCGCGCGCAGCCGCTCAAACAGGAGCACCTCGCGAAAGCTGCGCCGCTCGGTCAGCTCGGGAACATCGACGTCGCCTTCGATGCGCTGCCAGCCCATCGCCTCGAGCTGCTCGATGAGCGGCAGCTCGACCTTGGTGCGCTCGTCAGGGATGGGCGCCACGTCAGATCCTCAGCTCGCGGTGGTCGAGCCAAGAGCACATCCGATCTTCGGCTGCGGCCGGATCGCCGCCTACCGGTGTCGGATACACCTCGGCCGACCGATTGCCGACAATGACTATACAGAAGCCAACGTGAAGCCACAACCGAACCGCGCACTGATGGCATTGCAGTGCGCATTCCGGAATTTCCGTCGCGGCGGTGTAGGGGCTGGCCTTGTGCCCGCCCTGGTAACCCCACCCGGCCACGCTCCAGGTTGGGTACGGTGTTCCCGAAGCCTTCCGTCGTGGTACAGTGTTGATGTCACATTGACACATCGACACATGGGGGAAAGCCATGCGAGTACGGCTATCCGTGGATGTCGAGCCGGCGCTGAAGCGGCGACTGAAAGTGGCGGCCGCGCTACGGAACGTGACGGTGAAGGACCTCATCGAGCAGGCGCTTGAACGCGAGCTTGGCGATAGCGTCCCCGACCGCGCGGCACGTGACCTGCGCTGGCTGGAGGGTGACGTGTCCCAGCTCGGCTTGCATGATCCATATCAATGGGAGGAAGAGGAGCTTGATGAGGGCGAGCCACTAACGCCGGAGTATCCGCGTGCCTGATCAACTGAGGATCGGTAGTCTCATCACCGCGCTGTTCCCAGAGCACCGTCCGGGTGGTCATGAGCAGGAGGGCTACCGACCGGCCGTAGTGGTGGGTCTCCCGCGGTTGGCTGGCGCGCCTCGCTTCGAGACGGCAATCGTCGCACCGCTTACCAGCGATCGCGGTCAGGCCTGGGCGGCCAATAGCCGGCGGCTCTACCCGCGCTTTCCGGCGGGCCTCGCCGGCCTCCGATCCCCCTCCATCTGCCTATTGGATCAGGTGCGAGCACTGTCCGTGGAGCGAGTGCACCGAGTCCGCGCGCAACTCAGCGATGTCGAGTACGCACCCATCCGCGAAGCACTGCAAATCGTTCTCGACGAGCGGGGACAAGTAGTCCATCCCCGACCGCATTAGCCTGGCCCAGGGCGTGAGCTCGATGTGCTACGAGCTGTAGCCGGCGAGTCAGCGTGCTTACTGTCCACGCCGAAAAGGACGACTCGCGTGTCGGGAAGGCGAGCGAACGCCATCTCAACGCGCGGCCTCACCACGGACCACTGGAGCCCGCCGTTGCCGCAACCGAGCGCGGGAATCGCGATGGAGTGGATAGCTCGTTGCCGAACCGCCTCGATCAGCACGTGAAGCCCGGCTTCAATGTCTTCCAGGCGCGACCGATCCCTCCAATGCCGCTTCGTCGGGAAGTTCATGATGTACTTTGGGTTGGCTGCGGACCCGGTCTCGACAACGAGCATTCGGCCCGGTTGCACGTCGCCCGCTCGGCATGCCTGCTCGTAGCGGCGAAAGTTCTCGGGGAACGCCAGTTTGAATTGCAGCGCGATGCCTTTGCCCATAACGCCGACGCAGTTGACCGCGTTGACCAGCGCCTCGGCGTCGGCTTTCAGAAGATCGCCTTGTCCACGCTCGATCATATGATGTCTCCAAGCAACCGGCCCGATGGGGGCACCGCCAGGCTTGACCACCTACGGTGTACGTTCTACCATTGCCGGGTGGCGGGCAGCAACTCCGCCAGGAATGCCCAGCGGGAGCGCGTGGGAGGAGGTCCAGCGATGCATCGGGCGCTGACTCGACGGGGGATGTTACAGGCGGCCGGCACGGTGGCCGGCCTGGCCGGGGCGACGCTCCTGGCCGCCTGCGGGGGGGCGGCCGGGACGTCGACGGCGTCCACCGCTGCCGTGTCCAGCGCCGCTCCATCGAGTGCCGCGACTTCCAGTGCGCTCTCCGTGAGCGCCGCTTCCTCGTCTTCGACGTCGACCAGCGCTGCGCCGGCCAGCAGCGTCAGCGGCGCCGCTGCGCCGACGGCAGTCGCCACGGCCGCGACGACCGCCGCCAAGCAAGGCGGCCAGACCTTGACACTCTCCGGCTACGATACCGTGGAGAAAGGCGACCTCGACGCCGTCGCGGCCAAGTTCAACGCGCAGTTCGCCGGCCGCTACAAGCTGGAGCCCTCCATCATCCCCTACGACACCTACATCGACAAGACCATCGCCATGCTCTCCAGCGGCACGCCGCCGGACGTGCTGAATCTCTGGGCGCAATACAAGCCGGAGTGGGTAGACAAGGGGCTGATGCTGGACCTGAGCGGCCACATCCAGGCGAGCAAGGACGCTGCGCCCGATCTCTACCTCAAGCCAATGGTCGACGCCATGCAATACCAGGGCAAGTTCTGGGGCACGGCCCAGGACTTCAACGGGGTGCTCCTCTACCTGAACACCGACCTCTTCAAGGCCAAGGGCATCGACCTGCCCAAGGATGACTGGAGCTACGACGACTGGCGACAGATCGCCAAGCAGCTCACCGACCCGGCCAAGCACCAGTTCGGCGGCACCAACGACGCCAATCAGGCCGGCTCGCAACACTTCTGCATCATCCACAACTACGCCAACCATTACTGGGTCGACGCCAACGCCAAGAAGGCGCTCCTCAACGACCAGCCCACGATGGATGCGCTGACCCTGTTCCAGCAGGCGGCCTACAACGACCAGAGTCTGCCCTCCGCGGCCGATCCGTTGCCCGCCAACACCGGGTTCACCAGTGGGAACGTGGCCATGGTGAAAAACTGGGGCAACTACCCCTACAGCATCCACTTGGACACCTCCAAGCCGGGGGCGTCGGCGTTCAACTGGACGTGGCACACGTTGCCGAAGGGACCGGACGGTCAGCAGCACTTCAGCCAGGGACACCTGTGGTCGATTGCCAAGAGCAACAGCCACCCGGACGACGCTTGGGCGCTGGCCGAATGGGCCGGTGGGCTGCAAGGCTGGAAGGCCTGGACGGCCGTAGGCAAGGGCCAGCCGCTGCCGATGAAAGACCCGGCCTTGTGGGCGGAGTATCTGAGCTTCCTGCCGGCGGATCAGGCCACCAAGTTCCGCGACTTCATGATCAACACGCTCTACCAGCAGCTCGCGGTCAACTTCGAGTACTGGCCGACCTACGGGCAGTGCTCCAAGGTGATGGGCGCCGCGCTGGGGGAGATGTACGGCAAGGCGCCGGGCTCCGTGCAGAGCGCGCTCACCAATGCCAACCAGCAGATGAACGCCATCCTCGCCAGTGCTTGACGCGCCAGCGGGGACGACGACATGCACTGTGGTCGTCTACGACCACATCCCGAGCACGTCCGTGGAGGCCTGCACGACGAGGAGACCAGCATGGCGCTGAAGGTTGGCATTATTGGGGGCGGAGGCATGGGCAAGCGCCACACCGATGCCTACCGCAAGCTGCCCGACGTCGAGGTGGTCGCCATCGCCGAGGTCGACCCGCAGCGCGGCGCCGCCTTCGCCGCCGAGTACGGTGTGGGCCACGTGGCCAACTATCTCGACATCCTGGATCGAGTGGATGCCGTCAGCGTCTGTCTGCCCCACACCCTGCATCGCGCCGCCTGCGAAGCGGCGGCCGCGGCGGGCAAGCATATCCTGTGTGAGAAGCCCCTGGCGACCACCCTCACCGACTGTGACGCCATCATCGGCGCGGCGCGGCGGAGCGGCGTGCTGCTCATGACCGGCCAGACACACCGCTTCCTGCCGGAAAACCGCACGGTGAAGAAGCTGCTCGAGGCCGGGGAGATCGGCGAGAACGTGATGGCGCAGGACACCATCCTGGGCACGCCCGGTGAGCTCGGCTGGCGGGGGAAAGTGGCGCTATCCGGCGGCGGCGTCTTCCTCGACAATGGGGTGCATGCCGTGGACCGCCTGCGCTGGTGGCTGGGCGCGGAGGTGAGCTGGTTGGCCGCCCGCATCGGCAACTGGCTGCAGACCAACGAGGGTGAGGACACCGGGCAGGCGCTGCTCGGCTACAGCAACGGGGTCCACGCCACGGTGACGCAGAGCCGTGCCGTGGCGCGGCCGGCCGCGACCAGCGTGACGGAGATCGTCGGCACCCGCGGAGCCATCCGGGTCCACTCCTGGGGCGACGTCCACCTGGCGCGGCAGGGCGCGACGACCTGGGAGCGGGTGGAGTTCCCGCGGCCGGCAAGCGGGCACGAGGCAGAGCTGGCGGAGTTCGTCGCGGCGGTCAGGGAAGGGCGGCCGCCCGCGGTGACGGGCGAGGACGGCGCCATCGCCGTGGAGACGGTGCTCGCCATCTACCAGGCGTCCGAGCAAGGGCAGGTCGTCCGCCTGCCGTTGGCCCGCCGTTAGGCGCCACCGCCCGGGCTGTCGTGGCGGCGATGGCGGGAACGGACAGCGTGGCGGGACTGTGGCGCCCTCCGGGGCGCGGATGAGCAGGCCCGCCCATACCAGAAAGGTCGACCGACAGGATCCTATAACCGTCTGTTTCCGAGAAGCGCCGTTATCGGAACCGGGCGCTTCGCGCGGGACTACCAAGGCCGCCCGCTGCGCCGGGTGCGCTGGGCGCGCGGTCGGGTGCCGGTGGCCGCCCGCGGCGGGCGGCCTGGCGGCCCTCACGCTGTGTTGGCGAGGGCTTGCAGCGGTGGCTTCAACCCGCTGAGCATGGCCTGCGGCGTGACGGCGTTCTTCCAGAGCGCGTCCAGCTTCGGGTTGATCAGGTTGTACATCTGGTCCTGATTTGTCTCCCGACCCAAGAGGGTCTGCGGCACGAAGTCGCGGCAGATCGCCACGACCAACTTCGTGTCGATGGCCGGGGTCGCCGCGATGGTGTCCTTGATGTAGGCGTCCAGGAAGTCCAGGCGCGCGGGGATCTGGTCGGAGAGCTGATTGAGCCGGGCGCCGTCGATCAGATACTTGACCACGTCCCAGGCCTCCGGCGGATGCTTGGAGCCCTTGACGATCGACATGCCGTGGGCGTTCATATCCGGCGTGCTGATCTTCACCTTGGGGATGGGCGCGAGGTGGGTCGACGCCGCCGGATGCGTGACCGTGTAATTGGTCCAGTTATAGGCGGCCACGATCTGCATCGCCGCCTTGCCGGCGACGAAGAGGTCGACCTTCCCGAACAGCTGCGCGGCCTCCCCCGGCAGGGGGACCACGCGCGACTTATAGTACAAGTCCTGCAGCCGCGTGTAGCAGTCCATCATGTCCGGATTGTCGCAGATCACCGTCTTCAGGTCGGGGGAGACCCAATCGGTCTGCCACAGGAGCGGCCAGCTCCCGATGGTCCAGGCGAGGCTGTTATGGCCGAACTGGCTGACCTTGTCCCCCGTTCGTTTGGTCAGCTTCGCCGCGGCCTGGACCCAATCGTCCCACGTCCAGGCTTGGGCGAGGTCGGTGGACGGGAGGGGGACGCCGGCCGCTTGGAAGAGGTCGGCATTGCAGAGGATGGCCAGGCTATTGCCGCCGAGCTTCCAGGGCATCTGCACGATGTGGCCCTGATAGACCGCGAGGTCGGCAAAGTTCTTGGGGTTATAGCTGTCGGTCGGGTAGTGGTCGCGCTTGACCAGATCGTCCATCGTCGCCGGATCGGCGAAGCCCTGCGTCACCAGAAAGGTGGCGTCGCGGGGGCCCTCGAAGATGTCCGGCGGGACGCCGCCAGCGATCAAGGTGGTCAGCTTCTCCATCACCTGTTGGGTGCCCGCTTGCGGTTGGGGGAGCCCTTCCAGGGTGACGGTGGGGTGCGCCCGGTGGTACGGGTCGCCGATCGCGGTGGCGAACCGGGTGACCTGATCGCCGGCCAGTTCTGTGAAGACCGTGATCGTGATGGCGCCCGGCGCGGGCGCCGCCGTGGCGCTGGCGACCGCGGCGCTCGTAGCGGGCGCGGTGCTGCTGCCGGTCGTGGCCGCGGCCGCGGTGGTCACGGCAGCCGCAGTGGTCGGCGCTGGAGCCGCCGCACTCGCCGAGGCCGGTGCCGCTGTGGCGGTGGTGACGGGCGTGGCGGACACTGCAGCCGAGGTCGTGGCCGCGGCCGTGGAGGACGCGGCGATCGTGGCCCCGCTGGTCCCGCCGCAGGCGGCCAGGACGGCCACTCCGGCCAGGCCGACGGTGGTCAGGGCGCTGCCGCGGAGGAGCATCCGGCGCGTGAGCGAGCGATCCATGGTGAGGCCTCCTCTGCGCTCTCCACGCGCAGACCCACGTGGGGGTACCACCAGGCACTGGGCGTGGGCACACCCACCGCGGGCGCGTCGGGCCGCGGGTCCCCGGCTGGCGTCCCCATACTACGCCGCCGCCGGGAGCACGTCAAGGTAGCGTCGGGCCGCCGGCCCGAGAGCCGCCAAGCAACTGTGACCTATTTGGCGCCATCGCGCATCTTGGCTGAGCCGACGTGACTATATTCCACAGCGTTGTCGCGCGTTTGGACGTCGTTCACTGGCATACAATCGCGGCGGATCTGGGTGAGCCACATAACCTGCCCTCCTATTTGGAGGTAGGGATCTGGAAAAGGTGTCTGCCTTCCACACTTCGAGGACGCTGCCCTCTGCCAGCCCTTGGAGATCGAGGTGGCTCAGTGCTGTCATCCCCCAGATCCTCCCGCCGCCATGGACGACGTACGCACTCGCCCTGTCAACAGGTCGTCCATAAGTCCCTGCTTGAGTTGTCGCAGCTTGTCCCGGTAGGTTTCCTCGACCTGAAGGCGCAAATCGTGCCTGGACAGAATGGCGACAATCGCCCTTTGCTCCTCAATGGGTGGAACCGGTACCGTGACCAGGGCGAGCTTCTCCCTCGTCAGATGTGTGATGCTCGTCTGCGACACGAAGCGAGTGAGCAGGCCATAGTCTACCGCCAACCGCATGTATCGAAGCATGTAGCCCGGTAAGATTCGGCCATCTCTTGGTCGGAGACGATGGATCGCCTTCTGGAAGAAGCAGTTCGGTAGTTCACCCTGCCAAAGGGCGGTCCTGCCGACCTCGCCACCTTCGCAAACGAGCAGATCTCCGGGATACAGGGAGAACTTCTCCTGCTCGTCGTGGGTAAAGTCCATCGTCTCGAGATCGGACGGATCGACGTGATCCCACTGGACATTGCGATTAGCCAGGTAGGGGTACGGACTTTGCCCGGTCTTTGCTGCCTTGCTCAGCATCTTGCCAAGTTGCATCTCGAAAAGCTCGACCACCGACCACAAGTTCCATGATTCAGGAACCAGACCGAGTGACGTAACCTGGAAGTAGTCCGGACGTGCCGCTGGGTCGCGCAACTGCCCCTGCTCGTCCAGCCCGCGCGTGAGCAGGTCGTGCAGCAGCCCGGCCTTCACCTGCTTGAGCTTGGCGATCAACACTTCGGTTTGTTGGATGGTGGCGTCGATGGTGTCGAGGATTTCGGCAATACGGCGCTGCTCGGAAGGAGGTGGAGGGAGAACGCGAATGCGGTACACGTCGTTTCGGTTCAGGCCGGGCACTCCGGTTGAGCTGTCCAGCCGCCGAAGCGGAAGGGAGCGTAGCAGCCAGTAGCACCAGCGAAGATTCAGCCGGTCCTTTGGTACGACGTAGTACGTCGTATCAATTGGCCAGAAACAGGCTGCGCTCCATGCTACGGCGCCTACAGATCCCTTGCGCCCAACAATGATTCCTGGACCGGATACGAGGTAGGAATCGTGCCACCCGACCTCGCCATTTGAGCCATAAACCGGAAAACCCCCGCCGCTCCGGTGGGTTTCCGGCAGACTAGCACCGTATTCCAGCGCCAGGATGTCACCAAGGAACTCCTCCCGGCGGGATTCAATTGGCATAACCGAGGCCCCCAAGGATCCTGTTGACGCTCGTTACGGTCCCTTCTCGCTCCGCTTCAATGTCCCGCAGCGTCACGCGATACTTATCCCACCAGTTCTCGAATGCTGCCACGACTTGCACGCGGCGTGCGACAACGTGGCGATCGAGATGCCCGGACAGGTCGCTTCGGCCGATGTCGAGCACCAGTCGCTGGCAATCGCCCTCATCCAGCTCGGCGCGGGCCTGCTCCAGACGCCGCGCCAACTCTGACTTGAGGCGCTGCCCCTCCTTCTTTGCCGCAGCCAGGTCTCGCTTGAGTGCCTTGACCTCCTCGGCGCTCAGCGTCTCCTCGTTCTCCTCCACGTCTTCGGTGTCGTCCTCCTCGCCGCCCTTCTTGGTGGTAGCGTCCAGGCGGCTCTCCAAATCGGAGCGGGTGGCCTCGCTGGCCGCTAGCTCTTCCAGGTAGCCGGGCAGCAGTCGCGCGACGACCTTGTGGCTGGTCGGGTCGAAGCGCTCGCCGTTGCCGGAATCGGTGTTCTCGAGGGCGGTGAGGACCGTGCTTACCCACCCGTCCACCAGCCCGGCGAACCCCTGCTCGACCAGGGTCTTCAGGTCGTACTGGCTCTCGTTCCACCAGATGGCGATCACGCCGCTCACCTTGAAGCGGTCGAGCAGTCCGATGGGGGTGAGCGCGGCGGCGAACGACTCCAGCAGCTCGGCGCGCACCGCCGAGAGGTCTTTCGTCACCGGCAGACCCAGCAAGCGCCCCTCGCGCGCTTGCCACCAGGTCGCGAAGGCGTCGCGCAGCCGCGCCTCCTGGGCCTCCACGCCGGCATTGGCAGCGATGGCCGCGCTGATCTGGCGGCGCTCGGCGATGGGCGGCGCGAAGTCGAAGTAGGCGGCGTCGCGCTCCACCAAGAGGTCGAGCGGATTGAGCCCGTGGGCGGCGAGTAGGTCTTGCTTCGCTGCCACTTCGGCCTTTGGCACGCCGCCGAGCAGGTGTGCCCGCACGTCCTGCGGCTCCGGCGGCGGGGCGTTGTCGGCGTAGCGCCGGATGTTCAGGTTCCAGTCGTTGGCGGCTAGCTCGGCCACGGGCACGACCGCAGCGTAGCCGGGGATGTCGCGGAAGGCGGCGAAAGCGGAGGCGATTTTCTCCACGTGCTCCGGCCGCCGATAGTTCTGGGCGCGACCGGCGAAGTACTCGGCGTCGGCGTTGATGAAGAGCACCTTGCCGCGCCGCTCGGCCGGCTTGGCTCCGCGCGAGCGCATCACCAGGATGCAGGCGGGGATGCCGGCGCCGTAGAACAGGTTGGGCGGCAGGCCGATCACCGCCTCCAGCACGTCATCCTCGATCAGGCCCTTGCGAATCTCCTTCTCCGCCCCGCCGCGAAATAACACACCGTGCGGCATGACCGTGGCAAGCATCCCGTTCGCCCGCAGCACCGCCAGCGTGTGCTGGGCGAACATCAGGTACTCGTAGGCGGTATTTGCCGAAGTGGCGGATCAGGTCGCGCAGCTTCTGGTCGGGGATGCGCGTCTGCCCCACCTTGCGCATGAAGTTGATGTGGTCCAGCACCCCATCCAGCGCTGCGTTCTCCGCCTCCAGCTCGCCAAGCGCCTTGTTCAGCCCGTTCCCGACATCCTCGTGCAGCTAGTCGCGCAAGTAGGGCCAGCGCGCTCGTTGCGGCACGAAGAAGGTCTCGGCGTAGCGCAGGCGCGAGCCGGCCCGCGCCTCTGCCTCTTCCCGCGTTCGGCCGCGCTCCAGGTTATCGCGGATGATCTCGTCGTAGCGCGCCTCGAACTCGTCGGAGCAGCGCTTGAGGAACAGCATCGCGAAGATGTATTCCTTGAACTCCGAGGCGTCCATCTTGCCGCGCAGGATGTCGGCCGCGGCGAAGAGGTGGCGCTCGAGCTGCGGCAGCGTCAGCTTCCTGGCGTGCGCGCCCCGTGCCGCGCTCGCTCCCTGACGCCTGGGATTGGCAGACTCGATCAAGACTGGCATGTACTGGACCTATCTGTTCCTGCCGCCCCGAGCGCGGGTCGCTGCCTCACCGGACCGTGCGGGCGACGTTACGGCACCGGGGCGATCCGGTCAAATGGGGGTGGCGCCGGGAGTACTGCCGGGTATGGCATATCGGCCGATTCACCCTAGCCCAGCCGGGCGGCCCGCAGCGCGAGGTAGCGCTGCTCGGGAATGCTCGCAGTCATCCTTGCCGCCCGCTGGTAGGATTTGCGGGCGGCGACCACGTCCCCCACGAGCTCGAGTAGGTGCCCCCGCACCGCCTCGAGGCGGTGCGTGTGGGCCATGCGGTCGTCCGTGTCGAGGGTTCCAAGCACGGCGAGGCCGGCTCGCGGCCCGTTGACCATGGCGACCGCAACCGCCCGATTGAGCGTGACCACGGGTCCGGGCGACACTCGTTCGAGCACCTCGTACAGCGCCAGGATCTGCGGCCAGTCCGTTTCCTGGGCGTTCGGCGCTTCGTCATGCACCGCGGCGATCGCTGCCTGCAGCTGGTACGGACCGATCGGCGGCGTGCCGAGGGTGCGGGTCAAGAGTGCCACGCCTTCCGCAATCTGCGCCATGTTCCAGAGGTTGCGTTGCTGTTCGGCGAGCGGAACGAGGGAGCCATCCGCGTTCGTCCGGGCAGCCCGCCGGGCATCGGTCAGCAGCATGAGGGCGAGTAGACCAACGACTTCGCCCTCCCCTGGCATGAGCTGGTGGAGCATGCGCGCCAGCCGGATGGCCTCGGTGGTAAGGTCGGCCCGGTGCAGCGCTGGGCCCGAGCTCGTCGTGTAGCCCTCATTGAAGACGAGATAGAGCACGTGCAGTACGACGCGGAGGCGGTCGCCCCGCTCCGGCTCCGGCGGGAGGTCGAATCGCATGCCTGTGCTCTTGATGCGCTGCTTGGCGCGGCTAATGCGCTGGGCCATCGTGGCCTCGGGAACCAGGAAGGCCTTCGCGATCTCCGCCGTCGTCAGCCCACCGACTGCGCGCAGGGTGAGGGCCAGCTGCGAAGGCACGGAGAGCGAGGGGTGGCAGCACAGGAACAGGAGGGTGAGCGTGTCATCCTGGTCGGACGGTTGCCCCTGGCCTGACAGCTCCAGTTCGGCGGCGGTCTCCTCCCGGCGCCGCCGGGCGCTCTCGCTCCGCCATTCGTCGACCAGACGGCGGGAGGCGACGGTCAGGAGCCACGATCGCGGGCCGTCGGGCACGCCCTCCTCTGCCCACTGCAGCGCCGCGGCGAGCAGCGCCTCCTGTACGGCGTCCTCACAGGCGTCGAACTGCCCGTGCCGCCGAATGAGCGTGCCGAGGACCCGCGGCGCGAGCTCGCGCAGCAGGTCCTCGGTGCGGGTGTCCGTCCTCACATCTCCGGCGGTGCGTCCATGATCTGGCGCACCTCGATGGGCTCGCGGGTGAATCCGACGACTCGCGAGGCAATCTCGATCGCGCGCGCCTGGCCGTCGACGTCGACGACCCAATACCCCGCGAGCGATTCCTTCGATTCGGCAAACGGGCCATCGGTCGCGACCGGGATACCGCCCTTGATGCGGACGGTCTTGGCCTGGCTTGGGTCAGCGAGCCCCTGGGCGTCGACGAGCTCGCCAGCCGTCGTGAGGTCCTCGTTGACCTTGTTCATGAACTCCATCATCTCCATGATCCACTCCTTCGACTTGCCGTCCAGGCCGGACTGGTCCCCGAACACCATGATCATGTACTTCATCTCGCTACTCCTCTGATTTGGCGCCCACGCGGGCGCTCTCCCAACTGGGTCGGAGCGGTCGCCTCGTTCTCGACATCCGCCGAAGTCAGGCGGACTCGTGCCCCTGAACTGGACGCGGCAGCAACGGCAACCGCCATTGCCCAGCCTTTCCCTACCTTAATTTCCGGGAGCCGTGGCGATTCCGTGTTGCAGGGGGCCGTCCGACACCAACACGATTTGGCGATCTCCCGCTGGTATGACCACCATTGCAACTTCGGGGCCTGGTGACGGGGTTCCCCGCGGCACTTCGGCTGATTAGCGTGCGCTGATCCCACTGTTCACGTTGACGATCGAGGCGGTGATGCCGCTGCCGCGGTCGGAAGCGACAAAGGCCGCCGTGTCGGCGAACTCCTGTATGGTCGGCCGCTTGCGCAGCATGGATATGCCCACCAGTAAGTCTTTGGCCGCCCCAAGGGGATCGTTCTCCACCACGACGCCGGCCGTCCACAGGCAGGCGACCCGGACTCCGCGAGGCCCTACCTCAGCGGCCAGGTAGCGCATGAATGATTCCGTCGCCGCGTCGGCCGGCCCGGTGCCGCCCATCGCCCACACCTCCGGCGGCGTCCAGGCCTCACCAGAGCCGCTGGTCACCATGAGGATGACTCCGGATCCTTGCTGGGCCATGTGGCGGGCGGCGGCTCGCGCCGTGATGAAGTTCGACCGCACCCCGATCGCGATCGGGCGCAGGAAGTCCTCGAGGTCCATATCGAGCAGCCGGGTGCCCTGGACGTCGTCGCGGGAGGTGAGGTTGAAGGACACGTCGATGCCGCCCGCCTGATCGACCACCGACCTGGCATGTTCCTCGACTGCGTGCTCGTCCAAGGTATCGACCACCACCACATGCGCCCGCCCACCGCCGGAAGCGATGTCGCCGGCGACCACTTGCAAGGTCGCCTCCGTCCGGCCAGCGAGAAACACGGCAGCGCCTTCGCGCGCGAAGGTGCGGGCGACGCCGCTGCCGAGTCTGCCGCCCGCACCGTAGATGATGGCGTTCTTGCTCTCGAGTAGCTGTGTCACGACTGGCCCTCCAAGCCGGACTGGTCCTCGAACATCAGGATTATGTACTTCATGTCGTCACTCCCTTGATTCGGCGCCCTCGGACTCATCGGCGCGTAAAACGATACAGGCTGCCGACTGAGGCAGACTGCGCAGACCTTCCTCACGCCCGGCGTTGCCCGCGGCCTTACCCGCCAGGGCGAGGACTTGCCTTGTCAAGATTCTGGTCGCCCACTAGCCCGCGCTTCTGCAGGCGCTCCGCTATCTGGGCGAAGCTGATGCCGTGCTGCTCGGCGATCTCCGAGGCGTAGCTGATACCGCGCGGCTGCCCGGGCAGGATGCGGAAGGTGCGGCGGTGGCCGGAGCGGACCACGCCATCGGGTGTCTCGACATCGGCGATCAGGCTACCCACTTTGGCGCGGCCCGGTGTGCTGGCGTTGATCTGCTCGACGTTGAAGGCCAGCTCGTGCAGGTGGGTAGTGTAGATGGCGCGGGCGCCCAGCAATCGTAGCCCGCGCACGGCGTCGGTCGCCAGGCCCAGCCCCTCCACGGCGCTGGTTCCGGCGAGCACCTCGTTGAGCAGGATCAGGCTGTGGGGGGTCGCCGCGTCGATGATCTTGGCCAGCCGTTTCGCCTCCTCGTCCAGGCGGCCCATCCCCAGCAGGCCGGCCTCGGGGACTGGGAAATGGGTGTGGATGGCATCCACCGGGCTCATCCGCGCCGAGCTGGCCGGCACGTACAGCCCTGCCTGGAACAGGACGTGGGCCAGTCCGACAGCGCGGACGTAGGTGGTCTTGCCGCCGCGGTTCGGGCCGGTCAGGATCCAGATGCGGGCCTGGTCGTCGTCGAAGCTGACGGGGTTGGTGATGATGCCGCCAGGATGGTTGGGCGGCGGCGCCGTGCGCCGGTAGATCTGGAGCGCCAGCGTGACGTTGTAGGCGTCGGTAAGCATTGCCACACGCTCGTGTAAAGGCGCAACTTCCGGACGGCAAATGGGCAAGCCGGCGTCGCGCAACCGGGTGAGCAGCGCCACGCCATTGAGCAGGAAGGCCAGCTCCGGCTCCAGCGGGCTCAAGCCGTGGGCGTTCATGGCGATGTAGCGCTGCAGCGCCTCGGCGACCGGGGCGGCGATTTCCTGGAGCAGCTTCTGCAGGTCGCGGTAGAGGCGGTTCTCCGGCGTGCCGGCGCTGGCGGCGTCGCCCAGCCGCAACGGCGCCATGCCGCGCCCGCTGCCCTCACTGCCGAACAGCCGGTCCAGCACGGTCCCGCGACCTTCCACTCGGTCGGCGCTCACCGACATCAGCGCGGCCGATTCCGGAACTAGCTCGCCGGTGAGGTTGACGCCGATGGTGAAGCTCTGCGCCTGGTCCAACCGGCGGCGCAGTGCCGGCAGCTCCTCTTGCAACGCGTGGAAGTCGGTCGCGCTGGTCACCTCGCGCAAGTAGGCGCGCAGCGCCTGCAGGCCCTGCGATCGGAGCGCGCCGTGCTCCAGCGCATCGAGCAGTTGCATGGCCGTGGTCACGTGCAGCTCCAACTCGCCGGCGCGGGCGGCCACCTGGACGAACGGGGCCAGCTTGCCGAGGTCGCGGTCGCGGCGCTCGCCCAAGGCCGCCAAGCTGGGCAGGAGCTTGGTCAGCCGGCCGCGCAGGTTGTCATCCTCCAACAAGTCCGCCACGACAGCCTGTCGATAGGAGATCACCGCCGGGTCCGAGCAGAGCTCCGCCAGCACGCTCTCCACAAAGCGCTCTCGATAGCGGTCGCCGCCGCTGAGCAGCTCCGCTACCTCGCCCAGGTCCAGATCGGCGGCGACGGAGGGCGCCAATGGGGGAGTATCCTGTCGCTTCCTTGATGTGCCCGGCGGCCAGAGCAGAGTAATCTGCTCCCTGCTGTCCGCTGGCGCTCGGCTGCGCGTGAGGGTGTCCACCATGCCTTGCTGTCCTGTCGCTGCCTGCGCACGTTTGGCGCCGGCAGGGTCGTGGGTAGACTGTACCCCACTCTTGCCGCCTCTCATCGTCGTGCTGGTGTGCTAGCCTTTCGACGGCGGTTGGCAACAGGCGTCAGTGGGCAACGCTGGGAGGAAGTGGATGCGATATTCGCGCGCACAGGTGCTGGAGCGGCTTCGCGCCCAATCAGCGCAGCGCCGACCAATCGTCGGGGCCGGGGCCGGCACGGGGATCTCGGCCAAGTTCGCCGAGGCCGGCGGGGCTGACCTCATCATTATCTACAACTCCGGTCGCTACCGAATGGCGGGGCATGGCTCGCTCGCCGGCGTGCTGGCCTATGGCGACGCCAACCAGATCGTCAAGGACATGGGCGAGCGCGAGGTGCTGCCGGTAGTGCGAGAAGTGCCGGTGCTGGCCGGCGTGATGGGCACCGATCCGTTGCGTCAGATGTCTTACCTCCTGAAGGAGCTGGACGCGCTGGGCTTCTCCGGCATCAACAACTTCCCCACCGTGGGGCTGATCGACGGTCGCTTCCGCCTGGAGCTGGAGCGCACCAACATGGGCTTCAATAAGGAAGTCCAGATGATCCGCCAGGCCCACGAGCTGGGCTTCTTCACTTGCGTCTACGTCTTCAATCCCGACGAGTCGCGCGCGATGGCCGAAGCCGGCGCCGACTCCATCATCGCCCACATGGGGCTGACCGTGGGCGGCTCTATCGGCCTGGAGCGCCACGACGCCATGACCCTGGAGGCGGCGCCCGCGGCGGTGCAAGCCATCGGCGAATCGGCCTGGACGGTGAACCGGGACGCCATCTTGCTCTGCCACGGCGGACCCATCGCCACCCCCGAGGACTCCGCCTACGTCCTGGCGCGCTGCGATGCCGCCGGCTTCGTGGGCGCCAGTTCGATGGAACGTCTGCCAGTCGAGACCGCCATCACCGACACGGTGCGACAGTTCAAGGGCGTTTCGCTCGCCAAGGCGTGAATAGCTCACGGCATGCCCGGACTTGAGCGGCGAACCAATGCTTGCTATACTGCTCGGCGTGAACGAGACGCGCGTCCATTTGTGCTCAGCCGCCATGGGGTATCCGAGCTATACCTACCAGGCTGCCCTCCGGTTGGGTCGGCTGGTGGAGAAGGGATGGCCCGCGTAACCAGCAGCACCAATCGGACGGCAGCAGAGGCGGACGCCTCTGCTTTTTTTGTTGACCTGCCTCGGCGCGCACGGAGACCCGGCTCAGAGCGCTCCGGCGGACGTGATCGCGGTAGACCGGTTGACGGACTTTCCAGAAGGAGAGAGCGCTTGCTATGACGGAAACTCGCGACCTCCGTGTCGAGCAGATCCTGCCACTCTTGTCGCCGGCCAGCCTGCTCGACGGCTACCCCCTCTCGGAGCGGGCGTCCACGACGGTGAGTTGCGCCCGTGAGGAGATCGTGCGCATCCTGGACGGAAAGGACGACCGGCTGATCGTCGTGGTGGGTCCTTGTTCCATCCACGATCCGGCGGCCGGCATCGAGTATGCCAACCGTCTGCGGCAGTTGGCGGACCAGCTCGCGCCGGACCTTTTCGTCGTGATGCGCGTCTACTTCGAGAAGCCGCGGACCACGGTGGGCTGGAAGGGGCTGGTCAACGACCCGCATCTTGATGGCAGCTTCGCCGTCAACGACGGGCTGCGGCTGGCGCGCCGGCTGCTCGTCGACCTGGCCGAGCTGGGCCTGCCGGCCGGCTGCGAGTTCCTCGACCCCATCTCGCCGCAGTTCTTCGCCGACGCGGTGGCCTGGGGAGCGATCGGCGCGCGCACGACGGAGAGCCAGGTCCACCGCCAGCTTGCCTCCGGCCTCTCCATGTCCGTGGGCTTCAAGAACGGTACGGGCGGTGGCGTCCAGATGGCCATCGACGCCGTGCGTGCCGCCGCGTCGCCCCATCGCTTCTTGGGCGTCACCGAGCAGGGACTCGCCGCGATTGTGGCGACGCGCGGCAACCCCGACTGCCACGTCATCTTGCGCGGCGGTAGCCGCGGATCGAACTACGATGCCGTGAGCGTAGGCAAGACGCTGGATTCGCTGCGCATCGTCGGCCTGCTGCCACGGCTCATGATCGACACCAGCCATGGCAACAGCAACAAGGACTATCGCAATCAGCCGGCGGTCGCCGCCGAGGTGGCCGCGCAGGTGGCCCAAGGTGAGCGCGGCATCATCGGCCTCCTGATGGAGAGCTTCCTCGTCGACGGACGGCAGGAGCTGGTCGACAAGTCGCGCCTCGTCTACGGCCAGAGCATCACCGACGCCTGCATGGGCTGGGAGATGACGGTGCCGGTGCTGGAAACGCTGGCCGAGGCCGTGCGGCTCCGCCGGGCCGCTTGGGCGGCAGCACCCGTCGGCAATCAAGCGCCAAGCGGGGTCGGGGCCAGCCGCGTCTGACCTGATTCCGAATTGTTCGCGGCATGTTCCGCCTTGGTCCGGTGTAGGGGCTGGCCTTGTGCCTGCCCTGGTTGCCGACATTCCGGCGTTCCCAACGGCAGGTGGCGAGAACACCATACCCAAGCCGGTAGCTTGGACCGGTGGGGATACCAGGGCAGGCACAAGGCCAGCCCCTACACCGGACCAAGGCGGCACTGCGGATGGCTATAGAAGTGAGCACCACTTGATTGAGGCGCCCAATCCGACCTGTGCCGTTGTACCTCTTCCGGGTCCGCTCGATGTCCGCAGCTCGTTGGAGATGTTCCGCCGCAACGGCGACGACCTGATCGACCGTTGGGATGGCACACACCTGCTCCGGACGTTGCGCGCTGTGGATCAAGTGCTGCCATATTACTGCCAATCGGTCGGTACGCTTGATACGCCGGCCCTCAAGGTCACTGTGGGGGAGGATGCCAACCTGCCCGTGGTCGTAGCAGCAGTGCAGTCCACCTTTCTGGGCGATCCCGGGCTCCTGTCGGAGCTTGCTGCGCGCGATCCGATCATCGCGGTGATCGATTCGCGCTACCCCGGCATCCGGCAGGTGCGGCAGTTCGATCCTTTCGCCGCCATCGTGCGCTCGATCAGCGCGCAGCAGGTCAATTTGCGCTGGGCAGCCACCACGCGGCAGCGGCTGGCCCGCACTTTCGGCAGGCGGCACGTCGTCGGTCAGCACGAGGTCTGGAGTCTGGACGCCGAAACGCTGGCGCGCCTGCAGATAGCCGACATCCGTGCGCTGCAGTTCACGAACCGCAAGGCGGAGTACATCATCGGCCTGGCCGAGGCGGTGGCGAGCGGACGGTTGGACCTTTCGGCGCTGCCATCGTTGGCGGACGAGGAGGTCATTGCGCGGCTGACCGCCCTGCGCGGCATTGGCGTCTGGACGGCGGAGTGGCTGCTGGCGCGCACGCTGGGTCGCCCTCGCGTCGTCGCGGGGGACCTGGGTGTGAGGAAGGCCGTCGGGCTTGCCTACTTGGGCGGGGGACTGCCAACCGAGGAGGAGGTCCGGCGCCTCACCGCCCAATGGGGCGCGGCAGCGGGCATGGCCCAGGCGTTGGTGCTGCACGCGCTGGGGGAGCACCAGCGACCCTTCATTGACAGGGGCGCGGCGCCGTGACCGTGTCCCGCCGGCACGATCCGGGCGGCTTGCCATATTTCTTCTTGAAGGCCCGCTCGAAATGGGCGATCGTGTTGAAACCCGAGGAATGACACACGTCGGTCACCGACATGTCAGATGCCACGAGCAATGACATGGCGAATCGCAGGCGAAGATCTTGCAGGTAGCTCTGAAACGAGGCTCCGGACATCCTGTGGAAGCACTCGCTGAAGTAATTCGGGGAGAGTCCGACGTGCATGGCCACGTCCTTCAGCATGACCGGCTCGCGGAAATGATGGTGGATGAAGACGAGAGCGTCGTGTAGCTCTTCCTGCTGAGGAGAGGTATGGGCTCCTCCAGTAACCGCGGTCTCCGGCTGCCAGCTCCTGACGAAATCGACGAAGATGCACTCCAGTATGGCGCGAACGGCGAGCTCAAACCCGGATTGCTGGCTGCTGTACTCTGCCATCAGGCGTCGATAGTTGCCCGCCATGACGTGGGGTTCGGTGACGACTACCCCGCGGGCGTAGTCCCTCGGCGATGCAAATAGCAGGCGGTAAAGCTCCGGCTCGAGCACTTTTTCGGAGAGGATAGCGTTGAACATCTCGAGCGTCGTACCGGGCGAGGGGATGATCTCGTGGAAGTCGACGGGGGTCAGGAGGAACATGCTCCCAGGGGTCAGCGGGCGGCGCAGCCCGTTGACGATGTGGGAGCCCTCGCCGGCGATGGTGAAGGCAAGCTCGTAGAACTCGTGCCAGTGCAGCGTCACGTGCCGTTGGAGTATCTGGTGGAAGACAGCAAAGGAAGCGGCTGGCGGCATCTGGGTGCTATTGGTCAGACGCCGCGGCCGCCTGGGCGCGACGGCAGCCTTCTCGTGCTCCCCGGACCCGCGGCGACCATCGGGCGCCGGCAAGGCGATCCGGCCGGTCTCGCTCGAGGCGGTCTGCCGCCGGTTGGGCCAGCGCAGCATCGTCACTGGTCGGCGCCTTTCCCCAGCGAACCCGGTGCGAGGCTCGCCGGAGCCACAGAGTCCCCGAAAACGCTGCCGGCCTCAGGCGAGCGGGATGTTCGGGTTGTCTGGATCGTAGCCGGCGGCCCTGCCCTTGTCGATGATGTTCTGCAGTTGCGGCTGGAGCTTGGCTACGGCATCCTTGGCGCTGGCCTGCCCTTCGTAGATGGGCTTGAATGCCGCGTTCATCGCCGGCACCATGTCGCTGGCCCAGCCGTACAGGGCGCGCACCTCCGTTTTGTAGAATGGCCGCTCCCCGGCCTCCCGTGCCGCGTCTACCAGGAGCTGGGTGTTGGCGCTCGGCGACTGTGAGACGTAGCGTTGAATCTCCGGCGGCGTGTCGAAGATCAGCTCGTCAGTCACGTAGGTGCGGTAGCCCACGTTACCCTCTGGGCCGGAGATGTAGCGCAGCGCCCGCCAGGCAGCGTCCCTCGTCTTGGTATCCTTCAGGATCGAGCCGCGGAGAAAGGCGGGCACCATCTCCAGCGGCGGATCTCCGGCGTTCTTGGTGGGAGTGCGCAGCGCCGCCCAATGGAACTTGTCGCCGATCTGCTGCCTGTAGGTCGAGATGAGCCAGCCGCCTCCGTAGTTGAGCAGCATCTTGCCGCCCTCGAAGGTGCTGGCCTTGAGCGCGGCAGCGTCTGACGGTGCCGGTGATACACGCTGCTTGGTGACCAGGTCGGCCTGCCACTGGATCGCTTCCCACGTGGGACCAAGGTCCCAGGTCGGCTTGGTGAGCAGGTTGTAGGCCGTGTTGTACTGGAACATGTCGCCGCCATTCGCCCAGATCAGCGGCGGCATGCGGCTGAACCAGTTGTCGGCGGCATACCCCCACTGGTCGGTCCTCCCGGTCCCGGTCGTATCTCTGGTTGCCGCTTTGCAGAACCGGACAAAATCGTCGAACGTCATCCTGCCGTCTTTGGGCGGCTCGATGCCCGACGCCCGGAGCATGTCCAGGTTTGCCCAGAACACGTAGGCCGACAGGCCGCCGGGCATCGACCAGAAGCGTCCGTTGAACTGGGCCGCCGCGACCGGCTTCTTGAAGTAGCTTCGCGTCTCCAGGATCTTGTCCTGTTTGAGCAGAGCCGTGAGGTCTATCAGCAGGCCGCGGGCGGCATACTCGATCGTGGTGCCCTGGATGATGTCCGGCGCATCGCCGGCCGCGATCTGGGCTAGCAGCTTGTCTCCGACATCTGTTTTGGGCTGCACGATGAACTCGGGCTGGACGCCCGGCTCCTTGGCCGCGATCTCCCGCGTCCACTGCGCCCACAGCTTCTCGCCCTGCGTCTCGTCGACGAAGGTGCCCATGATGCGGACCTTGGCCGACGCGGCCGAGGTCGCCGGCGCGGACGCGACCACCAGGGGCGACGCGACGGTGGACGTAGACGCCGCAGACGACGCGACGGGAGGCGCGGATGCCGAGGACAAGACGCCGGCAGAGGTGGAGGCCTGCGCAGCCACGGTCGTGCCGGCCGACGTTCCCGATTGGGCGACAGCCGTGCTCGGGGCAGAAGCCGTCGCCTGGGCTGAAGCGGCGGTCTGGCCCGGCGAGGTCTGGCCGCAGGCGAGGAGCGTCGTCGCACTCACCGCCCCGGCCCCTAGCAGCAGCAAGGCGCGCCGGCGGCTCAGACTTCCAGCCGTTGCTGCCAAAGACCCATTGCGTCGCGTCGTCATTCGGACCATACCCTCCCATCTGCGCGAGGTGGACCTACCGGACCGGGCTCAGTTCTCATAGTGGTTGTCCCCCAGGTCCCGGCCACGGGCCAGCCACAGCTTATGCCCCACAATCCGCTCCGGATAGAAATGGATCGCGGTGGTGAAGTAGCGCATGGTGTAGCCGCAGCGCCGCGTGTCGCTCGTATTGGGTTTAGCGCCGTGGACCAGACGGGCATCGTGCAGCGAGCACTCGCCGCGGTCGAGCTCGAGCGCCACGGCCCTGGCCTCATCGACCTGTTCGGGCTTGATCTGTGTAGGGAACAGGTTGGTGCGTCGATCGACCGATTCATACTCCCTGGCGCCCCCGCTGAGGTGGCTCCCCGGGAGGACGCGCATGCAACCGTTGTCCTCCGTGGCGCGGTCCAGGGCTAGCCAGATAGTGATGATGCCCTCCATTGTGGTAGCCCGACCGTTCCAGTACTCCGAGTCCTCGTGCCAAGGGGTGGCACGTCCGATCCGTGGCTCCTTGGAGATGAAGTGGCTAGCCCACAGGCCGATGTTCGGTCCGATGAACGGCTCGACCAGATCGAGAACCTCATCGGCGAGCAGGAACTCGAGCAACCGCGGGTCCCGGAAGTGGGGCACGTTGAGCTCGTCGGTCCGCTGCCCCTCTTGGAGCATCGCCACGTGCTCCTCGAAGAGTTCGGTCAGCCCTGCTAGCATGGCCGGGGGAAGGAGCTGCGCGTGATAGAGGAAGAATCCGTCGTTTCGGTAGGAAGCGACGTCGTGGCTGGTAATTGGCCGTTCCAGGTGCGCCGTCTGTTGACTCATGGTCTACTCCGTGTTGGACCGCGACCCGCCGCCGGCCGACAGGGTATCGTCGTACGGTAGCACGACAGGATCGGGCATGCTCCGCGTATGTTCCGATGAACCTCGCATATCTTCCGATCATGCTCGCCATCCAGCCGGGCGATGGCATCGACACTCAAGCCGATTGGGTCATGCCGCGCTTCCGTAGGGTCGAAGTGGCGCTGTGCCGCCGCGAGCGTTTCCTGCACGATCTCCGGCGCGATCCGCACCTGTTGGGCGTGGCGCTCTATATAATGGTGGCCGCATCTGGGATTTCAACTACCGCAAGGAGGCAAGCTTGGCGCCGGCGATCAAGTACGCGGCGGTCGGGTGTGGCGGCATGGGGCGGCGTCACCTCCGTGGCATGGCAGCCCTGTACGGCTCGTCGCAGCGCAACATGGAGCTGGTCGCGGCCTGTGACCTGAAGCGCGAGCAGGCCGAGCTCCTCGCCGATGAGGCGGAGGAGCTGCTGGGCGTGCGACCACGCGTGTTTACCGACATCGAGCGCATGGTCCGCGAGATGCCCGACCTGCAAGCGGCCGACGTCACCGTCGAGAGCGGCTATCACCACTCGGTCGCGGTCGCTTGTTTCGAGGCCGGCTTGCACGTGCTGTGCGAGAAGCCGGCGGCGGTGACCATCCGCGGCTGCAACCTCATGATCGAGACCGCCCGCAAGGCCGGTCGCGTCCTCTCGATCGCCGAGAACTACCGTCGCGACCCCATCCACCGCCTGGCCAAGGCGCTGCTCGACGATGGCGCCGTCGGCCGGCCGCGCCTGATGATCCAGACCAGCATCGGCGGGCGCGACCGCATCTCCATGACACCCTGGCGGTACATGAAGGAGACCGCCTCCATGCCGGTCGATGCCGGGGTCCACGAGGCCGACCTCATGCGCTACTACATGGGCGAGTTCCGCCTGGTCTTCGGCGCGACGCGCCTGCACGAGCAGGTCCGCTACAAGACCAACTCGGCGGGGCCGGGCGGCTTCTACGGCGGCTACCTTGCCACTATGCCGGACAGCATCCGAGCGACCGGAGACGACGCGCTGTACGCCTACATCGCCTTCGAGTCGGGCGCGGTCGGGCAGTGGATCGACGACCACGCCGGCCACGGGTTGGGCCGCAACGAGCGCCTCGTCTATGGCTCCAAGGGGTCACTCCAGGTTTTCGGCAACCGGAATGGGCGACCCAGCAAGCTCTCCTTGGACGACGGGAAGGCCATCGATGACGAGCGAATCCTGGAGTACGCGCCGAGCTACCGGCTGAGCCCGCTGGCGGCCGAGCTGTTCGGCGGCGAGCGCGTCTGGAAATACGACTTCGAGTTCAACCAGACCGACTCCAAGATCATTGCCACGGAGTACTACGAGCTTGGCGAATGCATCCGCACCGGCGCGACGCCGGAGATGACCGGCGAGGAGGGACGCGCCGACGTTGCGCTCACTTACGCGCCGTTCGAGGCCGGACGGCTGGGCCGCCCCGTGACGCTCGAAGACATGGTGTCAGCGCGCGCCGACGCCTACCAGCGCGAGATCGACCAGAAGTTCGGCCTCCTGACGCCATCCGCGGTCTAGTGGCAAAACGGTTCGGATAGGGCGGTGACGGGGGTACTGGGACCGCCTTATCGGGAACGCAGTGGGTATAGCCGTCGATCATGAATTGGCCGGCGGCAGTAACGTAGGTGGGGACCTCAGGATGAAGATCGGCTATTCGACCTGGTCGACCAAGCAGACGCCCGTCGAGGACGCCATCCGGGAGTTGGGCCGCATCGGCTTCGACTGTGTGGAGATCGACCTCACTGGCGGCGGGACCAGTAGCCTGGACGCGCTCGATCCGGCGCGGCGTCGCCTGATCCGGCGCCTGCTCGACGCCGCCGGACTGGAGCTCTCGGGGCTGGTCTCCGCCCATCGCAATCAGATCGGCGACGACGCGGAGCACGATGCTGGCCGGGATTCCTACCGCCGGGAGCTAGACCTGGCGCTGGAGTGGGCGGCCGGCGCCAAGATCCCGGTGATGGACGTGGCCATTGGCGGGCGCGCGGACGACTGGGAGCAGCTCAAGGGGCGGATTGTCGAAGCCGTCGGTGAGACGGTTCGTGTCTCGGCGGACCGCGGCGTCACGGTGGCGCTGGAGCCGCACTGCGGGCAGGCGGTTAACACCCCAGATAGGATGCTCTGGGTCCTGGAGCAGGTGGCATCGCCGTACTGCCGCGTCAACTTCGACATCAGCCACTTCAACGTGATCGGCATCCCGATCGAGCAATCGGTCGGGGCGATGGCCCCCTATACCGTCCACACCCACGTCAAGGACGAGCGCGGCCGGTACCCGGCCCACGAGTTCCTGATCCCGGGCGAGGGCGAGTTCGACTACGCTCGCTACCTGCGAGCAATGCAGGCCAGCGGCTACACGGGCGATGTCACCTGCGAGATCTCCGTCATGGTCCAGCGCCGTCCCAACTACGACGCGGTCGCGGCGATGGAACAGACCTACCGGGTGCTGAGCGCCGCCTTTAGCGATGCAGGTGTGGCGCGCGGGTGATTGGGGCGGCGACCGCTATGGAAGCACGGACTACCCAAAGAGACGGTAATGCCGGGGCCGCGATCGCGATCGCGGCCCCCGGCCGTTCCCTATGTCCACGGCAGACAACTAGGCGGCGCATTGCCGTCCCGGCGCCACATCACGAATGGTGAAGGAGGTCCCAGCGATGTCCATATCCTCTCCCGATGGCTCGCGTTCCTTGTCACGACGCAGCGCGCTCGGCGCGCTCCTGGGCTCTACGGGTCTGCTTTCCTTGCTCGCTGCCTGCGGTGGGAGCAACAGCCAGTCTACTGCTGCCGGTACGTCGAGTGCTGCATCGGCGACCGCCGCCAGCGCAGCGCCGGCGACGAGCGCCGCTAGCAGCGGCGCATCTAATGCGGCTTCTACCAATGCCGGCTCGAGCGCGGCGGCGAGCAGCGCCTCCGCCAGCAACGTCGGCACGTCGTCACCAGCGACATCGTCGGCCGCTGCAAGCGCCACGGCGAAGCCGCCAACCCAGGGGGCAGTGGCGTTGAACTACTGGGCCTTCGGAGGCGGCGGTCCGCTGGGCGACAAGCTCTTCCGCTTGCCGGCCGACAACTACACCAAGGACAGCGCCGGGAAGGTAACGGTCAACTACACCGACATCTCCTCGGCCGATATCGAGGAGAAGGCGCTCACCGCCTGGGTTTCCGGCACGGGGCCGGACGTCCTCTTCGACTCCTCGCGCGGCTTTCTGCGCTTCATGGATAGCGATGTGTTTCTGGACGTGGCGCCGGACTTTGCCCAGCGCAAGCTACAGGCCAGCGATTGGTATCAAACGCCCCTGACTTTTTACCAGGTGAAGGGGCAGCAGCTCGGCTTGCCGCAGGGCTTTGGCACGCAGCCGTATGGTCTCAACCTGGACCTGCTGCAGCGGGCCGGGGTCAACCTCGCCTCCGGCTTCGACCAGACCTGGGGCCAGGACGAGCTGACCCAGATGCTGAAGCAGGTGGTCAAGTATGCGCCGAGCGGGATGGAGACGCCGGGCGGCGACGACGACGGCGTGTTCAACAACTGGCTCTGGAACTACGGCTCCGACCTGGTCTCGACCGACCTGCTGAGCAGCCCGGCTGCCAATACGGGCGGCATCGACGCCGCGACCTGGTATCAGCAGGTACACACGGGAGATCGCATCTTCATGCGTCCCTCGATTGATTACCCCTCCAACGTCAGTTTCACTGCCGGCAATATCGCCATGACCGGGGCGAGCGCGGAGCCGGCCGCGCTGAGCTCGTGGGGCAACTTGCCCTTCAAGGTCAACCTCTTCCTGCGGCCGAAGGGGCCGGCCGACCACTTGACCCGACTCTACATCGACGGCTTCTACGTCTGGAACAAGACCAAGGTGCGCGATACGGCGGTGGACTTCATGTTCTACCTCACCAATCAGGGCTGCGCCCAGATGGACGACGGCGGCGGGTATAACATCCCTGCCTACCGCCCGGTGGTCGAGAAGGTCTTCCTGCCGCGACCGTCGAGCCTCAACAAGCAGGTGTGGCTGACCTCCGCCGATCACTCGCGCACCGATCCCCGCCACCCGAAGTGGATTCCCGACATCAACACCTCCTACGGCAAGTACACCACCGCCCTGCGCAACGGCACGATGGCGCCGCGAGACGCCATGATGGCTATGGCCGGCGAGATCACGGTGATCTTGCAAAACTACGCCAAGACGCCCGGCTATCAGCGTCTGGTCGGCTAGGGATCGAGGAGAAGCAAGGTGCGTATTGTCGAGGCTGAGATCATCCCTATCTACCCGCGCCTGGTCGCGCGCAACACGGCACATAACGCGCATTTCCCAAACTGGAACGTGCGGACGGTCTTCCGGCTCAAGGCCGACAACGGGCTGACCGGCTATGGCGACTACCGCTGCCCGCCACCGCCGCGGAGCGCCGTTGAGCCGTTGCTGGGCCGGAGCCCGTTCGACTTCCTGAACAACGACTTCAACCCGGGCCTGGGTGGCGCGCTGTACGACTTGATGGGCAAGTACCTGGAGCTGCCGGCCTACAAGCTGATGGGGCAAAAGCTGCGCGGCGCCATCCCCGTCGCCGCCTGGACCAAGCCGGCCTCGCCGGAAAAGCTGCGGCAGGAGGTGAAGCGGGCGGTCGCCGAGGGCTACACGACGATGAAGATGCACTCGGCCGAGTATTACGACATCCTGGCCCAGCACCAGGCGGTGCTGGAATCAGCGCCGCCCGAGTTCCGGATGCACTACGACTTCAACCACAATCGTAGCCTCGCCACGGTGCTACCGCTGTTGCGCGAGCTGGAACAGGGCCGGGCGGTGGCCTGCGTCGAGGACCCCTTGCGCCCGAATGACGTCGAGGGCTGGCGGCTGCTGCGCCGGCAGCTCCGCCTGCCCATCGTCATGCATCCCACGCCGCTGGGTGGGCTGCATGAGATCCACCTGGACATGGCCGACGCCTATATGCTCGGTGGGCAGATTGGCTCGACGCTGCGGCGGGGCGGTGCGCTGGCCGCGGCCAACACCGCCGCGGTGGTCCAGCTCACCGGCGGCACGCTGACCAAGGCGCTGGCAATGCATCTGTCGGCCGTCCTGCCCGCGCCGGTGCTGCACACGGTCGACCTGGACGATCAGTACGCGGAGGACATCACCACGGAGCGCCTCCCGGTAATCGACGGCAGGACACCGGTCCCGGAAGGGCCGGGACTGGGACCGGAGGTAGATGAGGCGGCGCTGGCGCGGCTGGCGGCGCGAGAGCCGACGCCTGTCCCCAAGCACGTCGCCGCCTTGCACCTGCGCGACGGGCACACACTCTACTTCCGGTCGCTCATGGAAGCGCAGGAGGGCGGAGTGCAGCGAATGACCGGCCAGGAAGAAGGGGCCGTCCGTGGCCTCCAGCTCGAGCTGTGGGATGACGACGGATCGGACGCCTTCGCTCAAGTCTACCAGCGGGTCCATCAGCAGGGGCCGTACCTGGAAGCGAAGTAGGTGGTGCGTAGCTTGCGGACGCGCTACCTCGCCTCATCCGGGCTGTGCTCGCGTAGCCAGGTGCGCAACGGGACGTCCGCATCCGTTGGGGAGTAGTAGCCGTTAGCGTTGAGCCCGTCGCCCAGGAGCTGGCGGCGGATGGTATCGCTGTGCGGCCAGAGGCTCTGCACGGTCATATCGTCCTTGGTGCGGATCCAGCGATAGCCGTAGCCGTAGAACAATACCTTACGGGTCACGTCCGACCAGTTGGGACTGGCCGTGTGCCAGAGGCGGCGGTCGAAGAATACCGCCGTCCCCGGCTTGGCTAGGACCGGCACAGCCCCAGCCGGCTGGCCGGCGCCTCCGACCGGCCGGTCGATCTTGTCCTGGAGGTGGCTGCCGGGGATCACCCAGAAGTTGCCGCGGCCTTCGACGCTGGTGTCGGACAGGAAGTAGGCAACTTTGAGCGATAGCCGCGGTCGAGGGTGCGATTCCATCTCCACGTTCACCCGCCCGCTATCCTGATGCCAGGCGAAGGTCTTGTCGTCGCGCGGCAGCCCGGACGGTGGTGTGACGATCAAGTGCGCGTGGTAAAGATAGATGTTCCAGCCCAGGATGCCCCACACCTTGGGGAGTACCCGGCGGTAATCCACCAGATCTGCGAAGCTCGGGTCGTCGGGAATGTAGTTGGGGTAGAACAAGGCCTTGTGGGGATCGTGGCCGGCGCTGACCTTCGCGGCGAGGATGCGGTCCACGGTGGAGGTCAGCGCCGCGATCTGTTCTCCCGCCAGGGCGTTCTCGATCTGGAGCAATCCGGTCTGCTCGAAGGTTCGTCGTTCCTCATCGCTGAGCCGGTATTGCAAGCAAGAGGTATCCATTGCTTTTCCTTCCTCGATCTACTAAACGATGATGCCCGCCTGCATCACCTGGCAATGTCGCTAACCGGGGCTATTCGTCAACACCGGTATCGGCGCCGCACGGTCCTCGCCAAACCGACCGGAATCTCGGAGAGTCAGGGCGATGGCCAAGGCAACGATTCATCCACTCCCGCGGCTACTCGCCGCGCCGCACGCGCACGCCGGCGGTCTGCTCGATCGGCTGGATCACGGCGGCGCTGGTCTGGCTGCCCAACCCCGCGCCGATCGCTTCCGTGAGGCTCGCGCTGGCGATTGCACCGGCCAGCAAACGTACGCCGAGCTGATTGCCGAGGTCGATGGCCAGGCGGACATCCTTGGCGGCCAGGTCGATCATGAAGCCGGGCGAGAAGTCGCCGCTGCGCGCCACGGTGGAAGTGAGGGCAAAGGCTTTGCTCCCGCCGCTGCTGTCCTGAACAACTTTGGTCAGCAGCTCCGGATCGAGACCGGCCTTGACGCCGAGCACAAGTCCTTCGGCTGCTGCCAGGGTATTGACAGCCCCCACCATGTTGTTGATCAACTTGGCTACGGCCCCCGCGCCGGTCCGCCCGGCGTGATAGATGGTCTTGCCCATAGCCTCGAGGACCGGTCGTGCCAACTCCAGGTACCGTGCTTCGCCGCCGACCATGATCGTCAGCGTGCCGTCGCGTGCGCCGCTGGTACCGCCGCTGACCGGCGCGTCCAAGTAGCCAACGCCTTTGGCGGCAGCGGCGGACACGATGCGGCGGTGCGTGTCCGGATCGATCGTGCTCATGTCGATCAGCACCTGGCCGGCACGGGCCGCTTCCAGCACGCCCTGTGCGCCCAGGTAGACCTGTTCCACGTCCGGCGGCTTCGGCACGCAGCTAATGACGACATCCACACGGCTCGCCAGGTCAGCGGGCGACGTTGCCGCTTCGGCGCCGGCGCCGACCAGCTCTTCCACCTTGCCCCGGCTGCGATTGTGGACGACCAGCGGGAACCCAGCCCGCAGCAGGTTGTACGCCATGGGCTTGCCCATCAGACCCAGGCCAATAAAGCCAACTCGAAGCAATCCTGGTACCTCCCGCCGGCAAGTGTACACCGCCGGGATCGTATCGTGACAGGTCACAAACCCGATGCGGCAGTAGCCAGCCGCCACTGCAGCTTGAGCATGAGCACCGTACCTAACACGACCGTCTCAACGGATGCCGCGACGGCGAAGGCGATAGGGATCGCCAGGACCCCTGCCGTACCGAGCAGCGCCGCGATGATCAGCGCGCGTCCGGCAAGCTGCGCGCTGTTGGTGAGCAAGGGGGTGCGCGTGTCGCGGAGCGCGATGAGCCCGCGCGTGAGCACTTCGGTCGCGACGTAGGCCGGCAGCGCAACCGCGTAGGGGACGAGAACGGCATAGGTAAGGGACCCGGCGCCCGCGCCGAACTTGCCGTGCTCGAACAGGAGATGGATCACCGGCCGGCCCAGGATGATCAAGCCGACGAGCGCCGGGATCGCCAGGACCACGCCCGCACCCAATGCCTGTCCCAGGGTCCGGCGCATTCGACTCCATTCCAGCGCGGCGGCGTGGGCGGCCAGTCGGGGGAATGCCGACTGGCCGACTGCCTGGCCCAGTAGCGCCACGGGCAGCCCCACCATCATCCAGGCGTTCTGAATGGCGGCCAGCCCCGCGACTTCTCCCGCCTTAGACGCAAACGACGTATCGACGATGAACCCCGCGTAGCCCACGCCAACGGCGAGGCCGTTGGGGATCAGGAGACGGACCAGCTCGCGCAGCCGGTTGTCGTGGGGATTCCAGGCTGGCCGGTAACGGAAATGGCGTCCCAAGAGGCCGGGCAGCAGGATGAGCACCTGGAGAAGCGCCCCGGCGACGACGCCCAGGGTCGGACCGTAGATACCCAGGCGTGGGTACGCTATCGCGGCGCCAATTCCGGCAAGGAGTCCGACGTTGTGGCTAGCCACGGACAGCGCCGTCAGCACGAACTGGCTGCGGCTGTTGAGCACGGCGGTTGCCACACTGCCCACCGCGAGGATCAGCGGTTGGAGCAACATGAGACGCGTCAACGTCACCGTCAGTTGGCTTGTTCCTGCCGCGAAACCGGGGGCCAACAGGCCATGCACAAACGCGGGCGCCAGTACCTCACCGGCCAGCACCACCACGGCAAAGACGGCCAGCAGGCCGGTGAGCACGAGATTGGTGAGGCGCCACCCGGCATCCTCACCTTCCTCGCGCACGGCCGACAGCAATACTGGGATCATGGCGCTGGAGAGAGCGCCACCGGCGATGAGGCTGAACAGGGCGTCGGGCAGGCGGAAGGCCGCGTAATAGGCGTTGGCCTCCTGCCCCGCCCCGAACTGAGCGTTGAACAGGATCTGGCGCACGGCGCCCAATAGGGCCGAGAAGAAGAAGGATGCCATGAGGACGACGGTCGCCTCGGTGATGCTCAGCTCGCGGGTGAGCAACCCGGCGAGCCGGAGGCGCCGCGGCCGTGGCATCCCCTCGCGTCCGTGGGCGAGGCGCGCGGGCTCCAGCACGTCCGACGCCTGGGCCGCCCCCATCCAGGCGCCCTCAGCCAGGGCGGCGTACCCGCCCAGCACCAGGGGCGGCCCGTCCGCGCGCGCCCGCTCCAGGGAAGGGGTCCCGGCGACCATCAATCCGCTCCTTTGCCAGGGCATGCTAGCTTTCCCCAGTCTGGTGGCAAGCCGGTCCGGTTCCCGCCGCGAGCGCCGCTTCGCCGGGCGGCGCTGCCATCGTCGCCCGGCGTTGAGACGTATCCGTGCGGCTCGGCCACGGGATACTTGTCCATTGTGCGTCAATGTGGTGCTCAGCTTCCAGTCCATAATTTGCTCAACTCTTGCGAATTGCGAGGAAGAACGCCGCGGTCGATGGGAGGATGGGGTGAGTGCCCCAGGCGGTGGACAGGCCGTGTCTGCCCACCGGTGTACACTTGGGGGCGAGGCCGGGCGCCCCGGCGGGAGCGAGGGATACGAGCCGCCGGCCGGTTGGGCAGACGCTGGGGTCGCAAAGACGGCCTAGGGCGGGACGCTCCCGGCGGAACAAAGGATGAACTATGGCTATCACTGAGCAAGACCTCGGCGCCGACGTCCGGCCGACCTCGGCGGCAACGCTGCGTTTGCCGGCGCGCTTCTATCGCCTGGGCACCGAGCTAGACCAGCCCTGTGTGGAAGCGGGTTTTCGCCATGTGGATCGGACGCTCGACCTTCCGCTAGGTCAGACCGCGCTTGTCCTCGTAGATGTCTGGAACATGCACTACGTTGCCAGCCACGTCCGGCGGGCCCATCAGATTACCGTCGACTATCTGGTCCCGGCCTTGCAGGCGGCGCGGCGCGGCGGTATGGTCGTGGTGCACGCGCCATCGCCACCGGTGGCCCGCCGCTATCCCCAATGGACGCGCTACGCCGACGAGAACGCCCATCATCCGCCCAGCGCACCGACGCCAGATTGGCCGCCGGCGGACTTCCGGGCGCGGCGTGGCGACTATGGCGTGTTCGGCCGCTACCAGGAGCCGCACATCGAGGCCTGGAAGAAGCCGTACGAGAAGATGATGATCGCCGACGAGGTGGCGCCGCTGCCGGAGGAGTACGTCATCGCAACCGGCAACCAGCTGCACCGGCTGCTACGTGATCGCGGCATCCTGCACCTCATCTACGCCGGCTTCGCCACCAACATGTGCGTGCCCGGCCGCGACTACGGCATGAAGGCGTTCCGCGACCGCGGCTACAACCTCGTGCTCCTGCGCGACTGCACCACCGCTATCGAGTTCCACGACACGGTCGGCGAGGGCCTGGTGACCGAGCTCTGGACGCGTGATCTGGAGTTGCAAGGATCGTGCTTTTCGACCACATCCGCGGTGTTCCGGGAGGCGTGTGCGGCGGCCGAACCTCACCCCTGACCCCTCTCCGGCGCGGAGAGGGGAACTGCATCTCGTGGAGCCCGATTGCCACAGGGTAGTTCTGAGCGGTTAGGCCGTGAGCCGGGGGGCCTGGACCTGGCCCTGCTCGATGAGCCAGGCGACGGATTCGCGGATGCCCTCCAGCGAGCTGAAGCGAGGAGCATAGCTCAGGTATTGCTGCGCCTTGGCGATGCTGGCGCAGGGGCTGTGGGCGATGTGGCTCCACGTGGCTTCGGCGAGAACGTCGTCCACATCCCGGCGCCATTCCGCCCAGGGCAGATAGCGCAAGTTGGCCTCCTTGCCGAACCAGCCGGCGGCCGCGTCCGCGTACCCGCGCATGGTGATTGCCGCGGGTGAGGCCACGTGGAAGCTCTCCCCCACCGCCGCGGCGCGGTGATCGATGGCCCGCTGGAAGGCCTGGGCAACGTCGTCGGCGTGGACGTGGTGCAGGGTTGCCAGACCGAGGTCGGGCAGCTCCACCGGCTCGCCTGCCGCCAGCCGCGAGAACACGGCGGGGTCCCAATTCCCTTGCGGGTTGACCGGTGTCCAGCCGGGACCGACGATGTGGCCGGGGTGCAGCAAGGTGGCCGGGAAGCCGCGGCGTCGCGCCTCGTCCAGCAGATAGGCTTCGATGGCCGCTTTGCGCACCCCGTACTCGCCGAACGGGTGGCGTGGCTGACTCTCCGTGGTCGGCGCGACCTCGGTGTGCCCGTGTACCCACAGCGTGCCGCAGTGCAGGAAGTGCTGCACGTCGCCGCGCAGCGCCTCCACGAGGTGACGTGCGCTCTCCTCATGGAAACAGATCAGGTCGATCACCACATCGGGACGAAGCGCCAGCACGCGACCGCCGAAGCTGCCTGCCCGCTCCTCCGCCTCGCGGTCGATCGTCTCCTTCCGCACAAAGGACCAGGCGCCATCCGGCCGGTACGGCTCCCGCCGGCCGCGGCTGAGCGCCACTACCTCGTGGCCCGCCTGGACCAATCGAGGTACCAGATAGGTGCCGATGTGGCCGGTGGCGCCAATGACGACGGTTCTCATTCGCTGTCTCTCCTCATTACTCCTTGGTCCATTCGGCAGATGCGTCAACAACGGTAGCGATCCGAGGCCGTGCGCGTGACCGGGTGTTCGAGGAGCCTCGCTCAGAGCACCGGCTTCTGCCGCGACGCCGCCACGCGGTGCCAGCGCGGCCATGGATCCGCTACCATTTTCGCGCCCATCCTTCCGTCCGCGTTCCTCCTCTCCGCGCCGGAGAGGGGGACAGGGGGTGAGGTTCCCCGGCGCGCGCAATCCGGCCCATGCTTACACCGATAGGCCGCCATCGATCATGAAGGTGGCGCCGGTAACGTAGGACGATTCGTCGCAGGCCAGGAACAGGATGCTGTAAGCGATCTCGCGCGGCTCTGCCTGGCGCTTGAGCAGCGTGTGTGGCGCCCCTGCCGCGCGAATCTCCGCTTCGGCCTGCTCGAGGGAGATGCCCTTCGACTTGGCGCGCCGGCGGACATGGTACTGGGTCAAGGTCGGGCCGGGGCAGACGGCGTTGACGCGGATGTGCTGGTCGGCATGGTCGCAGGCCATGGAGCGAGTGAGCGCCAGGACAGCGTTCTTGGAGGCATCATACTGCGCCATCCCTTTGCGCCCGACAATGGCGTTGGCCGAGGAGACGTTGACGATGCTGCCGCCGCCGTTCTGGGCCATCGTCGGCACTGCGAACTTGGAACAGAAGGCTACCGCCAGTAGGTTCACACCGAGGATGAAGTCCCAGGAGTCCGATGTGGCCTCGGTGATCGGTCCCCAGACGCGTACGCCGGCCACGTTGGCCAGCACGTCCAGCCGCCCGAAGCGCTCTACGGTGGCACGTATGGCCCGCTCCGCTTCCTGCTCCCTGGTGAGATCGGCGTGGATGGCCAGCACTCGCTCGCCGTCGGGGTCGAGCGCACGCGCCGCTTGCGTCGCGGCGTCGGCGGCATTGTCCACGATGCCCACGCGGGCGCCCTCCTCCCAGAATATCCGTGCCGTGGCCTCGCCGATGCCGCCCCCGCCGCCGGTGACGATGGCGACCTTGCCCGCGAGACGCGTCCCGATCCTCATCACGCCCCTCGGCGGCGCGGGATATCCCCGGCCGGCACGACAACACAGTCGGGCATCGCTCGCAGTAGCGCTTCCGGTCCCGGCGGCGAATACACGGCCAGGATGCGCATCGGCTCCCAGCCCGTGTTGATGGTCTCGTGGAACACGTCCGGTGGGATATGCACCAACTCCCCCGCCGTCACCGTCCGCCGCATCGGGCGGCCCTCCTGGTCCTCCACCATCTGCTCGCCGGTGCCGGAGACGACGTAGAGCACCTCCTCCACACCCGGATGGTTGTGACGCGTGTGTCCCTTGCCCGGCTCCAAGATCACCAGGCCCGCCGTGATGCGCTGGGCGTTGGTGACGCGCGGCTCGCTGAGCCATTTGATCGATCCCCAGCCGAAGGACTGGGATTCCACGTCGTCGGGGGTTACAAAGCGTCGGTCCGCCGTCATGGTACGTCTCTCCCTTTCTCGCGCTTGCACATCATGGATCACGCGAACCGTCGGTGCAATGGAGCCACGCTCAAGCGCCGGTCCGCGCCGCGATGGCCTCGCGGGTGAGGCGGTGCAATGGCGGCTCGCCGTGCCAGATCCGCGCGAAGTCATCGGCGATGAGGTCGGCGGTGCGCAGGTTGGCGTCGCGCGTGCGGCCGGCGATGTGGGGCGTGTGGACCACGTTGGGCAGGCCGCGCAGGGGATCGTCCACTGGCAGCGGCTCCACGTCGTAGACGTCGAAGGCGCCGGCCAGCTCACCGGCCAGCAGCCGCTCGCGCAGGGCCGCCATATCCACGGCGTGCGCGCGAGTGGCGATCACGACCAGCGCCCCGCGGCGAAGGCGTCCGATGCGGGCGCTATCGAGCAGATGCCTGGCTGACGGCGTCGGCGGTACCAGCACGAAGACGACCTCGGACTCTCCGACCAGCTCGTCCATCTCCACGCGCTGTACGCCCCAACGCTCAGCCACGCCGTCGGGCAGGAAAGGGTCGTAGCCGCGGACCTGGCCCCGCAAGTCGGGACCGGTGGCGGCGTCGGCCCCGAGCGCAACGCACCAACGCGCGACCCGTCCACCGATCTGGCCAAGTCCGATCACGCCGATCTGCTTGGCGCCCAGCTCGCCGTTGACGAAGCCGTGGGCGTCGCAGAACTGGACGGCCTCGTACTGGAAGGACGGCGCGTGGCCCGCCAGATCCATGTGCCATTGGGGGACGCGACGGAGCGCGCACAGCGCCAGGGCAAGCGCCAGCTCCGCAACGCTCTGCCCCCAGGCGCGCGTGGTCTCGACCACCGGGATGCCCCGCGCCTCCAACTCGTCGAACGGCAAGCCGTGCCCTGTGTTGTCGGTGTTGGCCCCTACCGCCCGTAAGCGCGGCGCCGCTGCCAGGCTGTCGGCGCTGAAGCGACCGCCAAACCAGGCGATGCCGGTGGCGTCGGCGAGATCCGTTGCCTCGTGTAGTGGCTGTTCCCGCTCCAACGTGATTACGCGGAGCTCGCCCAAGGCTTGCAGCCGCTGGTGCAGCCGCTCCGGTACATAGGGCCAGCTCCGCTCCAGTCGCGGACTGCGTGCAAACAGCCACACCGGCGTTCCCTTATCCCCGTTGTCCATCGACTTCCTTCCCCCGGCGGCCATGAATCGTTCGGCACTCCCAGAAGCAGGCATGGCGCCGAAGAGCGCGTTTGGAAATCGTGTGCTATTGTCATACGATTCCTGGCTGCGGTTCTTCTTTGCGACATCGTTATTGCACGAGAGCCGCTCGCCTCTCTTGCTACGTTCCTGGCTCCCCGGCTCTCTTGTGCTTCGATGGTATCATCGTGCCCGTGAGCGACTCCAACAAGCTGAACCACTACCTGGCTGCGTGGGAGCTTTCGGACCCGCAATTGCTCACGCAGACGATGACCAGTCACATCTACACCGTCACGCACGGGTCCGAGACCTTCATCCTCAAACTGCTGTCCCCATCGGAGACGGAGGAGCAGCGTGGCGCACTGTCACTGCGCTATTTCGACGGCCACGGGGCGGTGCGCCTCCTGCGGTACGACGAAGGCGCACAGTTGATGGAATACGCCGCGGGTGACCAGCTCGTCACGCTGGTCGAGCGTGATGAGGATGAGCGCGCCACGCGCATCATCGCCCAGGTGATCTCGCAGGTGCACAGTGTTCCGCAGGGCGCTCCACACGACGGCTTGGTTCCACTGGATCGATGGTTTGGGGCGCTATTCGCCAAAGCGGCGGCGGATAGGCAGGCCGGCATCGAGTCTATCTACGTGCGGAGCGCCGCGCTCACCGAGCGGCTGCTCGCCGACCAGCGCGACATACGCGCGCTGCACGGTGATATCCAGCACTATAACATCCGGCAGTCGCCGCGCGGCTGGCTCGCCTTCGACCCGAAAGGCCTCGTGGGCGAGCGTACCTATGACTGCGCCAACACGCTCTGCAACCCGGTGATGCCCGAACTTGTCCACAACGAAACCCGCCTACTGACCAACGCGGCGATCCTGGCGGATATGCTCGCCCTCGACCCGTGGCGCGTGCTGGCGTTCACCTACGCGTACGCCTGCCTCAACGCCAGTTGGTGGCTGCAGCTCGGCGGGAGCGATATCGTTCGGTGGGCACTCAACGTCGCTGAGATCATCGAGCCGCACATCGAGCCGCTATTGCCTTGATGTGATAGTCGTCCGCGTGTATGGCCGCTCGTGGAGGCGTGGTGGCGCCAGACAGCGCACCATCCGCCTGATAGAGGCCCAATCGAGGAAGAGGGTGGATCACGGGCTCATAACGAATCGGACCATTCCTGATCTGACGATCGCTGCCCAGCGAAGGGAACACGAGCCCATGCCGATCACGATCACTGACGTCGTCGCGCGCGACATCCGCTTCCCCACCTCACGCTCGCTAGATGGCTCCGACGCCATGAACCCGGCCCCAGACTACTCCGCCGCCTACGTTACCCTGCGCACCGACCGGCCCGGTCTGGAAGGGCACGGTCTCACCTTTACCATCGGGCGGGGGACGGAGGTGTGCGTGGCGGCGATCAACGCCCTGCGCTATCTGGTGTTGGGCAAGACGCTGGAGTCGTTTACCGCCGACATGGGCGACTTCTGGCGGATGATGGTGGGCGACAGCCAGCTCCGCTGGATCGGCCCAGAAAAGGGCGCGATGCACCTGGCGACCGCGGCGATCGGGAACGCGGTCTGGGATCTTTGGGCCAAGGCGGCCGGCAAGCCGGTTTGGAAGCTGCTGGCCGGCATGACGCCGGAAGAGGTCGTCGCCTGTATTGACTTCCGCTACATCACCGACGCGCTCACGCCCGACGAGGCGCTCGAGATCCTGCGCCGCAACGCGCCGACGAAGGTCATACGCGAGGCGGAGATGCGCCGTGACGGCTTTCCGGCGTACACCACCTCCGCCGGCTGGCTCGGCTACAGCGATGAGAAGCTGCGCCAGCTCTGCCGCGCGGCGCTCGCGGCGGGCTGGACCCACTTCAAGCTCAAGGTCGGGGCGAGCCTGGCGGACGACATGAGACGAGCGACCATCATTCGCGAGGAGATCGGCCCTGACCGCAAGCTGATGATGGATGCCAACCAGGTCTGGGCTGTCGGTGAGGCGATCGCCCACATGCGGGAACTGGCACGCTTCGACCCCTGGTGGATCGAGGAGCCGACCAGCCCCGACGACGTCCTTGGCCACGCCGCCATTGCGCGGGCCGTGTCCCCGATCGGCGTCGCCACCGGCGAGCACTGCCAGAACCGTGTGATGTTCAAACAGTTCTTCCAGGCCCAGGCGATCCAGTTCTGCCAGCTCGATAGCTGCCGCCTCGGCGGGGTCAACGAGGTGCTGGCCGTGCTGCTCCTGGCCGCCAAGTTCGGCATCCCCGTCTGCCCGCACGCCGGCGGCGTCGGCCTCTGCGAGTACGTCCAGCACCTCTCCATCTTCGACTACATCGCCGTCGGAGCGTCGCTGGAGAACCGCGTCCTAGAGTACGTGGACCACCTGCACGAGCACTTTGTCGATCCGGTGGTCATGCGCGGCGGCCGCTATTTGCCGCCGACGAAACCAGGTTACAGCATCGAGATGCGGCCGGAATCGCTGGACGAGTTCGAGTTTCCATTCGGTACCGCATGGAGGAGCCGCGCCTGACGTCCGGGCAACGCGCGACCTCCGTCATTCGTCTCACGGCTTGAGCCTCGAGTCAGTCTTCTGCCGCAACTGAATGGCGGAGCACTCCAAAGCGCTCTCTGATCGCATCGCGCAGCTTCGCAACTGATCGACTACCGCGGGAGCCGGCAAATTGGCGTCGCTCGCCCAGGTGCGCGCGGCGAGGCCGCTGATGACGGCCGTGGAGAAGGACGTACCCGCCCAGTAGGCCCACCCGGTGTCGTTGGGGCCGCCGTTGAGCGGGAGCTCCTTGCAGGACATGATCCCTATCACGGCGTCCGGCTCACCATCATAGGTGACGATCTCTGGCGCGCCATCGGGTGTGAGCTGGGCATTCCCACCGAATGCCGCTAGCCCCGAGCCGCCCCAGAACACGTTGGCGCGATTGGAGAATTCGGAGGGCCGGCCACTCATCCCAATCGAGCCGGCGCCGACGACGTTTTCCAACTCCGTGCCATAGCGGGCAGGGGCTCGTGGCTCCGGGCGGAGTGGCTCTTCGCGCTGCGCGTCGTTGCCGGCGGCCGCCACCACCAGCACTCCCTGTTCATTAAGCCAGTCGAACAGCTCGAACAGGCCGCTGTGCAGGTCTGTGATGGCGACCACGATGTCGCCCAGCCACGACCGAACGACCGGGAGCGCGTTGAACGACCGGGGGAACCAGTGGGCCAGCAGGTGCTGCGTGGCCGGCACGGCGAACATGGAGCTCATGTTGACGATGAGAGGCCTCGCTCTCTCATTCTCCGGCCGATACGTCCGGACCAGCTCCCTCAGAGTGTGGGCGATCGTGTGGACGTCGCTAACGCCGTAGTCGTTCGATGTCCGGATCAGGTGGATCTCGGCTCCTGGGGCGACGTCCCGGATGATGCCGGCGACAAAAAGCCCATGGTCGGGGATGGCGAAGTGGTCGATCTGACCGGCAGCGCTGACTCGCGCCGTCTCCTTGTGCCAGTACGGCAGGTAACGGTCCAGGTGGGGCGCAAAGTGGTCAGGTCGGAAAGACGGTGGCTGCTCGAACTTGACGCTCGCAAAGACCTGGTTGAGCAACCAGTTATCGGGGTAGCGTTTGGCCGCCTCGCCTACAGCCTCCTGAGTGGGGCTGGTGTCGAGAATAGCCACGACGACTCCCTGGCCTGGGGTAGGATCGTTGCTGCCGGCAGTTTGGACACCCGATTGGCTCTGCTGGCCAAGCGGTAGGTCGCCTACGTCAAACGACCAGGTCATGCGCGGAGCCTGCTCACCCTGAGACGCTTGCTCGGCGCCGGCAGGCAGTGGGGGAGCCGGGGCGCGCATTGGCAGGGAGGCCGGTCCGGTCACAACGGGGCAACTCGTCTGTCCGGCGCTGGCCATCCAGTGGGGCGTCGCGGCGTCAATGCGGATACTACGGGTGGTGTGCCCGCCGACCGGGATGGAGACCGGGCGAAGAGAGCGGTTGATCACGTTGACAAGTGTGCGCACCGTCTTGGCGCGCTCGGACGGAAGCAGGTCACGGTCGCTCGGCTCCAGGTCGATCTGGTAGAAGCACAGCGCCTTGGAGCGCGCGCCGCCCCGATCGAGGAGGACCCAACCCATTAGGACCCCTGGTGTGCCCGGATCGGGTTGCGGCTGTGTGACGACGATGTTCGGACGAGCCAGCGGTTTGAGTATCGCCTTCAGACCGCGTAGGCGTCTCCAAACGTCAGAGCGCAGCGGCGCGAGGTCGCGGGCGAAGGTGGCCGCGGCGTCGGAGCCGGCAGGCGCCTCGCCGGCGGTGACGTCTGCTGGCGGCGGCAACTGATGGCCAATGCGCTCATTCAACCAGTCGAGCACCCCGATATAGATCGCCAGATAGTCCTTCTGGTCGCCGTCGATATTGCCGGAAACGACGACACAGAGCTCGTCATGCACGTAATGTGGCCGCGTGATCTGGTTGACATCCTCAGCTGAGAAATCCATTGCCACGATCCTCCCTAACGACGCGATTGCCGAGCGGCGCCCTACAAGGGGCCGCTGTCACCGATGATCTGGAATGGCGCCCAGTGGTAGGGATGGGCGCTGAACCCATCGAGGAGCGCCAGTTGCGCCTGACGTAACGCCGCACCCTTCCGCCATCCGCCACACAGCGCTCGGTAGAAGCCTTCCATCAACTGCCCCGTCGAGCCATCCTCGACGCGCCAGAGACTTTGTACGAGTGTTGACGCCCCAGCGAAGAGGAAGCCGCGGCTCAGCCCCATCAACTCGTCGCCGGCTGTGACCAGGCCGCGGCCGGTTTCGCAGGCGCTCAGCGTCACCAGTGCTCCGTTCAATTCCAGATTGAACACGTCGATGGTGCTGAGCTGACCATCGGCGAGCTTGAGATGCGCGAAGGCCGGGTTATCCAGCCGCGCCTCTCCGTGTGCCGCCAGGTGCAGGACGCCGTGCCTCGGCGCCGCGGCGATGAAAGCGGCACGCGTCGCCGCCTCTTCCAGGTACAGCTCACCGGGGAGCAATTGGGCGACGATTCGTGCTTCCGTTGGCACGAAAGACAGGCGCCCGCCGTCGCTGTAGGCCACGACGAGCGAGTCCAGTCCACCATCGTGCTGTCGGCCGGTACAGAGGCGCAACAGATTGCTGGACGGACACACCGACACCTCTAGCGACTCCAGGAGATGGCGCCGTCCATCGTAGAGGGCGTGGAATGGCACGGCGTGCGTAGGCCCATAGGGGATCACCTTCAGCCGCCGGGCTCCGGCAAGCTGAGGCGCAACCGGCGCTAGCAGCGCTCGATACAACGCCGCGAGAATGCCGCGGGCATTGCGGCCCAGTCCATCAAGAGGCGTACCAGAAGCAACGGCCCGTGCGGCGGACTCGATGTTCAGGTGCCACTGGTGCAATAGTTGGCGTATCTCCTCCGGCCGGGCGCTCAGCGGCGTCACCGCCAGCCCTGCCGGGGTGGCGACGAACGCGGCGCCGCGGTTGCCGTCGAAGTAGTATTCGACCAACACCTCATCCGCCTCGACTGGCGGGACCACGTTCCGCTCATCGACGTCGGGCGCGGTGTTGACCACCAACCCCTCCGTCCGGTCGAGCTCGAGCCGCTCGACGAGCCGACTGATACGCCTCTCCCCATCCCGCAGCGCTGACCTGAGCTGCTCGTCGTCCAGAGTGCCCGGCGGGCCATCAAGGCGCCGGGTCAGGCCGTACCCGTAGCGCTGGCTGTAGAGCCAGTTGTGCTCCTCACGCAGGCGGGCCAGCGTGTCGATGAGCTCCCGGCTCGCGCCGTCTCGCGCTTTGATCTGAACGTCCAGGTTGCTCGCGAGATAGTCAACCAGCGATCGTGACTTCGCCCGCTCCAGGTAGGCGAAGGCTAGGCGGGTCTGGCCAAGCCGTAGGCTGACGGCGATGGCGTCCTGGTAGACCTTGAGCTTGTCTTCCAGGAAGTTGCTGCGCAGGTTGATCGCCAGTGTGCTCTGCACGCTCTCGATGCTGTTTACCGCTCGTTGGTAGTGTTCGAGCGAGGCTGGGAGGTCCCCGTTCGCTTGTGCCACCGCTCCCAGGAGGTGGTGCCCCTCGTGAGCGAGCCAGAACACCTCCCGGCTCGCAGCGATGTCGAGCGCCGACTGCGCCAGCTTCGCCGCTCGGCTGGCGTCACCCAGCGCCATCGCAGCTCGCGCCACGATAATTTCCGCCTGCGCCTGGCGCACTACCGCGCCACGCTCGGCGAAAATCCTCCAGGCGTGCTCGGCCTCCGCCGCGGCGGCCGGCAAGTCGCCCCCATCCAGATACAGACAGGCCCGTTGCAGTGCGACCACACCGAGTTGTACCTCCATGCTGGAAGCGGCGAAGGTCTGAGCGGCCTGATCGAGCAGTGCCAGCGACTGGTCGGTGTTCCCGAGGCGCGCCTGCGCCAAAGCTCCATAGAAGCGGGCTTTCGCTGCCTCGGTCGGTGTGCCCGCGCGCTCGAGGCGCCGGGCCGTCTCCAGAGCCAGGTCCAGCGCCTCGTCGTTGTGGTTGAGGCTGAGGTAGCATTCGACCATGTCGAGAGCGAGGGCCGCCGCGTCGAATGTTGATCCGGTGCGCTCGATGTCCCCTAGGATAGCGCGGAACCGGCGCAGGGCGTGCGTGAAGCGTCCCTGGGCTAGATGGACAACGGCGATGTTCATTTCCTGTTTGAGTGCCAGGAACGAATCGCCCCGTCGCAGGTAGGCCTGCCGCGCCGCCTCATGCAGCCCCAGCGCCGTCGTCAAATCGCCGGTGCGGATGAGGAGGTTGGCGCGGGCGGTCTTGACGTAGGCGACATACAGCTCGGCCTGCTCGCCGAGCGAGTCGTAGATGGCCTCAGCTCGGTCGTATAAGGCAAGGGCACGGCCGAGCTGACCCATCTCCCGGCAAATGTGCGCGGTATTGTAATCGAGATGCGCGGCCCGAATCCAGAGTTGATGCGCAACGAAGACTTCTCGGGCCCGATCGACGACGGCCAAGGCGGCCTCGCCCCGGCCCAGATAATGCGAAGCCCAGAGCCAGTTGGTCCTCGTCCTGGCCCAGCCTACCTCGTCACCCTGCGCAAGGAACGCATTGCCGGCCTCCTCTAAGGTGATGAGCGCTTCCTCATACCGTCCCGCGACTCGGAACGCTTCACCGAGGGCCAGTCGACCGAGGGCACGGTAATAGGGCAGACCCAAGTGATCGGCGGCCTCAACGAGCGATTCCGCCAAACGCATCGTGGCATGGTAATCAACGTTGACGTAACGCTCCGACTCCGCCTTCAAGAAGGGGAGTAGCTCATCGGCGGCGAACCTGTGGAGGCAGCGTTTCAGATAGGCGCGTTGAGCCGTCTGACCATCGAGCTCGAGCAATTGACGCGTGACGTCGCTGAGCGATGTGGGCGCGTCATCGCCCGGGGACTCGACTGCGCACGATGAAGAGCCGGTGTCCAATCGCCACCTCCGTTGGCATGCCCCATGGTGACCTCGGCGGAGGTCACGCGGTTATGGCGCCGGTCGCGGTGGTTCGTGTGATAGCGATGTTATACTGCTTGCTACGCCATTCGTCCAATTGAACGCGGCCGCGGCAGCTTTTCTTACATCCCGTCCGCGAGTTGGCGGGGAAATGTCCAAAGTATCGCTCCGGAGCGATAGTTTTGCGGGCAGGGCACGTCAGCGCGGCCCATCGGGCGAGGCGCGACGGCCGAACGGAGCGGCGAGCGCGCCGGAGCTGCTGCCGCCCCTACGCCGGCGGCTGGTCCAGCACCGCCTGGCAGACTTGCTGGATCTGCTGCGCCGCGCTCTCCACGGCTAGCTTGCCGGCAGTCATCTGGCCGAACACTTTGCTGAAGGCGCTGTCGAAGTCCTCGCCGTGGAAGTTGGCCACATAGTAGTCCGGCTCGATGTTCTCCATCACTGGCTTGAGCTTGGTGTAGGTCGGGTATTTCTGGTAGATGCGCTGGTCCTGCCAGAAATCGGCGCGGGCGCTCGGCCCCTTCGGCCCGATCAACAGACCCTGGATGTTCATGTCCTTGCCACACATCCAGGACAGCACGTCGAAGGACTCAGCAGGGTTCTTGCTGACCGAGGTGATGCCGAACACGTGCTGGTTCAGCATGCTGCGCTTCTTGTCACCTTTGTGGACGGTTGGGACCAGCACGAAGTCCATCTCGAAGTCGGTGAACATGCGGGGGTAGTTCTGGATGCGGAAGGGCCAGACCGGCGCCGACAGCAGCTGCTGGCCGGCGAACAGCTTATCCTGGTTGATGCCGCCAGTCGGCGGCGCCACCGGCAGCACTCTCCAGGTGTTGCCCAGGTCAAACCGGAATTGCAGCGCGTCGGTGAAGCCGTTGCCGCCATTGAAGAAGGTCGCCTTCTTGCCCGATTGATCCACCGGCTCCACGTCGTACTGGCGCAGGAAGGGACCGCTGCCGAAGGGATCGCCGCCCCAGTCGCCAGTGTAGAAGCCGTAGGTCGGCGCCTGACCAGGGCGAGTGCCGCTCTTGGCCCAGTTCGCCAGGTCGTCGAAGGTCCAGTCGTCGCTGGGCGTTTCCAGGCCCATGAGCTGGGCTTTGGTCTTGTTGTAGGCGATCACGGGGACGATCGGCTCGGCGATGTAGGGCATCCAGTACCACTTGCCGTCCAGCGTGTTGCCCTCCAGGGCGCCGGGGAAGAACTGATTCTTGTCGTACTTGGCCGTCTGGGCCAGCGGGTTGAGGTCGCGCACCAACTGGTCCTTGACAGCCCAGGAAAACGCCGAGCCGTGCCGCGGCGGGTACCAGAGCAGATCACCCAGCTCGCCGGAGCTGGCCAGCGTGAGGATCTTCGGGAAGTACTTATCCGTCCAGCCAACCACCGTCTCCAACTGGACCGTAATGTTCGGGTACTGCTCCTTGAAGCCGCCGATGTCCTGCTGCAGTCCTTGCTGAATCCAGTCGGAGACGTCGTTCTTCTTCACCATGTGCGCGCGGATGGTGACCGTCTTTCCGGTCGGAGCTTTGGCGCTGGCGGCCGGCGCAGCGCTCGAGGATGCCGAGGCGGCCGCTGAGGACGAGGTCGCCGATGAGGGCGCGCTCGTCGCGGCAGTGGCCGACGAAGCGACGCTCGATGCCGGCGCCGATGCTGCCGAAGAAGCGGCCGTGCTGGCCGCCTGGGATACTGCCGGCGATGATGCCGCCGGGGACGAGGTAGCCGAGTTTGCCGAGGTGGCGCCGTTTGAGGTGGTCGACGCACCGCAGGCAGCGAGCACGCCGACGCCGGCGAATCCGGTGGCCAGCATCAGCAGCGAACGGCGGGTCACATGGGTGTCGGGTCCTTGGTGTCGCACGGAATCTAGCTCCTTTCCACAGCGTCACAGGAATCGCCGCGGGTGGCTGCCCCTGACGCCCACCATGCTGGAGTAACTGCGTGCTATCTGAGCACATGTCGGCGCGTCTGTCAAATAATTACGAGCTTGCCGATGGACATTCGGCGATACGCGCGATGCAGCAGATGTACGTGCGCGGTAGGCGCGCCCTCCAGGGGTTCGCGCGCTCCTCGAAGCACGCCGCCGCTTGCGATCCGAGCAACGCCAGCACCGAGCCACCGTTGTCGGGTGAGCAATCGGAGGCCCACCTACCCTTCGCCGGTCTGCATCAGCTCCTGCGCCCGATCCTCGCCGACGTCGTCGATCTGCCGATCCGCCAGCGCGAGGCGCTGTTGGCGGCCTTCGGCATGGCCGTCTCCGCCGCGCCCGACCTCTTCCTCATCGCGCTTGCCGCGCTCGAACTGCTCGCCGGAGCCGCGGCGCGCTCGCCGCTGTTGCTCATCGCTGGCGGCAAGGACCACATCGCCCCGGCCTCGGTCACCGAGGCCAACTTCAGGCTCTATCGCCACGCCAAGGCCATCACCGACTACAAAGAGTTCCCCGAGCGCTCGCACTACACGCTCGGCGAGCCGGGCTGGGAGGAGGTCGCCGACTACGCCCTCACCTGGGCCGTCGAGCATGCGGCCGCACAACCACACCAGGAGCTCCCAACGACGTAGACGTAGCTGCCTCGTTCAGGGATACACCCGTTCGGCACGGCCAGCCATGTCGGCGGCATCACGGTCCATGCCGGCCGATTCACCGCGCTCATCGAGCAGGCGGTTGAGGCCGCAACCACCAACCAGGAGACAGACGACCACTCTGGCTAGTTGCCTACCTGCCATGGCCCGTTCCTTGGAACGGGCCACCCCACTGTGCCCCGCGACGCCGGGGCGTCAACCAGGATAGTGCCGACGGCAGAGGAGAATCGATGGACCTGCACTTCCAGCGTAAAGTCGCCATTATCACCGGGGCGGGGAGAGGCATCGGGTTGGCGATCGCTACCGCCCTGGCAGAGGAGGGAGCCGCGGTGGTGGCGGCCAATCGGACGCCGGGCGAGGGATTGAAACACTTGGCTGAGCGCTTTACCGTCCTACCAGTAGCGGTTGACATGGCTGCCCCCGACGGGCCACGGCACGTCGTCGACCAGGCGGTCAGCCACTTCGGGCGCCTCGACATCCTGGTGAACAACGTCGGCGCCTTCACGTTCCATCCCGGCGGCTTCCTCTCGATCACTGACGACGACTGGCAGCGGACGCTGGCGCTGAATCTCTTCACGACCATGCGTACGACGCGAGCTGCGCTGCCGGTCATGATCGCCCAGGGGAGCGGGGCCATCGTCAACGTGTCGTCGGTCAATGCGCGCCAGCCGGGGGCGGAGGTCGCCGACTACAGTGCCGCTAAGGCCGCCATCACCAACCTCACCAGGATGCTGGCCGAGGAGTTCACCGCCAAGGGTGTGCGGGTCAATGCCGTTGCACCGGGTCCTGTATCAACCGAGGCATGGGTCGGACCGGGCGGCGTGGCCGACGCGATTGCCTACGCAACCGGCGCCACAAGAGAGAGTGTCGTTGCCCAGGCGGCTCAGATGAACAGCATGCCCATCGGGCGCATGGTTGCGCCCGATGACGTGGCGGCGCTCGTGCTGTTCCTCGCGTCGGACCGCGCGGCTGCGATCACCGGCGCGGAGTACCTGATCGACGGGGGCATGGTCAAGACGACGTAGACGGCGGCTGCTTCCCCGGTCGATACCGGCAGGGCGCTCGCTCGGTAGGCCATGAGCGGACGGGCATGCTATAACATAACATAACTGTAGGTGAGGCCGGGCGATCCGGGGAGGATGCGTATGGCGGACGAGCTGGACCGGCGGACGGTGTGGCAGATCGATCCCAAGCACACGTTGGTTGAGTTCGCGGTCACCTATCTCGCCTTCACCACGGTGAAAGGACACTTCGAGGGGGTGAGCGGGACGATCCGGTCCGACGACGCGGACCCGGCGCGCTCCTCGGTCGAGGTGGAGATCGACGCCGCGAGCCTGAACACTCGGGAAGGTCGGCGCGACACCCACCTCCGGTCGGCGGACTTTCTCGACGTGGAGCGCCACCCGACGATCACCTTCGCCAGCGACCGGGTGGAGGTGATCTCTCCGAACCGTTGGCTGGTCCACGGGGACTTGACCATCCGCGGGACGACCCGCGCCGTCGTGCTCGACACGGAGGCGAAGGGCCGGGGGCGCAATCCCGAGGGCCTCGAGGTGGCCGGCTTCGCCGCTCGAACCGAGATTAACCGCCGCGACTTCGGCGTGAGCTGGAATCAGGCGCTGGAAACTGGCGGCTTCCTCGTGGGCGATACCGTCGCGATCCAGCTCGAGGTCCAGGCGATCCGCCAGGACTGAGGTGGCAGGAACAGACATGGCAAGCAAGCCGATTCTCCTGGTCGTCGACGATAATCCCGACGTCCTCGGGGCCATCGCGGTCGACCTGCGCGGCCGCTACGGGGACCAGCACGAGGTCCGCGTCGCGCGCTCGGGCGCCAACGCGCTGGACCTGCTGCGGGACGCGCAGGAGCGGAGCGATCCGGTCGCCCTGGTCCTGGCCGACCAGCGGATGCCCCGGCAGGCCGGCTCGGACGTGCTCGCGGAGGCGCACCGCCTTGCTCCGAACGCGAAGCGGGTCCTGCTGACGCTCCACGAAGACGCCGACGCCGGCCTCCAGGCCATCAACGCCGGCCAGGCCGACGATTTCCTCGTGAAGCCGTGGGAGCAGCCGGAACGGCTGGCCTTCCCGCTGCTGGACGACCTCATCCAGGACTGGCGCGCGGGGTCCTATCACTCGGTCGACGGCATTCGGGTTCTTGGCTCCCCCTGGTCGCCCGCGGCGCACCAGGCGCGCGACTTCCTCGCCCGCAACCTGGTGCCGTATCGCTGGCTCGATGTCGAAACCGACGAAGGCCGGGCTATCGCCGAGCGCGTCGCCCCGGGGCAAGGCCACCGGGCGCTCGTGGCGTTCCCGGATGGCTCGACCCTCATCGAGCCGAGCAACGCGGCGCTGGCGGAGAAGGCCGGGCTGCGGACCCACGCCGACCAGCGCTTCTACGACCTGCTGATCGTCGGCGCCGGGCCGGCCGGCCTCGCGGCCGCGGTGTACGCGGCCTCGGAAGGGCTGCATACCGCCCTCGTCGAGGTTGAGGCGCCCGGCGGCCAGGCCGGGACCAGCTCGCGGATCGAGAACTACCTGGGGTTTCCGGCCGGGCTCAGCGGCAGCGACCTGGCGCGACGCGCCGTCGCCCAGGCCCGCCGGTTCGGAGCCGAGCTGCTGACCTCCCAGGAAGCCATGGGAGTCCGCCTCCAGGACGGTTACCGCGTCCTCACGCTGGCCGACGAGAGTGAGCTCAGCGCCCACGCCCTGGTGATCGCGACCGGCGTTTCCTATCACACGCTGGACGTCCCAGGTAGCGCCCGCCTGAACGGCGCGGGCATCTACTACGGCTCGGCGATGACCGAGGCCTTCTCCTGCCGCGACCAGGACGTCTACATCGTCGGCGGCGCCAACTCGGCCGGCCAGGCGGCGGTCTACCTGGCGGGGTTCGCGCGCCGGGTCACCATGCTGGTGCGCGGACCGGGGCTGTCCGCCACCATGTCCAGCTACCTCATCGATCAGCTCGCGGCACTGCCCAACGTCGTCGTGCGCCCGCGGTCCCAGGTGGTAGAGGCGCGCGGGGGGATGCACCTCGAAGGCATCACCGTCCGCGACGACGCCCAGGGCACGACCGAGCGGTTGCCCGCCGCGGCGCTGTTCGTGTTCATCGGCGCCTCCCCCCGCACGGAGTGGCTCGCCGGGGTCGTGGGGCGCGACGCGGGCGGCTACATACTGACCGGGGCGGACGCGTTGCGAAACGCCGGGCCTGCAGGCTGGACCGAGAAGCGCGATCCCTTCCTGCTGGAGACGAGCGTGGCGGGCATCTTTGCCGCCGGGGACGTACGGCACGGCTCGATCAAGCGCGTCGCGTCCGGCGTCGGCGAGGGGGCGATGGCCGTGTCATTCGTCCACCAGTATCTCGCGAGCCGGTGACTTTCGGTAAAGGAGGACCACACCATGGCCAGGACGAAAACCTGCACGCATCTGGACCAGATCCGCGACGTGGCGCCGTCCACGCGGGCCGGCTGTGAGGACTGCCTGCAGATCGGGGCGCGGTGGGTACATCTGCGGCTGTGCCTCAGCTGCGGCCATGTTGGCTGCTGCGACGACTCGCCCAACCGGCACGCGACGCGGCACTTCCACACCAGCCACCACCCGCTGATCCAGTCGTTCGAGCCGGGCGAGGACTGGGTGTGGTGCTACCTGGACGAGCTTGCCATGGAGCCGCCCGCCGCGCTGGTCGGCGGCAAGCGCTGAGGGGGCATCGCGTGACCAACCTCACGCCCCGCGAACGGCAGGATATCGACCGCGCCAATGGCTCGGGGTTGCTATCAATCACACCAACGCCTGGCACGACTCTTGCCAGGTAGTTTATCGTTGCTTGACGCTCATCGCGGACTCCCTGACAACTGTTCGTGCGGCGACGAGGCGAGAATAGGCGCATGAACCTCTTACGGTACCTCGGCGACAACTGGCCGACGCTCGGGCCCGAGGTGCGGACCCAAGTCCAGATCGTCGCCATCTCGATGATCTTTGCGGCGGCGATCGGCGTGACGCTGGGCATTGTCGCGGCGCGCTCGGCACGCGTCGCCGCCGTGGCGCTCAGCGTTGCCAGCACCCTGCTCACCATCCCCAGCTTCGCGCTCTTCGGCGTGCTCGCCATCGCCCTGGGCATCGGCAACCGCCCCGTCGAAATCGGCCTGATCCTGTATGCGCTCCTGCCGATTTTGCGCAACACGATGGTTGGCATCCAGGGTGTCGACCCAGCGGTCATGGAAGCGGCGCGCGGCATGGGCATGCGGCCGGCGCAGATCCTCGGGCGCGTCGAGCTGCCGCTGGCGCTGCCGCTCATCGTCGGCGGGGTGCGCCAGGCGACGGTCATGGTCGTCGCCATCGCCACCGTCGGCGCCGCCGTCGGCGCCAACGATCTCGGCCAACCGATCTTTGCCGGTATCCGTGACACCGACCGGGAAGAGATCTTCAGCGGCATCATCCCAGCCGCCGCCATCGGCCTGCTAGCCGACGCCGTTTTGGGCGGCGTCCAGCGCCTGCTCCAGCGCGACGGCCCGGTGGAGGCGGCGTGATCACCTTCGAGCGCGTCACCCGGACCTACGGCGCAACCATCGCCGTAGACGACCTCTCGCTGGAGATCGACGATGGCGAGATCGTCGTGCTGGTTGGTCCTTCCGGTTGCGGCAAGTCTACGACGCTGCGCATGATCAACCGCCTGATCGAGCCGACGAGCGGCGTGATTCGCATCGACGGCCGCGACACGCAAGAGCAGGACGCGACAACGCTGCGCCGCTCCATCGGCTACGTCATCCAGCAGGTCGGCCTCTTTCCGCACCTCAGCGTGGCGGAGAATGTCGCCACTGTGCCCAAGCTGCTCGGTTGGGACCGAGCGCGCATCCGGCGGCGCGTGGCAGAGCTGCTGGATCTTGTCGGGCTGCCGGCGAAGGAGTACGCCGGGCGGCTACCCAGCCAGCTCTCCGGCGGCCAGCAGCAGCGCGTCGGTGTGGCGCGCGCCCTCGGCGCCGACCCGCCGCTGCTGCTGATGGACGAGCCGTTCGGTGCGATCGACCCGGCCACGCGGGGGCATTTGCAGGATGAGCTGCTGCGCCTGCAAGCCGTGCTCCACAAGACCATCGTCTTCGTCACGCACGACATCGATGAGGCGATCAAACTGGCCAATCGGGTGGCGCTATTTCAGAAGGGCGGACGGCTGGCGCAGTATGACGCGCCGGACGCCTTGCTGGCCCATCCGGCCTCGCCGTATGTCGAAGAGTTTCTGGGCGGCGGTCGCCTGCTGCGCCGGCTAGGGCTCATTCGCCTGGTGGATGTCGAGCTGCTGCCGCCCGGCGACGCGCTGCCGGCGGCGCGCGTGCCGGCGTCGGCAACACTGCACGACGCCCTGGACCTGCTGCTCGGGACCCCCGATGGCCGGGCGGCCGTGGTCGTCGGCGACCGCGTCACCGGTCTGGTCGACACCGGCGTGATCCGGCGGGCCGCGCAATGAACCGCCCGGGAACTGGTTGGTGGCCGCTGTTGCGCACGCCACTGGGGGTGGCGATTGGTCTCGTCCTGATCTACCTCTACGTCGTCCATACACCGGCCCGGTTGGGAGACGATCAGATTCTGCAGCGGCAGTTCTTGGAGAGCCGGCTGCTCCGGCACATCGTGTTGGTTGTCGTCTCCTTTCTCATCGCCGCGCTGATCGCCGTTCCAGTGGGCATCGCGCTGGCCGGCGCCGGGCGGGGTTGGCGCCTGCTCGTGTTTCTCGTGGCGAATCTCGGGCAGGCGGTGCCGAGCATCGCCGCCCTGGCGCTCGCCTTCACGGTAGTTGGCCTGGGCCTGAGGAGCGCCGTCATCGCCCTGGTAGCGTATGCGCTGCTGCCCATCCTGCGCAATACGCTGCTCGGTCTGCAAGGCATCGATCCGGCGATCGTCGATGCGGCGCGGGGGATGGGGATGACGAACCTGCAGGCGTTGCGCCGCGTGCAACTGCCGCTGGCCAGCCCGGTGATCTTTGCCGGCTTGCGCACGGCGTTGGTGCTGGTGGTGGGGACGGCAACGTTGGGCAACTTCATCGGGGCCGGCGGGCTGGGCGATGTGATCGCCGCCGGCATCGGCGCGGGGCGTGATCGCATCGTCGTGACCGGCGCCGGCCTGGTGGCGGCACTGGCCCTGCTGTTCGATTGGGGGTTCGCCTTTGTGGAACGGGCGTTGACGCCGCGCCGCTAGGATCGGGCTCTGGAAAGGGACGAGTTATGGACGCGAAGGATCCGGTCGCGCGCCGGCTGCTGGAGGCCTGGCGGGGCGAGGTGGAAGCCGGGGTGACCTACGCGGCGCTGGCCGAGGTGCAGCGCGACCCCCGCCGCGCCGAGATCATTCGCAAGCTCGCGGCGACGGAAGCCGGCCACCGCCGACGGCTGGAGCAGCGCATGAGCGAGCTCGGCATCCCCATCCCCGATCCGAACAGCGTGCGGCTCTCCCCCTGGGCGAAGCTGCAGTTGCGCCTCGCCCCGACCGAGCGCGTGTTGGCAGCGCGGGAGGCCGCCGAGGATGCCGAGGTCCAGGAGGGCTATGGCCGGCCCACCGGCGACCGGCAGACCGATGCCCTCTTTGCCGAGATACGCGCCGACGAGCGCGCGCACCGCGGACAAATGCGCACGATGCGCGATGCCGGCGCCCCGCAAACGCTCGGGGTGGCAGGTCCCCAGGCGCGGCTAAACCGCATCCTGGGCCGGGAGAAATGGCACCGCTCCGGCTCCGGCTGGCTCTCCGGCGCCATCTACGGCGCAAACGACGGCCTGGCCGCCGTCTTCGGCATCGTCACCGGCGTCTCCGGCGCCACTGGCGCCGCCGGCAACTTCGTGCTCACCGCGGGCCTGGCCGGGGCCATCGCGTCGGCCCTCTCCATGGCCACCGGCGCCTTCCTGGCGGAGCGCTCGGAGGCGGAAGTTGCGGCGGCCAACGTGGCGCGGGAGCGGCAGGAGATCCAGGAACACCCAGAAGAAGAGAAGGAGGAGCTATCGCTCTTTTACCAACTGAAGGGGATAAGCGCAGCGGACGCGGACGCGCTGGCGGCGAAGCTGGCCGGCAACTCCGAGGCGATGCTGCAGCTATTAGCGAACGAGGAGTTCGGCGGCGCCAAGGAGGAGGGAGGCGGCGCGGCCACGGCGGCGCTCGCCGCCGGCCTGAGCACCGGCATCGGCGCCATGATTCCGGTGCTTCCCTTCTTCTGGCTGCACGGCGTGATCGGCGTCGCCGTGGCCGCGGCGGTCTCGCTGGTCGCCCACTTCCTGGTGGGGGCGGCAAAGTCGCTCTTCACCCTGCGCCGCTGGTGGGCGGCCGGGTTGGAGATGACGCTCGCTGGCATCATCGTCGGCGGCTGCACGTACCTCGCCGGCCTGGCCTTCCATGGCGGCTGACCCCTCCTCCTCATCCCGGCGCAGTTCTGAAAGAGGCAGGCATGGACGACCCCACTCCTGAGCGCCACGATCGCGCTCCCTCTGGCTACCTGCCCCTGCACCGGCTCAAACTGGGGTAGATAGCCTTCTGCCCAGAGTCGATCCACGGAAAGGAGACGATCCGATGAGCACAGCAATGCCGGCGATCGGCTTCATTGGCCTGGGGCTGATGGGCAGTCGCATGGCCGCCCGGCTCCTCGAGGCCGGCTACCCCCTCACCGTCTACAACCGCATCCGCGAGCGGACCCTGCCCCTGGCCCAGCGGGGGCAACAGTCGCCCACACTCCCCAGGAACTCGCCACAACAGCGGACGTGGTGATGCTCTCCCTGGTCGACGATGCCGCTGTCGACGCGATCATGCGGGGCCCGGCCGGCGTGCTTGCCGGCCTGCGTGCGGGCGCAACCGTCATCGATCTCAGCACGGTCTCTCCCCGGATCTCTCGCGCGATCGCGGGCGAGGTAATAGCGCGAGGCGGCGCCATGCTGGATACCCCCGTCTCGGGGAGTACGCCGCAGGCCGAGCAGGGCGCCCTGAACATCCTGGCCGGGGGCGATGAGGACACGTACCGGCGCCGCGAGCCCATCCTCGCCGTGCTAGGGAAACAGCGCTTCTATGTCGGCCGAAACGGCATGGGGCTGGTCATGAAGCTGACGATCAACGCCATGCTCGGCCTCGGTGTCCAGGCGCTGGCCGAGTCCATCGCGCTGGGCGAGGCAGCCGGTCTGGAGAAGAACCGGCTGCTGGATGTGCTCGGCCAGATGAGCGTTGTCTCTCCGGCGCAGAAGGCGAAGCTGGAGAACGCTCGGAGCGAGAGCTATCCCCCCACCTTTCCTCTCCAGCACATGGACTAAGGACTATGGGCTGATTGCTGAGCTGGCCATGCAGGCACACGTTCCCATGCCGGCCACCACTGCCGCGCACCAGATGACCAAGGCGGCACGCGCGCAGGCGCGTGAGGAGGACTTCTCCGCAGTCATCCGCCTCATGGAGCAGCTTGCCGGTCTGGACGGCGGAGTTGTGACCGGGAGACGCCCGCAGGATAAGGAGTCCAATTGACCATGACATCCGGTATAAGAACCGTGGAACGACGGATCGCCGATGTCCACGACCCGAGGCTCTGCGCAGGGCAAGCACTCGTGGGGAAAGTGCACGAGGGTAGGAACGGTTTTGAGAGGGGAAAGTCCATGAGAAGCGGGCAATGGCTCGTCTCGCTCGCCGTGGGGACAGCGCTCCTTGCCGCCTGCGGCAATAGCGGTGGCGCCGGTGTCGGGAGCGGAAGCGGCAACGCCGGGGCGAGCAGCGGCAGTTCGGCCACCAGCGCCACCGGGTTGGCGAGCGCCAGCACTCTTCCGACCAGCTCCGGTAGCGCCTCCGGCGCCGTTGGTCCGACGCCGACCATCGCGCCGCCGGCCGCCAATTGCGCGGTCAGTAGTGGCACCAATGGCAACGGTGCCACGGTCAGCATCGGCAGCAAGGCCTTCGCCGAGGAGGAGCTGCTGGCAACCATGACGCAGTTGGTCTTGCAGCAGCACGGCTTCACGGTGACCTACACGACGAAGGCCGCCGACCCGGTGATCGACCAGGCGCTCCGCTCCGGCAGCATTGACATGCTTTGGCAATACACCGGCACCGAGCTACAGCTGTACCTCAACGTCGACAAGCCGCCCACCAACCTGAACGCGGCGTTCAACCTGACGGCGCAGAAGGATGCCGCCAACAATCTCTGCTGGGCGGCCCCGGCGCCGATGGACGACACCAACGGCCTCGCCATCAAAGCGTCGGACAAGGCGACGTACGGCAGCACGCTGTCGCAGTTCGGCCAGTATCTGGCGGCGCACCCGAACACCAAGGTCTGCATCCAGTCGGAGTTCCGCACCCGCCCGGATGGCCTGCCCGGCCTGGAGACGACCTACGGCGGCGGCTACAGCAAGGCGAACTACGTCGATATCGGTGCCACCGCCGAGGCGCCGATCGCCGCCGGCCAGTGCGCGGCGGGCGCGGTGTTCACGACCGACTCCGCCATTGCCGCCAACAACCTCTACGTGTTGCAGGACGACAAGGGCCTGTTCCCGCCGGACAACCCCGGCCTGATCGTGCGCGCCGATGTACTCAAGAAGAGCCCGGCCATCGCCAATCTGATGGCGCCGGTGGCGGCCAAGCTCACGACGGCTGTGATGGTCGATCTCAACAAGCAGGTCGAGGTCGACAAGAAAAACGTCACTGATGTCGCCCGCGCCTGGCTCACCCAGAATGGTTTCGTGTGATGGCGGATCGGGAATACGACGTCATCGTCATCGGCGGCGGTTCGACCGGCGAGAACGTCGCGCAGCGCGCGGTCAAGGGCGGTCTGACCGCCGTCGTGGTGGAAGCGGAGCTGGTGGGCGGCGATTGCTCGTACTGGGCGTGCATGCCGAGCAAGGCGCTGTTACGCAGTCCGCAAGCGGTGGAAGACGCGCGCAGCGTGGACGGCGCGCGCCAGGCCGTCACCGGGAACGTGGATGCCCGGGTGACGCTGGAGCGCCGCACGTCATTCACCGAGCACTGGCGCGACGACAGCCAGGTGGCATGGCTGAACGGCGCCGGCATCGACCTTAGGCGGGGCTGGGCGCGACTGGCCGGTGAGAAACGCGTGCTGGTAACCGGCGCGGATGGCACAGCGCAGACCGTGCGTGCCCGCCAGGCCGTTGCGGTGTGCTCGGGCAGCGCCGCCATGCTGCCCTCGTTGCCTGGACTGGCCGAGGCGAAACCGTGGACCAGCCGCGAGGCTACCAGCGCCCACCAGGTACCGCGCCGGCTGGCCATCATCGGCGGCGGCGCGGCGGGTTGCGAGCTGGCGGACGCCTGGCGGTCCCTCGGCGCCGAAGAAGTGACGATCTTTGAGCGGGGCCACCGGCTGCTCAGTCGATTTGAGCCATTTGTGGGCGAGCGAATGGCGACGGCCCTGCAGAACCGCGGGATTGTGGTGCGCACCGATACGGCGGTGCGCGCCGTGCGCCGCTCCAGTTCCGGGGTGGTCATCGACGTCAGCAGCGGTCCGTCGATCGAGGCCGACCAGTTGTTAGTGGCCGCCGGGCGCAAGCCGAAGACCGATGACCTCGGGCTGGAGGCTGTGGGGCTGCAACCGGGAACCTGGCTGGATGTGGTCGACAGTTGCCGCGTCACGGGCGTTGCCGCCGGCTGGCTGTACGCGGCGGGAGACGTCACCCACCGTGCCCTCCTGACGCACATGGGTAAATACCAGGCGCGCGTCTGCGGCGACGTTATCGCGGCACGCGCGCGTGGCGACTCGGTTGCCGTCGAGGGCCGGCCGTGGAGCCGCTTTGCCGCCACCGCCGAGCGCGCCGCCGTGCCGCAGGTGCTGTTCACCAACCCGGAGGTGGCGTCGGTCGGTCAGACGGAAGCGGAGGCTCGCCGCGCCGGTATCGCCGTCAAGACGGCGGAGTACGACATCGGCAATGTCGCGGGCGCCTCGCTGTATGCCGACGGCTATTCCGGCCACGCCAAGCTGGTCGTCGACGATCGCCGCCGGGTCGTTATAGGGGCGACGTTTCTGGGACCGAACGTGGGCGAGCTGCTCCATGCGGCGACGATCGCCGTGGTGAGCGAGACGCCGCTGGACCGGCTCTGGCACGCCGTGCCCGCCTATCCGACGATCAGCGAAATCTGGTTGCGCCTGCTCGAGACGTACGGTCTGTAAGCGCCGGCTCTCGGCATGGCGTTGGCCCGCAGTGGAACGGGTCGGATTCAATTTCGCCGCCTCAGGCTAACTGTCCGATCTACGCTGGAGCGCCGTTCAGGTAATCGGTTGCGCCTCCGGGGTCCCGTTTCGCGGTCCCTTGGTGGAGAGCATTACCTGTCCGGCGCTCCAGGCGCCTCCGGCCGATTCCTGTAGACGATCCTGCCCGCTGCTACTGTCAGGCCGGCCTGAAAGTCCGCGTCGAGCAGCACCAGGTCGGCGTCCTTCCCCACCTCCAGGCTCCCCTTGGTCGCCGCGACGCCGATGGCGCGCGCGGCGTTGAGACTGGTCATCGGCCACAGCTCACGCAGTGCGCGCCCGGTCGCCTGCACCATGTTGCGCAGCGCCTGGTCCATGGTCAGGATGCTGCCGGCGAGCGTCCCATCCGGCAGGCGGGCAGAGCCGTGGCGGACGGTCACCGTGCGCTGGTCGATCAGGTAGTCACCGTCCGGCATGCCGGCGGCACGGATGGCGTCGGTCACCAGAATCACGCGGTCTGGTCCTTTGACGTCGACCAGCAGCTTCATCACCGCCGGGTGGACGTGGATGCCGTCGGCGATGAGCTCGCAGCGGACCTGGGGCAGGGCCACAACGGCGCCGACCGTACCGGGCTCGCGGTGGCTGAGGCCGATCATGGCGTTGAAAGTGTGCGTGGCCTGGCGCACGCCGTGCTCCGCGGCGATCAGTACATCCTCGTAGGTAGCGGCCGTGTGGGCGACGGAGACGGTCACACCGCGCCGCACGCACTCATCGATCAGCCACAGATTCTCCGCGAACTCCGGCGCCAGCGCCAGCAAGCGGACGATACCGGTGTCCAGCCACTCCAGCACTTCCAGTCGGTCCGCCCGGCGGATGAACCGCGGGTCTTGCGCCCCGCACTTGGCCGGGTTCAGATACGGACCCTCCAGGTGGGCTCCCAAAATGGTGGCTCCGCCTGGTACGGGACCCGCCATCCCGGCGATCGTTCGCACGGCAGCGTCGATGGCCTCGCGCGAGCCGGTCCAGGTCGTGGGCAGGAAGGCGGTGACGCCGTGTTGTGCGTAGAACTGCGCCATCGCCCGCAGCCCAACCGGTGAGCCGTCCATCGCCTCGTGCCCGACTGCCCCATGGACGTGCAGGTCGATGAACCCGGGCAGCAGGTTCTGGCCAGAGGCCTCGACGTGCTCGGTCACGTAGCCGGGAGGAAAATCCGGCGCTCGGCCAGGGCCGATCAGGCGGATGCGAGCGCCCTCCGTGAGCAGCCAGCCGGGATTCCAATCATCCACCGGCGCGAAGATGTTCGCGTTGGTGAAGAGCAGCCGCGGAGAGATACCAGTTTCCACGTTGCCTCCTGGCGCACCATTGTACGCCTTCGTGGCCAGGTGTCCGGACCCCGCGGCGAGCCGCGATGGCCAGCGGTGTGGGCGTTTGACGCGGCGCACCAGACTCCATACGCTACTTCGCATGGCCGTACCTGCATGCGGCGAGGAGGAGTGACAGCAGAGATGCCGAGTGAGAGTCAGGTCGTCCGGTTCGGGATTGCCGGGATGGGGGTCGGGCGCAGTCGGGCGCAGATGGCGCTCAAGGCGCCGGGGGCCAAACTCACGGCGATCTTGGACCGGCGAGCGGACAACGCCCGCAAGCTAGCGGCGGAGTGGGGCTGCGCCGCGGCGGGGAGCTTCGAGGAGCTCATCGCGCGCGACGATGTGGATGTCGTCGGCATCTTCACACCGAGCGGCACCCACGGTGATCTGGCCATGCGGGCGATGCGCGCCGGCAAGCACGCCATCAGCACCAAGCCGCCCGACGTCTCCGTGGCCAAGGTCGACGCCATGGGCCGGACCGCCCGGGAGACCGGCAAGCTGCTGGCGATCGACTTCGGCTCTCGCTACGACGACAACGTCCGCAAGACCAAGGCGGCCATCGACGCCGGGCGGCTGGGCCAGCCTATCTTCGGGGACATGCGCCTGAAGTGGTGGCGCTCGCAGGGCTACTTCGACGGCGGCGACCCGCCCGGTTGGCGCGGCACCTGGGCCATGGACGGCGGAGGCTCACTGGCCAACCAGGGCATCCACGACCTCGACCTGCTGCAGTGGTTCATGGGCAGGGTCAATTCGCTGCGTGCCCGCACCCGCATCTTCTCGCACCAGATCGAGACCGAAGATGCCTGTCAAGTCTTCGTCGACTTCGAGAGCGGCGCCTGGGGGCTGATCGAGACGACCACCACCGTTTGGGGAGGGCTGGGCCGTGCCATCGAGCTGCACGGGACCAATGGCACTATCACCCTGTTGGACCGCGGCATCGGCGCCTGGCGCTTCAAGGACGAGGAAGAAGGGCCGGAGCCCGACTATGGCACGGGCTCGGCCGGGCCGATGGTCGCCGCCGGCGTCGCCGAAGGGCAGGAAGGCCGCTCCAAATGGGAGCCGGAGCTACCCGCCGACCGGCCGAAGAATGTGATCGAGGACGTTGTCTCGGCGCTCACACGGGGCACACCGGTGGCTTGCCCACCGGAGGAGGGCCGCAAGTCGGTCGCCATTCTGGAAGCGGTCTATCGTTCCGCCCGACGCGGCGGCGCTGAGGAGCAGGTGGAGTACTAGCATGCTCGTTCACGGGCAGGCGACATCCCGGACAAGGCCCATCTGACATTCGCCGGTGGCATCGGCATGAAAGGATCTAGCCAGCAGCTTCGTCGCGGAAGGCCGGTGCAACCTGCTGCATGAAGCGCCTCAAGGAGGCTTCGACCTGCGCGCTACCCAGGCCCGCCCAGCGCGGCTGCAGGTTGAAGGTATCGAACGGCAGCACGTGGAGCAGCTCCCACACGGAGCCGATGCAGCGCTCGGGGCCGCCCACGATAAACTGGACCTGATCGGCGGCTTCCTGCAGGCTCCGTGGCTCCGGCAGCGCGGCGATGGCCGGGCGCTCCCGGCGCATCCGGGCGTTCAGTGTCCAGACGGCCGCTTCGGCTTCCCGCCAGGCGGAGGCGTCGTCCTCACCGGTGTACATGGCGCGGCTGGCGGAGATGCTGCCGCCGTTTGCTGGCAAGTCCGCTTGCTCCCGCCCTTCACGATAGGCAGTATGGAGCGCCCGCAAATCCTCCGGCGGTCGCTCCCGTGACAGCATGAGCTTGAGGCCGCGCTTGCCGGCGAGGTGAGCGGAGGCGGGACTGTTGGCCGCGATCCACAGGGTGGGGAACAGCGCCCGTCTCGGTTGGGGCAGGGTCCGCACTGCCGCCCCGGTGTTGACGTAATCGCCGGCGTAGGCGAAGGGTTTGCCGCTCCAGGCCAACTGCAGCACGTCCAGCGCTTCCGCCAGCCGAGCGTGTCGGTCCGCCGACTCCGCGCCGAGCGCTGAGAACTCCGTCGGCGTGCTCCCGCTGCCCAAGCCAACGGAGCTGCGTCCACCGCTGAGCACGTCGAGGATGGCGATCTGCTCGGCGACAACCAGCGGATTATGCAGGTTGATACACACCACGGCGCTGCCCAGGGCTATTCGTCGCGTGCGAGCGGCCAGGAACGTCGCCAGGGCCAGCGGCGCCGGGAGGTGACCCAGATGCACGTGAAAGTGATGCTCAGAGAACCAGGCGTGGTCAACCCCCAGCTCGTCGGCCAGTTCCACCTGGCGGCCAACCTCCGCGTAGACCTCGTCTGACGGCTGGTCCACCGGTCCCTCGACGTGATAGGTGAGCGCAACGTCCATTTATGTACTTCCGATGACTCTGCCCATTGCCGGCGACTCCATCGCCCCTCGTTGCCTGACCGTGCAGCCAGACCAAGATACGCTACCGCGCAAGGCAAGGCATGGCAACTCGGATCCTTTGGACGCTGGCGCTTCGTTAGGGGCTACGGCGCCGCCACGTCGGCCAATCGGCGCTGTAAGAAACGCCGCTCTGTCGTGTTCTGACAGAGCTCCAGCGCCTGCACGTAGGCGGCTGCAGCCTCATCGCGGCGGCCTGAGCGTCGCAGGAGATCGGCGCGCGCAGAATAAAAGTGCTGGTACCCGGCGAGCGACGTGGCCAGCGCCGGGTGGTCCAGCAGCGTGAGGCCGCGTTCCGGCCCCTCCGCCATCGCCACGGCCACCGCCCGGTTCAGCTCGATCACCGGCGAGGGCGTCAGGCGGGCCAGCGTCGAGTAGAGCGCGGCGATCTGCGGCCAGTCCGTCGCGGCGGCCGTCGCGGCGGCGTCGTGGAGCGCGGCGATCGCCGCCTGGATCTGGTAGGGGCCGGCGCGACGCAGGGCAAGCGCGCAGTCGAGCAGGGCTGCGCCCTCGACGATCGCGGCACGGTCCCAGAGACCGCGGTCCTGGTCCTCCAGCAGGACCGCGTCGCCGTCCGCGTCCACGCGCGCGCGCCGTCGTGCGTGGTGCAGCAGCATGAGGGCGAGCAGGCCGAGGGCCTCCGGGTCGTCGGGGATGCTCGGCTCGGCCGCCAGCAGGGCGACCAGCACCCGCGCCAGCCGGATCGCCTCGACGCAGAGCTCCTGGCGGATCAGCGCGTCACCGGCCGTGGCGGCGTAGCCTTCGTTGAAGATGAGGTAGAGGACGGCGAGCACCCCGTCGAGCCGCTCGGGCAGCAGGGGGAGCGGCGGCACGCGATAGGGGATGCCGGCGTCGCGGATCTTGCGCTGCGCCCGCACCAGTCGCTGCGCCATGGTCGGGACGGGCACGAGGAAGGCCGCCGCGACTTCGGGGGTAGAGAGGCCGCCGAGGGTGCGCAGGGTCAGCGCCACCCGCGCCTCCGGCGCGAGCGCCGGATGGCAGCAGGTGAAGAGGAGCTCCAGTCGCTTGTCGGGGTAGCAGGCGTCATCGCCCTCGGCGTCCCGCTCGCCCCCTCCGTCCTGCTCGACGGCGGGGAAGGCCTGGAGCTGCTCCTGCTTGCGGGCCAGCGTCGCGTCCCGGCGGAGGCGGTCGATGGCCTTGCGCCGGGCGATACTGACGAGCCAGGCCGCGGGATTATGCGGGACGCCGGAGGCGGGCCACTGCCGCAGGGCGGCGATGCAGGCATCCTGCAGCGCGTCCTCGGCGAGGGTGAAGTCCCGTGTGGCGCCGATGAGCGCCCCGAGGATGCGGCCGGACTCCTCGCGGAAGACACGCTCGACGACGTGAGAGACATGCTCCATCGCTCAGCTCTACCTCCAGCGCGCCCGTGTAACGAGTCGGTGACCGCGGCGGTCGGGACAGCGAGGCTTCGGATGGCATCCCAACCGCCGCGGCGCCAGTGAGCGACGCTTCGCCTAATTGAACTCCATCACCGGGCGCACCTCGATGGAGCCGCGCACGGCATCGGGGACGTGGGACGCGACCTCGACGGCCTCATCCAGATTCTCGCACTGAACGATATAAAACCCGCCGAGCTGCTCTTTCGTCTCGGCGAACGGCCCGTCGGTCGTGAGCGTCTTGCCGTTGCGCACTTGCACCGTCGTCGCCGTCGCGACGCCTTGCAGCGCATCACCGCCGAGGATCCTGTCCTTGTACTGTTCGCTGAACGCCCCGTACCCCGCCATCAAGGCGTCCTGCTGCTCTTTGCCCATCTGAGTGTACAGCTTCTCATCGACATGGATCAGCAACGCGTACCGCACTTGGTCTCTCCTCTTTCCTATCAATCGACGAGCACAGCGCCCGTCACCAATACGTCGAACGAGGCAGCGGAAATCGACAGTGCTGCGGAACGAATGTCCACGGTTTCATCCAGCTTGGGCAACGGCGCTGTTCGTGGCGGATCATCGCCCGTCAGGCGTGCGGCCCACGGCGACGCTGCACGGCCCACCGCTCTTACGGGCGGCGCACATTGGGGTTCCTGCCGTCGCAGCCACCCGGCGTCGTCTCAGCCGGTTAGCCGGTGAGCGTCGAGTACGTCGTCATTTAGGGCGATGCCGAGGCCCGGTCCAGTTGGGATTACCAAGCAGCCGTTGGCGAACACCAGCGGGGTGGTGAGCAGATCGCGCTGTTGGGGAGGCTCCTGATGCGGGACTCGCCGTCCGCGCGCTTGTGCGCCTGGCGCTTGGGCACACTGCAGATCGCGCTGTTGGGGAGGCTCCTGATGCGGGACCGCGCGCTCCTGCATCAGCAGGTTGGGGATGCAGGCGTCCAGGTGCAGCGAGGCCGCCAGCGAAACCGGGCCGTACCAACTGTGCGGCGCCAGTTGCACGTAGTAGGTTTCCGCCATCGCCGCGACGAGGCGCGCCTCCAGGATCCCGCCGCAGTGCGCGACATCCACCTGGATGATCTCGGCGGCTTGCGCTTCCAACAGGACGCGGAAGCCCCACTTGGTGTAGAGCCGCTCACCGGTCGCGATCGGCACATCGACCGATTCGCGCACCTTACGCAAGGCATGGACGTTCTCCGGCGGCACGGGTTCCTCGTAGAAGAGGGGATCGAACTCCTCGAGCGCACGGCCCGCCTTGATTGCCGCCGCCATGCTGAACTTGGCGTGGCTGTCAACTGCCACACCGATATCGGGTCCGACGGAGTCGCGCACCGCCCGAACCAGCGCAAGGGCGTGCCGGAGCTCTGGCGGTCGCAGGGTGTCTCGCGCCGTGCCGAAAGGATCGATCTTGACCGCTTGGTAGCCCAACGCTGCCGCCTCGGCGGCGCGCTCGGCATAGGCAGACGGGTCATCCAGACCCGAGAAGAACATGTGGTTTGCGTAGACCGGGACCGACGACCGCAACTGGCCGCCCAGCAGCTCGTACACGGGCAGCCCGGCTACCTTCCCCTTGATGTCCCACAGCGCGTGCTCGATGCCGCTCATCGCGCAGAGCAGCAGCGGGCCGCCGCGCACGTTGAAGTGCCGGCGATAGGTACGTTGCCAGAAATCCTGGATGCGACTGGGGTCCTCGCCCAACAGCGATTCGCCCACCCGTCGCAGCACGCCCGCCGCCATGAAGGGCTCGGTCGTCGTGCTCTCGCCGATCCCGCTCACCCCCTCGTCCGTCTCGACGCGGACAAACAGCCAGACCCGGCCCAGTCCGGCGTCGAAGAGGATGGGCTCGACCTTTGTGATCTTCATCGGGCATCTCCGGTACACGGCGAGGGCTACGCGGTAGCAGACAGTTGTGTCAATGCGGCTTGTTCGATTGTGGCGAGGAGACTCACCGAAATAATCGTGGCCAATCGTGTGAGCGCTCCTGGTGGTCGTCCGCCTGGCCGTAAACGAGTAGGCTAAGTCTACAAAGCTGGCTGGACCGCCAGAACGTCAGCACCTCAGGTGCGCAGCGGCTCACGCAGACCGCGCCGTACCGCCTCTTGAAGGCAGCAGACGGCGGTCAGCCGGACTTATAGTACCCTCTGCGGGGTCGCCGGCGCCGGCCCTTGGATCAGGGCGCGATACCGCGATTCGTCGAACTGCACCGGAGCACGCTCCTGCAAGACCCGGCCCACGGTCTCGATGTCGGCGAGGAGGTGCTCCAATATCGGGCGGAGCGACGTTGGGTCGCGCGGCGGGGCCCGGTAGATCCCCAGGAGCGTTCGCTCCACATCGACGAGTGACCCGATGGCCGCGCGCGCCGCGGAAGGGACCTCCTCTCGCTCCGCAAGTGCGTGGAGACGAAGCAGGCTGATCGCCGGGCTCGGCCCGCTCACCCCATGGTGCTGGGCGAGCGCGACGATGGCGATCTCCAACGCCTGCTCGACCGCGTCGCGTTTGGCGGCAAACTTCCGCTCAGCCCCGGCGGTGTCGATGGCGCCCCAGAGCAGGCGAGGGTCATCAGGGGATAGCAAAATCTGCGTGCCGTCCATCACCGTGCGCAAGTAGTAGCGCGTGTGCCCCACCAGCAACGCCCGCAGTCCGGCTTCGTCGAGGGTGGTGACCCGGGGCAGGCCGTCTAAGCGGGTCGCGTGGATCGGTGAAGCGCGACGCAGTTGTACGGCGCCGCCGTGGGGCAAGAGGGAATCGAGCGGAGGGAGCGGAACGACGTGTTGGGGGACCACATTCTGCGCGAACTGCTGCCGGAGCGGGCTGTCCGGCGTGAACGCCTCAATGGCACAGAGCTGCCGGACGTCGCCACCGGCTTTGAGAGCGAAATCACAGGTCGGGGTGAGCAGGATCGCAGGACGCACCTCCATAGTCGCGTGCCCTTCTGCCGTGGGAGAGAGGAAAGTGGCGGAGGCGAAGATATCCCCCTGATACCGTTGCCCGTCCGGGTCGAGACGCGCTGCATCAACATACCCAGCCGGTGGCATCGCCTAACGGCCGAAGACCGCTGGGTCGAGCCCGGTCAACTCCGACAGTGTCGCGTCGTCCGCGTCGCGATAGGGGCCGGCGTACACGCTGTCGTCCGTGGTATCGGTCGCTGTGAAGGCGGCGGTATCGGCACGAAGGATGGGATGATCGAGCAGCCGATGAAACTCCACCATCCAGGGTGGCACGGTTGGCGAGGTCTGATCACCCGGCAGGTCCGCCTCCACCGAGGTCAGACGGGCGACCGCCGTGGTGAGATCTCGCTCAATGGCCGTGGCGTCGGCGTGCGCCCGCCCGGCCACAAAGATGGCCAGGTGGTGCTCCAAGTCGGCCATGGGAATACGACGGTAGATCTGCCCTAACCGGAGTACTTCTACCGGCGGCACCGCCCGACGGCCGCGGCCCAAGCCCATCGACCGAGCGGCGATCTTGCCGCGGCGCGCGTGCCGCGAGATCGTCGTTTTGTGCAAGCCCAGCATCGCCGCGGCGTCGCTCAGGCTCGGCCATGTCCTAACGTCGTCCCAAAAGGTGCTGCGCATCGCCGCCTCGCTTTCTCTCACCGCACGACGATCATAGTACGACGGATGGGCAACTAGTGCAACACTCGCAACCTACGCAATCTCACCGGCATTCGTCCGCGGTATCGAGATGTCCCTGAGCGGGCGCCCCGCGGCGCGACTTCGCCGGTCCGGGCGGCGTGCCTTGAGCAGCGGCGCCGAGCTCCGCACCCAATCGGGCGTTCGAATGGTCCTGGGTCAGGTAGACTGCGCCGATGGGGATGCACGCCGCGGGCTTCACCCAGGCCGACCCGCTGCAACGCCAGCGACAGATCATCGACCGCTGGGTCGCGTCGCTAGCCCAGATTCCGGCAGTGGAGCTGGTCTGGCTGACCGGCAGCCTCGCTTCTGATCGCGCCCACCCAGGCTCGGACATCGACATGCGACTTGCTATCGCCGACGCGGACTATGACCGGCTCTGGAACATCGACAAGGCGCCTTTGCTTGAGGGGCTGGGCGACTACCTGATCCTGCTCGATCGTGGCTTCGTCGTGCTGCTCACCGACGAGAGTGTCACCGTCGACCTCTGGGCGGACCAGTCGAGTAACGCCCACACGATTGAGGTCTACGAGTGGAAGGTGTTGCTCAACCGTCTACCAGCCGGCCTGCCGGAGTTCAGGACGCTTCCTGTGCGCCCCGCCGCCGAGGTCTGGCCGGCGCCGTTGCCGTCGATCGATGAAGTCCGCCAGATGAACCGTCTCCTGTTGCTCTGGATGACCTACGCACCCGGCCTGTTCCACGACGGAGAGATCGTATCGGCGGCGGGACATCTGGCCTTCATGCGGGAGACGCTCGAGAAGATCATGTACCATCGGCTGGGCATCCAGCATCCCAAGCGCAGCCGGCACCTGCGCCAGACCTGGCCGCCGGAGTTTGTCGCCGACTTTGCGAGCACGTACCAGCGTGGCGGCGACTCTGCGCTGGCCATCCCGGCGCTGGTCGCCGCCTGCCGTAGGCTCTTCGACGTAATGGAGAAGCACTTGCACGCGCTGAGTGAGCAGGTCGGCGGCGGGTACGACCCCGTCTGGTACCGGCGGGTGGCGGACCAGATGAAGGAGGACCTGCAGCAGTTCGAGTGATCTGCAACCGTTACCTCGGGGCTGAGCCGACTGTGCCAGGCGACAAACACGCGGAGGGCAGCCCGGACCGGAGGCGTTGAGATCGCGAACGCCTCCTCACGCCCCGTCGTGGGATCGTCCTTCCAATCGCTCCCTCCTCAGGGCCGCCGATCCCGACCAGTAGCGACAGTGCGCCCCGAATCCGAGCGAGGCGTAGAGCTGGATGGCCGCGTGGTTATCGGCGACGACGGTGAGCATGGCGTCGCGGCAGCCGCGGGCGAAAAGCTCTTCGATGATCGCCGCCGTCACCGCCCGACCGTGGCCCTGGCGCCGCGCTTCGGGGCGGGTGAAGATGCTGCCCAGCACTCCGAGCCCATACCGTTTCGCGACGACGTGCGTCCCGCCGGCGGCCAGGAGCCGCCCATCGGCGCGGACGCCGAAGAAGACGCCGTGCTGGAGGTGCTCGGGCCGGAAGTGGCTCTCCGGATACCGGCGATAGAGATCGAGCATCGCTGGCAGGTCGGCCGGTCCGAGCCTTGCGACGGCCGCGGCGGAGATGTCGCCGGGCGAGCGAACACTGCTGGGCGTCACCCCCATGCGTAGCATCTCTCGCGCGCCAGGTAGCACGTGATAGTGGCACTCCAGCGCGGTCAGGTGCTCGGCGCGCACTTGGAACTCCGTCTGCGCCGGCAGCTCCAGCTCGGCTAGCATGGCGGCGACGCCCGCCGCGTCGCCGGACGGGATGAGCATGGTGAACGCCGGGTGGCGCAACACCAGGCAGACGGCGGATGGCGCCGGATCACCGCGCCTGGCGATGGCGTACGAACTATAGGCGCGGTAGGGCGGCGCCAGATCGGCGATGGCGAAGCAGTTCCAGACCCGATCCAGCGCCAAGACATCGTAGGCGACGCGATCGTCCACGTCGGTGGCGACGTACCAGGAGTCTCGGCGCAAGGTTCCGTGGGCAGTGTCCACAAGGCAATCCTAATCAACGGCAGCGTGGTCCAGCCGGCTTGAGCCGGCCTTGTAGCCTCAGCCTGCCCTTGGGGGTAGGCTTACCGGCCGCGCCGCCCATCACGCGCCGGGGTGATCCGCGTACCACTTGTCCAGGAGCGCTTGCGCCTGTTGCTGGGTGGTTTCCAGTGCCGCCTTAGGCTCGACCTTCTTGGCGGCGACGTCGCCCATCATTGTCCCCAGCAGCTTCTGCACCGCCGGATCCACCGGCGTCGGCCCCACGGGGACAGTAGCCGGCAGCAGCGAGACGATCTCCGGCCAGTGCTCCGTCTGCTGCTGGTAGTAGGGGTCGTCGTTGACCGCCTTCAGGGGCGACGGCCGCAACTGCTGCTGCATGAACCAGCCCGCCTCGTCCTTGGTGGTCGTGTACCACTGCGTGAGCAGCCAGGAGTCGTCCGCCGTCTTCACACCCGTGGGGATGCCGTAGGACCATTGCCCGGTGTTGGCCGACTGGTACTTGGCGCCGCTCTGCGGACCGCGTGGGGCCGGAGCGATGCCATAGCTCAGCTTGGGGTTGTCGTTCTTCAGCTCGAACACGTACCAGATGCCGGAGAGGTCCATGGCCTGGGTACCTTTGAACAGCGGCGTGTTCTTCTCGCCCGTGCCCTGGTTCTTCTGGAAAGCAGCCACTCCCCCTCTGCCGCCCATGCTGTCGTAGAAGTCGCGGAAGAAGGTGAGAGCGTCCAGGCCAGGCGCGCCGTCGAAGCTGAAGTGGCGCCCATCGTCGCTCAGGAAGACGCCGTTGTTGCAGACGAGCAACTGGATAAAGTTGATGGTGTTGTCGCCGTACGCCGGCACGCCGCCCAACTGGCTGATGGCGCCTCCTTGGGAAATGGTGAGCTTTGCCGCCGCGTCGCGCAGCTCCGACCAGGTGGCCGGCGGCTGGGCGATGCCCTTCTGCGCGAGGAGGTCCTTGTTGGAGAAGAGGACCGGATAGGCGCCGGCGCCCAAATTGGGCAAGACGTAGAGCTTGCCGGCCCAGCGGCCCGGCGCCAGCGCGGAGTCGTAGAACATGGCGAGGTCCACTTTGTCGCGGGCGATCAGCGGATCGAGCGGCACGATGGCGCTCTGCGCCGCCATGGACGGCACCCAGCTCTGGTTGATCATTGCCATGTCGCAGGGCGCACCGGCGGCGATACCAGCGGTGATCTTTGTCAGCAGGTCGGTGGTAATCACCTGCTCATCCACCGCCAGCTTGGGATACTTGGCGGTGAAGTCGGCGGCGATCCGCTTCATCAGTGGCTCCCGCGTCCCATTCCAGATGTGCCAGATGCTCAGCGTCCGCTGCCCCGCGTTGCCGCCAGCCGCAACTGCGGATGCAATCGGGGCCACACCGGAGCTCGTAGCGACCGCCGAGGACGTAGCCGTCGTGGCTAGGGACGTGACCGTCGAGGCCGCGGTCACCGCCTTGCTGGAGGCAGCGCTCGCCGACGTTGCGACGGTCGTGGCGGCGCCTCCGCCACAGGCCGCCAGCGCTACCGCGCCACCAAATGCCCAGCCTCCAATGGCCAGGCGGCGGAAGAAACGGCGTCGTGTCGTCAGCAGGGCTGCTGGGAAGAACTCCATGGCGCGCTCCTTTAATCCCTCATATTGATGGGAGGCTTCCGCTCGGCCGTCTGTGCCGCCACGTTGTGGCGTCGGCTGTAGCGGCGCTGCTTGCGGCGCCCTGGCACTACCGTCGCCAACGGCGCTGCCCTGGGCGCCGCAAGCAGCGCCGCTACAGCGAACCGTTCGGAATGGCGTGCCGCCTGACCAATGCCCCATTAGTGTTGCGCTGCGCGCCTGATCCCAGCGGGAGCCGGCGCCGGGCTGATCGATCGGGCGACGTGCATGTTCCACCAGGCGCGCAGCGGCACGTCCTCGTCCTTCGGCAGCGAGAAGGCCATCGGCGTGGACCAGAAGCCGAGCAACTGCCAGCGGATCGGGTCGTCCAGCACCTTGGCCTCCAGCTCCGGCGGCTGCACGACGTAGTCGAGCGGCCGCAGCCAGCGGTAGGTGTAGCCTATGAACACGGTCTTGCGGACGATGGAGGACAGATTGGGGCCGACGGCGTGGTAGAGGCGGTTCTCGAAGATGATGGCGTCCCCCGGGTTGGCCAGGATCTCCCTCGCGCCGGCGGGGTCGATGTCGTCCTCCATGCGGGCCGGCGCCCCCAGCAGCCGGTGGCTGCCCGGCACGAAGCGGGTGTTGCCGCGACCGGGTTCGCTAAGGTCGCTTAGTACGTAGCAGATCTTCAGCCGCAGGCGGGGGAGCGGCTCCGGCAGCTCGAGCGTGGCGATACCGCCGTCGCGGTGCCAGCCCAACGCCTTGAAGCTGAGGCTGGTGTCGTGCGGCTGCGGCGGGCGCACGATGATGTGGGAGGTGTCGAGCTGGAGGTCCCAGCCCATGAGCTGCACGGCCAGCGGAGCCGTCCCGGGCCAATCCAGCAGCTCCAGGAAGAGGTCGTCGTGGGCGACGGCGTTGCGCAGCTCGAAGGCGCCGGCCTTGTTGAGCCCGTTGGCGGCCACACCGGCCTCGACCAGGCGGTCGACGGCCACTGTCGCGCGCTCCACCATGGTGGGCGAGAGCGCGTTCGGCACGATGAGATAGCCGTGCTGGTCGAAACGCTGGCGCTGCTCCTCGCTCAGCGGGGTAAAGTCCACGGATCATGTCCCTTTCGGTTGTTCTGCCAGCTATCATAGGCTGGCGCCGGGACATCCAACTTGACCGAAACGCTTACATTTTTGCCTGCACCGCTTGCTTCCGGTAGGCGCTGGGCGGCACGCCGAAGGTCTGCCTGAACCGCCGCGTGAAGGGCGATACGCTGCGGAAGCCCAGCCGCTGCGCGATCTCGCCAATCGGCAGGTCGCTTTCCAGCATGTGCCGGGCTACCGCCAGCCGGCGCGAGCGCAGATAGGTCTGGGGGGACTGCCCAACCCACTGGTGGAATCGCAGCCGGAACTGCGCGGGGCTGTATCCGGAGGCGACTGCCAGCGTCCGGACGTCGGCACCCGGCTCGTCGCGGGCGCAGCGCAGCGCCGCCTCCAGCCACGGTGGCAGGCTCCACTGGCCCCCCGAGGGGAGGGCGCTGCTGGGCATCGTGCGCAGGCAGACGCCGACGATGGCCCGAGCCAGGCCGTCACAGATCAGCGTCGCGACGGCGCCGCCGTCCCTTCGTTCCTGGATGAGCTGCCCCATCCAGGCCTGCAGCAAGTCCCGGTCCGCGTCGGGCACTCCCCAGAGGATGGACGAGCGCAAGCCTTGCCAGACATCAATCCGCCCGAAGAGCCGGAGCTGCAGGCCGACCGAGTACCACTCAGCTCCCTGGGGCGTCGAGATGTCCCGAGGGATCTGTCGAGGTGATAGGAAGACCTGCGGGGCGGCGACACGCCAACGCTCGCCGGCAGCGCCGACGTCGACCACGCCGCGCAGCATCAGCCACAACGCGTGCGCCTGCGCGGGATTGTGCAGCAGGACCTGGCCAGGCAGCCAGCGATGATGTGAGGCCCAGAGCGTCTGCACTTCCAGTGAGGGCAGGACGAAGGCTTGCAGGCGGATAGAGTCAAGCATCCGCCAAGTGTGTCCTCTGCCGCGCCGACTGGCAAGAGGAGCGGGGGTCCGTTCCCCCACCAACGGCCCCCCGCGAGTTGACAGCACGCTTGCCGCGGGGCTACAGTCGCGCAGCGCCGACGCGACCGGCGTCGGCAATGGAAGGTAAGGACGACCACAGGAATGGCTACCCCCCTACGACTGGCCCTGATCGGCTGTGGCGGCATCGCCACTCACCGGCACGTGGCCGGCTATGCGCTCATTAAGGAGAAGGCGCCCGACCTGTTCAACCTGGTGGCCGTGTGCGATGCCGCGGTCGACCGCGCTGAGGCAGTGGCGGATACGGCGGCTGCCTGGGGTCAGGATCGGCCCCGGGTCTATGTCGACGTCGAGGCGCTCATCAGGGCGGGCGGGGTGGACGGCGCCGACATCTGCCTGCCGCACTTCCTCCACCATAGCGTCGGCATCGCCTGCCTGGACGCCGGCATCCATGTGCAGATCGAGAAGCCGGTCGGCGTGACCATCAAGGCGACCAAGCAGTTGATCGCCGCGAGCGAGCGGTCGGGAGCGACCCTCGCCACCGCCGAGCAGATCCGCCGCATGCCCGGCCCGCGCACCGCACACTGGGCGATCCACCAAAAGGGCATGCTCGGCACGCCGCAGGTCTTTATTGTGCAGCGAGCCTCCAATCGCAAGGTCGGCCCCGACATGCCCTGGGCCTGGCGCTTCGACCGCTTCCTCTCCGGCGGCGGACCGGTGCTGGACAGTGGGGCCCATTTCTGCGACACCATGCGCTACCTGTGGGGCGACTGTGACAGCGTCTATGGGAGCACGCGCCGCCTCTACGAGGGCACGTTCGTCAGGGGCGACGAGCGCGTGCCGGACATGCGCGAGGACACCTTCACCGCGCTGCTCAACTTCAAGAGCGGCGTCACGGGCACCTGGACCGTGATGAACCGACCACTCCCCGCCACCTTCAACACCGTCATGTACTACGGCAGCGAGGGTGTGCTCGACGACCCCGGCGACCCCTTCCATGGCCCGCGCCTGACGGGGACGTTGCGACGGCTCGACGGCACGGAGCACAAGCTGGCCGACCTGTTCGAGCAGTACCAGCAGGAGATGAGCGCAGAGGAGCGGGAGAAAATCTTCCCCTACGGCATCACCGACGGCTTCGCGCTGGAGGTGTGCGACTTCCTGCACAGCATCCGCGACGGCCGCCCGCCCGAGATCGACGGCAGGCAGGGCCTGCAGGCCAAGGCCATCGCCTGCGCCATCTATGAGTCGGTCGCCGCCAACCAGGCAGTAAAAGTGCAGGACGTGATCGACGGCAAGCTGGACGCCTATCAGGGGCCAATCAACCAGCGCTGGGGCATTTCCTGAGGCGCGGCGGGTGAACGCGCTCGCCATGGGCCTATTGCCAGATTGGCGCACTCGGTCTAGCATGTGTCCTGCCGGCGCCGGCACGGTGACGCCGGAGTAGCCTATAGCGGAAGCGAGGACACTGTGTACGAGGTCGGAATTGCCGGATGGGCATTCAACAGGTCCATCTTGCGCGACAAGACGATGACCCTGCTGGACATGCCGGGGGTGTGCAAGGAGCTGGGCGCTGCCACGATCGAGCTGGTCTCCACCTTCTTCGAGAATCAGAGCGCCCAGTACCTGAACAAGTTGCGGCAGGCGATTGAAGACCAGGGTCAGCGCGTGCGCAACATCGCCGTCGACATGGGCAATATCGCCAATGCGGGCGACAAGGTCCGCCGCACCGACATCGCCGCCATCAAGCAGTGGTTCCACGTGGCGCAGGCGGTCGGGTCCGAGGCGATCCGCGTCAATAGCGGCGCCGCCAGCCCGGACGACCGCGAGGCCATTGCCCGCATCACCGAGGGCTACCGCGAGCTGGCGGCGGAGGCGGCCCACGCCAAGGTGTACCTGCTCATCGAGAATCACGGCGGCGCCTCCGCGGACCCCAAGAACATCCAGGCCTTCCTGGACGGCGTCAACTCCCCCTGGTTCCGCGCCTGCCCCGACACCGCCAATTTCCCCGGCGACACCTGGGAAGAGGGCATGCGGGTGATGGCTCCGCGCGCCTTCTCCTGCCACGTCAAGGCCTTCACCTACGATCCCAGCGGGAAGCAGACCTGGTCGGACCGCAACGGCAACGCGCGCTCCTTCGACCTGAAGCGCTGCCTGCAGATGCTCAAGGAGGCCGGCTACGACGGCCCGCTCTGCGTCGAGTACGGCGCCTACCAGGATGAGCGCGCCGGCGCCCGCGACCTGATGCGCTATACGAGGGAGCTCGTGGCGACGCTGTGAATGGGGACCTCTCCCCCCCGCCCCTCCCCTAGAAAGGGAGGGGAGCTTGCCTGGCGACAGTCATTGCGCATGCTGGCAATCGTCGCTGGCGCCGCCTGCATGAGAGACGTCCCCTGCAGTTGAAGCTCCCCTCCCTTTCTAGGGGAGGGGCGGGGGGAGAGGTTGACTTGGGCCAGAAGGAACAGCCAATGCACCTCACCTGCGCGCAAAAGGAGCTGAGCAAGCATCTGGCGACGGTGTGTCGCGTGGTGCCGCCACGCAGTACGCTGCCCATCACCGGCCAGGTGCTCCTGGCGACTGACGCCGGTCGGCTTCGACTGACGGCCACCAACCTCGACCTCACCATCACGTCATGGCTCCCAGCCAATGTGATGATGGAGGGCAGTGTTTGCCTACCGGCGCGACTCTTCTGCGATGTCGTCGACGCGCTGCCAAGCGAGCGAGTGGAGCTCGATCTGTCCCAGCGCGGCCGCACGGTCTGGGTCAAAGGGCCGCCCTACGACGCCAAGCTCAACGGTATTGCGGCCGAGGAGTTTCCGCGCATTGATCCGATCACGACCGCGCCGCTGCTGCAGGTTCCGGCTTCGGACCTGGGCCGGGCTATCGAGGGCGTCATCTATGCGGCGGCGAAGGATGAGGTCCGCCCGCAGCTCGGCGGCCTGCTCGTTCGCGTTGGCGGTGCTACCGTCACCCTGGTTTGCTCCGACGGCTTTCGGCTGGCGATACGTCATCTCACGCTCCCCAATCCGGCCACCGGCGAGATCGACCTCATCGTGCCGGCGCGAGCCATGGCGGAAGTGGCGCGGGCACAGAGCGGCCTCGATGAGTCAGTCGCCCTGGCGGTGAATGCCATGCGCAGCCAGGTGCTGTTCCGTTGCGAGAGCGTGCAGATCGTGTCGCGGGTCATCGACGGCGCCTATGTCAATTTCGGGCACGTCCTCGACCAGGTTCAGCGCCATACGGTGCGGGCGACGCTCGCCACAGCGGAGCTGCTTCGTGCCGCTCGCTTTACCGCCTTCGTTTCCCGCGATGCCGGCAACGCGCTGCGCCTCGACCTCGCACCGGCGAACGGTGAGGTCGGCCCGGGGCGGGTGACGTTGCAGGCCACGGCCAGTCAGGTCGGCGAGAATACGACCGAGCTCTCCGCCGTTGTTGAAGGCGAAGCGGCGCGCATTGCACTCGATAACACCTACCTGACGGACGCCCTGGATACGATAGACACCCCCCAGGTGATCCTGTCAGCGTCTGGCGGCCAGACCTTGGCCGTTCGAGTCCAGCCGGCCGGGCGAGACGACGCGCTGCACCTCATCTCGCCGCTAGTACTCGAGCGATAGTAGCAATGCCATCTCCGACCAGATTCCAGCAACCTGCCCCGCATGACTCGCGCCGCTGGAAGCGGCGGGGCTCGCGGCTATTGCTGGACTGCTTGCCCTGGCTGCGCGTGTTCGCCGATGACGTGGAGCTGCCGGATGGGCGGCAGGTCGACGGCTTCCTGCGCATCGAGAGCCGTCCCTACGCCATGGTGTTCGCCGTCACCGAAGACGGCCGGGTCCCTTTCATCTGGGAGTACAAGTACGGTCTTGGCGCCACCGATCTCCTCTTGCCCGCCGGCTATCTCGAGGAAGGCGAGGAGCCGGAGGCCTGCGCTCGCCGCGAGCTGCTCGAGGAGACCGGCTACGAGGCCGCGACGTGGGAGTCGCTGGGCAGCTACGTCGCGGACGGCAACCGCGGTTTCAGCCGCGGCCACTTCTTCCTGGCAAGGCGGGCCCGTCGTATCCGGGTGCCGAACGCCGGCGACTTCGCTGAGCTCCGCGTGGAGCTGCGGCCGCTGGACAGTGTCGACCGACTGCTCGGCAGCGGCCAGATGCAGGAGCTCGGCCCGGTCGCCTGCGCCGGGTTGGCACTGGCGCGGCTGCGCGCGACCGCGCCGGAATGATGGGAGTCGCGGCAGACCGCGTGAATCGGCGCCCGGCCCATACGAAGCGCCCCACCCTTCCTACCTGTCTCATCACCTATTGCCTGGCATGGGGTTTGCCGTTCAACGTTCCTTTAGGATCTGTTGTTATAATCGAGAGTTGTGGGTGAGAGGTGGTACTTCATTCCTATAAGACCTATCAAGCTGGCGAATTCATGCGCGGTTATGTATGAATATCCCAGTGGCCCTGAGGGTTGCCAGCACAGCACGAGAAAAGGCGGCGCAATAGCGATCCTTCGCTATCCTTTAGGAGCCAATCGCAATTGCTGCCCATTCTCGGATCACGCCGGAGGCCAGCCTGCCGTGGCTGTATATCCTCCTGAGCATGACGCCCATCCTGCATCCGGATGAACCAGGGGCGGCGTGAGTTAGGAAACGAAACTGATGAACAGGGAACAAGACCAGCACGACGAGCTGGTTCGCCGAGCAAGTCAAGATCGACAGCCATTCGAACCGGAGGTCACGCTCTTCCTGAACGAATCCCCGGAAAGCCAGGAGGCTCGCGTGCTCTTGGAATGCGCTGGACAGCAGTTCCGAACCGTTCAAGCGAACGGGCCGCGGATTCCGACCGCTGTCTTCGGTCGCGCATCGTATGATGGGCTCTCCGGCATACACGAGCTCATCGATGAACTCGCCGCGTTCCGACAGGCGGTTCATGAGGCGTACGATCGTCACGTCGCTCCTCAGGCTAATCAGACCAGTAGGGTAACCAGATTCCACTTCATCGAGAAACCATCCCATTTAGCTGCACACCTGCGGGCGGTCCTGACGAGGAGATAATCCCCCGTCCGTCAGCGTTTCCTCAGTGTCGAAACGTCGCTCCGTGGCATTGCCCCGTATTTTGCACACGAGCATCGTAGTGTAGAGTTCCCCCTACTATGCAGGACGCCTTCCCAAGCTTCGTTGAGCCCACCTTCGCCACCGCGATCTTACAGCGGGCCATCTCCTGGCCGTTGGTCTTGCGGGAGCGAATCATCCAGGTTATGGCTGCCTTGATTCAAGGTCGCCGCGTCAACGGCTTCCACGGTACCAATATCGACCGAGCGAAGCTAATTCTCCGCCATGGTTTCCTGCTCAGCCAGAACGGCGACGACTGGCTGGGAGATGGCGTCTACTTCTGGGAGGAGACCCCTCGGCGCGCCCAGTGGTGGGCAAGACAGATCCACGGCGAGGAGACGGCGGTTATCGGGTCCAGGCTGCTCCTCTACCACTGCATGGATCTGAGTGAACACAACTGGCAGGGTTTCCTGACCGACATCTACCAGGCCTTCGCAGATGGTCGGAGACACTCGGGTCGACCATTGCCGTCGCAAAGACCCACCATTGGGCCTCACCCAATGGACTGCGTGATCGTCAACCAGGCTATCGCTGAGCTACGAGCAAGGGGAGTAGCCATCTTCGCGGTGCGCTCGGCCTTCAGGTCCGGGCGAGAGCTCTGGCCCCAATCGGCTTTCCACCATCATGACCACGTTCAGATTGCCATACGCAATCCTAGCCTCATTCTGAGCCGCCAGTACGTCATGTAGGCCGTGACGCTACCGGCGACCATTTCGCCCCGATCGGTGGCGTCGGCGGGAACGAGCCCTCTTGTTAGCCGACGAGCTACCTTCCCGCGGCGAGCAGCCGCGGGCGCGCCACGATTCAGTCCTCCCTATTCCCGGCTTGCTGACGACACTCGGAATGCGGGATCTCTCACCCTCCGGCGCGCAGTTGGCCTTGCTCCGCATCGCTCAAGAGGCGCTGAACAACTGCGCCAAGCACGCGCGGGCCTCCGCCATCGCCGTGGTGCTGCGGCGGGATGGGGAGCAGGTCACGCTGGCGGTATACGACGATGGGTGCGGGTTCGAGAGCGGACGAGCGACCTCGTGCGGCGATCGGGAGGTCGGGCTGGGCCTCTTGCAGATGCGAGAACAGGCAGCCGCCTGGGGTGGCTGCCTGGACGTGTCCTGGTCCGCCGCGGAAGAGACCGTCGTGCGCGCCACGCTGCCGCTCGTGGCGCCGGGAGGAGCAGGACGGTGACGCCGCCGAAGCGACCCAGTGCAATTCGCCTCCTTTTGGTCGAGGATTACGAGGTTGTACGCCAGGGGACGCGAAAGCTCCTCGATGAGCAGCCCGATCTCCTCGTTGTGGGCGAGGCGGCCGACGCACCACAGGCGGTCGAGCTCGCCGAGCGACTCCAGCCCGACCTGGTCCTGCTCGACCTGCGCCTGGGCGAAGGCGGGTCTGGGTTCGTCGCGGCCCGTCACATCCAGCGCCTGGTCCCGCGAGTGGCCTTCCTCGTCCTCACCGGGCTGGATGACCCCGAATACGCCCGGGTCGCGCTCGAGATCGGCATCCGCGGCTACCTCCGCAAGAGCGCCGGCATCGCGGAGATCGTCGCCGCCATCCACCGCGTGCATGCCGGTGAGCGCGTGCTCGACGACCAGATCGCCATTGCGCTCGCCGGCAGCCGTCGACCTGCGCCGCCGGTTGCGCTTGATCACCTCACCGACCGCGAGCGCGCCGTTTTCCGCTTGCTCGGGCGCGGCGACAGCAACGCCGAGATGGCCGCCAAGCTGGACATCTCCGTGCGCACGGCGGAGACGCACGTGGCGAACCTCCTCCAGAAGCTGCGACTCCGTTCCCGCGCGGCGGCGATCTCCCTCGCCGCCAGGCAAGTGGCCAAGCGCTGACATGTCGCGACCGAGCGAACAGTGGGTCAGTTGTCATGCGGCATGCCATTCTGAGCCGGTCGGGGTGGGGGCGCCGTGGACAATGGTAGGACGGACGGCCAACGTCCCTGTAGAGGCTGCCGATCGTCAACGCATGGAGCCCCTCCGGCTCTGGCGACCCCTAGGTTGGTCCGGCAACTGGTTACGAAACGCGGATAAGCGCGGTGAAGCGCATGCCCAGCGTATACTGCGGCGACCGCACGGAGGGCTGGTGCGAATGTACCGACGTGTCAATGTCACGTTGCCGGAGGAGACGGTCCGGCTGATTGATACGGTAGCGGTAAAGGGCGAGCGTAGCCAGCTTGTCGATAGGGCGATACGGCGTTACGTCGCCGACCTTAGGCGCGATGAGCTCAGGCAGCAGGTCGCCGAAGGTGCGGTCGTTCGAGCCGAGCGCGATCGCCACTTGGCCCAAGATTGGTCGCTGCTTGAGGCGGAAGCGTGGTCGACCCGGGAGGAGTAGCTTCCCCCCGGCGCGGCAACGCGATGTGCGATACTGGGCGAGCGGATGGCCGCGGCCGAGACGGGAGCGAGGAAGGCAGACGTTTCGCTACGTGCGCGCCTTCGACCGAGAATGAGCGTGCAACCCGCGACGACAAGCGGAGAGGACGATCCCAATGACTACTGAGACCAAGCTTGGCCTGATCGGCTGCGGCACGATCAGCAGCATCTACCTGCAAAATGCGGTCGCCTTCGCCGGGATTGAGGCCGTGGCCTGCGCAGACATCGATATGGATCGGGCACGGCAGCAGGCGGCGCGCTACGATGTCCCGAAGGCTTGCTCGGTCGAGGAGCTGCTGGCCGACCCGGAGGTCGAGCTGGTCATCGACTTGACGATCCCGAAAGCGCACGGCCCCGTTGGCCTCAGCGTGCTGGAAGCGGGCAAGTCGGTGTACAACGAGAAGCCGCTGGCCGTTGATCGCGCCGGCGCCAGGCGCATGCTGGATGTGGCTCGGGGGCGCGGCCTGCGCGTCGGCGGCGCCCCCGACACCTTCCTCGGCGCCGGCTTGCAGACCTGCCGTCAGGTAATCGACGCTGGGATCATCGGGACTCCCGTCGCGGCGACTGCCTTCATGCTCAGCCACGGTCCAGAGAACTGGCACCCCAACCCCGACTTCTTTTACCAGCCGGGCGCCGGCCCGATGTTCGACATGGGTCCGTACTACCTGACGGCGCTGGTCAGCCTGCTCGGCCCCGTCCGGCGCGTCACCGGCTCAGCCCGCGCCTCCTTCCCCGAGCGGACGATCGGCAGCGAGCCGCTGCGGGGGACCAAGATCACCGTCAACGTGCCCACGCACGTGGCGGGCGTGCTCGACTTCGCCCAGGGCAGCATCGCCACGATCGTGACCAGCTTCGACGTCTGGTCGGGCAACGTCCCCCGCCTGGAGATCTACGGCTCGGAAGGCACGCTCAGCCTGCCCGACCCCAACACCTTCGGCGGCCCCGTCCGCGTCCGCCGCGGCGGCGAGAAGGAGTGGGAGGACGTGCCGTTGTCGCACGGCAACGCTGGGAACAGTCGAGGGATCGGCGTGCTGGACATGGCCAGGGCCATCCAGCGCGGCCGGCCGCATCGAGCCGGCGGCGACCTGGCCTACCACGTGCTGGATCTCATGCACGCCTTCCACGACGCCTCACGCGAGGGCAAGCACATTGACGTCGCCAGCACCTGCGAGCGCCCGGCCGCGCTGCAGGCGGGACTGCCTGATGGCGTCGTGGCAGACTGACGTAGCTCAGGCGCCGGGTAAGCTCGCTCCGGCGGGCCGATAATCCCCTAGCCATATAATGCCCGGCAGGTGCTTGATTCGTTGGTATAGCCGATTTTCGGCGGTGATGAGCGGGATCCTCAGACGCTGCGAAAGGGCCAGGTACAGGGCATCGTACAAGGCGATATTGTGCTCGTGGACAAGGGTGAAGGCGTCCAATATCAGATCATCGGAGCGCTCCGTCTCAAGGTTGAGCGAGAGAAACCTGGCGAGGGCCCGCTCGGCGATGACACGATCGACTCGCGGGTTGCTTCCTCGTGTCGCGCTGGCGAGCGTGGAGGCGATCTCGTAGCGAATCTGCTCGGGCGCAAATAGCACGAGCTCCCCAGCGTTGAACTGGTCTAGGACGCTGAGCGCTTCACTCCCATGGTCCTCGTCGCCCAGGTGCCATTTTGCGGCCACGGAGGCGTCGACGACCATCGCCTCACTCGTCGCTACCATACCAGGTATCCTTGTCTCTGGCCATCCGTACGAGCTCGGCCGTCGTCAATGGCGCGATAGACGCCCGTTCACGCAATGCCAGGATCTCCTCCACGACCTTCCGGCGCCTCGCCAACTCCTCGGGGCTTGGCCGTGCGAAAACCAGCTTGTGCTCGGGCGGCGCCGCGTTCGTACCGGTCATCGGCGTCAGCGATCGAGACAAATCCTCTCGCTTGATTCTCAGCGCGCGCGGGCCCAGGTGATAGCCCCGCAGTCGCCCTTGCTTTAGGTAACGTTTGATAGTCACCGGGCTGACCTTCAACAGCAACGCCGCTTCTTGGACCGTGACCAATTCCGTATCCTGCTCGACAGCCATCGCCCTAGCCCCTATCCTATCGACAGACTGTTTGCCACACAGCGAATCTGATCATAGAGTAGCATGCGATGGCACGATGGATCACGGATCGGATGAAGTACGATGAAAGCGGCGCTGTTCTACGGTGGTCCGGACATTCGGGTGGAGGAGCTCCCGGTTCCGCAACCGGGGCCCGGCGAGGTGCTGGTGCGGGTCCGCGCCGCCGGCATCTGCGGGAGTGACCTGCACGGCTATCGCCGCGCCGCGCCCCAGAGAGGGACATCGGTCGGTCGGGAGAACGGGCACGAGCTGGCCGGCGAGGTGGCGGCGTTGGGGCCGGGTGTCACGGGTCTCACGGTCGGTCAGCGCGTCGGCATCGAGCCGGAGCACCTGATCGGCTGCGGCAGGTGCGCCTTTTGCCGGCGTGGCGATACGCACCTCTGCCCGGAGCGCGGCCGGCGGAACAACGAGCGACAGGGGAGCCACGGTTTCTCCCAGTATGATGTGTGCGTCGCGGCCAACGTTCACCCGTTGCCTGATAGCGTGCCCACGGGGGCCGCGGCCATCCTCGACTGCTACGCATGTGCCGTGCATGCCATGCACCGCGTCCCGCTCTTGCCCTATTGGACGGTCGCCGTGCTTGGCACCGGCGCCATCGGCATGACGGTGGGACAAGTCGCGCGCGCCAGCGGGGTCCGCCAGGTCATCATGACCGGCACACGCGAGGAGCCGCTGGCCATCGCTCGCGCCGCCGGCGCCGCCGACGTCACCGCTGCCGCGGCGAGCGAAGATCCCGTCGCGGCGGTGCTCGAGCGCACCGGAGGCGAAGGCGCCGATGTCGTCTTTGAGACGGTCGGCGGGACCGCTCCGACGCTGAATCAAGCCGTCCAGATGGCCCGACGGGGCGGCACGATCTGCATCCTGGGCATGTTCACCGCGACCCAGGAACTGGACATCAGCTCGGCCTACCGGAAGGAGCTCACCGTCACCTGGTGCAACAGCTACTCCACCTGGAACGGCCAGTCCGAGTACGAGATCGCGCTGGATCTGTTGGCCTCAGGGCGGGTACGGGCCGAGTCGATTATCACCCACCACTTTCCGCTGGATCGCATCGGCGACGCCTTCGCGGCCGCGAATGACAAGAAGTCCTCCAGTGCGATCAAGGTGCTGGTGCAGCCGTAGGGACGAGGGGGCGACTGGGCGAGGGGGCGATGAGGCGAGGGGGCGAACCGGAGCAAGGGAGCGTGGCGTGCAATATGGCGCGCGCGTGCCATCTGCCACATAGCCCGTGCAGTTGCAAGTCTCCTCGTCGCCTCATCGCCCCCTCGCCCAGTCGCCCCCTCGCCTCATCCCCGCTCTACCGGCTCCGTTCGGCCAGTGTCCGCGGACTTGATGCCGGCGTCCAGGATGGCCATGGCGTCCAGGTTGAAGCCTGGCTGGAGCGTCTCGTGGAGCGGCTCGCCGGTTTCCAGATGATGGATGAACTCCTCCGCCAGCGTGGCGCGGCCCGGAGGCAGAGGATCGCCCTCGATGGTCTGGGGCTCGCTCTCCCTGCCTCGGAGCAGGCGGATCACCTGGCCCGAGCCGCCGCGCTCGACCACCATGGTCCCGGTCTCGCCGTACAGCAGCGGGCCGGTTGGGACGCCGTGGTCCAGTGTGGTCCAGGTGGCTTCCAGGAGGGCGATAGCCTTGGGGAAGCGCACGGTGATGACCGCGTTGTCGTCGGCGTCGCCATAGGGGCTGTTCAGGTTGACCTTCATGCCCGATGCCGATGTCGCCGGCTCTCCTACGTACCAGCGGGCCAGGCAGGCCCCGTAGCAGCAGTAGTCAAGCAGTACGCCGCCGCCGGTGGCCTTGTGATGCCACCAGGTCGCGCCCTTCTGCTCGTCGGTCATCGGCAGGGCGCGCCCGTCGACGCCGGGGTGTGTCGAGCCATGCGACAGCGGACCCATGGAGCCGGCCCGCCACTTCACCTCCAGTAACCGGCCGATCGTGCCGGAGGCGAGCAGCTCCTTGGCCTTGCGAATGACCGGCGACCACGTCGTCGGCCAGTTGACCATCAACTCGACGCCGGCGTCAGTTGCCGCGTTCGCCATGCTCCGCGCCTCGTCCAGCGACGCCGCCATCGGCTTCTCGGTGACCATGTGGGCGCCGTGTTTCGCTATGGCTTGTGCCACCTCGCCGTGTCTGGCATTCTCTGGGCAGAACAGGACGATGTCGAGCTTCTCCTTGCCGAGCATGGCCCGGTAGTCGTCGTATACCGTGGGGATGCCGATGTCCTCATGGGCGTGCTTGAGGTTCCAGCCGCGGGTGAAGCGTGCTTCCACCAGCTCGGGAACGGCCGGCCTGGTGTCGGCGCAGGCGACCCACTCGACGTTCGGTAACGCCTTGAAGGCCCGCATCAGCTCGTTGATGTGCATGTGGGCGAAGCCGATCACGCCCACGCGATAGGTCTTGGTCAACTCATCACTCCTTGTGGTTGCGCTCCCGGCGCCCATGCTATGCAGCGACCGATTGGGCTGTCAATGCAGCGTGGATTGCGCAATGTCGCGGCGTCCCTCGCGTCGCCGGCCTGCGGGGCCATGCATGGTCCCGCGGCTTACCCCTTCACGCCGCCAAGGGTGATGCCCTGGACAAAGGTGCGCTGGGTGAAGAAGAACAGGATGATGATGGGCGTAGTCATGACGACGGACGCTGCCATCAGCATGCTCCACTCCGTCGAGTGCTGGCTCGAGTAGATGGTCAGGCCGATGGACAGGGTGTACTTGGTGTTGTCGGTGAGATAGATGAGCGGCCCCAGGAAGTCGCGATAGCTTCCTAAGAACTGCAGCAGCGCCACGGTGGCGAGCGCCGGCTTGATCAAGGGCACCATGATGCGGAGGAAGATGCCCAGCTCGTTGGCGCCGTCGATCCGCGCCGCGTCGGACAGCTCCACCGGGATGGTCAGGAAGAACTGCCGCAGCAGGAAGATGAAGAAGGCGCTGCCGAAATAGGCCGGCACGATCAGCGGGCGAAAGGTATTGATCCAGCCCAGCGTCTTGAACACGATGAAGAGCGGGATTAACGTCACTGCGAAGGGCAGCATCATGGTGGCCAGGGTCAGGATGAAGAGGACATTGCGGCCCGGCCAGTGCAGCCGTGCCAAGCTGTAGGCCACCAGCGAGCACGATATCACGGTGCCGACCGTCGCGAACAGCGCAATCTGGAGCGTATTCAGGAAATAGGTGCCGTAGGGGATGTACTGCAGCGCGGCCGGATAGTTGCTGAACATCATCGGGGCGGGGATCCACTGGGGCGGGTACACGAAAATGTGCTGGTCGTCCTTCAGTGACGTCGACAGCATCCAGAGGAAGGGCATGAGGAAGGTGATCCCTGCGCACACGAGCACGATCTGGACGAGCACGGGGCGGAGTACACCCCGCCAAAGGCCGCGAGGCCTTGGTCCAACGGTGGTCAGTGCACGTTCTTGAGTAAGAGCAGCCACGGCGCACCCCCTGCCCGCGTTGTCGCGCGGCGCTACCTGCGATCTTCTCCGCTGTAGTAGACCCACTGCCTGGAGCTTCGCACCAGGAGCAGCGTGACGATGAGGACCATGATGAAGAGCACCCACGCCATGGCGGAGGCGTACCCCATCTTGAAGTAGACGAAGGCATTCCGGTAGAGCAGCAGCACGTAGAACATCGCCGAGTTGGCGGGGTTGCCGGTGCCGCCGGTGATGATGTAGGCCTCCGAGAATACCTGTAAGGCGCCGATCAAGCCGATGATGACGTTGAACAGGATTACCGGGGTCAGCATCGGCAAGGTGACGTTGACTAGCTTACGTAGGGCATTAGCGCCGTCGACCGACGCCGCGTCATACAGATCCTTGGGCACGTCCTGGAGGCCGGCCAGATAGATAATGACGGCGTTGCCGACGGTCCAGAGGGACATAATGACATAGGATGGCTTGGCCCAGGTCGGGTTGGCGTACCAGCCGGGTCCCTGTATCCCGATCAGCGCCAGCAGGTCGTTGACGACACCGTAGGTCGGATTGAGCACCCATTGCCAGACCAGGGCCAAGGCCACGGTCGGCACCAGCACGGGCAAGTAGAAGATGGTCCGGTGCAGGGCCATGAATCTGATTTTCAGATTGAGCAGCAACGCGAGGGCGATGGCGAAGACGGTGCCGATGGGGATAAGCATCCCGGCGAACACTCCCGTGTTCACAATGGACGTGATGAAGAGATCGTCTTGCGTGAAGAGATCGGCGTAATTGCGCAGGCCGATCCAGCGGGGGCTTTCCAGCACGCTGTAGTCGGTGAAGCTGTAGTACAAGGACGCGGCGATCGGGTAGACGAGGAAGACGCACAGACCGACGATCCAGGGCGAGGCAAAGGCGAGGCCGATGAGCAGCGCTCGCGTTTGCTTGGATCGAGCCGAGGTGCGCCGCACCGCCGGCGTCGCGGTTAGCCTGCCGACTTCCGCCATTGCGGTATCCTTCCGGTCCTTTCAGGCACGCGGTGGAGGGCGAGCCTGATTATATGCTCACAGACCGTGATGCACCATAGGCCGCCGCCTCAGGATCCAGCGCGGGCCGCTCGCCGGCGAGTGGCGGGACCCGCGCTGAACCCCATCAGCGATTTAGCGGTATTTGGCCTCTTCGTCGTTGGCCTTCTTACTCACGTCGGCCAGCGCCTCCTGAGGCGATTTCTTGCCGTTCAAAACCAGGCTCTGCGCGGAGCCCAGCTCGTTCCAGAGGACCTGACCGGCGGGAATGGCTGGCCGGTTCTTGGCGGTCTTCAGGAAGTCCATGAACATCGCGTGCTTCGGATCGGCGCGGAAGCCGGGGTCGTTGGAGGCGTCGATGTTGGTGGGGATGTGCAGCGTGGCCAGGTTCCACTTGCGCTGGCCCTCTTTGCCGGCCAGGTAGCCGATCCAGTTGTAGCCCTCGGCAGAGTGCTTGACACCCTTGGGCAGGACCTGCGACCAGCCGCCGGCCATGCAGGATGCTGGGCCGTTCTTGCCGGGCATCGGCGCCACGCCGAAGTTCATGTCCGGCTTGAACTTCTTGATGGTCGCCAGGGCCCAGTCGCCATCGGCGATCATCGCGATCTGGCCGGACAGGAAGGGGTCGTTGGTCTGGTTGCCGAAGGCCGAGGCGAAGGCCTCCATGTCCTGTTCGTTGTACTTGTCGGCGTAGGATTTCATCCAGGTAAACGCTTCGACGATCTTCGGCTCGTCGGCCGTGACCAGATCCTTGCCCTTGTCGTAGAAGGTCCCGTCGAATTGGAGCCCCACGGCGAAGTGAAAGGACTGCCGGAAGGCGGGGCTATACCCCCAATGGGCAAACTTGCGGCCGTCTTTCTTGGTCAGTTTTTCGGCCAGCGAGTCCAGCTCGCTGATCGTAGTCGGGGGCTTGTCGATCCCCGCCTCTTTGAACAGATCCATGTTGTAGTAGATACCGCGCGTGTCCGTATCGAAAGGCATCGCGTACAGCTTCCCCTTGTAGGACGCCTCCTCCCAGGAGAAAGGAAAGTACTGGTCGGCGGTGATGCCGGCCGTCTTGGCCAGGTCGCTCAGGTCGGTCAGCGAGTTCTTCGCCGCCCATGCCGACACGATGAAGCGGTCGAACTCCGCGCTCTCCGGGGGCGTGCCGGCGGCAATAGAGGTGAGCAGCTTCTCGGACATCTGGGTGCCGGCAGTCGTCGGCACGTAGATCGGCTGCACGCGAATCTTGTCCTGCGACTTGTGATAGTCATTCATCACGGCAAGGGTTGCTTCGAGGTCGACCTTGTCACCGCGCGGCGTCCAGTACTCGATCTTTGTCTGGCCCTGCGCGACCTGGACTTGGGGGATCTGCGCCTCGGCGGTGGGCTCGGCCGCCGGCTGGCTGGCCGCCTTGCTCGCCGTGCTACTGGCGCTGGCCGACGCCAGCCCGGGCGGCGTCGTCCCGCCGCCGCAGGCGGCGAGGAGACCTCCGCTCAAGCCGACCGCCGCTCCGCCGAGCAGCACGCCCAATGCCGAACGCCGGGAGAGATTGACCATGGTTGACTCCTCACTACACGCATATGCCACTCTGGCTAGCACAAAGCCAGGGCTCGGGGCAACGAATAGGTCAGCACGCTTGATCGATGGCGATTGTACCTGATGCCCGCGCCCTGTCAAGCTGGCATCACTCCGACACTCCGATGCGAGAAGTCCCGGGAGCGTCGCTGCCATCCCCCGGCTATACTGACCGTAGGTGACTGATCCAACGGTGGCGGGAGGACCCGGTGCGCTGGCTTACTACCGATCAGGTGCGCTGTCTCGACTGTAGGCGCACGACCACCATCACGACGCGCTGGACGTGCGAGGGGCGCCAGCCGAAGTGCGGCCATTGCGGTAGCCGGGCCGTCGAGCGCAAGGACACACTGCTGAGGCAACTCCGTGACTTGATGGTCATGGGCGGCGGTTGAGGCTTGTCCAATCCGATGGCCGGTGGCCGTCCTCAGGAGTATGGGTAGTCTCTATCTGAGCGCTGGAGCGGATCCGTGGCGAGCTACCAAATCGACGTGAGGGCGTTGCACAGCGCTTTGCAGCAATGTTTGCAGCAGCAGCGCGTGCCGCCCGATCAGGCGGAGCAGATCGCGGCGGTGCTACTGGATTGCGAGCTGCGCGGCTACGACGACCACGGCGTGGCCTTCCTCGGCTCTTTGACCGAGTGGTACCGGTCGGGCGCGTTGAATCCCACGCCGCGGGTTCAGGTGCTGCGCGAGGACCGTGCCGGCATCTTGCTGGATGGCGACGCGGGATGCGGCGTCATCGCCGCGACGGAGGCGATGCGACGGTGCATCGCCGCGGCCAGGCAGCACGGCATCGCTTGCGCCGGCATTCAGCGCTCCGGCCATTTCATCGCCGCCGCCCCATATGCCGTCATGGCGGCGGACGCCGGCATGATCGGCTTCGCCTCGTCCAACACCCCGCCACTCATGGCCTCCACCGGTGGACTCACGCGCGTCCTGGGCACCAATCCGCTCGCCTACGCCATCCCGGCCGGGCGGCACGATCCGGTGGTGATGGACATGGCTACTAGCGCCACCGCCGGATATAAAGTGCGCATGGCCGCGAAGGAGGGCCGTCGCATCCCCGAAGGGCTGATCGCCGACCGCGATGGACGGCCCAGCACCGACCCCAACGACTTCGTCAACGGCGGGCTGATCCTTCCCGCCGGTGGCCACAAGGGCTTCGGGCTGGCCATGGTCGTGGACACCTTGGCGGGTGTGCTGACCGGCGCCGGCTTTGCCCAGAGCGGCGGCGTGACCAATGGCAAGTGTGGTCAGTTCTTCTGGGCGCTCGATGTGGAGATGTTCATGCCCCAAGCCGAGTTCCTGGCGCGCGTGGATGAGCAGATCGACCAGATCAAGGCCGGCAAGCTTGCCGCCGGTGTGAGCGAAGTTCTGGTCCCCGGCGAGCGCGGGCAGCGCCGGTGCCGGGAGCTGCAACAGTCGGGCCACGTGCCGCTCAACGCTGTCGCCTGGGAGGTGCTGGCGGACGAGTGCCGGCGCGCCGGGATCAGCGCGCCGGAGTCGCCGCGTCTGTGACGCGTCGGTCTGGCTGATCCGCGGTTCCCCAAACCCGTCGATGGCGTCGCGGCATCGTTGTGCGGCGCATTGCATGTGCGATACATTTGTTGTATAATGCATCTATCTTGATTGAGGAAGTGACGCATGGCTCCCCAGGCGGTTTCCCCAGACGAATGCGGACGGTTATTGATGGAGACCATGCAGGACCTTCGACACGGCTGGGCCGCGACAGTGCGCCACTGGAAGATGGACCAGGAGGGCATGCACAACATGGCCCAGCTCCACGTGCTGGGTATCCTGGCAGGCCGTCCCAGCTCGCTGCGTGAGCTGGCGGCCGTACACCACGTGACGCCGTCGAGTATGTCACGCTCCATCGATCTGCTGGTGCGCAAGGGCTGGGTGGCGCGGCACGACGACCCCGCCGACCGGCGCCAGGTGATCCTCAGCCTCACCGGCGAGGGGATGGCGGCGCTCGACGCGATGACCCGGCCGTTTCGAGACAGCGTGACCAAGTGGCTCAGTCCGCTCGACGAAGACGAATGCACCCGGCTCTACGACGGACTCCAGGTGCTACGCTCGCTGCTGGCGCGAACTGGCGGAGACCGCGGCGCCGACGACGAATGCCAACGGTGGACTGCGGGGCAATTAGTAAGACCTTCGAGCCCCGCTCGCATATAAGGCAGTGGACTGGGCGGCGCGCTCCGATAGGCACGGAATGAGGAGTTGGACCCGATGCAGAAATCGATAGCATCCCTGCGGCGCGCCTTCACCTACCTCCGCGCCTACTGGCTGATCACGCTCGGGGCCTTCCTGAGTCTGGTGCTGGTGACGGTCGCCAACCTCGCCACGCCGCAGCTCTTGCGGCTCGTCATCGACCGCGGCATCACCGCCGGTGACGTTACCGTGTTGCTCTGGGCCACCCTCGCCCTGATCGGCGTGGCGGCCGTTCGGGGTCTTTTCAGTTTCACCCAGGGCTACTGGGCCGAGAAGGCGTCGCAGTCCGCGGCCTACGACTTGCGCAACATCCTGTTCGGCAAGATTCAGGATTTGAGCTTCTCCTACCACGACCGGGCGCAGACCGGCCAGCTCATGACCCGCATGACCAGCGACGTGGAGCAGGTGCGGACCTTCCTTGGCATGGGTGTCATCCAGTTCCTCAGCTCAATCCTGATGCTCGTGGGCAGCGCGGCGGCGATGTTCGGCACCGACTGGCGCCTGGCGCTGCTGGCCCTGCTGACCGTTCCGGCCATGCTTCTGGTGGTGTTCCGGTTTATGACCGGCATCGGTCCGTTGTTCGGCCAGATCCAGGCCAAGCTGGGTGCGCTGAATACCGCGCTGCAAGAGAACCTGGCCGGCGTGCGGGTGGTGCAGGCCTTCGCTCGCGAGCCTTACGAGGCGGCGCGCTATCGCGCCCTCAACGAGGACTTGCTCAACGTTAATCTTGAAACGGTCCGACGCATGGGGTCCACCTTCCCCTTGGTCTTTTTCATCTCTAGTCTGGGCACCCTGCTGGTGATCTGGATCGGCGGCCACCAGGTTATCGGCGGCTCGCTGAGTCTCGGCGCGCTGGTGGCCTTCAACACCTATCTGGCGCTGCTGACCATGCCGGTCATGATGTTCGGGATGATCTCGATGCAGATCTCGCGGGCGTCGGTGAGCGCAGGTCGCATCTTCGAGGTGCTGGATACCGCGAACGAGGTGGTCGACCGGCCCGACGCCAAACCGCTGCCGCCGGTTACCGGTCGCGTTGCCTTTGAGGACGTCTCGCTCCGTTACGTCGGCGGTGATGGTCCGGTGCTCGACCACGTCTCTTTTGTCGCAGAGCCCGGCCAGAGTGTGGCGATCGTCGGGCAGACCGGGAGCGGCAAGACCAGCATCATCAACCTGATCCCGCGCTTCTACGACGTCACGGGCGGTCGCGTCACGGTGGACGGCGAGGATGTGCAGTCGGTCACGCTGGAGAGCCTGCGCGCGCAGATCGGCATGGTCCTGCAGGACACCACCCTGTTCGGCGGGGCCATTCGCGACAACATTGCCTACGGCCGCCCCGACGTGAGCGACGCCGAGGTGGAGGCCGCGGCGCGGGCGGCGCAGGCGCACGACTTCATCGCGGATTTCCCCGCCGGCTACGCCACGGTGGTCGGGGAGCGCGGCGTCGGCCTCTCCGGCGGGCAACGCCAGCGCATCGCCATCGCCCGGGCCTTGTTGCTCGACCCGCGCATCTTGATCCTGGACGACAGCACGTCGTCCGTCGATGCCGAGACGGAGTACCAGATCCAGCAAGCGCTGCTGCGGCTCATGCGCGGTCGCACGTCCTTTGTTATCGCCCAGCGCATCAGCACCGTGCGCAACGCCGACCTCATCGTGTTGCTGGACCAGGGTCGAGTTGTCGCGCAAGGGACGCACGACGACCTGTTGCGGGAGAGCGCGCTCTACGGGGAGATCGTCGATTCGCAGTTCGGCGGGGATCACATTGAGGTAAACCAAGCGGAGCCGGTCGGGGTGGCGGTGTAGGTGATTACTTTGGCAAGGTAGGCTGGTGGGGGAGCGGCCCCCTCTCCGGCTTCGCCACCTCTCCCCCAATTCTGGGGGAGAGCCGCGACGGGGACATCGTGTACGACTCGGAACCCTTGCCCGGCGTGGGGGGGGGCCGGCCAGTGGTAGAGGCGATGTTGCCACCACCGCTCTCCCCCAGAATTGGGGGAGAGGTGGCGAAGCCGGAGAGGGGCCGCTCCCCCACCAGCCGGCACTCCCCAACGAGAATACAGTCAGTCCGACAGAAAGGAGCTGAGGATGTGGCGGGGGCCTGTCGCAACGTCGGGCGCCAAGGAGCGGCCGGCGCAGGGTGGCGCGGTGATGCGCCGGCTCCTGGTCTACTTGCGGGCATTCTGGCAGCAGTTCCTCACCGTATTGCTGTTCGTCCTGATCGGCGCGGCGACTCAGGCGGCCGGGCCTTTGCTGATCGGTCGCGCCATCGACACGGCGATCGGCAAGGGGAACGGTCCGGCGCTGGATCGGACGATGCTGCTGCTCCTGGTTGTGTACGCCGTCGGATTGCTGGCGTCGCGCGGGCAGATCGTGATCATGGGTGCCATCGGCCAGCGCACGCTGGCGCGGCTGCGCGCCGACGTCTTCACATCGCTGCAGCGGCTGTCGCTGCGCTTCTTCGACCAGCACCCGGCGGGCGACCTCATGTCGCGATTGCTCAACGACACCGACGTGCTCAACCAATTGTTCAGTCAGGGGTTGGTGCAGATCCTGGGCAGCCTCTTCGGCATCGTCGGCATCGTGATCGCCATGTTCGCCCTGGATTGGCGTCTGGCGCTGGCGAGCTTCGTAGTGATCCCGGCCATGTTCCTGATCACCAACCTGTTCTCGCAGTTGTCACGGCGCGCCTTCCGGCGCACGCGGGAGTCGATCGGCGACGTGACGGCCGAGATCCAGGAGGAGATTGCCGGCGTGCGCGTGGCGCAGGCCTTCAACCGCACCCGTCTCAATCAGGAGCGATTCGCGCAACGCAATGCCGCTAATCGCGACGCCAACGTCGGCGCCACCGCCGTCACCTCGGCCTTCTCGCCCGCCATGGACGTGCTCTCGACCGTCGCCATCGCCATCGTCGCCGGCTACGGCGGCTACCTGGCCTTACACCACCTGGTCACCGTCGGCGTGGTTGTCGCCTTCTTGAGCTACGTCCAGCAGTTCTTCTGGCCAATCCGGCAGCTCTCCACCTTCTACACCACGGTGCAATCGTCGCTGGCCGCGGCCGAGCGGATCTTCGGACTGGTGGATACGCCTCCCGATCTGGTCGATGCTCCGCGTGCCGGAGTCCTGCCGAGGGTGGCCGGCGCGGTGGAGCTCGACCACGTCTGGTTCAGCTACGGCGAGCGCCCGGTGGAAAGCGGCACTGACGCCCATCCGACACCCGCGCCGGTCGATATCGCGATAGGCGACTCAGCCGCCCGTGCCGCGGAGGATACGTCCGTGCTGAAGGATATCTCGTTCATCGCGGCGCCCGGACAGACCATCGCCATCGTTGGGCCTACCGGCGCGGGCAAGACCACGCTGGTCAACTTGATCGGTCGCTTCTACGATGCGACCGGCGGCGCCGTGCGCATCGATGGTCGCGACGTGCGCGACGTCAAGCGGCTGAGCCTGCGCTCGCAGATGGGCGTGGTACTCCAGGACAGCTTCCTGTTCTCCGGCACGGTCATGGACAACATCCGCTATGGCCGGCTGGAGGCGACCGACGCCGAGGTGGAAGCGGCGGCCCGCGCGGCGCACGCACACGACTTCATCAGCCGGCTGTCGGAGGGCTACCAGACCAAGCTGGGCGAGCGCGGCGGGACGCTCAGCCAGGGCCAGCGCCAGTTGATCGGCATCGCCCGTGCCATCCTGGCCGATCCGCGCATCCTCATCCTGGACGAGGCGACCAGCAGCGTGGACACGCGGACCGAAGCGTTGATCCAGAGCGCGCTCAAGATGCTCTTGCGGGGGCGGACCAGCTTCGTCATCGCGCACCGGCTCTCCACGATCCGCGGGGCCGACCAGGTGCTGGTGATGCAGCAGGGGCGCATTGTGGAGCGCGGCACGCACGAGTCATTGCTGGCGCAAGGTGGCGTCTACGCCGACCTCTACCGGCGCCAGTTCCGCGACACTCCGATTCAGCGTCCCGAGCCGGCGCCCGCCTTCGCCTGAAGCGGAGAGGCTCACCGTCGTCGGTGAACGCTGGCGCCGTATCCGGAGTGTTCTGGACCGTCGGGGCTGTCCCATCCACTGCAGGCGCGCCGGCTTGTGTCAGCCATAGGCCGGCTGGTACCGTTCGGTCAGGGAATCGTGCGTGTTGGAAATCCTGCAAAGAAAGGGGAAAGCCCGTGAACCGGTCGATTGCCTATCGGGCTTGGGATGTCCGGCGACATCACCTGCTCCCGGTCGGCGGACTGCGCTTCCTCGGCGACGAGCTGGAGCAGGTCCAGGCGCCGATCCGGCCGGAGAGCGACAAGTTTGCCTGGTATTCCGCCGCCGATTTCGAGCTGATGGAGGCGACTGGCGTAGTCGACGGCAGCCGGGAGATGATCTACGAAGGCGACATTGCGCGGCTGGGCAAGGAAGGGCTGTGGACGGTGGTCTACGACCGCGGCCAGTTTGTCCTTCAGAGTCCCGATGAGACGATCCAGCGCTCGCTGGCGCTGTACACCGATGATCCGGCGCTGGTCGTGATCGGGAATGTGTTCGAGGACGCTAACCTGTTGGCGACGAAAAAGAGCTGAACCCCGGCGCGTCTGCTATCCTCCCCGGCGATGTCCTCGTGACCGAGCAGCCGGAGGGGAGCATCTGATGGCGGGGCCGCTTCGCGCGGTGGTGGTCGGGGCCGGCTGGGCCGGTGAGGGGCATACCAGGGCGCTGCAGTGGTGCGGCGTGGAGGTCGCGGCCATCTGCGCGCGGCAGCCCGACGTGGTGCGGCGGGTCGCCGACCGCCTGGGCGTCTCGGAGGCGTCTGTGGACTGGCGTGCCGCCGTCGCCGCCGTCCGGCCGGACATCGTCAGCATCGCTACCCCCGCCCCCCTGCGGTCGGCGGTCGTGGAGGCGGCCGTTGCCGCGGGCAGTCACCTCCTCTGCGACAAGCCGCTCGCCCTCACCGCCGAGGAGGCCGCGGCGATGTATCGCGCGGCGCAGGCGGCCGGAATCAAGCACGCCTATGCCGCGACTCAATGCTACGGCCCGGAGGTTGCCTGGCTGGCCGAGCTGCTGCGCGACGGCAGGATCGGGTCGCTGGCCGAGGCAGTCGGGACCTTCCGCTCGGCGCTCTCCACCGGCCCAGGCCCGCGGCCGTGGACCTGGATGGCCGATGTGCGCGCGGGCGGTGGCAGGTTGTTCAACGGCTTCACTCACGACCTGGCCATCATGTCCACCATACTCGGCGGGGAGCCGCGGCGCGCGATGGGACGAGCGGAGCTGGTCCGGTACGAGGCGCCCGTCGTGCCGGGCATACACGACATCCGCGAGGCGGGCAGCATCGCGCGGGCGCTGACGCCGGAGCAGGCCAAGGGGCTGGAGTGGCGAACGGTGGAGGCCGAGGAGAGCTTCTCCGCCCTGCTGGAGTTTGCCGGGCCCACCGGCGTGGCTCCCGTGACCATGAGCCTCGGTCGTGGCGTCCCGATACCGGGCGATGTCGAGGGCTGGCGACTCTACGGGAGCACGGGCACCTTGCTGGCGAGCCGACAGGGCGGGCGATTTTCCTATACCGTCTCGCTCATCCGGCCCGGCGAGGGCACAGCTACACCGCTATCCGTGCCGCAACGGCTCCGCGATGAGTTGCCCCAGGTCGGCAGCGACGAGCAGAACAAGTGGTGCGCGCTAGTCAAGGACTTCGTCGCCGACATTCGCGGCGAGCCGCACCGGCCGTACCTGACCTTCCGAGACGGCTGGCGCTTTCAGGTGGCCATCGACGCGATCCGCGCCGGCAGCGGCTGGCGCCAGCTGCCGGTGTGATAGCGGCGACGCTGGTGGGTCGTTCGCTACTGGCTGGGAAGGCGGGCGATCAGGCGCGCCGGGCCTGGCGATAGCGACCGTAGCGCCGCCGCTCTAGCGCGGTTCGGCGAAACAGCCGCGGCCAGTCGGTGCAGTCCGCCGCCGCGATTTCTCTGAGCAACCACTCCAGCGGTTTCCGATCCACTCCGGCGTAGGCCGCGACCAACGCCACGTCCTGGTCCCAGGTGTGCAGGCATGGTCGCTCACAGATCAGCAGGCGGAGGGCGGCCGCCTCGTCGCAGCGCAAGCGCGCCCGGATGCTCGCGATCCCGATCGCCGCCAGCGGCGCCGCCAGGAGGGACGTACAGTGCGTCGCCCGTTGCGCGTAGGCGCGCAGCTCCGCCAGTGCGGCGCCGTACTCCGGCGGCCCGAAGCGCGATGCCGTCTTGCCGACATCGCTCGGGGATGGCATCGGGGCGGCGTGTACCATCATCGGCTGCTCCAACTAGAGTCCTCCTCCAACCCAGCTCGGCGTCAACCTACCGGACCAAGCTGGGAGGAACCTTGTAGACCAAGCGGCCGGCACCCGCGCCAGCCGATGGTCGCGTCGTTGACGCCATTGGCGGAGAGGTGTAAGCTGGTGAGGTCAGCGAGAGGTTACTCAGCCAACGGCGCATCGGCGCTGTTGTACGGTGCGGGGTGAAGGAGGCAACATTGGCGCCAGTCATTAGCCGTCGAACTATGCTCAGCATCCTGGGGAGTTCCGCGCTCATCGCGTCCGGCGGGCTGCTCGCCGCCTGCGGCGGTTCGGCGGCGGCAACGACGGCGAGCACCGCCACCTCTGGCGCGGCGCCATCCGCCGCTTCCCAGGCGTCGTCGAGCGCGGCCGCAACCAGCGCGGCCACGAGCGCGTCTGCCGCCACCAGCGCGTCTGCGACGAGCAGCTCCGCCGCGCCGAGCGCATCGGCCAGCTCCTCGACGCCGGCGGTTGCGCAGGGAGCCAACGGCATCCTCTACTGGCAGTGGGGCAATGGCTACGTGCCGGGGTTTAATCAGCTCGCCGGCGACTTCAACAAATCGCAGAACCATGTGGTCGTGACGCACGAGCAGCCGGCGTCCCAACCCGACTACTGGAACAAGATCATCACGCTGCAGGCCGGCGGACAGGGCCCGGATGTCTTCGAGATCAACAACACCAGCTACAAGAACTGGGCGCACAATGGCAGCCTGGCCGACGTGACCTCGTACGCCAGTCAGGACAAGACGGTCTCCGCCGCCATGCAGGACACCTTCCCGGCGATGGTGGATTGGTACACCTACAAGGGGAAGCTGATGGGCATCCCCTGGGACTTCAGTGCCGGCACCGTCATGTACAACCTGGATCAGTTCCGGGCCGCCAGCCTCACGCCGATCAACGACCTCGGCAAGAGCTGGGACTGGAACATGATGAAGGACTACGCTGCCAAGCTCAGCCAGAAGAACGGCGCGACGATGACGCGCAGCGGCATCTGGATCAACAGTGGGACCGAGAATGGCTGGTATAGCTTCTGCGTCGCCAACGGCGCCAGCTTCTTCAACCAGACGCTCGATCAATGCACCATCGCCTCGGAGGCGGCCATCGCCGGGGTCGATTTCGTCCTGAGCATGCTCAAGGATGGCGTGGCCGCCACCAACGACTTCAAGTCGGCCTCGGGGAAGTCCATCCCCTCCAGCGGCACCGCCTTGACGGTCGGCCTGACTTCGATGGACTTCGAGGGCGACTGGAACTTCACCACCTACGAGAAAGTTCCGGGTTTCACGAGCTGGGATGCCGGCATCTTCCCCTACTCGCCCACCACGGGGAAGACGGCCAACACATCGAACCTGCGCGGCCTGGTGATGAACACCGTGACGAAGAAGAAGGATCTGGCCTGGCAATGGATGGCCTACCTCAAGTCGAACCCAGTCCAGGACCAGATCCCCAAGCTCTTCGGGGAGATCCCGTCGACCAAGACCTCCGCCCAGAACAATTACCTCGATCCGGCGAAGGGCGGACCGCCGCCCGGTCGCAAGTTCCTGGGTCCCGACCTGGACGCGACCATACAATTGCCGGCCAGCGACCTCTTGAACTCCACGGTCGTGGGCAACACCCACGGACCCATCATGAGCAAAGCTTTTGCGCTCCAGCTCAACGCCGCCGACGCGCTCAACCAGGTACAGCAGGCCATCAACGGGCTGCTCGCGGCTGCCAAGCATTAGCCAGCCGGCAGGAGCGTAGCGGTTCATCCGATCAGAACGGGCGACCTCCCATTTGTCATCCTGAGCGCAGCGAAGGACCCCTGGCGCGTCCGCCAGCGTTGCGCGGGACCGCATGGCGGCCGGCTTGGTCGGCCGGGGGTCCTTCGCTGTGCTCAGGATGACAACGGGAGTGGCCGCGCGGCATTGGGAACTGCCACGACCTTGGCGGTTGCACCAGTTGCGATCGAGGCCGTCGGCTAGGCCGGCATGGTGCTCACGCGGGCCAGGCTCCGCGCCCTACGGCCATTAGGGACTGGCCGTATGGAAGTTGCCTGCTCAGGCCGGCGCCGTAGATAAGCAACCGACTGGTCGGGCGAGACGCGGGCGCTCCGATGGCGACAGCGCTGTCGCCTGCTACGCGTAGCCGGCGCGGAACCTGGGCGGCGCTGTCGAAGTCCTCGCCTGGCAGCGGGCAGCGCGCCCGGTTCACAGGAGATTCCCAGGAATCGTTGAGTTTCCTCCGAGCTTGTGGGGTGATGCTGATGTCCAGATACCTGATGCTTGCGGTGGAAAAGTCGCCCAAGCGGAGGGTGGAAGATGGACAGATGCAGTGTCGGGAAGGACCACGACGTGGCACAGGATCGGATGACGCGACGGGCCTGCCTGCGAGCCGGTGGGGCGATGGCCGCGGCCTTCGCTCTCGTTGCTTGCGGCCAAGCGGCAGGAAGTGCCGGAAGCGCCACCGCGGCTCAGAGCGGCGGCGCCTCAACATCAACGCTCGGGCCGGAGGGCCAGGTGACGTCGTCCGCCTCGCTGAGCACGGCAACGGCCACCTCGACGAGTGCGGTCACCTCGTCCGCGCTCACCTCGGCGAGCACGAGCGCGGAGCCTTCTCCAGCAGTGATCGGGAGCACGAGCGCGGAGCCTTCTCCAGCAGTGATCGGGAGCACGACCGCGTCGACATCCTCTGCCGTTTCGGGGGGCGCCTCGGCGGCAGCGGTGGGCGCTACGAGCGCACGCGGAGCTGCGGCGGCCACATCAGCGACGGCGGCCGCGTCACGAGGGGTGAAGCTGACCATCGACCCATCGGGGACACAGGGGGCGTATCACGTCCAGGAGCAGTTGGCAGGGCACGACTTCACCAGCGAGGCGGTGGGCCGCACCAACGCGGTGACCGGCGCCATCGTGCTCGACGCCGGCGGCAAGATTGTCCCCGCCCAGTCCTCGATCGTCCTGGACCTGCGGACGCTGAAAAGCGATCAGAGCATGCGCGACAACTATGTCCAGCACGACCCGTTGCAGACTTCCCAGTATCCGATGGCGACGTTTGTGCCCAACCAGGCGACGGGCATACCCTGGCCGCTGCCGGCGTCCGGCACGGCGAAGTTCGACCTGGCGGGCGACATGACCGTCCACGGCACGTCGAAGCCGCTGACCTGGACAGTTTCGGCTACATTCGGCCCCGACAAGGTCACCGGCAGTGCCAGCACGCCGTTCACGTTCACCGAGTTCGGCATGCAGCCACCGCGCACGATGATCGCCCTGAGCGTCAAGGATGGTGGGACGCTGGAGCTACAGTTCGCTGCCACACCAGCGGCTCTGTGACTGGTCGCCGAACCTGGACGGAGGGATCACGGACCTCATAACGGGTCCTCGCGTGACTGGAGGTAGCATTGAGCCATGAGTGACAACCCCCGCATCCTCGTCGTCGATGACGAGGTGTATCTCGCCGACCTGGTCGCCACCGCGCTGCGCTACGAGGGGTTCGCGACGCGCAAGGCCGGCGCCGGGCGCGAGGCAATCGCCGCCGTGGCCGACTTCCGGCCAAAGCTGATCGTCCTCGATGTGCTCCTGCCCGATTTCGACGGTTTCGAGGTGGCGCGGCGACTGCGCGCGCAAGGGCAATCGGTCCCTATCCTGTTCCTGACTGCCCGCGACGCCACCGAGGACAAGGTCCGCGGTCTGACGGTCGGTGGCGACGACTACGTCACCAAGCCGTTCAGCATTGAGGAGATCGTGGCTCGCGTGCGCGCGATCCTTCGCCGGACGGATGGACAGGAGGAGACGCGGCGTGTGCTGGCCTTCGCCGACCTGGAGCTGGACGAGGATCGCCACGAGGTGCGGCGGGCGGGGGCGGTGGTCGACCTGACGACGACCGAATACCGTCTCCTGCGCTACCTCCTCGCCAACGCGCGCCGGGTGCTTACCCGTACCCAGATCCTCGACCACGTCTGGGAGTACGATTTCGGGGGAGACGCGGGCGTGCTGGACACCTACATCAGCTACCTGCGCAAGAAGGTCGACTCGGTCGATCCGCCGCTGATCCACACGGTGCGTGGCGTCGGCTACACGCTGCGGCTGCCGCGGGGCGCGTGATGGCGCTGCGCACGCGCCTGCTCCTGGGCTTGCTCGCCCTCGCCGCCGTCGGGCTGCTGGCGGCCGACGCGGTCACCTACGCATCGCTGGAGTCCTTCCTCACCCGGCAAGTGGACCAGCGGCTCACGGAGGCGCGCGACCCCCTCTTCCATATGTTGGGCGCGCCTCCACCCGGCGCGGCCGAGCACGGCGGTGGTGCATCGGGGGGACCCGGCGGCCCCTCGCCGGTGCCGCCCGGGACCTACGCGGCGCTGGTGGATGCGCGGGGAGCCATCCTTGTGCAGATCACCTTCGGCTACACCGCCTCGGAGCAGGCGGCCCAGCCGCGGTTGCCGTCCCCGCTGCCGTTGCCGCGGGACGGGACGCCCGCCCTCCTGACCGCGCCGAGCCGCGACGGTACCGGGGCCTACCGCGTCGCCGTCCAGGCCCCCGACTCGAACGATCCCAGCGCGGTGCAGGGGCGGTTCCTCGTCGTTGCCATCTCCTGCCAGGACATTGACGCCACCCTGCGCCGCCTGCTGCTGATTGAGGTGGGGGTCGGCGTTGCGGCGCTGGCCGGGCTGGCCGCCCTGGGGTCGTGGGCGGTGCGGCTGGGCCTGCGTCCCCTCGACCGCATCGCGGCGACGGCGGGCGCCATCGCCGCGGGCGACCTGCGGCGGCGGGTGGAGATCGCGACACCGCGGACGGAGGTGGGCCGGCTGGGCCTCGCCCTCAACGCCATGCTCGGCCAGATCGAGCGGGCCTTCGCGGCGCGCGCCGCCTCCGAGGATCGCCTGCGGCGCTTTGTCGCCGACGCTTCCCACGAGCTGCGGACGCCCCTCAGCTCGATCCGCGGCTACGCCGAGCTGTTCCGGCGCGGCGCGAACCGCAATCCGGAGGACCTGGCGACGGCCATGCGGCGCATTGAGGCCGAGGCGACGCGCATGGGACGCCTGGTCGACGACCTGCTCCTGCTGGCCCGACTCGACGAAGGCCGCCCGCTGGAACGCGGCCCCGTCGACCTGGCTGCGCTGGCCGAGGACGCGGCAGCCGACGCGCGCGCGTCCGCTCCCCAGCGCATGATCCGCCTCGTCGCCGCCGACGATGTGGTGGTGACGGGGGACGAGCTCCGCTTGCGCCAGGTGGTCGGCAACCTCGTGCGCAACGCGCTCGTGCATACGCCGGCCGGGACGCCGGTCGAGGTCGACGTGTCCGGTGACGGCGACGTCGGCGTCCTCACCGTGGCCGATCGCGGCCCCGGCATCCCGCCGGGAACCGCCGACCGGATCTTCGAGCGCTTCTACCGAACCGATCCGGGCGGCGGGCGGGACCACGGTGGCAGCGGCCTGGGCCTCTCCATCGTCGCCGCCGTCGTCGCGGCCCATGCGGGGACCGTCCACCTGAGCGAGACCCCCGGCGGCGGCGCGACGTTCACGATCCGCTTACCGCTGTTCGGTGGCGAGCCCCGCCACGAGGCCGGGGGGCTGGCAGGCGTGCTGGCGAACCCTGACGTCGTGCGCCCGGCAAAGTCGAAAAGGGCGCCGGGCTGACCGCTCCTGCTGATCGCGCGAGACAAGCCGCTTCACAGGAAATTCACAGCGGAACTCGAGCCGTCTCCCAGCTAGCAGCGGAATGATAGTTGCCATGAGCAATGGCACGAAGAGGCCAAAGCATGGCCCACTCGCCCAGCAGACAGCGGATCACTCCTGGCCCTGAGGCCAGCGAGCAAGGAGGATCGTATGCAACCATCAGCAGCCATGGGTGGAGGTCGGCACGGCCGAAGCCGGCGAGCAATCTTGCGGTTGGGCCTCGCGCTCCCCTCCGTTGGCCTCCTGGCCGCCTGCGGGGCGAGCGGCGCCAGTGGGTCGGGCTCGCCGCCCGCGCCCAGCTCCAGCGCGGCGTCGTCTGGCGGTAGCGTGAGCGCGTCGACGCCGGCGGTTTCCTCGTCCGCGACGAATGCGCCGCCTTCCCCTACGGCGTCGATAGCTTCCCTCGCGTCCGGCGCAGCGTCCGCCAAGGCGACGGGGCAGGCGACGTCGAGCGCGACCAGCTCATCACCGGCTGCCGCCGGTACCGGCGCCTGCGTGCTGTCGCCGGAGATGACCGATGGGCCTTACTACATCGACGAGGGACTCGTCCGAAATGACATTACCGAAGGCAAGCCGGGCGTGCCGTTGCAGCTCCGCCTGACGGTGCAGAGTGCCGGCGCCTGCCGGCCGATCGCCGACGCCACCGTCGAGCTCTGGCATTGCGACGCGGGCGGCGTCTACTCCGGCTACAGCGGCGCCCAGGTCCGGGGGGCGCCCGGCGGGGGACCGCCGCCCAACGGCGGCCCCCAGCCCGGTGGTACCCCACCGCCCGGTGGTCCCGGAGCGGGTGGGGGTGGCCACGCGACCCCGACCGACAAGCTGACGTTCCTGCGCGGCGGCCAGCGGTCCGACAGCGCCGGGGCGGTCACCTTCCAGACCATCTACCCGGGCTGGTATATGGGCCGGGCGACGCACATCCACGTGAAGGTCCACGTGGGCGGGGCGGTGGTCCATACGGGCCAGTTGTTCATGGACGACGCGATCAGCGACGCCGTCTACGCCCAGGCCCCGTACGCCGCGCATGGCAAGCGGGAAACGACGAACGCCAACGATGGCATCTATGCGAGCGGCGGCGCGCAATCGATGCTCGCACTGAGCATGGCCGGCAGCGGATATGTGGGGTCGATCGTCCTCGGCGTGAACGCCTGACGGCGCTTGGCCCCTACGACGCTCGCACACGAGATCGCGCCACCGCCAACGCGCGCTGGCGACGCTGCCTCGGTCGGCGGTCCCGGCCCCCGCTGACGGCGCGCCAACTCCGCGGCGAACCGAGCTGGCGACTGGTGATGACCGCGGGCAGACCATCGCGCACGTCCATCCGGGAGCGCGGCGCCTCTGCCAAGGCCATGGCTTTCGGCGCTGCCTGTGGCAGCCTGCTGGGGTCGTTCGTCGGCTTGGCGCAGGGTAACGGGATCAGTCGTCCGCAACAGGTCGCGGGGCGTCGTGCCGGCCCAGCGCTGGGACTCCGGCCGCTCACAGGAGATTCCGAGATAGTACCCGGCCTGCGTGGAGACGGCAGTGTGATGCTGGTGGGCGTAGACGAATTTGCCGGGAGGGCCACGGCCAGCCGGTAGAGAGGGACTGAGGGATGCTCATTGACACTGGGATCGCGCCGGGTACGGGCCCGCGGCTTCTCACGCCCCGGCACGCCGGCCGCGAGTCGCTCGCCGAGTACCGCCGGCTGGGCGGGTATAGCACGGCGGGCTGGGCGCACTCGCTGCCCGACCTGCTGGACCTGGTCGAGGCAAGCGGCCTGCGCGGCCGCGGGGGCGCCGGATTCCCCGCCGGGCGCAAGTGGCGCTCGGTGGCGGCGGAGCCCGGCCTGCGGGTCGTGCTCGTCAACGGCGCCGAGTCGGAGCCGGCCAGCCGCAAGGACCACTGGCTGCTGACCCACCGTCCCCACCTGGTGATCGAGGGGGCCCTGCTCGGCGCCCGCGCGGTGGGGGCGAGTGAGATCGTCTTTTATCTGCATACGGTTGCCCAGGAGGCCCGAGCGGCCATCGAGGCGGCCTGGCGCGAGCTGGCCGCTGAGCGCCGGTCCCTGCCGCGCCGGCGGATTGTCGTGGCGCCGCCGGGCTACGTCGCCGGGGAGCAATCGGCGGCGATCCAGCGCGCCAACGGGAAGAAGGCGCTGCCGACCTTCAAGCCGCCGCGCGCACACCAGCAGGGGGTGGGTGGGCGTCCCACGCTGGTCCACAATGTAGAGACGCTCGCCAACGTCCCCTTCATCGCCCGCCAGGGGGCGGACGCCTTTCGCTCCGTCGGTATTCCCACTGCCCCCGGCACGATGCTGCTCACGCTCTCCGGGGCGGTCCGCCGCCCAGGCGTCTACGAAGTACCCAGTGGAGTCCAACTTGCCCACGTGCTGGACGAGCTGGGTGGCGGGACCGTCGATGGCGGGCCCATCCAGGCGGTGCTGCCCGGCGGCTACTTCGCCGGCTGGCTCAACGGTGCGGCGCTGCACGGTGGTGTCGCGCTGTCGGCGGAGAGCCTGCGCGACCACGGCGTCGAGCTCGGCTCGGGGGCCATCACCGTGGTGTCGGACGGGGTCTGTGGGCTGGCGCAAGCGGTTGCCTTGCTCCATTTCTTCGCTCGCGAGTCGGCGCGCCAGTGCGGGCCGTGCGCCTTCGGCACGCCCGCGATGGCGGCGGCGCTGGAGCGGCTGGCGCGCGGCCGTGCCGAGGACAATGATGTGCCGCGCCTGCGCCGCTACGCCGAGGTCGTGCTGCCGGGCCGAGGGGCCTGCAGCCACCTGGACGGCGCGACCATCGCCGCGCGCACGGCCCTGCACGTCTTCGCGGAAGAAATCGCCCAACACGCTCGGTACGGCGGCTGTGGCCGTCCCGAGCGCGTCGTGCTGCCGGGACTGGAGGACGACGATGCCCAGCGCGCGGCCTGACATCCGAGTGCCGGAGGGCGCACGCCTGCGCGTGAACGCGATCCGCTGCCAGGCGTTCGGCTTCTGCGCCGACTACGCCCCCGAGCTGTTCGGCCTCGATGAGTGGGGCTACCCGGTCGTGCATCGGCGGGAGATCCCTGCCGAGCAACTTGCCCTGGCGTACGAGGCGGCCCGACGCTGCCCGGTGCGCGCCATCCTCCTGGAACAGGCGCGTGGCGCCTCACCGCGGCGCGGCGAATGACCAATCGATCCGAACGAACAAGAGAGGCAACTATGATGAATCCCCAGCCACGAGTCGAGTCTCTCCGGTCACCCGATCTGCCGCGGCCGCTTTCTCCGGCAGCCGGCACTCGGCATCGCGCCCGCCTCGCTCGCCGGCTCAAGGCCATCCGCGGCGGCCTGGTGGTCGGCAGTGTTTTCGGCAACCTCCTCTTCATGGACCTGGCCTATCAGCACACCGAGGCGCAGAGCGCGGACAAGGCCGCCGCCAAGGCAACTGGCACCGTGACGAGCGCAGCCGTGAGCGCCACAACCCACGACGGCGCAACGACGTCATTGTTCCAGGGACAGGGCGACGCCGGCAGCACAGCCGGCGCTGCCCTCCTGTCGGCGGCGAATACAAGCCAGGCGGCGACGCTCCTTACTCCGACGGCGGCGGCTGCCGCGACCAGCGCCAGTGCTGGCTCGACGCAAGCGAGCAAGACGGCGGCCACGACAACCTTAGCAACGCCGGTGACGACGACTGTCAAATCGGTGACTGCGTCAGTGGCGACGACGCACATCGTAGCCGCGCAACGAAGCGCCACGACCAGCTCGTCCGCGGCGTCGGCGACGGTGCGAACCAGCGTCGCGGCCACATCCACGCGCACAACGTCCTCAGCGGCGACCACTGCGACAACTGCCGTCCCGACGCAGTCCTCAATCGCGGCGGTCGTGACGGCGACACCCACGAAGCAAGCGGTCGTCGTTCGCACGACCGCCGCGAAGAAGGCGGTCGTGCGAACGACGACCTCGTAGGAGATGAGCTATGCAAACGTTGACAACTCGCATGGCACTTGCCCAGTTTCCGGCGCTCGGCGCCACGATAGTGCTGGGGGTAACGGAGCCGGAGCGCCTCACCGCCGTCGTCGCCCACGTTCGCAGTCGCATCGAGGAAGTCAATCGGGCGCTGAGCCGCTTTCGTCCCGACAGCGAGCTCAGCCGTATCGACGCCCAGCCGGACCGCCCCTGGGTGGTGTCCGAGCTGTTCGGTGAGGTGCTGGACCTTGCCCTGCGCGCCGCCGCTTCCACCAACGGCTGGTTTGATCCAACGGTCCGTGATGCCGTCGAGGCGTCCGGCTATGATCGGAGCATCGAGCTGATCGAGCGCGATGGCCCAGGGCTTGCCCGTCCGGTTCGGCCGGCCGGCGGATGGCCCAGCGTGATCTTCGACCGGCGCAGCCGGGTGCTGCTGTTGCCGCGGGGAGTGCGCCTGGACTTCGGCGGCATCGGCAAGGGCTTCGCCGTGGACTACGCCCTCCGCGACGTCCCAAGGGGCGAGAGCGGGGTGCTGGTGAGCGCCGGCGGCGATCTCGCCTGCGCCGGTCCGCCGCCGGAAGGCGGCTGGCCCTGCGAAGTAGCGGCGACACCAGACTCCGCGCCCGAGGCGACGGTGCTGCTGCAGGGCGGCGCCCTGGCGACCTCCGGACTCGGTCGCCGGCAATGGCAGCGGGACGGCGAGCGCCTGCACCACTTGATCGACCCGCGCACCGGGCGCCCCGGGCGCAGCCCGTGGCGCATCGTCACGGTGGCCGCCCGCACCTGTGCAGCGGCCGAGGTGGCGGCCAAGGTGGGCTGGCTCATGGGCGAGGCGGGACCGGACTGGGTCGCCGCGCAAGGGCTGACGGCGCGCTTCCGCGCGCTGGATGGCCGGGTTTGCACGATCGGCTGCTGGCCGGTGGAGGAGCAGGGGGAGAACAATGAGTAGCGCACAGTCCAGCCTCTTGTGGTTCGTGGCCCGTGGCAGCGGCATGGTGGCCTACCTGCTGCTCACCTTTGCCGTGGCGCTGGGCATCGCCGTCAATCGACGGTGGCAGCGCCCTTCCTGGCCGCGTCTCGTGGTCGAGGCCACGCATCGCCACCTCGTGCTGCTGTTCTTCCTGTTCCTGATCGTGCATATGGCGACGATCGTGCTCGATCCTTTCAGCCACGTCACGCTGCTCGCCACCGTCGTGCCCTTCAGCAGCAGCTACCGCCCCTTCTGGGTGGGCCTCGGCGTCATCGCCATGGAGCTGGGGCTGGCCATCGTGGCGACCGTCCTCATCCGCCACCGCATCGGCCACCGCGCCTGGCACGCGCTGCACCTGCTGACCTACCTGCTCTTCCCGCTCTCGCTCTTACACGGCCTGGGCAGCGGCTCCGACACCGGGACCGGTTGGGCCATGGGTATGTACGTGGCTAGCGCGATCGTGGTCATCGCCGCCATCCTCTGGCGACTCAGCGCGGCGCGGGTAGTGGCACAGCTGGGCACGTAGGGACCTGGATTCCATGGCACACGGCAAGATGGAGCGGGAGCTTCCGCGTTCGTAGCCAGGAGCCGGCAGGCGTGATCGCGCTATCCAAGGCGCCCGAGTGAAGTGAGGCCAGCCATGGCGGCAACCCAGCAGCGGATTACCTACGACGAGCTGTACGAGATGCCCGACGACGGCATCCTCTACGAGCTGCTGGACGGTGAGCTGGTGACGCGCGCTGCCCCTACCTTCCGGCATCAGCAGGCGGTGAGCCGCCTGGATCGGCTGCGCGCACCGGTGGAAGAGGCTGGGCACGGCATTGTTGTCGTCGGCCCCTTTGACGTGGTCCTCGACCAGTACAACATGACGCTGCCGGACTTGATCTTCGTCAGGTCCGAGCGCCAGGGGATCGTGACCGACATCGGCTGCCATGGGGCGCCCGACCTCATCGTGGAGGTCGTCTCCCCTACCTCGGTAGAGCGCGATTGGGAGGACAAGCGGACCACGTATCAGCGCTTCGGCGTCCGCTCCTACTGGATCATCGACCTTATCGGGCAGGCTGTGCATCGCCTGGATCTGGTGGACGGCCGCTACGTCGAGCGCCAGCCGCTCCGCCCCGGCGATGCGCTCACAAGCTCGCTCTTCCCGGGGCTTGCCCTCGACGTCGGCCGGCTTTTCGCTCGAGGGGGCGCTGGCGAGCGGCTGCAGGCTCCGGCGCAAGGATAATGATAACGAATACAAGATTGGGCAGACCCGACGGTGGACCGCCGGCAAGCGCGTTTTTAGACCCAATGTGGTTGATGCGGCCTCCAAAGCGCTGGGCGGTTCGGCAGCATAGGGTGCGTGAAGTTGGTCCTCAACGGGACATGGGGATAGGAGATGGCGGCCTCGAAAACTACACCTCTAGCAAGCAGTGTTTCCTAAAGTGCTCGGAGCGGTCCCGCTAGTTCAGCCGCGACCTGAGCCGGTCGCACGGCCTCCGAAAACTGCGTCCCCACCGATGCGGACGGCCTCGCGCCACCAGCCACCGAACGCCGCTTTGCCGCACCCTAGCCGGCGACGCACGTCACGCACCATCGCAGATGCCCACCTAACGTCCTTCCCCTTCCACCATTCGCATCGCGTCAGCCGTATAGTTGGTTCCCTCAGCGGTTCGGCTATCATCGGCCACACAACGTCGGCATCGTCTTCGCAAAGCCAGCCTCGGAGGTCCAATGCTCGAAACACCATTGCCCAATCCCTACCGGCTGACAGTCAACGTCCGGCCAATCAAGACCGCCTACTTCTTTCGAGACGACGACGACGCTGCGTTGCTTCGCATACTGCGCCTCGCAGGCACCCAGTGGGGGGGCATCCGGAATCTCATCGTCCCCGTCGGTGGCGACCTGCAACCTGCCGATGTCTTCACGCGCCTCCTGAAGATTCATGAGCCAGATCAGTTCGTTTCCTACCTCACACAGGGTGCTGGCGCACAGATTGCAGTTGATCGTCTCCAAGACTATCTCCAGTCGCTCTATCGGCATCGCCAAGTTCGCCTTTCGGCAGGTCCGCCCTTCGAGAAATGGGACCACAGTGCTCACGCCCTTAGTGTCCTACCATCGGATTACGCTCAAGGCAGACAGCTAACCGTACGCAAAGTAGACCAATCACAGATAAGTCCTTTGATGAACGCCGCCATGTTTGGCGCAATATATCCGGGACAGGAAGAAACCTACGCTCGAGTTGTCCGCAACGTAGCTGACGACGTCGATCCATCCTCAATACGGTTCTGGCAATGCCAACTTGACACGAATCCGCTCTCCTCGGTCATAAACCTCACATCATTTGGCGTCGACTCTTATCAGATTCAGGCGCCTACGCGGTCAAATCACTTCGACATTGTCGTCGGCAGTTCACCGGAGAGCCTGTGTACGTACTGGAACTTCAGAGCGACACGGGAGATGGCGCAAGGTTATTCCGACTTGGCGCGTCGCACCCTTCTGCTGCCGATCACCCTAGTCACCGACGAAGCAGCCATGGTCAATCTGGTTCGCTTCCTTCGGGATGTGCTTCCGCACCGCAACATAATGACGAATCTGCATGTCAGGTTTCAGTGCTGGGACTCAAGTGACCATGACACCATGCAGCATATGCTGAGCAGCTTGTCCGATTTCGTTCCGTTCACTGGTAAGGTCTCCATCAACGAAACGTCGAGCAGCTTCGAGCAACCAGAGCCGGAGACCTTCACTGCTCGTCCACTCAGCTATATGATCACTCTGCCAGATTTACCCCATGCTGTCTTGGAGGGGGTTCGCGAGCAGTTCCGGACGACTATTACTCTGTCATACGGCAAAAATGAGTTCATCTTCGTCCCTCCTGAGCTCTTGAGAAGTCACCCGACCGGTGGGGTAATGCTAGACTTTATCTGTGACGTATGGAAAAGATATCCGCGAATACAGGAATTGTCGACTCTGATCGTCAGGGACAGCTGGTTTTCGAAGTACGGCATCAGCATGATGGTTCACTTTGTTGCTAGTAGTCAGTATTTGAGCTTCTCCCTACCGGATGAGTGGACGACGGTGAGTTCGTATTTCAGTGGCCGGGGATATGGGATCTTGGAGTCGAAGTCTGGCAGATATGCCGATGCAGTAGTTCGGCTTGTTGGAAGCCTCAACGGAGTTGAACTCCTCGCATCGAAGGCGGTCTACTTGTTGTTAGACAAGCTGACACTGAAGAGCACCATGAAGATCGCACAGCGTGTCGCTGCCATACTCGGCGTTGACGCAGCTCGCGTTGACGATATCCGGGCTGCCCTCGCGGAATTTGGGATCGACACCGAACTGAAGGGGCACGTCAAGGCGTACAAGGAACTGCGCGGTGATGAGGATTTGAAGGACTACCGCTCGAATTTGCTGGCGCTGCTTGAGCGTCTCTGCGAGTGTCAGGTCGTGAGGAGGGGTTACTATCTCGATTGCCCTCATTGCGGCGCGGCGGACTGGTATCCGCTAACGGGCATTGAAGAACGGCTTGTTTGCTCGGGTTGTGGACGCCAGTTCATGTTACCGGTGGAGTGGCCGCGTGGGAGCCGTGACGAGGCCCAATGGCGGTATCGGCTGAATACGTTGGCGAATCGCGCCATTGATCAGGATGTGTTGCCCAATATCCTGGCATTGTATCGTGTTGCCGGGCGCAAAGGTAATGAAGGCTCGTGCTGCAAGGTAATCGGGCTCGAGTTAGCCGAGGATGGGAAACTTGTCGCGGAAGTCGACTTCATGCTTGTGGCGAATAGCGAATTGGTTGCCGGAGAGTGCAAAGCCGGTGACGAGATTGGCGAGAAGGATGTACGGACGGCCGTGCGATTGGCTGAGGCCGGGGTAAAACAGTTCTATTTTTGCACCGTAAGGTCGTTCAATGAGCCCGCGAAGAGGCGGATTGATGAGTTGCGGGAGTTGTTGGAGTCGAAGGGCCTCCCGATGGAGGTCGCGGAATTGGATGGCGAAGAGCTGCTTGGTGAGAGACTTGCCCCATAAGCGAATAGTCCCCTATCGGGCCGTGGGTCTGAAAGCCACAGCCTTGGCCATTTCCGCGCCGTCTCGGCCCTGTTGCCAACATCGACTCGAGCATGGAAGTCCCCTTGAGCGCTCGCCGTACCAACTCCCAGCGGTCCTCGTAGACGATGCGCACGTCGGCAGGGTTGCTGACCCACCGCGCCTCGATCACCACAATTCAGCTCGTATCCCTTGCTAAAAGTGTAGACGCAAGGCGGGGCCGGGCGTGACATGCAGGTTGGTCGCGCGCAAGGAACCTCTGGAGGTGCATAGATACCTTTTCTACGCCGCACCGGTCTGCTAATATCTCGCTGAACAATCCGACTAACCTATGGGTGAGATTCACGCTGAGGACGAGATGGAGAGGGAAGCCGCAAAGTCCGCCATTGGGGACGTTCTTGAGGAGATGGCAGCATTTCTGAGTCAGGACACTCCCCCGGAGCTTAGCGAGGCCGATACCAAGGCTTACTTCGTAGAACCGCTGGTCAAGGCTCTTGGCTGGACGGGTATCGGCGTTGTTCAGCGTGAATTCTACGTCCGGAGCACACAGGAATTCATCGACTACGTCATGTATGTGTCCGGCAAACGTGAGCTAGCGGTCGAGGCTAAGCGGCTCCAGGTTCAGCTTAATGAGAAGCATGCGGCGCAGTTGGTGCAATATTGTTCGGTGGAAGGCATCGAATGGGCTGTGCTCACCAATGGACGAGATTGGCAGGTGTTCAATACCTACCTTCCATCGGACATTGCAGCGAAGCGGCTGTTCCGGCTGGATTTCCTCGGCGCGAACAACCGGCAGGATTACCAGGCGCGCTTTGACCAATTGTGGCTCTTGTCCCGCGAGACGTTCCCATCCGCCATTCGAGCTTGGCTGGAGGGCCAGCGTCTGGAGTCCGCACTGCGCGGGATTCTTGCGAGCCCCTCCTCGCGAACCATCAGAGCCGCGGTGGCTGAGCTGGCGGCAGCGAGAGTCTCGGTGCGTTCGGATGTCGTGGTGCGGTGGTTCCAAGGTCGCCTTGCCACGTCAGCGAACGTAGGGCCACCGCCGGTCACGAGTAAGACGTACAATGCAGTCCGAAATCGAGCAAACGGCGATGTCGTGACCGACGCCCCTACCGGAGTGCCCGAGAATCGCGGCCCTGTGGAGAGCGAAGGATCAATCCCACTAGTAAACGAGGAAGGGCGCGTGGTTGTCACAAAACGCCACTATGGCGTCCGTCTCGAAGAGCTACTACGTGCGAACATAGTCCATCCCGGTACAGCGTTAGTACTCATGGCACGCGGCCAGGATATTGCCATGGCTGAACTCAACGCGACAGGGGAAATCGTTTACCAAGGCCGGGGCTATCGAACTCCTTCGCATCCAGACTTTGCGCGTTTGCAAGGTAGACAAGCTAGCAATGGCTGGGCGAGCTGGTACGCGGTCCTTCCTGAAGGACGCCGGTCGCTCGCGGATTTGAGGGAACACCTGCTGCGCATGAGCAATGACAAGTAGTCGTGGAGGCGGCTTCTAGGAATGCGTAGTGAGCAGGAATGATGCCGTCGATGCAGACGTGCCGTATTGGACCCAGTGCCTCAATATTTGTCCCTGAGGAGTGGATTCTCAGCCGTGTGGACCCACCAACTCCGCGTCGTCGGCGGCAACCAGGCGGGTGGCGGCGTCCCCGGCACCTCCTTTCGTGGCCTGGCGAGCGACTCGGCGGTGAAGTAGCGCCAGCCGATCTGCCATTCGTCGCGCCGCTTGAACAGACCCTCGCGCCGCAGATACCACAGCGTGTACTCCCAGGCCCTGTTGAGCAGGGCAACGTCGCGTCGACCGCCGCAGGCCTGGACGTGACGCTGGAACCAGCCGGCGGTCAGCACGGGCCGCTGACGCACCCGCTGTCGTAGACGCGCCAGCGAGCCGCGAACGGTGCGTCGGTCGAGCGCGGGCCGGTGAAAAAGGGGCCTGCCCCGATAGGACCGAGGGCGGCGATCGCGGCCGCATGCTCTTTGGCGTCGCAGACCTCGGTCAAATAGCCGGCACGGGCGCGGGTAGCAGCTCGCCGGTCTCGCAGAGCGCCAGCTACGTCTTCTGGGGCCGCATCGTCCAGCAGACGGCGCAGCCAGCCCCGCGCCGCATCCAATTCCAGGCGCGGTGCAAGTTGGGCCACCTCGGCGAACAGCTCGGGCGGGGTGGGCACGGGCATCCCGTCGACGCGATCGTGCGCCGGAGCTGGACTGGTGCGCAACATGCGGTAGGTAGCGTCGAGCGCCCTAGGTTTAGGCGTGTCGGCCTCGGCGACGAGGAGGTGGTGGTGGGGCGAGCGCTGGGCGTAGCCGCGCAGCCAGGCGGCCGACATCGCGCCCGGGTGAAAGGCGTCTGGATGGCGATTCAGTTCCGCCCGCAGGACCAGCCACGGATCGCCGGAGGGATACGGCCCGGCGACCGCGCCCGGGATGAACTCGTAGGAGCCGCGCACTCCTGTGGGGGCTAACCAGCCCCGCCGGACGAGCTCGGTGAGCGCGTGGCGCGCCGCCGACGATGAGAGCTCCGGTCGCACCGCGAGAATATCCTGCACCGTCACCAGCCGGCGCGCATCCAGTTCAAAGGCCTGGACGATGTCCGCCAACCAGTTCGGGATCGTTCTGCCAGGTAGCTCGCTGAGGGCGGTTATTGCAAAATTTGCTGTGAATGCGAGTGTACCACGCGCGTAGCGGGTCAGAATATCAACTCGCGCGATTCCACCTTTCTTCTCCCCACCCCTGCGCGGTGGCAGCCGAGGCCTAAGGAGCGGGGCCCGGCGCGACCTCCCGCACTGTCCGCGCCCGGAACCGGCTCGTCCGTTAATGCCCGCTCACAGCGGCAGCGGCGACTGCTCCGCCCGCGGCGTGTTCCGGTCGGCGGCGTGCGCCGTCTGACCCAGCCGGGGTGTCGGATGGTGGCCCTGGTCCAGCCCGTAGGCCGCCTTGAGCTCCCGGACGCGGCGGCTGAGCCCGTCGGCGTAGGCTTTGGGGGCGTAGCGCGCACCGCCGGGCTCGCCGATGGCGCCGAAGACGCGAGCATAGGAGGGGACCGTCGCCGGGAAGTGCCGCTGGAGCGCCTCCAGGAGCCAGTCCCGCACTGCCGGCTCCAGATGCAGCGTGCCGGACCAGAGCCACTGCGCGCCGTGGTCGGCAGCGGCACGGACTACGGCCTCCAGCGCCGGTAGCGAATCGGTCAGGCGAGGCAAGACGGGCGCCAGGGCCAGCCCGCAGGGCACCCCGGCGCTCGCCAGCCGGGCCAGCGCCTGCAATCGCTTGGCTGGAGGCGGCGTCGCCGGCTCGAAGGTGCGCCAGATGGCCTGGTCCAGCGTGATGAGGCTGATGTTGACGCCGCAGCCGGCCCTAGCCGCCAGCTCCTGAAGCACGTCGATGTCGCGCAGGACCAGCGTGCCCTTGGTCGTCACGTTGGCCGGGTTGCGTTGCTCGGCCAGCACCGCCAGGCAGGCCCGCGTCAACTTGTAGCGGCCTTCGGCCGGCTGGTAGGGATCGGTCGCCGTGCCGATGGCGATCGACTCGCCTTTCCACGATGGGCGCTGGAGGTCGTGGCGGAGCGCCTCGGGCAGGTTGACCTTGACGAAGATGCGCTCGTCGAAGTCCCGCCCGGCGTCCAGGCCGAGAAAGGCGTGGGTTGTCCGGGCGTAACAGTAGACGCAGCCGTGCGCGCAGCCCCGGAAGGGGTTCAGGGACCAGGGGAACGGCATGCCGTGGACGCGGTTGATCGCGGACTTGCATTGGACCTCGGTGTACTGGCTGCTTCGCATTTCACCATTATAGTACACATGTTCCAAATGGGCAAGAGGACAGCGTCACGATGGACTGTGCAATGCGCTGCTATGCCGAGGCGGCGGCCGACCAGGTGCGCCACATGAGCCAGTGGGCGATGCTACCATAAAGTCCTTGCCGACGAGGCAAGGGGTCTTTTCGTCTCAACGAAGGACCTCACCGTCTACATCCGCATCGAGACGGACCAACCTCACCTGACCTTCAAAGACCGCGGGCGTTGCCATGGTCGGCACAGATGCCATCCGCATCGGAAACGGCTGGCTCCGCCTTTTGCCGAGCTGGAATTCGACTGATCTGACAGGATAGCAGCGATTGGAACGGTTGTGGGGGGTCTGCTCCGCAAGAGGCGGAGCGTATATAAACCGGATCACTACCGAGCGATGATTCCTTGTGACGGCTCTAATGCACGCTTGTTATGGTAGGCACAATCGCGCGAGATGACCATATCGGGCTTGTTGCCGAACCCTGCAATCGTGACTAGCACCACAGCCTCATTTCCCGTGGCCCCTCTGGAACGCACTGGTGAGCAAAACAGCCGGACGATGTTTTGCTATCTGGAGCTACCAAGTGCAGTAGAAGAATTGATGCTGTAATGCTAGGGCCGCGCCCCAGAATACGCGAGATGATCATTCCGGAAGTGCGGGCAGCGGGTGGTTCTTAATGTCTCGAATAGCTTTCAACAATCTAATGGTCGTGTCGCCATCCAGTTTGTCGTCATCATATCGGACCTCATACAGGCCCTGAAGGTTCGAAGGCAGGGTGATACCATTCTTGACTAGCAGTATGAATCGCCTCCCGTAGAGAGCCAGTGCGGCGCCAATCTCAATGAGGACATTCGGATTCAGTACGACTTGTCGGTTTGCATCTTTGTCAAGCAATTCTTCCTCAGCGTCTACGTGGATGATGGCAGCGCTGCAGGTGCGCATGTCATTCATCACCTTGTCGGGAACAGGCTGCGATACAGACTGGCGCTCGACGGAGACGACCGGCTCTAGTTCACCAAAGCCCAGCAATTCCTTCAGCGGCTCTATGAACGATTTATTACGACCATGCGTAATAAAGACCCGACGGTTCTCTGTTTTCGTCGTCTCGCGGCGCTTCGACAATGACTGCTCGTCAGGTAGCTCCGTTTGACCAGCGGACACCTCGTAGGAATCCGAATCTTGCGCTTCCTCGTCTGCTGGCGTGCCTTGGAACGACGGCGGTAACGCTGTACTTTTCAGGTTGACGTACATTGCGCCCTTTATCTCTTGTAGCACTCCCACGGATCTTGCGCTGTCGATGATCAGTTTGAGCGTTCGCTGAGCAGCTTCATGGGGCACGCCCAGTCCGCTGAGGACATTCATCGCGATATTTTCACGGGGCAGCTTGTTGCCATCGTACTTCGTGAGAAACTCTCGGAGTACTCGCGGTTTGAATAGGGCCTCGCGACGGGCCAGTAGCTGGTCGCCTTCATCCGTTGAATCGAGTATTCGCCGTGCCAACGGCGTCACCGCTATGGCGGGAGCGTTCGGTCCGCCGCTTGTCAGCCCGTAAGCGATGGACGAACCAGCCAACATCCGGAACGTGCTGCTGGCAGGCTGAATGCTAAGTGCTAGCGCCACCTCGAGGGGACGACTGGGTTGATACGCGTAGTTGTCGGCGATCGCTCGTGGGATACGGAGCGCCTCGTCGAGCGTATAGTAGGGTACGTCGCCCTGCGAAACACGAGTTTTCCGCGTCCCTGTCTGGCCCGTGTTAGCGGCGACGGCATCGGCTGGCCTGTTTCCCGAGTCAATTCCGCTCATTTGCAGAACATTATCGCTAGCGGCTACCGCCCCTTTTCTTGGCACGACTACCTCGCCTTTCCGGCTGCGCTCGTTTTGCCTGTAACGTGGTCGATGACCACCCATTATCCAATTATCGTGCATAGGTTGATACCGTGTTGACCATGCCCGACGGCGAAGTCGATATTGTCTCGCAGTCACCGATCGAGGCACATGTCTTAACATAGGACGACAGCCGATAGGCGCATTTCTGGCATGTTGAGATCAGCGAACGTGTGATCCTCGACGTCCCGCACGGCATCCTGTCCAAAGAAGGCCTGGGGTGTCGGCACATAGAAAGACGTGAAATTCTGCGCACAGCAAAAGAATGGTTTGACGCTGCAGATAATCGGCATTCCGTGGACGCTGTCGATCGCGGACCAGCACTTGACTTCGCCGTACGGGCTGCTTCGCATGAGAACAGTATAGGACATAGGTTCTATTTAGACAAGGACGGTCGCACGATGGACTGTGCCTGGCTTGACAATGCCGCGAGGGACGCCGAGCGGAGTACGCTGCGTTCTCTCGCAGTCGATACGCCTTGCCCCTGGCCGAAGAGGCATTGCTCGTATCCTCCCCGGCACGGACTTCGTTGACGACATCCCCGGCGACCCGCACCGGCCCCACCTGACCGCCAGGTACGGCTGGCATTGCCAGGTCGTAATCTGCGCCATCGGTGCCGGCCGCGGCCGGCGCCAACCCCCCGTCCGATGCCTCGCGGCCTCGCAAGCGATTTCCAGATTGGCATCCGTCTTCTTGATCTGTCCAAATGTCAGTCCGTCTGATTCAGCGCCGACTGCGGAACCTCGAAGAAGCCGAGCCGGCCCGGCCAGGGGAGTGCCTCCTTAAATCGCATCGGCGCGTGGAGCACCCACGCGAACAGCCCCGGCTGCCACTTATCGTGGTAACAGTTGACGGCATAGAGTTCTGCGGCGATCTCGGGCGTGAACGGGATGCAGCCCGTGATTATTACGGAACCGATTATCGCACCGGTCAGAAGCAAGACTCGATCCAGGTTTGCGCGGATGACGTCCCCTTGGGCGATCCGTGAAGACGCGTGGATTAGGATACGCCCACGAAACCGAGTACGTCGCGACCGCAGCTCATATTTCTTGCGCCCCGCAAGGATCAGATCAGCCCACGGTTGGCGAATGCTAAGCGCCTTCACGGCACAGAATTCCCGCCTCTCCTATTGGCAACTTGGTCCATTACCAGTAGCGCTGCAGACATCAACCGGCTGCTGTGCCCAGGTCCTGCTTTTGGATAGTATGCGCTGAGAATAAGATGTCTGCGTGGCGCGGCGAGGAGTTAGGGGTACGTTGTGGTCGACATCGCGGATGTTCAAGACGATTCTCGTGAGCGACAGATGCGAGATGCATTCGGCCTGATCGCGAGCGGCCAGGGACGGATGGGCGTGGACGCCTTGGACGAACTCGGCCACGGTTTCGAGTTGAAGTCGGCGACGAAGTCCGGCGTCACCACCGGCCGCGATGTAGGCATGCATACCCTCCGGCGCTATCGAACCCGCTACTGGATCATATGTAAAGGTGTCAATCGCCGTAGCGGATTCGAGATCGACGAATGTTATTTCCTCAGCCCGGAGATGATGGAAGAGTGGATCAGTACGATCGAGAGACGGCTTGAGCCGGACCTGGTCCTGCTGCAACGCGTGCTCTCGCTAATGGAGCAGTCGAACTTCGCGGAGGAGGACATCAACCGGCTCGACTATCTAGTGAAGCGGGGCTCCACGCTCAACAATCCGAAAATCCAATGGCACTACGTCCAGAGTCACGGCATGAAGATCGAGGGAAATCCCAAAGAGGCACTCAAGCGGTTAGTATCTCAGCATCCACTGGACCCAGCGGGAGTGGCGGCTGCCCGCTCCATGCCAATCGTGCCCGATCCTTCTCCGACTGAGAAAGAGGCTTAGGGTAGGTGTACAGAAATGCACGCTTCTCGTGGAGATAGTCGGGGTTCGCTTGATCTCTGCCACCATTGGAGCGGTGAGCCCTGCCATGCAAGGTGCCGCCGCTCCGGCCTACCTCTCTGAAGTTGCAGGCTCTGTAGATCGTACCCTCGTGGTGTTGCGTGTCGGCCCACGTCGCAACGCCATGCACCTCTGGGAGCTTCGGATACTTAGCATGCCAGTCTTGCCGAAGTCGCCGAAGTGCCTTGCCGACCGAACAGGTGGCCACGGAGAATGCGTGCTCTTGGCCATCATGGTCGAGCACGCGGATGCCTTGGACAATGGGGTCTACCCAGAGCCGAGCCAGTTCTAGCAGATTCATCGGGGTGATTCCGTGGTAGGTGGCCGACATCCTCGGGTAGGCGAAGAGCATCACACCGCACTGTTGACCGTCCACGGTGATCCAGTAGGGCAATTGGGCCATGGTGCGCCCACGGTGCAGATAGTGTTTCTCGACGATCACCGCTGTCGCCATTTTGAGATTGGCGACAGCGAGGTCTAGGCGATTGCGGAGCCGCCCTGTCTCCAGAGGGCTTAAGGTCAAGCGCGGCGGTTCGTAGTAACAGGCCGTCACCGTGCCCCCTTCATCGTCCCGTTGAAACCAGCTGGCGATCGCCAATACCTGCGACGCGCCATCCGATGCCCCAAACCTAGTGTCGCGGCAATGGCGTGCCGAGAATCCGTGGCTGGCATGCGAATGTATTCCTCTCGACATGCATCAAGTGTCAGTGAGTATCGCACCTTTCTCGCAAGGGTAGAACTTCCGTCCTATTATATCTTGATGAGTGGTGAGCAGTACACTGAAGTCCTATGAGCATCCGCATGAATTGCGTCCACGCGATGCCCGTCCGACAGAATAATCATCCCACCGCTACTCCTACTTTCGTCTCTTCGCACCACGGCGAAGCATTTGCCGGCGTCAGCCCTGGACCAACGGCTTCTGCTTGGCCTCTCACAGCGGCAGCGGCGCCTGCGCCGCGCGCGGAGCGTCACTGCTGGCCCCCGCTGGCGCTGCCTGGCCCAGCCGGGGTGTCGGATGGTGGCCCTGGTCCAGCCCGTAGGCCGCCTTGAGCTCCCGGACGCGGCGGCTGAGCCCGTCGGCGTAGGCTTTGGGGGCGTAGCGCGCACCGCCGGGCTCGCCGATGGCGCCGAAGACGCGAGCATAGGAGGGGACCGTCGCCGGGAAGTGCCGCTGGAGCGCCTCCAGGAGCCAGTCCCGCACTGCCGGCTCCAGATGCAGCGTGCCGGACCAGAGCCACTGCGCGCCGTGGTCGGCAGCGGCACGGACTACGGCCTCCAGCGCCGGTAGCGAATCGGTCAGGCGAGGCAAGACGGGCGCCAGGGCCAGCCCGCAGGGCACCCCGGCGCTCGCCAGCCGGGCCAGCGCCTGCAATCGCTTGGCTGGAGGCGGCGTCGCCGGCTCGAAGGTGCGCCAGATGGCCTGGTCCAGCGTGATGAGGCTGATGTTGACGCCGCAGCCGGCCCTAGCCGCCAGCTCCTGAAGCACGTCGATGTCGCGCAGGACCAGCGTGCCCTTGGTCGTCACGTTGGCCGGGTTGCGTTGCTCGGCCAGCACCGCCAGGCAGGCCCGCGTCAACTTGTAGCGGCCTTCGGCCGGCTGGTAGGGATCGGTCGCCGTGCCGATGGCGATCGACTCGCCTTTCCACGATGGGCGCTGGAGGTCGTGGCGGAGCGCCTCGGGCAGGTTGACCTTGACGAAGATGCGCTCGTCGAAGTCCCGCCCGGCGTCCAGGCCCAGGAAGGCGTGGGTGGTCCGGGCATGGCAGTAGGCGCATTCGTACTGGGAACAACTACAATTTAGGGATCACGCGGGAAGTGCCGGTGCGGGCCAAAATCCGCTCGACTTCGCGCCGAGTGCATCTCGAAAGCCGTTCGAGTGGTCAGGCGTGCTGATGATCGCCGGTTCCGAAGTTTGGCTCTCGCCTGTCGGATGGTGTCGTGGCGAATAGACTTCCCTCTGGCAGCACCGGTGCAAAAGGTCTCGATGGTGGGGCCGGATGGGCAGTTGTTGCGTCACTTGGCGGTCAAATGCAGCGGCAGGGCGGACGTTCAACCAAGCCAGTTGGGGAGACATCCGAGCGGGCGGCTAGGCCGGATGACGCTTTCTGGGTTGTGCGACCCGTGGTTGGATCGTCTTGGCCATGCGCCCAGGCCTTGGAGCATTTCACCGGCGAGTCTGCACCCTCGATGGGTACCGATCTGCGGAGCAGTTGCAACCAGTTAACATCGGGTCCGGCCTTTTACCTCGCCACGGGGGTCGAATGCACGGTCTGTCCACAGAACTGCCGCTCTCCTGGCAGATGACCCTGCACAGTGACGCCTAGCAAAAGGGTAGAGAATAGATGCTGTGAACCCGTGGGGCAGTGGTCCCGACTGTCCACCACAGAGACCCCCGGGTTTTCGGAGGGCCCTGGTGCTGGTTTAGCCATTTTGGGGCGCTGATTCGCCCTTGTCGCCGTCTTGGGAAGACCGGGAAAGCAAACGACGCGCGCGTTTTGCGTGCCTGGAGAGTATCCGCAGCCGGCATCAGCCTGAAGCGTGGCATCTCCCCGGAGGAATGACTGGACCCTTTATGCGCTCCAATAGAGACCCCCGGGCTGAACCAGGGCGATCCAGTCCTCCCAGCACCGGATGGAGTGTCGGCGGCCGGACCGGCGGTGGACTACCACCACTTCGACGGATACGGCAGCGGCGTCGCTTGGTGGCACTATTGGGGAATGCACATCAAGCACAAAGCGTTGACCGAGCGCGGGGTCCAGATTCAATGCGACGGTGAGACGCACGGCCAAAGCAATGCGCTGCAATCCGGCGCCACAATGTTCAGTTCCCGCAGCTCTGGCTTCCATTGTCCTCTCCCGGCTCAGTGTAACTGGACCCGCTCTTCACATCGTGAGCGACCGAGACTCTTCCGGTTGCATAATGTACTCGGCCGATCAGAGCGTACGCAGGAAAACGACAAGATCGAAGTGCTCCCGGGGGTAAAGTCGATGCAAAACGCGTGTTGAGGAAAGTGACGACATCGTTGAGCGCGGCGAATACGTTGTTGTGGAAGTAGCGTGCGGCCAGCGCGCGCAGGATGGGGGCCGTAAACCCGCCGATTCCTTGGCGCTGTCCACTCCTGGGGGCAGGCTAGCCAAGCATCCCTCAAATAGACGACCGTTCTCGCACGTCGTTATCGTCTTCCACCGGCATCGCCGCCTACCGCAGAGTCGAGAATGTCGTCGGTCGCCGCCGTCGGCACGAGCGATGGAAAGTCGCTACCATGACGGCACTTTCGTCATTGCTTTGCACCGGGGGGGTGGACGTATGCCGCCACAGCCAGGAGAACTCACCGTCGCGGCCAGCCGCACCAACTTGCCTGAAATCGCTGACGACGCCTTCCCAGCAGAGGCACTGCAAGGGGTCTACCACGCGATCTTTCAACGCCGCGATATCCGCAGTTTTCGCGCCGATCCTTTTCCGGACGATGTACTGGCGCGGCTGCTCAATGCGGCGCACCACGCGCCGTCGGTCGGCTTCATGCAGCCGTGGGGCTTCCTGCTGGTGAGGGACCGGGAGACCCGGACACAGGTGAAAGCGCTGTTTGACCGAGAACGGCAGGCCGCCGCATGCTTCTTCGACGAACCGCGCCGGGCGCAGTATCTCTCCCTCAAACTGGAAGGGATTCTGGAGGCGCCGCTCAACCTCTGTGTCACCTGCGACCCTACCGCGGCCGGTCCCGCCGTGCTTGGGCGCAATAGCATCCCGGAGACCGATGTCTACTCCACCTGTTGCGCCGTGGAAAACCTCTGGCTGGCCGCGCGCGCCGAAGGCATCGGCGTCGGCTGGGTCTCCATCATCAAGCTACCCCAACTGCGTGAGATCCTGGGCATCCCGCCGCACGTCATCCCGGTCGCCTATCTTTGCCTCGGCTATCCCAGCGACGGCTTCCCTCCTCGCCCCGTGCTACAGACGGCGGGCTGGCGCCAGCGTACGCCGCTCAGCGCCGTGTTGCATTACGAACGCTGGGGGACGCCTGCGCATCCCACGTGGCCGGCACTCGACCGCCTCCTACCGGAGACAGCTCCGGCCAACGATCCCCATTGGAAGACCATCCAGGAGACCATACGAGCGGTGGACGACCTGGATCGCAGCGCCATGGAGACGGCCCGCCTCCGTCAGGATGTGCTGACCAAGCCGCAGGGCAGCCTGGGCCGGCTGGAGTCGTTGCACGTCCAACTGGCCGGCATCACCGGCAACCTGCTGCCGAACGTCGAACGTAAGGCGGTGATCGTGATGGCCGGCGATCATGGCATCACGGCCGAAGGCGTCTCCGCCTACCCGGCGGAGGTCACCGCCCAGATGGTGCTGAACTTCGTGCGCGGCGGCGCCGCCATCAACGTGCTGGCGGAACAAGCCGGAGCGCGAGTCGTGATTGTGGACATGGGAGTCGCCACCGACCTACCTGCCAATCCCGCCATCGTCTCCCGGCCGGTGGCACGCGGCACCGCCAATATGGCGCAGGGACCGGCCATGACGCGAGCACAGGCCAGCCAGGCCGTGGCCGGCGGCATCGCGGTTGTCAACGCCGAGATCGCCCGGGGCCTGGACCTCGTGGCGACGGGCGATATGGGCATCGGCAATACGGCAGCTTCCAGCGCTATCGTCGCGGCCATTACCGGCAAACCGGTCGCCGCCATCACCGGTCGCGGCGCCGGCATCGATGACGCCGGCATCCAGCGCAAGATCGCGGCGATCGAGCAGGCGCTGGCCGTGAACCAACCAGAACCGAATGATCCCCTGGACGTGCTGGCCAAGGTGGGCGGCTTCGAGATTGGCGGGCTGGTCGGGGTGATCCTGGGCGCGGCAGCTCAGCGCGTGCCGGTGTTGATCGACGGTTTCATCTCGGGAGCGGCAGCATTACTGGCAGTTGATCTCTGCTCGGCGGTGCGCGGCTACCTGATCGCCGCCCACATGTCCGTGGAGATTGGGCACCGCACGATCCTGGAGCGACTGGAGTTAATGCCGCTGGCGACGCTGGACCTGCGGCTGGGCGAAGGCACCGGCGCCGCCCTGGCCATGCACCTGGTCGAGGCGGCCTGCCGTATCCCCCGCCGAATGGCAACCTTCGCGCAGGCGGGCATCGCAGAACGCGATCCGGGTGGGGTCCCTGACCGGGGACGCTGTTGAGTGTCCAGGCGGGTCACCGATCCCCGTTCGACGTATTCTTCCTGGGCCATCGCCCGGTCATGGCCGTCCGTCGCTCCCGTTCGCGCGCTTCGCGACGACTATCAGCCCTTCCGGACGGGACTGATACGGGCATGCCTCGTCCAGATTCGCGTAGGTCGCGACGAGTTGGAGACTAGCCGCTTCGAGCAAGGCCGCCAGGCTGTTCGGGTCGTAATGCTTGCGCGTACGGGTGAGGTACAGGGGGCCTTCCGGTAGGAGCCAGCGGGTCTCGTTGACGCTCCAGCCGGTTGTGGTGTCGTAGCGGATCTCTTCGACGACTTCGCCGGCGAGGGTCCGGCGCACCAGGCGCTGGTACGCCGGGGAGCCGTGCGGGTAATCGCCCGTACCGAACAGCAGGAGGCCGCCCGGTCGCAGCGCGCCGGCAAGGCTTTGCAGCATGCGAAGATTGTCCGTTTCGTCTTCGGCGCTGATAGGGCTATCGTCGCGAAAGCCGACGATGGCGTCAAACGGTTCCCGGAATGGGCGCAGTAGCCGTACCGTGGCCAGGCGCACGTCGGCAACCAGCCCCGCCTCCTTCAGGTTTTGCCGCGCACGGGCCACCATCGGCGGGGAGAGGTCCACGGCGGTCACGCGGCAGCCGAGGCGGGCCAGTCCTCCCGTGCAGCGGCCCCAGCCGCAGCCGGTCTCCAGGACTCGCATGCCGGTCCTCAGGCCAAGAATTCGACGCGCGAATGCCACGTCGCGTTCGGTCAATGTCGGGTCCGGTCCAACCGATTCACCCTGCCGCATCCGAGCAGCCCAGTCTGCCGTCACCCGCAGATACCAGCGCTCGTTTTGCGTTGGAACGAACGCCTCCTCCTGCAGCGGCGTGTGGTCGCGTTGGTGCGCCGGAAGCTGGTGCAGGTGGCCGTGGCCGGGCGCCTCTGCCACAATGGGCAGGAACCCTGGCGGCGGCTCGGCGCCGGCCAAGCATGCCATCGCGCGCACGCTCAGGCTCGCTTCCCGCGCACGGAGCAGCAACAGGCGAATGAGGTACGGATGGTTGCTCAGGTGCTCCGCGACGCGCAGCAGCACGTCCGGATAGCGCTGCTGCGTCTCCAGGACCTGGGCGTGGATGCGTTGCACCAGGATGCCCGTATGCAGGAAGTAGGGAACGATGACCACGGAGCGGGCGCCCAGGACCACGCAACGGCGAATGCCTTCAGGCACGCCCGGTCTAGCCTGGCTGATGAAGCAGGCTTCCACCAGAGGGTGGCCATACTCCTCGCTTAAGAGCCTGGCGATCTTGAACAGATCAGAATTCGCAGTGGGGTCGTGACTGCCGCGTCCGACCAGGAGCACCGCGGTGTCAGACCCGTACTCAGGACGGATGCCCCCGGCGACTTCTGCTCTTCCGTCACTTTGCGGCGAGCACTGCCGTTCAGCGGCGCAATGTTGGAGTCGCTCCTGTACGACAGCCCGCAGCAGCGGGTGGGGTAAGAGTGGCTGGGCCATGACGCAGCGGACGCCAGGGTGGCGTGCCCGGATCTGCGCAAACTGCTGCGGCATATCCGTCTTGCCGTGGCCCGCCTGGAGCAGCAGCACCGGTACGGCCACGATCGCTCGCGCGCCGCACTCCACGAGCCGGTCAGCAGCATCGCCTATGGCCGGCACAAGGTGACCGGGGTACTCGAGGACGCCGAGCGCCACCAAACGCCGGCTCGTCGCCGCCCGGACGGCCATTTCCAGTTCCTGCAACTCCTGCTGGCCTGCCGCGTCTTTGCTCCCGTGGGCCATGAGCAGGAGGGCAGGCGGAGGCCTGCGGGGATATTCCGCTCCCTGATTGAGCGCGGACTGCTCTTTCATTGCCGATCCCTTCCGGTCTGCGCCAGTGGATAGCCACGCGGCGTGACGAGACGGCCGCCGAGCAAGCGTGTCGCGGCGTTCCCGACGATGACGACGGTGAGCATGTCGACACGAGTTGCGGCAAGCTCGCCCAAGGTCGTCAGATGTACCTCTTGCTCGGGTCGGCACACTTGCCGCACGATAGCCACCGGCGTCATCGCAGACCGTTCCGTCAGGAGAATGGCACATGCCAGGGGGAGTTGCTGCCGGCGTCGCTCGCTCATCGGGTTATACAGCGCCACGACGAAATCACCGATCGCGGCGCCCCGCAGGCGGCGCTCGATGACCGGCCACGGTGTCAAGAGGTCGCTCAGGCTGATCGTCGCAAAGTCGCTCATCAGCGGCGCCCCCACCAGTGCCGCCGCCGCTGTGGCAGCAGTGACGCCGGGAATGACCGTGATTGGCGGCCAGCCCGCGTCGTCGAATCGCCAGCCTTGCGCCCAGGCCAACTCAAAGACCAGTCCGGCCATGGCGTAGACGCCCGCATCGCCGCTCGACACCAGGGCGACCGTGTACCCTTCTCGGGCCAGGTCGAGGGCCGTTCGACAGCGCTCCGCCTCCGCGCCGATGGCGCTTTCCGCGAACGTTGCGGTCGGTAACCAGTCGCGAACCGCCGCCGTGTAGGCGTGATAGCCGACGATACGTTCGGCGCGCCGCAGGGCATCCTCCGCCCGGTGGGTCAGATCAGCGTAGCCACCCGGCCCAATGCCGACGACGCTGAGTTCGCCGGGTGCAGTTTGACCTGTGCTCACGCTGGCGCCTCCGCCCGCCGGGCCAACGCTACCGTCGCGCGGACCGACTTGCGCTTGGGCAGGAGCAGGTCCGCCGCTCCCGCCGCCAGCAAGGCTGCCGGTTCGCAGACGCCGGGTGTTCCTACCGCCGCTTCGACAACCGGCGACGGATTCGGTACACGCACGGTTGCCAATTGCGACGCGCTGAAGTACCTCACCGGAAGATGGTGACGACGGGCTAGCTCCCCAATCCCTGGTTCATCATGCTTGAGATCGATAGTGGCGAACGCGTGCAGGGCGTGGGCGGATACCCCCGCCTCGACGAGCGCGGCCTGCAGCAAAGTCTCAATCTCGTCGGTCGGCGCTCCCCGGGAGCAGCCGACGCCTGCCACCAGCGTCGGCGGGCGGTAGAGCACACAGGGGCAGGTGAGCTGGTCCGGCGGGTCGCCAAGGACACGATCCGTGATGATCACTGCCGCGCCAACCCCGTCACTCGCTGCCGCCAGATCGGCCAGGTCAACGCACTGGCGGCGCTGTTCTGCCGGAATGTCCCGTTGCCAATCGGTGTCACCGGCATCCTGATAGATGAGCAAGGATTCCCCGTTGAGCAGGGCGGCGGACGCACGTTTGACCGACTGGCGGGTGCCTTCCAATCGCCAGCCGGCAGCCCGCCCCAGCAGGTCCAGCGCCGGCAGGCCGCGTCCATCAGAGGCGGTCGTAATCACGGGCGTCGCACCCAGCGCCGCGGCGACTTCACGGGTGAGCGCGTTGGCGCCGCCGATGTGGCCGGACAGGACGCTGATGGCGAACGTTGCCGTCTCGTCCACGACGACCACCGCGGGGTCGCTTTGCTTATCCCGCAACAGTGGGGCCAGCAAGCGAACGGCCGCACCGAGGGCCATGAAGAGAATGAGACCGTTGTAGGAGGGAAAGAGGAGGTCCAGCAGTTCGCGCGCCGGTTGCTCGTAGGGAAGGGCATCGTCCCCAGCAAAGGCCAGCCGTGCCGGGACATAGCGGTCCAAGGGCCCCAGCGCCCTGGACAGACGAGCGGAAGCGGCCACGCCGGCCCGTGTCAGGGCCACGCTCGCTAGTCGCATCGTCGTGTTGGGATAAGCATGCCGAAGCGAAGACAATAGTTGGAAACGGCCGGCGCCAGAGCATGGCTAAGGTTCATATGACCACCGCCTCGGAGACGTCGGCGGCCCCGCCGTCCCGCCGCCAGGTGCCTTTGCGGAACATGTGGGTGTACGTGGCGTCGTAGAGGTGCGAGTGGTTCTCCGCCGCCCGCTGGTGCAACTGTGGATCGAACACCGGACCAACCATGATGAGCGCCTGCTTCGCCAGCTTCGCTTCCCGTACCTGGCCGGCTACGGTGGCCAGCGTTCCCCGCAGCATCGACTGGTCTGCCCAGGTGACGCGGTGGACCACGGCGACCGGCGTTTCCGGCGGATAGCCGCCCGCCAGCAGTTCGGTCACCACGCGATCGATCATGGCGATGCTCAAGAAAAGCGCCATGGTCGTACCATGCCGGGCGAAGGCTGCCAACTGCTCGTTCGGCGGCAAGCCGGTGCGGCCGCCGACGCGCGTAAGGATGACACTCTGGGCGATCTCCGGCACCGTCAACTCCGCACCGAGCGCTGCCGCCGCGGCGAAGGCCGAACTGACGCCGGGGATGATCTCGTAGGCGATGCCGGCGCGGTCCAGCGCCACCATCTGTTCGTGGATAGCGCCGTACAGTCCCGGATCGCCACTCTGCACACGCGCCACGAGCTTGCCGGCACGCGCTGCGCCAATCATTAACTCCAGGATACGTTCCAGCGGCAGGGTCGAACTGCCGTGGATTTCCGCATCAGGCCGCGCGCCGGCGCAGATACCGGGATGGACCAGCGAGTCCGCATAAATGATGACGTCCGCACGTTGGATCAGGCGCTGGCCTTTGACCGTGAGCAACTCCGGGTCGCCCGGACCGGCGCCGATAAAGTAGACGGAGGTTTCAGACATTGGGCGCTCCTTCTGCTGGATAGACGATAACCAGGGAAAAGTAGTCGAGCGACTGGCCGCGCAGGGCCCGCAGGTCGTGCCGAACCTCTTGCTCCGGCCGACCGACCCGGCGCACATACAGCGCATGGTCGACCAGGTTCAGCCGCTCCAGCAGGTCCAGGACCTGGTCGAAGACGGCGCTCACCTTGAGCAGGACGACGGTATCAAACTCGTGCAATACTCGCTCCAGATCGGCGGGAGCATAGCTTGCCGGAATGACGGCCAGCCGCTCGTCCTGGTCGACCAGGGGGTGCAGCGCGGCGGCGCTGGCCGCCGCGAAGCTGGTGATCCCCGGCACGACTTGTACGGCTACGCGAGGATGCTGGTGCTGGAGCGTACGATAGAGGTGGACGAAGGTGCTGTAGGTGAGCGGATCGCCCTCCGTGATGAAGGCGGCATCCAGTCCCGCCGCACTCACCTCGGCCACGCGCTGGACGGCTGCCAGCCAGGCGCGCTCCATGGCGGCAACGTCCCGGCTCAGTGCGAAGGCCAGCGGCTCGATGCGCTGGCGGCTGGGATCGAGGTAGGTCTCTGCAATGCGTTGCGCGTAACCCGGCTGGCCACCGCGCCCGGCTGGCGCGAACACCACCGGTGCGGCGGTGAGCAGGCGATGCGCCCGCAACGTCAGCAGTTCCGGGTCGCCGGGACCGATACCCAGGCCGTAGAGCGTTCCCCATGCCGTGCCTTCAGCCATCGGTACGCTCCAACTTCGTCGCCGCCAGTATCCAGACCGGATTGAGGGCGGCCAGGCGCTCGTCGTCAGCGATCGGGACGGCCCGCGCCACCTGTAGCTGCACTAACTCCTGTGCCCCCATGCCCGACGCCGCCAGCCAGGCGCGAGCTTGCGCCAGATGATCCAGCGTCGCCAGATTGAGGACGAGACGCCCACCCGGTCGTAGGCGCGCCTGCACGGCAGTCAGCACGTCTCGCAACCGACCGCCGCTGCCGCCGATGAACACAGCGTCCGGCGTCGGTAACGGCTCCAGAGCCTCGGGCGCCTCACCCACAATCGCCTGCACGCGTGCTGCAGGAAAAGTGGCCAGGTTGGCCCGCAACACCGCGACCTGCTCCGGCGCGCGTTCCATCGCGTAGACATCACCGCCGCACAGGAGCGCGGCCTCGATGCTGACTGACCCGCTACCCGCGCCAATGTCCCAGACGGTATCGCCGCGGCGCAGCCGCAACTTGGAGAGACTCACCGCTCGCATCTCCGCCTTGGTGATCTGGCCGCGCAGATGGGCAAAGGCGTCGTCGGGCAGGCCGAGCGTCAGCGGCGGCCGGCGAGGTTGATTACGTAGCAGCAGCAGGACGTTGAGCGCTGCAAACGTCTGCCCCGGCAGTTGGGAGAGCGTCGTCTCGATCAGTCGTTCCTCAGGGCCGCCGAGATGCTCAGCGACCACCGCCCGGCAGTCCTCCATGCCGGCGGCACGCAAGGCTGTAGCGATGACGCCCGGCGTGTTGGTGTCGTCGGTCAGGAGGGCGACCTTGGCCGCTTCCAACGCCGGCTGGAGGACCGGCGCTAACGGCCGGCCGTGCGCGCTGAGGATCGCCGCGTCTTGCCAGCCGACACCGACCCGGGCGAAGGCGAGCTGCACGGAGCTGACATGGGGCAGGATCTGCAGGCGGTCGGGACCAAGCTGCTTGCTCAGGTAGGCGCCGATCCCGAAGAACAGGGGGTCGCCGGAGGCGAGAACGACCACCCGGCAGTGCGCGCTATGCTGCTCAATTGCTGCCACGACCGCGCGGAGATTGTCCGTTATCGGCAGCGTCTGTGCCGGGTGGCCGCTGAACCAGGCCAGGTGGCGATGGCCACCGAGCAGCAGTTCCGCCTGCTCTACGGCTGCCCGCGCTTCCGTGCTCAGTCCGGCGGGGCCGTCGTCACCGATGCCGACGACGGTCACTGGCAAGGCGGCGGTGCTCACGAAACCACTCCCTCCTGGCTACCCTCTGGCGGAAGCGTGCCGGCACTGTGCAGCGCCTTTGGGCGAGACAGTGCCGGGGCGACCGGAGTTCCCGCTGGCCGCGCCGCCCGGCCCAACACCCGACCGTCGAAATCGAACATGATGACATCCAGGGTCAGCGCCCCGCCGACGTGTGCCTGACAGTGCTCCGCGACACGTTCGCAGATGGCCGTAAAGAGTTGCGGAAAGCCGGCGGCGATGGTCAACTCCTGGACGTGCCGGGCGGTGTTGGCCTGACTCATCGCCGCTGCCAGGCCTGGTGAGGCGCCGGCCTCTGTCGCCACGGCAGCGAGGAAGGCCGGATCGACCTGATTGCCGGCGACGTGTGTCATCAAGTGTCCCTGCGCCATCTTGGCGTACTTGCCGATCATGCCGCAGAGGTGGACTGTTTGCATGCCGTGCTGCGCCGCCCGTTGGAGGGCGAAGCCGGTGAACTCCCCCATCTCGATCAGCGCCATGTCCGAAAGACCAAGCAAGTCCTGACCGAACCGTTCGCTGCGCCCACCGGTACTCATCAGGACTTCCCGAATGCCGTTCGCGGCCGCCACGTCAATGGACTGCCCGACGCTCGCCCGCCAGGCGGCGGTGGAGAAGGGCTGGACGATGCCGGTGGTGCCGAGAATAGAGAGACCACCGACGATGCCGAGCCGCCCATTGAGCGTCTTGAGCGCCAATTCTCGCCCTTTAGGGACGGAGATGGTCACCGTTAGGCCCTGTTCTCGCAGCCGTTCGCCGGCCAGGCTGCCAACGTGTTGCAGGATCATGTGCCGTGGCACCGGGTTGATGGCCGGCCCGCCCACTTCCAGGCCAAGGCCGGGACGTGTCACGGTGCCCACGCCTTCGCCGCCGAGTAAGGCGATACCCGGGATCGGGGACCGGGCCACATCGGCGCAGATTTCGGCGCCGTGCGTCACATCGGGATCGTCGCCGGCGTCCTTGATCACCGAGCAGTGCGCCTGCTGCCCGTGGAGCGTGCAACGCTGGAGAAGAAAACGCACCTGCCGGCCCGCTGGCAAGGTGACGACGACGGACCGGACCGGGTGGCCCTCAAGCAGCGCCTGGGTTGCCCCCAGTGCCGCCGCCGTGGCGCAAGCGCCGGTAGTGAAGCCGGTGCGCATTCCCTTGCCGCGTGGTTGTGGCACACCGCCGGTCACAACGATACCGTCCGGCGGGAGAGAAGTATCGGGGATGTCGTCAGCCATCGCGCTGCCCCTCCTCCGCAGCCGCCAGCAGCAACAGCGCGTTGACTGCCGCCACGGCCAGCGGCGTGCCGCCCCGCGTCCCTGTCACCGTGATGAAAGGTACCGTGCAGCGTAGCAGCGCTTCCTTGGACTCAGTGGCGGCGACGAAGCCGACAGGAATCCCGATAATGACGGCGGGGCGGGCGACGCCCGCCTGCACAAGGTCAAGCAGCGCCAGCAAGGCAGTGGGCGCGTTGCCGATGGCAACGACCGCGCCCTCCAACCGGGCGCCAAAGTGCAACATCGCCTCAGCAGAACGCGGAAAACCGGACGCCTGCGCGCGAGCAGCAACCGCAGCGTCGTCGATGCCGGTCTGCACCGCGCAGCCGAATCGCTCCGTCAGGCGGCGATTGACGCCGCTGGCGACCATCTTGACGTCGCAATAGATCGGCCGGCCCGCCCGCAGCGCTGCCATGCCTTCTGCCGTCGCTTCAGGATGGATCTGGATGAGCGAAGCGATGGCCGGATCACCAACAGCATAGATGAGCCGGCGGGCTACTGTTCGCTCCGCCGCAGTCCACATGCTTCCGGCCAGCGCACCGTCGCTGATGGCCAGACTGCGCCGCTCGATCTCCGCGCCGGGCAGGCCATGGGTGCGCAGCAGGGACGGCGCCGCGAGTTGGCCGCTACGCTGGTCGTCAGTTGTCGTCGCGGTGGCGGCTGTTGCCGCCCGTGGTTCATCCCCAGTTGCGGCGCGCAACGATGTTGTGGATGGCTGCCAGGGGGTGGCCGCTGTGCAAGCCTGGACAAAACGCGGCGCGAGGTGCGGAGCGCTGCCGAGGTGCAGGTGGATGTAGGAAGCAAGGACGCTGCCGCTGCTGAACCCTTCCCGGCGCGCCACCGGTCCCTCGATGTCGTAGGCCGCCATATCCGCGTCCGGCTGCTCCCGTTGAACGGACCAGTGGAACTCATGGCCAGGCAAGCGTTCGCCCTGCTGCTGCAGCATCGTTGAACGGCGGGCCGTCACGGTGCGGTAGCCCAGCGTCAGCCGCGGCTGCGTCATCGAGCAGTCCAGTGGGACGAGGCCCGCCATGGGATACGTGTGACTGTCGCGGTCGGTAAGGCATGTCCCGAGGTACATCGCGCCGCCGCATTCGCCATAGATCGGCATGCCTTGTCGGGCGGCGGCGCGCAGGGATGCCAGCATGGATGTGTTGGCGCTCAACTCCGCCGCGAATAGCTCCGGGAACCCACCGCCTATATAGGCGCCCTGGGCGCCCTCCGGCAGCGTCGCATCCTCCAGCGGGCTGAATGGCAGCAGTTCAGCCCCCCAGGCGCGCAGCAAGTCCAGGCTGTCTTCATAGTAGAAATGAAAGGCGCGGTCGCGGGCGACGGCGATGCGGGTGTACACCGGCAGGGTCTCCTCTGGAAACAACCCGGCGAGGGTGTCCTTCGGCAAGGTGACGGCGGGCAGCAGGCGCAACAGTCGATCCAGGTCGAGGCCGCCCTCGATGGCGGACGCTGCCCGCTCCAGGAACGCCGTCGCGGCCGGGCCCTCCGTCACCGGTATCAGCCCCAGGTAGCGCTCCGGCAGTTGCAGGCTGCCGTCGCGCCGGATCGCTCCCACCACCGGAACGCCTGTTTCTCGCTCGATGGCCGGCGCGACGGCCGCCAGGTGCGTGTCGGAGGCCACGCGATTCAGGATGACGCCGGCCAGCGGTAGGGCCGGGTCGAAGGCGCGCACACCGGCCACCAGCGCCGCGGCGGTCCGGGCCAGCTTGGCGACGTCCAACACGAGCAGCACGGGTGCTCCCAGGGCCTTGGCAACCTCGGCGGTACTTGCCCGTTCGCCTTCGCCCGTGCGGCCGTCAAACAGCCCCATCACGCCTTCGACCACGGCGATGTCGGCACCGGCGGCAGAGCGCGCGAAAAGGGCCCGCAGCACGGGCAGGCTGAGGAGCCAGCGGTCCAGATTGCAACAGGGACGGCCACAGGCGGCCGTGTGATATGTGGGGTCGATGTAATCCGGGCCTACCTTGTATGGTTGGACCCGCAGGCCGCGCTTGCGGAGCGCCGCCATCAGACCGGTAGCAACGGTGGTTTTACCCGTGCCGCTCTGCATACCGGCAATCACCACTGCTTTCACGGCTGGAAGGCTCCCACTCCCGGGCGGAGAGACGCACCCGGCGTCAGCAGGGAGCGTACGGACTGCTCCAAAGCCTGACCGGCGAGGCCGGCGCCGGCACGCAACTGCGCTAACGGTAGATAGCGAGCCGCCATAGACTTAGCGATCTCCTGGGCGAGACCCAGCCGCGTGCGGCCGGCTTCGGTGTCCACCACCAGCGTTTGCCCTCCCCAGCGCGCCGTCCGCTCTCGGATATGGGCGGCTGCTGTTAACGCAGCCGGGAAGGGGCCAACTCCTGCCAGGTTGACATTGGTATGGCCGTCGCTGAGGAGTACCAGGAAAGGGATACAGCGGTCGCCTTGCGCGATGGCTCGCTCCAGCACATCGGCGGCCAGGTAAAGGGCCTGCGCCAGCGGTGTGCGACCGCCGGTCGGCAGCGTGGCGAGGAGACGCTCGGCCCGCTCCACGCTGTTGGTCGGCGGCAGCAGCAGGCTGGCGCCGCTGTCGCGAAACACGATCAGACCAACTTGATCACGCTTGCGATAGGCGTCCAGCAGCAGCGAGAGAATGGCGCCCTTCGTGGCGGCCATGCGATCAGCCGCTCCCATAGAGCCGCTGGCGTCGACCACAAAGAGGATCAGGTTGCGCATGTGCTGGCGATGGACACGTTCACGCAAATCCCAGGGCCGGAGCCGGAGCGTCAGTGACGGCCTCGGCGCCGCATCTTGCCGCCGTGTCAACTGGTACGGCGCTGCCGCTCGTATCGTCGGCGCAAGCGCCAGATGTCGGAGCGGACCACTCGGCAGCCGGCTGCCGACGTAGCTGCCGTGGTCGTCGGCAGTTGTCGTTGCGCCGTGCCGTCCAGAGCGCGACACCGCCGGACGGCGGGCCTGCGCCGGACGTGAGAGGGGAGTTGGGGAGACGATGGGGAACGGGCTATCGGCACTCGCAGTCCGGTCGGGGGCGGGCGGGGAAGGCGATGGGTTTTCGGAGTTGTTCTCGCCGTTCGTCACCGAGGGCGGCGGCGATGATCCGCCCTCGCTGTCGCCGCTGTCTTGCTGTGTGCTGTCGGACGTAGAGTCGCCGGCTTCGGCACTGCCTGGCTCCGGCGCGGGAGCACCATGCTCCTCCAGGAGTTGCTGCAACTGTTCCTGATCGGCGCCTGGCTGGTCAAAGGGTTGGCGGCGCTTGCGATGGGGCAAGGCGAGCTCCGCCGCCTGTCGAATGTCGTCGATGGTGACGCAGGTGCGGCCGGTAAGCGCGGCGAGCGTGCTGGCCGTGCGATGCATGACGATGTCGGCGCGCAGGCCATCCACGCCAAAGGCAGCACAGATGCGCGCGATCACCTTGAGCAGGCCGTCGTCCAGCGTGACGCGGGGCAGCAAGTCGCGCGCTTGCCGCAGGCGCTCACGTTGGGCCGCTTCGGCCGCCGCCCAGACTGCGCCGAACGCTGTCGGGTTGCGCTCGAAGGCGATGCGGCGGCGCACGACTTCCGCGCGCTCGGCCGGGTCGGGTAGACCCTGCACCTCTACCATCAGCGCGAAGCGGTCCAGCAGTTGTGGGCGTAGGTCGCCCTCTTCCGGGTTCATGGTGCCGACGAGCAGGAACTCCGCCGGGTGGCTCAGTGAGATGCCTTCTCGCTCGACGTAGTTGCGGCCCATCGCCGCCACATCGAGCAGTGTGTCCACCAGGTGATCCTGCAACAGGTTCACCTCGTCGATGGCGAGGATGCCGCGGTTGGCGCGAGCGAGCAGGCCCGGCTCGAACTGCCGCCGTCCCTCCTGAATCGCCCGCTCCAGATCGAGCGTGCCGACGACGCGGTCCTCGGTGGCGCCCACGGGCAACTCGACCATCGGCACTCGACGCTCCTGGCGGGGCAGCGTCTCGCCGCCTGACTGGCGCTCGGCGCAATCGTCACACAGCGCCGTCGGGTCGTCTGGATTACAGCCATAAGGGCAGCCCTCCACCACAGCGATCGCCGGTAGCAGGCTGGCCAGCGCGCGCACCGCCGTGGACTTGGCAGTGCCCTTTTCGCCGCGAATCAGCACGCCACCCAGGCGCGGATTGACAGCATTGAGGAGCAGGGCGAGCTTCATGGGCTCCTGGCCGACGAGGGCGGTGAAGGGGTAGATGGGACGCTGACGGTTAGCCGGCATTGCTGCCCCTGCCTTCCAGGTCGCCCTCGACGCTCAAGAAGAGGTCGCGCAACTGCGCACGTCGCTCCGGATCGGGCTTGGCCCAGAGGCCGCGGTCGATCGCCTCCAGCAGCCGCTCGGCCACGTCGCGCAGGGCCCAGGGGTTGCTCGCCCGGAAGAACGCCTGTACCGCCGGGTCCAGCGCGTAGACCCCGGCGGTGCGGTCGTACATCCAGTCGTCCACGACGTCGGAGGTGGCGTCGTAGCCGAAGAGGTAGTCGACGGTCGCCGCCATTTCCAGCGCCCCCTTGTAGCCGTGCCGCTGCATGGAGGCGATCCACTTCGGGTTGACGACGCGGCTGCGGAAGACGCGCAGCGCCTCCTCCTTCAGGTCGCGCACGCGAGCGCGCTGCGGATCGGAGCTGTCGCCGAAGTAGCGGCGGGGAGCCTTGCCGGAAAGGGCGCGGATGGTGGCAATCATGCCGCCGTGGTACTGCAGGTAGTCGTCGGAGTCGAAGATGTCGTGCTCGCGGTTGTCCTGGTTCTTGACCGCCACGGCCACCGTCGCCAACTGTTCACGGAAGGCGTCACGCGCATCCGTGCCGTACTCCGTCGCCGTGTAGGCGTAGCCGCCCCAGTTGACGTAGGCTTCGGCGAAGTCATGGACGTCCTGCCAGTTTTTCTCGTCGATCAGCGGCAGGATGCCGGCGCCGTAGGTCCCCGGTTTGCAGCCAAAGATGCGGTAGCCGGCGCGCTGCGCCGCCGCTTCCGGCGCGAGCCCTGCCTGCTGGTGGCGGGCCTGGTCCGCCAGGTAGCGTTTGCGGAGGAAGTTCTGCTCCGGCGGCTCGTCCAGATTGGCAACGGTGCGCACCGCCTCGTCCATCAGCGAGATCAGGTGAGGGAAAGCATCGCGGAAGAAGCCGGAGATGCGGCAGACCACATCGATGCGCGGCCGGCCCAGTTCTTCCAGCGACATCGGCTGAATGCCGAGCAAGCGGCGGTTCTCCGCTTGCCAGCGTGGTCGGACGCCGAGGAGGGCAAATACTTCGGCGATGTCGTCGCCGTGGGTGCGCATGGCGCTGGTCCCCCAGATAGAGAGGCCGACTTGCTCCGGGTAGCGCCCTTCCTCTTTGCGGTGGCGCTGCAACAACTCCTCCGCCAGCTGGCTGCCCACGCGCCAGGCGGCGAGACTGGGCAGGGTGCGCGGGTCGACGGCGTAGAAGTTCCGCCCGGTGGGCAGGACGTGGGCCATGCCGCGCGTCGGCGCGCCACTCGGTCCGGCCGGCACGTAGCCGCCGGCCAGCGCGTGCAGCACGTTGTCGATCTCCGCCTGGTTCTGGCGGAGACGCGGCACGATCTCGCCGCAGACAAACTGCAGCACCTGCGCGATGTCGTCAGTCAGCGTCTGGTCGGGGCAACCAGCAGCGACTGCCCTGCCTGCGCTGTCGGTCGCTTCGTTGGCGAATGGCGCCATCAGCACCTCCCGCAGCACGCTCTGCACGGCCTCGGGGGCGAAATCGTGCTGCTGCAGGCCTGCCAGGAGGCGGTGACAGAGCGCGTCCACGGCCTCCAGCGCGTCGGCATGGGAGGCGAACCCGCTGCGGTCGGCTTCTGCCGGCGTATCTGGCTCCAGCCGCTTTCCCGGCGCGTCCAGCAAAGCGTCCAGCGACAGCCCGAGTGCCGCGGCGACGCCGGCACGCAGGCTCGGGATCTCCAGATTGGGGATACGAGTGAGACTCTGCAGCAGGTCGGTGAGTTGCTCGCCGGTCGGGACCTCACCCAGGGTGTGCAGGCCGTCGCGGATCTGGGCGCCGGTGAGTTCGCACAGGTAGCCGTCGATATCTTCCAGCAGGTGGGCGAAGTCCTTGCCCCGTAGCTCGGCGATGGCCACCGGAGTACCGTCTTCCGTCAACTCATCGTCCCAGGCGTGGCTGTGGCCATCGTGGCTGCGCGTGAGCATGACCTTGAGATCAGCATCCAGCCTGGCCTTTTTCAGCAACTCCCAGATCTGCTGCTGGAGCAGAGGCAGCTTGCTCGGATCGAGCTGTTCCACCTGGTAATACTCGTCCACCAGTTGGGCCAACTCGGCCAGTTCGGCGTAGCCGCCGGCCGTCGTCATCGGCGGAGTCATGTGGTCGACGATCACAGCGTGGGTGCGGCGTTTCGCCTGGGCGCCTTCGCCGGGATTGTTGATGATGAAGGGGTAGATCAGCGGCAGGTCACCCAGGAACTGATCGGGATAGCAGGTCTCGGCCGGGCCGATGCTCTTGCCGGGCAGCCACTCCAGCGTGCCGTGCTTGCCGACGTGGACGATAGCGTCGGCGCCCCAGCCTGCCGGGTCGCGCAGCCAGCGATAGAGGGCGTGGTAATGATGGGGCGGCGGCAGGTCGGGCATATGGTAGATCAGGTTGGGGTCCATGCCATAGCCGCGCGGCGGCTGCAGCGCCACGAAGACGTTGCCCAACTCCAGCCCGGCCAGGGCAATGCGCCCGTCATGGACATAGGCGCTGCCGGGTGCTGCGCCCCAGCGCTCGCCCATCTCCTGCTGGTTTTTGGCCGGCAGTTGCTCGTACCACCGGCCGTACTGCCGGGCATGTACCTGTCCGGCAGCCTGCGCCAGTTGCGCGGGCGTGAGCAGCTCCGCGTCGTAGGAGCAGCGGTCGATCAGGGCGTGCAGCAGCGCATCGCCGCTCTCCGGTACGCCTTCCACCCGGTAGCCGGCCTGCTGCATGGCGGCAAACAGGCGGAGCAGGGAGGCCGGCGCGTCCAAGCCCACCGCGTTGCCAATGCGCGAGGCCTTGGCAGCGGAGTTGGTCAGCACGAAGGCAACGCGCTTATCGGCGTTGGGCTTGCGGCGAAGCACGGCCAGCCGCGCCGCCAGACCCACCAGGTGGGCAATGCGCTCCGCATCGGGCGCGTAGTACACGGCAGGTGTTGCCGTTCCTTCCCCATTGCGGGCAGGTGAGGAAACGCCGCGCGTCTCGCCAAGCTGCTCCTTGAAGGAGACTGGCACCCCGATGATGCGGCCGTCGAACTCGGGGATGACGACATTCATCGCCGTATCCAGGGGCGACAGGCCCCGGTCGGACGCTTCCCACTGCGGGCGGGTGGAGGAGGCAGTGATGGCCTGAATCATCGGCACATCGAGCTGTGTTAGGGCTGTTACCGACCAGCCGCTCGGCGTCGGCCCATCCGGGTTGACGCTGCCCATGGCGAAGCTGGTGGTGTTGATGATGACATCGACGGCTGGCCGGCCGTCCTGGAGGAAGAGCTGCACGGCTGCCGGCAGCGCGTTGGCTGTTGCCTCCTGCTCGTCGCTGCCCTCCTTCAGGGAATAGGTGTACACGGGAAGAACGTTCAGGCCGCCTGCTTCACAGGCGCGCACGATAGCGTCGGCGAAGGCGGTGTTGCCGGAAAGCAGGTGCGAGCGATAGAAGAGGACCCCGATCGTTGGCTGAGTCGCGCTGTGCCTTGCCTGGAGGCGCGCGACGGTGGGCTCAGGAATATCAGGGTGGTAGAGGCCGTGGCGCGGCTGGGGCTCGGGAGCGTCGTAGCCGAAGCCGCCTGCTAGCAAATGGTCGGCCAGGAAGCGCAGGCAGTACACGTAGTTCCTGACGCCGCCCATTTGCAGGTAGGCGAAGGCTTCATGGGCCACCGGCACTCCCGTCGTGGAGAGCGCAGCGAGCTCCGGGTCCAGCGCGTCGGTCCCGGGCAGGCAGATCAGCCAGACATTCTGCTCCTGAGCCCAGGCCACGATGCGGTCCAAGCCGTGCCGGAAGCTGGCGCGCCCACCCAGCAGACGCACGATGATCACATCGGCGCGTGGCAAGACATCGTCGAGAAAGATGTCCAGGTCGGCGTCATTGCGGAGGTGACTGGGGTTCACGACATGCAAAGGCGGGAAGTCCGACGGCAACTGTCCGGCAACGCGCTGAAAGGCCAACAGGTCGGTATCAGCTTGCGTCAGCACCAGGAAGCCGCCACCTCCGATGACTGCCGGCGCAGCGCTCTCTGCGTCGCCGCCGGCGCGGTTTGCTTGCACGCCGGCAGCCCGCGGCTCCTCATCCCAGGCGAAGGACGTAAACATGTTGTCGGTAAGGGCTGGCGGCGGCGGCACGTAGCTGTTGGCGGCGAGCAACTGCTCCATGTAATCGTAGAGTGCCAACACCTGACCGTCACTGTTCACGGAGTGGAACCAGAGGGAACGGCCGTCGAACATGAGCATGGCGACGTTGAAGAGCGTGCAGGGTCCCAGACAGCCGCCAATGGTCAAATGAATGCGGTTGCGCAGCTTCCGGCGTTCCCACTCGTTGTGATACAACTCGGTGGGGATCGGCGGAAAACTCCGCTCGGTGCGCCCGCAACAGCAGCCGGTGGCGCAGACGAAGAGGTGGCCCTGCTTGCGCACGACGTTGACGGTTTTGCCGTCAGCGCGAATGACCAGATTGCGGGACCGTCGTTGGGGTACAACCATCGTTAGGGGAAGCCCACCGCCTTTCACTCGAAGGTGTGCTGCTGGAAACGGCGTCAGGCATTCTGACTGGTGACGGCGTACCGTCACTTACAGTTGCGGGACAGCGCCGGCTTCGCACCGGCTTTCCCTGATCGCCATCATCTCTTTTATTGAATGACCGACTGTACCAGCGCCTGCATATCCCGTCAATTTGGGGTGCCGCCCG
>Ga0207416_1000107_pt1 | contig 150107 bp, 141 predicted proteins | sample PaiPotPPM11metaG_FD_184107 | JGI IMG/M metagenome (GOLD analysis project Ga0207416, IMG submission 184107) | Iron sulfur acid spring bacterial and archeal communities from Banff, Canada, to study Microbial Dark Matter (Phase II) - Paint Pots PPM... ...
GGGCGGGGGCGGCGCGGGCGCGCCGGTTGCGGGCGCCCCGGGATCGCGGGTGACCGTGTATGTGCTCCGCAACGGCCAGCCGGCGCCGGTCCGCGTCGTCATCGGCGTATCCGACAACCAGAATGTCGAAATTACGTCCGGCGGCCTCAAGCAGGGCGACCAGGTGATCATCGCCGCCGTGCGGGGCGGCGCCCGGGCGGGCCAGGGTGGAGGCGGCTCCGGCCGGAGCGGCGGTCAGGGCGCTCCCGCGGTGACTCCGTGATGGCGATCCGGCGGACGCCCGAATCCAGTTCGGACCTGCTCATCGAAGTCCGTGACATGACCAAGGTCTACGGCACCGGCGAGATGGCGGTCTACGCGCTCCGGGGCGTGAGCCTCGAGGTGCGCCGCGGCGAATTCGTGGCGATCATGGGTCCGTCCGGCTCCGGCAAGTCCACGTTCATGCACCTCTTGGGCTGCCTGGACCGTCCGACCGCCGGTTCCTACCGCCTGGCGGGCCAGGAGGTCTCGCGCCTCTCGGCCGACGAGCTCGCCGTCGTCCGCAGCCGGCAGATCGGCTTCGTTTTCCAGAGCTTCAACCTGCTCGCGCGGACGTCGGCGCTCGAGAACGTCGAGCTGCCGATGCTCTACGCCGGGATCCCCCGCGACACACGGATGACGCGGGCGAAGGAGCTGCTGACGAGCGTGGGCTTGGGCAACCGGCTCGATCACAAGCCGAGCGAACTGTCCGGCGGCCAGCAGCAGCGCGTCGCGATCGCGCGTTCGCTCGCCAACGGCGTGCCGCTCCTCATGGCGGACGAGCCCACCGGGAACCTCGACAGCACGAGCAGCGCGGAGATCATGACGCTGTGTCGCCGGCTCAACGAGCAGCAGGGCCTGACCGTCGTGCTGGTGACGCATGACATGGGCGTGGCGGCGTGGTCCAAACGGGTCGTGACGTTCCGCGACGGCCGAATCGTCTCCGACAAGCCGGTGGCCGACGCGGTACCGGAGGCGCTGCGCGCGGGGGTCGATCAGGCCCACGCGGCCGTGCGAGAGGGGGCCCCCGTATGAGCCTCGGACTGCTCCTCCGCGTCGCGTGGCAGGCGCTCCGGCGCAACGCGACCCGCTCGCTGCTGACGATGCTCGGCATCATTATCGGGGTCGGCGCCGTGATCACGTCGATGGCGATCGGCTCCGGCGCGCAGGCCGCCGTGCTGGCCCAGATCGAGAGCCTCGGCGCGAACCTGGTCGTCGTCATTCCCGGCGCGATCAACCAGGGCGGCGTCAGTCTCGGCGGCGGCAGCCGCACCACGCTCAAGCTGGCCGATGCGACCGCGATCGCGACCGAGGTGCCCGAGGTCGCCGCCGCGGCGCCATCGTCACAGACGAACGCGCAGGTGGTCGCGAGCGGCACCAACTGGTCTACGCAGGTGCAGGGCAGCACGCCGGCGTGGACCGTCGTGCGCAGCTGGCCGCTGGCGAGCGGCCGCTTCTTCTCCCAGCAGGAGACCGACCAGGCGGCCAAGGTGGCCGTCCTCGGCTCGACGGTGGCGCAGAACCTCTTCCCGACCGGCTCACCGATCGGCGCGACCATCGTCGTCAAGAACGTCCCGTTCCGCGTAGTCGGCGTCATGACGTCGAAGGGCCAGTCGGGCTTCGGCCGGGACCAGGACGACTTTGTCATCGTGCCAATCACGACGCTGCTCGACCGCTTGACCGGAAATGCGTACGTGGGCCAGATCCTTGTGTCCGCGAGCTCACCGGAGAGCGTGCCGGGCGTCATCGACGCGACCGGCCGCCTGCTCCGGCTGCGGCACCATCTCACCGCGGCCCAGCCGGACGACTTCTCGGTGCGGAACATCGCCGACGTCCAGCAGGTCCGCCTTGCCACGTCGGCGACCCAGGCGCTGCTCCTCGCCGGGATCGCGGTCGTCTCGCTGGTCGTCGGCGGCATCGGTATTATGAACATCATGCTGGTGTCCGTCACCGAGCGGACGCGCGAAATCGGCCTCCGCATGGCGGTCGGCGCGCGCGGGCACGACATCCTGATGCAGTTCCTCGTCGAGGCGCTCACCCTCGCCTGCCTCGGCGGCGTGATCGGGATCATCATGGGCGTCGCAACGGCACAGGGCGCCTCTGTGATGGCGCACTGGCCGACGCTTATTTCGCCGATGTCGATCATCATGGGCTTCGTGTCGTCGCTGGCGGTGGGCGTGGTCTTCGGATACTACCCGGCGCTGCGCGCCGCGGCCCTCGACCCCATCGTCGCCCTGCGGTACGAATAACCCGCCGTCCGTTTGATACGATTACCGTCGCCGCCGCGACCTGACGCCAGGCGGCGACGGAGGAACGAATGGCCACCAACGCGGAGGCAATCGCCGCGGCGCTCGCGGACGCCGGCATCGACCACGCCTTCGGGCTGCCCGGCGGCGAGATCACGGTGCTCATCGAGGCGTGCCGCCGCGCCGGGATCCGGTTCTACCTCACCGGGCACGAAGCCAGCGCCGCGTTCATGGCCGACGTCACCGGCCAGATCACCGGCCGGCCCGGCGTGTGCATGGCGACGCTCGGCCCCGGGGCGGTGAACCTCGGACTCGGCGTGTCGAACGCGCTGCTCGACCGGTCGCCCGTGCTCGCGATCACCGCGGACCTTTCGACCGCGCTCGCGCCGCATTTTCCCCACCAGCGGCTGCCGCTCGGCCGGCTGTTCGGCGCCATCGCGAAGGCGAGCGCGACGGTGGACGGCCGCGGGACCGAGGATCTCGCGCGCCGCGCGATCGCGCTCGCGATGAGCCCGCCGCCCGGGCCGGTGCACCTCGCGCTGCCGAGCAACCTCGCGGCCGCGGCGGCCGGCGCCGGAACCTCCCCGGCGGAGCTCACACCGTCGCAGCCCGCCGCGGCAGGCCAGATGACGGCCGATTCCAGGGCGGCGCTCGCGGAGGCCCGGGACCTGCTCGCCGGCGCCGAGCGGCCCCTCGTCGTCGTCGGCCTCGGCTGCACGCCGCGCGACGCGCCCGGCCTGCGGGAGTTCATCGACCGCAGCGGGTGGCCGTTCATCGTCACGCCGAAGGCGAAGGGCATGCTGTCGGAGGACGCGCCGGGGTTCCTCGGTGTGGTCGGCGGCATGGCTGTCGACGCGGCGGTGATGGAGACGGTCGAGCAGGCCGACGTGCTGCTCGGCGTGGGCTTCGACCCGGTGGAGTGCGACAAAGACTGGTACGTGCGGCGCCGCATCGTGAACCTGTCGCGGGCCTCGACCGCGGAGGGCGCGTACCGGCCGGTCGAGCCGATCGGCGACATCGCGGAGTCGCTCGCCTCGCTCGGCGGTTTTCGGCCGCGGACGTGGCCGGAGGATCTTCTCGCCGCGGCCCGCGCGCGGATCCGCCCCGAGCCGCTCGCGCCGTCCGGCGACGACGGGCTGAGCCCGCTCGCCGCGATGCGCGCGCTCCGCGACGCCGCGCCGCGCGAGACGGTGCTGACCTGCGACGTCGGCTCGCACAAGTACTACTGCGGTCAGTTCTGGGCGAGCTACGAACCGCACACGTTCTTCATGTCCAACGGACTCTCCGGCATGGGCTACGGGGTGCCGGCGGCGATCGCGGCGAAGCTGCAGTTCCCCGACCGGCCGGTGCTCTCCGTCGTGGGCGACGGCGGCCTGCTGATGATGCTGCACAATCTCACGTTCCTGCGTCAGTACGAGGTGCCGGTGACGATCGTCTGCTTCGTCGACGCGAGCCTGAGCCTGATTCGCGTGGGCCAGCGCCGGCGGGGCTTCGAGCCGTACGGCGTCGACTTTCCGCCGCCCGAGTTCGAGACGATCGCGCGCGGCTTTGGGATCGAGGGCGCCCGCGCCGACTCCTTGGACGGGCTGCGCCGGACGGTCGCCGCGGCGCTGGCGTCACGGCGTCCGGCGGTGGTGACCGTGCCGGTCGACGGCCGGGAGTACGACGCCTACTGCTGACTGACGTGAGGAGGCGCGCGGCGCTGCCGCGGCCGCTGTCGCGCCTGATTCCGCCGCTGACGATGGCGTTGCCCGTCACCATCTTCGCGGTCGCGGCGCTCAGCTTTCCCTTGGCGCTCGCCCGGCTGTTCACGGTCTCGGGGCCCGCGACCACGACGTGGATCGCCGTTCTGTACGGCGTACCCGGCGTGCTGAGCCTGCTGCTGACGTGGTGGTACCGGCAGCCGCTCTTGGTGGCGTGGAGCACGCTCGGAACCGTGGCAGCGGCAACGTTGATCGGACACAGCACCTACGCCGAGTTGCGCGGCGCGTCGCTCGTCGCGGGAGGTCTGGTCTTTCTGGTCGGGGCCGGCGGGCTCAGCGAGCGTGTCGCGCGGTGGGTGCCGCCGCCCATCGTTATGGCGATGATCGCGGGAGCCGTCCTGCCGTACGTGGCCGGCATGTTCACCGCGGCGGGGGGCGCTCCGGCCGTCGTCGGGGGAGCGTTCGTTGCCTACGTGCTCGGCCGCCGCTTCCTGCCGCCGCGGATCCCAGCCGTCTTCCCCGCGGTCATCGTCGGGCTCACCGCGGCGGGCCTCACCGGGGTCCTCAACCTCGGGCAGTTCCGCTGGGCGGCGCCGGTGCTCCACGCCGCGCCGCCGGTGTTCTCATGGACGACCGTCGTGGCGTTTGCGCCGGTGCTGGCCGTCTTGATGATCACCTCGGCCAACCTCGCGTCCGTCGTCTACATCAGAAGCCAGGGCTATCCCGCCTCGCTCCGCGCCATCGACGTGGTCACGGGCGCCGCCGCGGCCGCCGGGTCGTTCTTCGGGTTCACGCCGTTCTGCATGGCGTCGTTTCTCGCCGCCCCCACCGCGGGGCCGGACGCCGGCGATCACGACGTGCGCCACTGGTCGGTGTACTTCTCGAGCGTGGGCATGCTCGCCATCGCCGCTCTGGCCGGGCTCGCCGCGGACCTGTTGCGGATCGTGCCGCTCTCGGTGCTCCTCGCGCTGGCGGGCCTCGCGTTGATCGGCGTGCTCGGCAGCACGCTGCAGGAGGCGCTCGCGGGCCCGCTTGTGCTCGGGCCGCTCTTTACGTTTGCCGTCGCCGTCTCCCACCTGTCGTATCTGGGATTCGGCCCGCTGTTCTGGTCACTCGTGATCGGCATCGCCACGTCGCTGGTGCTCGAGCGGGATCAGCTACGCCGTCTGCATGCCGGACGCGTGACTCAAACCGGCTGAGGCGACGGAGTCTCGTGCCGTCAGAAGCGGAGGGTGGCTTTACAACGGTCCGGCTCGAGCAGCAAATCCAAGGCCTGCTCGGACCCATGGACAACGATGTTCGCGTTGACGATCGCGTCAACGGCGCATCCTTCGCCGTTGTCCACTGCTACCGCAAGACCTCCCGCGTCGCGTACCGTCTTGAGTATCAGCCGATCGATATTGCCATTCCCGAAGGCCGCCACGTACTTCGGTCCGTATTCGCGCACGAATCGCGCCTTTTGCTCGTCGTGGCGGCCGTCGCCGCTTAAAATGTGAAGGGTGACCGGCACGCCCCGGAGTTCGCGCTCCACGGTCCCGAACGTATCAACGGTGAGGACATGGACCTCCACGAGTGCGGCAAGGTGCGCGAGACGCTCTCGAACACTCGGCCTCACACGTCCTCCACACGAATGCGTTCCCGTATAGTCGGTCACCACCCGACGAATTTCGAGTGGCCCAAACCCTGGAACCTCGAGTTTGATGATGCGTGTCATAGACCTTAGCGGTTGAGCCAGACCTGCTCGAGGCGGCCGAAGTTGTATTGGACCTGGTGCGGGACCAGGTTCCGGACGTACGGCCACATCGCGAAGTAGTCGATGTTCCAGCCCAGCACCGGGCGCGCGCCGTCGAGTTCGAGGCGCTTCTGGATCTCGGCGACGAGCCGGTGCCGACGGCCCGTATCGAGAGTCTGCGACTGCTCGTCGATCATCCGCTCGATGTCGGGGTTGCAGTACTGCGTATAGTTGCGCGGTGAATTGCACAAGAAGTTCTCGTACAGGTTCGGGTCGGGATCGTCGGCGCCGATCCCGGTCGTGTTGGAGGCGATCGTGTAGTCTCCGCGGGTCATCTTTCCGTACCAGACGGCGCTTTCGACCTGCTCGAGCGACGTCTCGATCCCGACCTGCTTGAGCTGATCGATCACAAAGGTCGCCTGATCGATGTAACTGGCGAGGGTCCGCGTGCTGACCGCCACGCGCAGCGGGCGGCCCGGCCCAAATCCGGCTTCACTCAGCAGCTGCCGGGCCTCGGCTTTCTGCTTGACGGGATCGCCGGTCCCGGGCAGGTCCCCGAGCTCCGCGGGCCGGAGGCCCCAGGATCCCCACGGGGCCGCGAGCATTGCCGCCCCCGGGAGCGCGGCGCCCTGACGCACCGCGGTGATGTACTGGCGCCGGTCGATGGCCAGGCTCACCGCGCGGCGCAGGCGGGCGTCGTTGAACGGCGGCTTCTTGAAATTCAGGAGGATGTTGTCGTTGTCGTTCCGGCTCGTTTCGAAGAAGACCATGGCCGGCACCGCGCGCCGAAGCTGGTCCCTCGCGGGGATGGTGGTCTCCGACGGCATCGCGACGTCGAGCCGGCCGGCCTGCAGCGCCGCGATGCGCGTGCCGCGCTCCTTGATGATGATGAACCGGATGCCGTCGAGATAGGGCAGACCTTTTTTGAAGTAGTCGGGATTGCGGACGTACTCGATCAGCTCGCCCGGCCGGTATTCCTTGAGCTTGAACGGGCCGGTGCCGACGCACCGCGTCCGAAGCTCCGCGGCCGGGATGTGCGCCGGATAGACCGGCGAGTAGCCCGACGCGAGCATCATCACCAGCGACGGCTGCGGGCGCTTGAGCCGGAAGATCACGGTCCCGGGGTCGGGCGCCTCGATCGCCTGAACCTGCGCGTACCAGAGCTTGCGGGGATTGAGCCGGAGCCGGGCCGTCGTCCCCGGCGCCTCGCGGACCATGTCGAAGGTGTACTTCACGTCCGCGCTGCTGAACGGACGGCCGTCGTGCCAGCGGACGCCCGGGCGCAGGGTAAAGACGAGCGTCCGGCCGCCGTCCTGCCACGCCCACTTCTCGGCGAGGTCGCCCACGATCGTGGCGGGGCTCTCGTGGCCCCGTTGGGGATTGAAGACGACAAGATTGCTGTAGCACGGCATGACGCCCCAGTTGACCGAGATCGTCGATTCGTCGTGGATGCTGAGACTCGGTGGATCCTCGCGGTGCATGGCGTTGAGCACGCCACCCGCCTTCGGGACCGCGCCGGCCCCCCAGGCGGAGGACCCCGCGAGCGCCAGCACGAGCGCGCCGGTCAGCCAGACGGTGAGCCGCGATCGAGGCATGTCGTGTTGTCCCCCCTTTAGTTTCGGACCCCGGCTTCGCGGGGCGGAGATGCCGCTACCGCTAGCCCAGCTGCTCGAGACACGCCTCCACATGGCGGCATGCGTGCTGAATCGCGGCGGTGACGGCGTTGCGGCCGCGCACGAGGTCCACACGAAGAAACTTCGCCTCGTCGCCGCTTGCCGGCAGCGTCGCCAGCCGGCGAACGGCCTTGAGCCTGGGGAGAAACGTGGTCTCGAGCGCCGGGTCGTGCGCGTACGGCCCGGTCGACGTGTACGTCGCGGGGATCAGCGTGCGGCTCAGCTGACGCAGACACGCGTTGACGTGCCGGGCCGGCGCTCCGCCGGTCACCCGGGCGGCCGCCCGGCGCAGCCGTCCGCACAGCTCGTCGAGCCGCGCCGCCGCGGCGGTCGCGGGGCGCAGATCGAACCCGCCACCGGCCGCCGCGAGCTCCTCCAGGCTCTGCTTCAAGTCCCGGGCCGCGGCCTGGTAGTCGAGCGGCACCACGGGGTCCTCCAGCAGCCGGGAGATCGCCAGCACGAAAATCTTGGTGTCGCGAACGAGCCGCGCCGGGTCGATCTTGTCGAGCGTGTCGTGCGGCGTGTGCCACCACCACCCGAGGCTGCCGTCCACCTGGTGCGAAACCGACCCGAGCAGCGACGGCACGCCTGCGCCGAGGAACGACTGGTCGGAGTTTCGTCCGACCCGCCTGGCATCGAGCGTCGCCCCGGCCGCCTCCTTGACCGCCCAGATGCCGAGCGGCGCCGTCTCCGGCATCGAGTTGGTGGCGAACGTGTCGGCGTCGATGGCGCCGAGCGAATCGATGTTCACGTGGCAGACGCGGGACGGACAAGAGGTGGACGCGCGGCAGCGCGTCCTTCGTGCTCGCCCTCGACGAGCGCGATCTTGCCCGCGGCCCCCGCCTTGGCATAGTCTTCCGGTGCGCCCTTGCCCGCGTACACGACTTCAGCGCCGACCGCGCGCGGCCCGGTCGGGATCCCCATCGAGTGCGTGATGCAGGGAAGGTCGCGCGATTCCGGCCGGGTGATGCGCAGGGAGGCGGCGCGGGGCAGGCTGATGTAGGCATCGTGCATGATCGTTTGGGCGGCGTATCCGAACGACCGCAGTTGTTCTTCTACGTACGCCGCCGCCTCACGCTCGTCCGGCGTGCCGGACAGCCGCGTCCAGCGGGCGATCGTGCGGTTGAACTCCGTGATGTGCGCCAGCGACACCGAATCGAGCGAGATCATGGGGCGTTCCTCCTCGAGCCTGTTTCCCCCCAACGTCTGTCCGGCAGGATGGAGCACTCTTCGACCCGTCGTCCGTCGAGCCCTCGCGTGGGCGACTGCCAGGGGCGCATCCCGCGCGCTTCGAATTGCAGAAGTGAGGCACACACACGCGGTGGAGGTGACCGTTTGGCGGCGAGTCCCTTGGACGCGGCGGTTGGGGCGGTCCGGCCCGAGCGGCTGGCACGCGATCTCGAGTGGTTCGCGGGAGTGCGGCGCGACACCGCCGGACCGGGCGAGCGGCAGGCCGCTGAGTACATCGCCGGGCGGCTGCGCGAGGCGGGCGTGCCGGTGGAGGTCCACGAGTTCGACGCGTTCCTGAGTTACCCGATCCGCGCGACGCTCGACGTGCTCGAGCCGGAGCGGCTCACGATTCCCTGTCTGACGCACTCGTTCGCGCGGGCCACCGGGCCGGACGGGATCGTGGCCGAGTTGACCGACGTCGGGGACGGTCAGGTTGAACGCGGCGCGGGGCGGGCCGCGCTCGTCGGCGGGCTCGCGACGCCGGTAACGGTGCTGCGGGCGAGCCGGGCCGGCTGCGCGGCGGTGGTGTTCACCAACCAGGACCGCGTCATCCACAATATGATCGGCACGACCATCTGGGGGACGCCCGACCTCGATCAGGCCGACCGCCTGCCGCGGTGTCCGGCGATCTCGGTCGACGCAGACGGCGGCCGGCTGCTGCGGCAGCTGCTCGGGCGCGGCGGCCCCGTGCGCGTGCGGATCGTCGCCGAGGTCAAGACGGAATGGCTCCGGTCGCTGCTGCCGGAGGCCGCGATCCCCGGGACCGGCGCGAGCGGCGCCGACGCGGACCAATTCGTCCTCGTCGGCGCCCACTACTGTTCCTGGAACGCCGGCATCACCGACAACGCGACGGGCGACGCGTGCCTCCTCGAGATGGCGCGGGCCTTGTGGGAGCAGCGCGCGGGCCTCGCGCGCGGCGTCCGTGTGTGCTGGTGGCCGGGCCACTCGCACGGCCGGTACAGCGGGTCGACGTGGTATGCCGACACGCGTTTCTTCGAGCTGGCCGATCGGTGCCTCGCGTACTACAACGTCGATTCGCCCGGCGTACGCGGCGCGACCCGGTACGTCGCCCGCAACACCACCGCCGACATCGAGCGGTTCGCCCGGCAGATCATCACGCGCACCACGGGAGTCGCGGATCCGCCGGCGCACCGGCCGGCGCGCGCGGCGGACCAGTCGTTTCTGCCGAACGGGGTGTCGTCGTTCTCGATCTATCCATTTTTGCCGGAGACCCACGAGGACTTCCGGCCGTGGACCGGTGGCGCGGCCAACGCGTGGTGGTGGCACACGGACTTCGACACACTCGATAAGGCCGACACCGCGATCCTGGCGACGGACACTCGGATCGGCGTGACGGCGGTCGGCGAGCTAGCGAACGCGCGCGTCCTGCCGCTCGTGCCAGGGGATACCGGCGAGGAGATCCGCAAGGTCGCCGCAGACCTGCAGCCGTCTCTGGGCCCGCATCTCGACCTGGCGCCGCTGGTCGCCGACGCCGACGCGTTCATCGCGGCCTCGAGAACCCTCGACGAGGCGCGCGGCCGCGCGACCGACGCCGCGGCGGCCCGGCGTCTCAACGCGGTCCTCTTGCGTCTCAGCCGCATCCTGAACCCGGTGGTGTACAGCCGCCGCGGACGGTTCTTCCACGACCCGGCCGAGTGGTCGCCGATCATGCGGGCGAGCGGCCGGTACGTGCTGCCGGGCCTCACCCCCGCCGGGGCGCTCGCCTCACTCGCCGGCACGCGCGACTACGGATTCTTGAAAGCGCAGGTGCTGCGGGAGTGCAACCGAGTGCGGGCGGCGCTTCGGGACGCTTCGGCGCTGGCGCTCGAGACCGTGGAGGCGTTGGGGCGAGCCTAACGAGCCCGGCGGGCCTTGGGAGCGGGACGTGAGCGAGGTGGGCTTCCAGCCCGTTCCCCGTTCCGACTGAGATCAGTCCAGCGCTTCGAGCACCGCCCGTCCCGCCGCGCGCGTCGACGCGACCGTTCCGTTGGGTTGGAGCCCGAGCGCCCCGGTGACGGCCGCGCGGTCCACCGCGCGCCGGACGCCATCCGCGGCGCCGGCGACGCCGAGCCACTCCAGCATCATCGCGCCGGCGAGGATCATCGCCGCGGGATTGGCGCGGTCCGTGCCGGCGATGTCCGGCGCCGAGCCGTGGACGGGCTCGAACAGGCCGTGGCGCTCACCGAGGTTGGCGGCCGGACAGAACCCGAGGCCGCCGATCGTGGCGGCCGCGACGTCGCTCAGGATATCGCCGATCAGGTTCTCCGCCAGCAGCACGTCGAATCGCCGCGACCGGTCGACGATCGCCGCCGCGGCAGCGTCCGCGTACACGGCATCGAACGTCACGTCCGGATACTCGGCGGCAGCCTCGCCGGCGACGCGACGGAAGAACGCGAACGATCGCAGCACGTTGGCCTTGTCGCAGCACGTCACGCGCGGCCTGCCCTCCGGCGCGGGCGACGGTCCCCGCCCGGCCGCGCGGCGCCGCGCCAGATCGAACGCGAGGCGCGCAACCCGCAGCGTGCCTTCGCGCGTGATCCGGATGCGGTCCTCGGCGACCTCGTCGGTGACCTCGCCGCCGCCGCGGGTCGCATACGCGCCTTCGGTGTTCTCGCGCACGATCACGTAGTCGGTGCCTTCGGGCGCGAGTGCGGGAATGCCCGGGACGCGGCGCACCGGCCGGACGTTGGCGAATAGGGTGAACGCGTTGCGGAGCGGGCCCGCGACGGTCCCGGCCTCGGTGCCGTCCGGGTGCCGGACCCCGGGGAGCCCGGCGGGGCCCTTCAGCATCGCACGCACCCCGCGGCACGCCTTGAGCACGTCGGGCGGCACGCTGCTTCCGGTCCGCGCGTAGGCGCGGGTGCCGGCGTCGAGCCGCTGCCACGCGAGGCGCGCGCCCGCCGCCTCCGCCGCGGCTTCGAGCACCGGGAGGGCCGCCGCCACGATCTCCGGCCCGATGCCGTCGCCTTCCATGAGCGCGATGGTGTGCGTCGATGCCGCGGGTGCCACGGCGGGTGGTTCCACGGCAGGACGGCGGGTTCCCGGGCGAAAAGGAAGCGCGGTACCCGGCCGGCGCCCACGGCCGGCGTTAGTTTCACGGTCGCCGGCGGCACAGTCCGCCGGCACGAGGAGGCCAGCATGGCGCCCGCAGCGGCACGCTACGATGCCATCGTGATCGGATCCGGTCAGGGCGGCACGCCGCTCGCGAGTGCGCTGGCCGAGGCCGGGCGCCGGACGGCGCTCGTGGAACGCGAGCACGTCGGCGGCACCTGTGTGAACGAGGGCTGCACGCCCACGAAGACGATGGTCGCGAGCGCGCGCGTGGCGTATCTCGCACGCCGCGCCGCCGACTACGGCGTGCGCACCGGGGCGATCTCCGTGGACATGACGAAGGTCCGCGACCGCAAGCGTGCGATCGTGAACAAGTTTCGCGGAGGCAACGAGCGCGGTCTAATGAAACTTGAACATCTGGAGCTCATCCGGGGTGAGGCTCGGTTCACGGGCGCGCACGCCCTGGACGTGACACTCACAGACGGCGGGACGCGCGCGATCTCCGCTGATCTCATCTTTATCGACGTCGGCGCGCGTCCGTCGCGGCCGGACCTGCCCGGTCTGGACGGCGTGCCCACGCTGGACTCGACGTCCATCATGGAGCTCGACACCGTACCGGACCACCTCCTCGTGCTGGGCGGCGGGTACGTCGGCATCGAGTTCGGCCAGATGTTCCGCCGCTTCGGCAGCCGGGTGTCGATGGTACAGCGAGCGCGGCAGCTGTGCGCGCGCGAGGACCCGGAGGTGGGGGCCGCCGTGGAGGGGATTCTGCGCGACGACGGCATCGAGGTACTGCTGGGCGCGGAGGCCCGCCTGGTCGAACGCGGCGCGGACGGCGCCATTCGATTGAAGGTCCGCGACGGCGGCGGCGCCGACCGGACCCTGACCGGCTCGCACCTGCTCGTGGCGGTGGGACGCACGCCGAACACCGACCGGCTCAATCCCGCCGCGGCCGGGATCGAGGTCGATGCGGGCGGGTTCGTCCGGGTCAACGACCGGCTGGAGACGAACGTGAAGGGTGTCTACTGTCTCGGAGACGCGAAAGGCGGGCCCGCCTTCACGCACATCTCCTATGACGACTTCCGCATCGTCCAGGAGAACGTGCTTCATGGCGGCCGGGCGAGCACTGCGAACCGGTTCGTCCCGGTGTGCGTGTTCATGGACCCTGAGCTCGCCCGGGTCGGTCTCACCGAACGGGAAGCCCGCGCGACGGGCCGGCCGGTCCAGGTGTTCACGATGCCGATGACGTCGGTGGCGCGGGCACTCGAGATGGACGAGACGCGCGGCCTCATGAAGGCGGTCGTCGACACGGAGTCGCAGCGGATCCTCGGGTATACGATCCTCGGCGTGATGGGCGGCGAGGTGATGACCGCGGTCGAGATCGCGATGATGGGCCGGCTGTCGTATACCGCGCTGCGCGACGCGACGATCGCGCATCCGGTCGTCGCGGAATCCCTGAATAATCTCTTCGACCAATAGCCCGGCAGGGCGAAAGGGGCGCGGTGATGGCGCGGCATCTCGTGTGTCTGACCTTCGATTTCGACGCGGTCTCGATCTGGATCCGGCGCGGTCAGACGACGCCGACGGCCCTGTCGCGCGGCGAGTTCGGGGTCGTCGGCGCGGAGCGCATCCTGGACCTTCTGCGGGACCGGCGCATCGCCGCGACGTGGTTCGTCCCGGGCCACACGCTCGACACGTATCCAGAGACGTGCCGGCGCATCCACGCGGAAGGCCACGAGATCGCGCACCACGGATATCTGCACGAACCGCCCGCCACGCTCTCGCGGGACGACGAGGAGCGCGTGCTGGTCCGCGGCCTCGAGGCGATCGGGCGGATCACGGGCGAAGCGCCGCGCGGCTACCGCTCGCCCGCTTGGGATCTGAGTCCGCACACGATCCCGCTGCTGCTCGCGCACGGCTTCGTCTACGACTCCAGCATGATGGCGCACGATCACCTGCCGTACCGGGCCCGGCAGGGCGACGAGGTGCGCGCGGACGGCTCCGTGCGCTGGGGTGAGGCGACGCCGCTGATCGAGATGCCGGTGTCGTGGTCGCTCGATGACTATCCGCACTTCGAGCGGGCGTCGGGCCCGAACGGACTCCAGCCCGGGCTCATGCACGCGGCCGGGGTGCTCGACAATTGGGTGGACGATTTCCGCTACATGGCGCGCGCGGCCGAGTGGGGAGTGCTGACCTACACGTTCCATCCTCAAGTCAGCGGCCGCGGCCACCGCATGCTGACGCTCGAGCGGCTGATTGACGCGACGCGCGGCCTCGGCGCCACGTTCGTGCGCATGGACGAGGCCGCCGCCGAGTTCGCGGCCGCCGAAAAGGAGAGGGCGGCGCGATGAAAGTCTCCGGCGGAGAGGCGGCTTGCTACCGGATCCGGCTTCGTGAGCCGTGGCAGAGCGCCAATCACACGATCACGGTCTTCGAGCTGATCACGGCCCGGCTGCGCACGGACACAGGGCAGGAGGGCGTAGGGTGGACGTTCACCGTCGGCACAGGCGGGACCGCGATCGCCGCGTTTCTCACCGATGATCTCCTCCCGCTCGCGTCGGGGCTCGACCCGGCGCTGGTCGAGCGCACGTGGCACACGCTGTACGGCGCCGTCCGCGACGCGGCGCCCGGCGGGATCGCGCTCCTCGGCCTCTCCGCGGTCGACGTCGCCTTGTGGGATCTCAAGGCCCAGGCGGCCGGCGAGCCGCTGTACCGCCTGCTTGGAGCGAGCCGCGACCGCGCGGAAGCGTACGGCAGCGGCATCAACCTCAACCTGCCGATCCCGGACCTGCTCGCGCAGTTTCGCCGGTGGCGGGCGCGCGGGTTCCGCGCCTTCAAGATGAAGGTGGGATCCGACGACCCGCGCACCGACGTCGAGCGCGTGCGCGCGGTGCGCGAGGAGATCGGTCCGGACGCGATCCTCATGCTCGACGCGAACCAGAAGTGGACCGTCGCGGACGCCGTGCGGCGGATCCGCGGCTTCGAGCCGTACGACCCGTACTGGATCGAGGAGCCGCTTCCGGCTGAAGACGTCGCCGGCCACGCCCGGCTGCGCGCGCAGATCCGCTGCCCGATCGCCCTCGGCGAGAATCTCTTCTCCGCCGCGGCGTTCAACGAGTTTCTCCGCCACGACGCGGTCGACGTGGTGCAGCCCGACGTGGCGCGCGTCGGCGGCATCACCCCGTTCCTCAAGATCGCGCATCTCGCGGAAGGCTACGGGATCCCGACCGCGCCGCATCTTGTGCTCGAACTGTCGGGGCAGCTGTGCTGCACGATCCGGCTGGCGTCGATGATCGAGGACCTGGACGGCGGCAACCTCACCGAGCTCGAGGCGCTCGAGGAGCCGATCCGCACCGCGGACGGATATTTCACGCCGCCGGCCCGCCCGGGGCACGGCGTGCGGTTCAACTGGGACGCGCTTGCGCGGTGGCGGGCGGAGGCGGGGCACGGCCGTGGGTGACCTGTCCGGGAAGACGGTCCTGGTGACCGGCGCCGGGCGGGGCATTGGCCGGGCGGTGGCGGTGCGGTGCGCGGAGGAAGGCGCCGCGATCGTCGCCGCCGACCTCGCACCGCCTGAGGAGACCGCCGCCGCGGTGCGAACGGCCGGCGGACGCGTGCTCGCCGTCGCGGTTGACGTCGCGAACCAGGCGGCGGTGCGGGCCATGGCCGCCGCCGCGGCGCGCGAGTTCGAGACCGTGGACGTGCTCGTTTCGAACGCCGGCATCGGGTTTCCCGATCCCGTGCTCGAGATCACCGAGGAGCGGTGGGACCGCGTGCTCGACGTGAACCTCAAGGGCGCGCTCTTCTGCGCGCAGGCGCTGCTGCCGGCGATGCTGGCGCGGCGCGAGGGCGCGCTCGTCTTCGTGTCGTCGATCGCCGGACGGCGCCTGAGTCTCGTCAACGGCGCGCAGTACACCTGTTCCAAGTACGGGCTCGTGGGCCTGACGCGCCACCTGGCCTCGGAATTGGCCGGCACCGGCGTCCGCGTCAACTGCGTGTGTCCGGGACCCACCGAGACGGACCTGCTCGACCGGTACACGAACGAAGCCGACCGCCGCGCGATGGTGGAGCGGACGCCGCTTCGACGCCTCGCGCGGCCCGAGGACATCGCGGACGTGATTGCCTTCGCCGCGTCGCCGCGCGCCCGCCACGTGCACGGGGCGATCCTCGACGTCAACGGCGGGCTGTACTGAGCGATGCAGGTCGATCTGATCGTCCGAAACGGCACGATCGTGACGCCGGAGGAGAGCCGGCGCGGGCACGTGCTCGTGGCGGATGGCCGCATCCTCGACGTCGTCTCCGGCGTCGACCTGCCCTCCCCGCGCGAGGTGATCGACGCGGAGGGGCTGCACGTTTTGCCGGGCCTCATCGATCCGCACGTGCATTTCCGCACCCCGGGGCTCGAATACAAGGAGGACTTCGAGAGCGGGTCGCGCGCCGCGGCCGCCGGCGGCATCACCACTGTGATCGACATGCCGAACGTGGTGCCGCCGACCTGGAGCGTCGAGGCGCTCGAGACGAAGCTGGCCGCCATCCGGGGGCACGCGTACGTCGACTACGCGCTATACGCCGTGCTCGTCGAAGGGAATCTCGAACAGATCCCGCCGCTTGCGGCGGGCGGGGTCTGCGGGTTCAAGATCTTCCTCGGGGAGACGACCGGCAACATCCCCGCGCCGTCGGACGGTGAGATCCTCGACGCCTGGCGGGTCCTCTCCGAGACCGGCCTTCGCTGCGGTGTGCACGCGGAGGACAACGGGATCGTCCTCTACCGTCGGGCGCAGCTGCAGCGCGAAGGCCGGACCGACCCGCTCGCCCACGTCGAATCGCGCCCGCCGATCGCCGAAGCGGAGGCGGTGTCCCGCGCGATCCTGTTCGCCGGCGAAGCGCGAAGCCGCCTCATGATCTTTCACACGAGCGCCTCCCCGAGCGTCGATCTGATCCGCCGCGGGAAGGCCGACGGGGTCGAGGTGATGGCCGAGACCTGTCCGCAGTACCTCCTGCTCGAGGCTGAGGACATGGTTCGTCGCGGCCTCGGGACGATCATGAAGGTCAACCCGCCCATCCGGTCGCGGGAGCATCAGGAGGCGCTGTGGCGGGGGCTGGCGGACGGGACCATCGAGGTGATCGGGACAGACCACGCGCCGCACACGGCCGAGGAGAAGATGGCCGGCGCGCCGATGGGCGACATCTGGAAGGCGGCGGCGGGCTGCCCCGGGGTGGAGACGTCGGTGCCGTTGATGCTCACGCAGGTCAACCTAGGCCGGCTCTCGCTGAACCGCTATGTGCAGCTTCAGGCGGAGGGACCGGCGCGCGCCTGGAATCTCTGGCCGCGCAAAGGCCGCCTCGGGCGCGGCGCCGACGCCGACCTGACCATTGTGGACTTGAAAGCTGAGGGAACAATCGACGCCGCCCGGCTCCACAGCAAGAGCCGGGCGACGCCGTTCGCGGGAGCGCGGGTCACGGGCGGACCCGTCTACACGATCGTCCGCGGCCGCGTCGTGATGCGGCGCGGCGAACTCGCCGGCCCCGCGGCCGGCGAGTTCGTGCGCCCCTAAGAAATCGCTAGCTGCTCTCCGTGAAGATGCTGTGGTACTGGCCCGGCGGGAAGACGTACATCAGCGACACCCGCTGGTCGAGCGCCCCGCTCGTGTCCACGACGAACGCGATGCCGAGCTTGTCGTAGACGTAGGTCTGATCGTCCTGGTGCTCGTCGACCGCGTCTTCCTTGCCGTACGCGCTGTGGAACGCGCCGATGTCCGAGCCGATGACGACGCCGCGGTCGGTCCGGTACGTGTCGTCGAGAGACACGACCAGCGCGATGATCCGCTTGGAGTCCTTCTGCGCGATCGCGCCGATCCGCTTGAGCGGCCAGTAGTACCCGGTCATGGTGCCGGACGGCAGATCGTCAGAGGAGTGCAGCGGTCCCAGCGTGGACACCAGCGGATCGAGCGCCTGCCCTAGCTGATAGTCGCCGACCGCCTTCCCCGGGATGACGGCCGCGGTCTGCGCCGCGCCGGCCGTGGCCAGCACGGCGATCCCCACCACCGCGAGCACGTAGCTCGTGAGGCGACGCATATCAACTACCCCCCTTGTGTGACTGGCATTGGAAATGTTGTGCCGCGTATTTACCCCGTCCGCACCCGTCCAACCCAATAATTTGGGGCCGGATGGCCCGGTCGACCCCGCCCGCGGACCGTACATTGCGCCCGCGCCGCATAGTAATATGGAAGGCACCGACGCCGTTCTCTTCAAAGGAGTGACGAGACTGCCGCAGACTCCCTCGCACCTTTCTCGCGCCGAGCGCCGCGCCGCGGCCGCGGGCACGGCCCGGGCCTCCCGCCGCAGCCCCGGCGCCGAGGCTCCCGCCGCGGGGGCGCACCGGTCGCCGTACGGCTGGTGGGTCGCTGCCGCGGCGATTCTCGTCATTGCCGGCGCCGTCTGGTGGTGGACGGCCGGCCGTTCGGGCGCCCATGCGCCCGCCGGCCCGATGCTCGGGCAGCAGCTGCCGGACGAGGGCTTCGAGCACGTCGCGGTTGGTTCGCAGCTCCACTACAAGGCCAATCCGCCCACGTCCGGCCCGCACTACCCGTTCCCCGCCCCGGCCGGTGTCTACCCGAACGGGCTGCAGACCGGCTTCTGGGTGCACAGCCTCGAGCACGGCTACATCGTGCTGCTCTACAAGCCGCCGGTCACGCTGGAGCGGCTCGCGGAGTTCGACCGGATGGTCAAGGAATTTCCGAAGAGCAAGTACGGCAACGTCAAGCTCGTGATCGCGCCCTATCCCGACATGCCGCATCCCTACGCCGTCCTGGCGTGGGACTGGCGGCTGCAGTTGGACTCGTTCGACCGGGCGACCGTGCTCCGGTTCTACAAGGAACACGTGGACCACGGCCGGGAAGACATCCCGTAGCGGGCAGGTATCCGACGCGTCTGAGGAGGACGGCCATGAAGATGTACGTCGGCACCGAGTGGATCGACAAGCGGCAGACCATCCCCGTCACCAACCCGTTTGACGGATCGACGGTCGACACGGTCCCGAAGGGCGATGCCGACGACGTCGAGCGCGCCCTGCAGACGGCCGTGCGCGGGGCCAAGGCGATGCGGGCGCTCAGCGGATACCAGCGGGCGCAGATCCTCAAGAAGGCCGCGGAGCTCCTGACGGCGCGCACCGAGGACTTCGCCAAGACGATCACCCTCGAGGAAGGGAAGATTCTCGCGGAGTCCCGGGTCGAGGTCGCGCGCGCCACGGAGATCCTTGTGCTCTCCGCGGAAGAGGCCAAGCGGCTCGGCAGCGAGGTCGTGCCGCTCGACGGCGCGCCCGGCGTGACCTCGGCGACGCAGATGGGCTTCACGCTGCGCGTGCCGTGCGGCGTCGTGGTGGGCATCAGCCCGTTCAACTTCCCGCTGCACCTCGTCGCGCACAAGGTTGGACCGGCGCTCGCCGGCGGGAACGCCGTCATCTTGAAGCCCGCCACGGACACGCCGCTCTCGGCGCTCAAGCTCACGCAGGTCCTGCTCGACGCCGGCATCCCGGCCGAGGGCATCCAGTGCCTGACCGGCAACGGTGCCGAGATCGGCGACAAGCTCTGCGCCGACCCGCGCGTGCGCAAGATTACCTTCACCGGCAGCCGCGACGTCGGCGAGCGGATCTGCAAGACCGCGGGGATCAAGAAGGTCACGATGGAGCTCGGCAGCAACGCGCCCGCGATCGTCATGCCCGACGCCGATCTCGACAAGGTCGCCGCGGCGATCGCCGCGACCGGCTACGCCAACGCCGGCCAGGTCTGCATCAGCGCGCAGCGGGTAATCCCCCTCAAGTCGATCTACGGCGATTTCCTCAACGCGCTCAAGGCGAAGGTCTCGGCGATCAGCACCGGCAACCCGCTTTCGGAAGGCGTGAAGATGGGGCCGATGGTCCGCGAGTCCGACGCGAAGCGCGTGGAGTCGTGGGTCAAGGAGGCGGTCGCCGGGGGTGCGCGCCTCGTGACCGGCGGCGAGCGGCAGGGCGCCGTGTACGCGCCGACGATCGTGGCCGACGTCAAGCCGGATATGCGGATCTCTCGCAGCGAGCTGTTCGGCCCCGCCGTCGCCGTTACGCCGGTGGACACCATCGACGACGCGATCGCGATGGCGAACGACAGCAACTACGGGCTCTCGGCCGGTGTGTTCACGCAGAACGTCAACTGGGCGATGAAGTTCGCCCGTGAGGTCGAGTCCGGCAACATCCATATCAACTGGGGGCCGCAGTGGCGGGTCGATCTCATGCCCTACGGCGGTCTCAAGGAGAGCGGCTTCGGCAAGGAAGGCCCCAAGTACGCGGTCCAGGAGATGACCGAACTGAAGATGGTCGTGTTCCATCTCTCGTAGCCGATCCGGCGATAGCGTGAGCGAGGAGCGACGCATATGAACGCCGTCCGCGTGCACCAGCCTGGGGGACCGGAGGTTCTCCGGGTCGAGGAACTGCCCACGCCGTCGCCCGGGCCCGCCGAGGCGCTCGTGCGGATGGAGGCCTGCGGCGTCAACTTCGTCGACATCTACCAGCGCGAAGGCATCTATAAGATGCCGCTGCCGTTTACGGCCGGCAGCGAGGGCGCGGGGGTTGTCGAATCGGTCGGCCGCGAGGTCGCGGACGTGAAGCCGGGCGACCGTGTCGCCTATACCGGCGCGCTCGGCTCCTGCGCGACCCACGCGCTGGTGCCGGCGGCGCGTCTTGTGAAGCTGCCCGCCGGCATCGACACCAAAACGGCGGCCGCCGCCATGCTCCAGGGTATTACCGCGCACTACCTGACCCACTCGACTTACCCGCTGGGGCCGGCGGACACCGCCCTGCTCCATGCGGCGGCCGGGGGTGTGGGCCTCTTGCTCACCCAGATGGCGAAGATGCGCGGCGCGAAGATCATCGGCACCGTTTCGACCGAGGCGAAGGCGGCGCTGGCGCGCGGGGCCGGCGCGGACGAAGTGATCCTGTACGAGCAGCAGGACTTCGAGGCGGAGACTAAGCGCATCACCGGCGGGCGCGGCGTGCAGGTCGTCTACGATTCCGTCGGCAAGACCACGTTCGACAAAAGCATGAACTGCCTCGCCCCCCGCGGCTATCTCGTCGCGTTCGGGCAGTCGAGCGGGCCCGTCGCGCCGGTCGACATCCAAACCCTGAACCAAAAGGGCTCGCTGTTCCTGACGCGGCCGACGATGCGCGATTACATCCTGACTCGCGAAGAATACCTGAAGCGGGCCGGGGACGTGCTGGGATGGATCGCCGCGGGCCGCCTCAAGGTCAGGATCGACCGGACGTACCCGCTGGCCCAGGCGGGCGAGGCGCACAAGGCGCTCGCGAGCCGCGCCACGGCGGGGAAGGTGCTGCTGATTCCCTAAGGGCGCGCGTAGGCGCAGGCGCTCCGTTCGAGCCGCGCGGCCGCCGTGATACCGGCGGCCGCGCGGCTCGTGCGGGCGACGTTTCTGTCGCTCCGCGAAGCGACGTTCGTGGAGGCGGCGCGCGGTCTCGGCGTCCGGAACGGCCGGATCATCGCGCGCCACGTGCTGCCCAACAGCCTCGGCCCGATCATCGTCGCGGCGACGCTGCGCGTGGCGAGCGCCATCATCACGGAGTCCGGCCTGAGTTTTCTCGGGTTCGGAGTGCAGCCGCCGACCCCGACCTGGGGGAACATGCTGAACGCCGCGCAGGACCAGATGACGAGCGCGCCGTGGACGGCGATCTATCCGGGCCTGATGATCTTCCTGACCGTGATCGCGATCAACTACGTGGGCGACGGCCTGCGGGACGCCGTGGACCCGCACCACATCAAGTAGCCGCCGAGCGAGGTGCCACGCCGATGCCGCGGATTCTCGTAGCGGAGTGCATGCAGGAGATCTCGTCGTTCAACCCGCTGGCGAGCGAATATGAAAACTTCACCGTCCGGCGCGGGGACGAGTTGCTGGCCCAACGCGGCGGCAACACCGCCGTCGGGGGCGCGCTCGGGGTCTTCGCCGGGCGGTCCGACGTCGAGGTCGTGCCTGTCTACAGCGCGCGGGCCGGCAGCGCCGGCCTCCTGTCGCGCGCGGGGTGGGAGCGGCTGTCGACCGAGTTCCTCACCGAGTTCGCCGCCCGCGCGAAGGGCGCGGACGCGGTCTACGTGTCGATGCACGGCGCGATGGGCGCCGACGGCGAGCTCGATCCGGAAGGGTTCCTGCTCGAGCGGGCGCGCGGGATCACCGGTCCGGAGATCCCGATCGTGCTCTCGCTCGATCTGCACGGGATCCTGACCGCGCGGATGCTGCGGCAAGTCGACGGGCTCGCCGTGTACCATACCTATCCGCACGTCGATTTCGCCGACACCGGGGCGCGCGCCGCTCGCGTGCTCCTCCGCATCCTCGACGAGCGCCTGCGGCCGGTGATCGCCCGCGTGACCGTGCCCGCGATCGTGCGGGGCGACGAACTGATTACCAAGTCGGGCTGCTACGGCGACGTGATCCGCGAAGCGCAGCGGCTCGAGGGGGAGGGACGGGCCCTCGCGGCGGCGATGATGATCGGCAACCCGTTCACCGACGTGCCGGAGTTGTGCAGCCAGGCCGTCGTGGTCTCCGACGGCGACGCGGAACTCGCGGCCCGCGAGGCGTCGCGCCTCGCCGGCGAGTTCTGGCCGAATCGGTTCCGGATGCAGGGCAAGCTGATCGCGCTCGACCGTGCCATCGCCCAGGCCCGCCGGATGCGTGGTCCTGTCATCTTTACCGACGCGGCCGACGCGACGTCGTCCGGGGCAACCGGCGACAGCAACGTGATCCTGGCCGCACTGTTGAAGAACGGGTACGACCGGCCGGTGCTCGTGCCGATCGTCGATCCACCTGCGGCCGCCGAGGCGCATCGCGCCGGCGTCGGGCGCACCGTCCTCGTGCGGCTCGGCGGCGCCTTCGACAAGCGCTTTACGCCGGTCGAGGTCACCGCGACGGTCGACATGCTCTCGTCCGGGCACGCGGTTCTCGAGACGAGCGGCAACGAGCTGCGCGCGGGCCCGACGGCCGTGCTGCTCGCCGGCAACGTTACGATCGTCGTGATGACGCGGTCGGTCAGTCTCTTCGATCGCGCCATGTTCCTCGCGCACGGGCGCGACCCCCGCGCCTACAACCTGATCGTCGTGAAGTCGCCGCACTGCGAGCCGCACATGTTCGACGAATGGGCGGAGAAGGACTTCAACATCGACGCGCCCGGGGCGACGAGCGCCAACCTTCGCTCGCTCGGCCACCGGATCTGCCGGCGGCCGATGTACCCGCTGGACGACGAGGTCGCGTTCTCGCCCGCCCCGGAGGTGTTCCGCCGGCACGCCGCTGAACGCTAGCGCTTCGCGGCCGCACCGCCCCGCGTAGACGGGGCTGCCCCTTCGCGCAGGCACGCCTCCAGCGCGTCCACGGCCCGGCGCATCTTCTCCGGATGCGCCTGCGTGCCGAGGTGGCCGATGCGAATGACCTTGCCGGCGAGCTGCTCCAGCCCGCCCGAGATCGCGAAGCCGTGCGTGCGCATGCTTCGAATCAGCACGGCGGCGTCAACCCCCGCCGGCGGATAGGCGACCGTAACCGTCGGGGAGGCCCACCGCGCTTCCGTGAACATCCGGAAGCCGATCCGCTCGAGCCCCTCGCGAAGCGTGGTCTGGGCGCGGCGGTGGCGCTCAAAGCGCTGCTCAAGTCCCTCGTCGAGGATGAGCTGCAGGGCCCGGTCGAGGGCCAGAATGAGGTTGCTCGGGATGGTGACCGGATACGGGTGATGCGCGCCCCACTCGCGCTCGAACCGGCGCCACGTGCGGAGGTTGAGGTACCAGCCGTGCGACGCTGGCTGCCGGTCGATGACCTCCCACCCCACCTTTGTGATCGCGACCGGGGCGAGCCCCGGCGGCGTCTCGAGGCACTTCTGCGACGCGGTGGCGACGGCGGCCAGTCCCCACTTGTCCGTCTCCACCGGCGTGCCGCCGAGCGAGGAGACGGCGTCCACCGCGATCGCGGCGCCCTCGGCCCGGACGGCGGCCGCGATCTCGCGCACGGGGTTGAGCACGCCGGTCGACGTGTCGCTGTGGACGACGGCGATCAGCGGCAGTTTGTGCGTCCGCACCCACCGGCGGACGTCGTCGGGATCGGCCGGCCGGTCCCACGGCACGTCGAGGACCTCGACGTTCGACGAATACGAGCGGGCGATTTCCAGCACGCGGGTGCCGAAGAAGCCGTTGGCGATGACGCCGATCTTGCCGTCCGCGCCTGTGAGGCTGCCGACCATCGCATCGAGGCCGCCGCTGCCGGATGCGGGAATCGGGTACACCGACCCGGCGGTAAGGAACACGCGGCGGAGCCGCGCAATGAACCGTTCGTACTGGGGCATCCAGTCCGGGCCGTAGTGCTGCTCGACCTGGTGTCCCATGACTTCCAGGACTTGATCCGAGACCGGAATCGGGCCGGGAATGAGGAGTTCGATGTCGCGTGCGTCCATCGGGTGACGGACCTCCTTCGGCGAAGTCCGAGTGGTCGGCTTCGTGGAGAGTGAGAAGCGCTCCTCCGTTTTACAACGCGTCTTCTTGCGACGTGCTTCCCTCATGTGGCGTTCACGTGGCACGCGTGGCATGATCGAACCGGACCGCGTTCGCCGGTCGTGGAGGTGATGCCGATGGAGATCGATATGCCGCGCGTATTCGACTACCTCGCCGGCGCCCGAAGACGCCTCCTGGGATGGGTCCGCGACCTGCACGCCGAGCGGCCCGCCGCGTACGTGCAGGCCTTTCCGTTCGGACTCGGCTCGATCCGTGCGACGCTGCTCCACGTGGCGGCCGCGGAGTGGGCGTACGTGGAGCGGCTTGCCGGCCGCGATTTCCCCCTGTCGGACGCGCCGTTCACAGTCGAGCGGCTCCCCGAGCTCGAGCCGTTCGTGCGCGCGTGGGACGCGCAGGCTGCGAAGACTGGGACCGCGCTCCGCGCGCTCGGCGACCCTGCGCGGCCGGTCGAGTTCATCTCGCGCGCGGGGCCGGCGCCGATGCGGGCCCGCGCGACGGCGGGTGAGATTGTGCTGCACATGGCGCTCCACGAGGTGCACCACCGCGCACAGGTGATGGCGATGCTGCGCCAGTGCGGGGTCCGCGCGGAAAATATCGATTACTCGTTTTTGGCGTTTACTCGTACGCCGCTCACGCATTGAGCCGTGGCCGCCGCCGGACGGCGGCCCACGACAGTACCACCGGAGGTGGAGTGTGGAACGCCGGAACTATTCATCGGGCACACCGTGGGAGCCGATTGTCGGCTACTCGCGGGCGGTACGCGTCGGACACACGGTGCACGTCGCGGGAACCACGGCGACCGACCCCGAGGGGCGTGTCGTCGGGGAGGGGGACGCGTACGCGCAGGCCGTCCAGACCCTCAAGAACATCGGGGCGGCGCTGCGGGGTCTTGAGTGCGAATTCGAGGACGTGGTCCGGACACGCATCTTCATCACCAACGCGGCGGACTGGGAGGCGGTCGGCCGCGCGCACGGCGAGATCTTTCGGAACATCCGTCCCGCCTGCACGCTCGTCGTGGTGAGCCGGCTCGTCGACCCGGCGATGCTGGTCGAGATCGAGGCGGACGCCGTCGTTCCCTGAAACGTACCCTCGCCTGGACATGCGCGGTATGCTCCTGTGTCGCGCCCGGGACTTGACAAGCGGACTATATTTCTATACTATTCGAAATATGAAAATGATCGCAGTTTCCCGCGAAGGGCGCAGGCCGTGAGCGAGGCGAAGGCGCGCCCGGGCATCGAGGACGTCGCCCGGTATGCCGATATGTTCTCCGCCATCGGGACAGAGCCGCGGCTTCGCATTCTGCGCCTCCTGCTGTCGGCGCATCCGGACGGCCTGGTCGCCGGCGACATCCAATCGGAGCTCGACATCCCCGCCTCGACGCTGTCCCACCATCTCGAAAAGCTCCGGCACGAGGGCCTCGTGACCGTGCGGCGGGAGGGAACGTTCCTCCGGTACGCCGCCGGCACCGAGACGCTTCGTGACCTGCTGGGATTCCTGTACGCCGAATGCTGCACGCGCAATAGCGCGGTGAATCCGAAGGAGATCGCCTGGGTCGGGCGGGCCCCAAATCGCCGGTAGCGCATCCGGCTATCGTCCGGGGCGCGGGGAGGGACAGACAGATGGCGGAGACCGTGGACATCAAGATGGTCGTGCGAGAGAAATACGCGGCCGCGGCGCGCCGCGCGGCCCCGTCCATGCGGCCCCACGGCCCCGCGCAGTCGGGGGGCGAAACGGTTGCGTCCGAGCGGGGTGGGACGGCCGACGCAGGCGGCTGCTGCGGAGAGGCCTGCGGCTGCGGCGACCCGATCACCTCCAACCTGTACGCCGGTCACGAGATCGCGGACCTGCCGCAGGAGGCCATTGTTGCGTCCTTAGGCTGCGGCAATCCAACCGCGCTCGCCGATCTCCACCCCGGAGAGACCGTGCTCGACCTCGGCTCCGGCGGGGGCATCGACGTCCTGCTCTCCGCGAAGCGCGTCGGACCGGCGGGTAAGGCCTACGGGCTCGACATGACCGACGAGATGCTCGCGCTGGCCCGCGAGAACCAGCGGAAGGCCGGGCTCGAGAACGTGGAGTTCCTCAAAGGGGAGATCGAGCAGATCCCGCTGCCCGACAACTCCGTCGACGTCATCATCTCCAACTGCGTCATCAACCTGTCCGGCGACAAGGACCGCGTGTTTGCCGAAGCCTACCGCGTGCTCCGGCACGGCGGCCGCTTCGCCGTATCCGACGTCGTGGTGCGCGGCGAGGTGCCCGAGGCAATCCGGCGCAACATGGAGCTTTGGATCGGCTGCGTCGCGGGCGCGCTCGAGGAATCCGACTACAAGGCCAGGCTGGCCGGGGCCGGGTTCGAGGACGTCGCCGTCGAGCCGACGCGCGTCTACGATATCGACGACGCGCGGGAATTTCTCTCCGGACACGGAATCGACGTGGACGCGGTCGCGCCGCTCGTGGACCAGAAGTTCATGAGCGCGTTCATCCGCGCTCGGAAACCGTGAGCGAGCGGAATGCGACCAAGATACCGGCAATGATCAGCGCGGACGAGACGACCTGGATGAGCGTGACCGGTTCGTGCAGCACGACGCCGCCGAGGACCATGCCGAACAGCGGCAGCAGGTTGTTGAACAGCATCGCGTAGTCCGCGCCGAGGTCCCGCACCGCGGCGCTCCAGCAGGCGTAGGCGATCGCCGAGGGACCGATCGCGAGATAAATCAAAATTGGCAGGTGCGCGCCGATCGCCGTCCACAGATGCGGCGGATGCTCGATCGCCACGATCGCGACCAGGAACGGAAATCCGGCCAGCATCGCCCCCGACGTGACCACGAGCGGCGACAGCGTGAGGCTCATCCGCTGCACGCCCAGGTTGTAGAACCCCCACGTGACCATCGTCGCGATGATCAGCAGCGCACCGGGGTCGGCCTCCAGATGCAGTCCGCCGCCCCCGCCCGGCGCAGACGGGGTGGCGCCGAACACCGTCACGAGGAACGCGCCCACCACCGAGATCGCGAGGCCGCGGAAGAGCCCGGGCGAGAACGGCGCCGCGCCGACGAAAATGGCGATCGTCGCGGTCACGAGCGGACTCGCGGCGTTAAGGATGATCACGTTGGTCGCGAGACTCCAGTGGAGCGCCAAATACGTGAGGTACTGGCTCGCGACGATCCCGAGAAGCCCGAGGCCCACCATCGGCGCGAGCAGGCGGTGGCCCCCGCGCGGCCACTCGTGGGTGGCCAGGATCCACACGCCCATCGGCACGCCGGCGACGAGCGCGCGGAAGGCGGCGATCGTCCCGGGCGTGAGCGCGTCGCGCAGCTCGCGGCCGATGATGAAATTGGTGCTCCAGATCGCCATCGCGGCGAGCGCGTAGAACTGGCCACGGCGGAGGGTTCGCTGAGGGGCGGTCACGGTCGCCTCCAGTGTATAATGCAGCCGTGATCCGCACCACCTCTCCCGCACACCCCGGCGTCGCTCCCTTGGCGGGGAACGCCGGGGCGATCGTCGCTAGCCACCTCACCAAGCGCTTCGGCGAGGCCGTGGTCGTCGACGACGTGTCGTTCAGCGTGCCGGCCGGCGCGATCGTCGGGTTCCTCGGGCCGAACGGCGCGGGAAAGACCACGACGATCGGCATGCTGCTCGGCCTCCTGCGGCCGACGCGCGGGTCCGTCGAGATCCTCGGCCTGCCGATGCCCGCGGCGCGCCAGGCGATTCTGGCGCGCGTCAACTTCACCTCGCCGTACGTGTCGCTGCCCGGCAATCTCACCGTCGGCGAGAACCTGGCCGTGTTCGCGCGGCTCTACAGCGTGCGCAAGCCGCGCGCCGAGATGGAGCATCTGCTCGAGCGGATGGGCCTCCCGGGTGTGTGGCGGCGGCGCACCGGGCAGCTGTCGTCGGGCGAGGGGACGCGGTTCGGGCTCGTCAAGGCGCTGCTCAACGATCCCGAGGTGCTGTTCCTCGACGAGCCGACGGCCAGTCTCGATCCCGACGGCGCCGACCGCGTGCGCGAGACGCTGCGGACGATCCGCGCGGAGCGGGGGATGACGATCTTCTACACGTCGCACAACATGCAGGAGGTCGAGCGCCTCAGCGACCGCATCCTGTTCCTGCACCGCGGCCGCATCATCGCCGACGGCCCGCCCGGCGACGTGCTGCGGCAGTTCGACCGCGAGACGCTCGAGCAGATGTTCCTCGACCTCGCGCGTCAGGAGGCCGCCCGGTGAGGGCGGCCGGAGGGTCCCGCGCAGACGGGAGAGGGGAGTCCCGCGTGAGCGTCCTGGCAGCGCCCGCGACCCGCCGCGTGCCCCCCGTCGCCCGCTTCAGCCTGGAGCGCATGTCGGGCCTCTTGCTCCGCCAGTTGTTCCTGTACCGGCGCAGCATGATCCGCTCCCTCGAAGTCGTCTACTGGCCGGTGCTCGATCTGCTGGTCTGGGGCTTTCTCAGCGTCTACGTCGCGCGCCTGAGGGGCGGCGGGGCCGCCGCGATCGCGTTCCTGCTCGGCGGCATGATCCTGTGGGACATTTTCTTCCGGGTGCAGCAGGCTATTTCGGTGTCCTTCCTCGAGGATATCTGGACGCGCAACCTCGTCAATATTTTCGTCAGTCCGATCAGCACGCCGGAGTTCCTCGGCGCCACGATGCTGCTCGGCGTCGCCAAGGTCGCCGTGATCGGCCTGCTGCTGTCGAGCCTGGCGCTCGCGCTCTACGCGTTCAACATCTTTCCGTACGCCCCGTCGCTCCTGCCGTTCGTCGTCAATCTGATCCTGTCGGCGTGGGGCATGGGCATCATCACCACGGCGCTGATTCTGCGGTACGGCCAGGGCGCCGAGGTGCTCGCCTGGGCCGTGGCGTTCCTGTTCCAGCCGTTTTCCGCCGTCTTCTATCCGGTGGCGGTGCTGCCCGCGGCGCTGCAGCGCGTGGCGTGGATGCTGCCGACGACCTACGCGTTCGAAGGCATGCGGATGGTGTTGAGCGGCCACCCGCTGCCGTGGGGGTACGTCGCGGGGGCGCTCGGATTGAACGCGGTGCTGTTCGGGATCGCCGCCGCCGTCTTCGCCCGCGTGATGTGGATCGCGCGCGAACTCGGCCTGCTGCTGCGCACGGAGGGGTGAACGCCCTGTCCGCGCCGCCGCGGGTCCTGGCCGGCACCTCGGGGTTCGGGTTCAAGGAGTGGAAGGGCGGGTTCTACCCCGCGGACTTGCCAGCCGAGCGGTTCCTGTCGTTTTACGCGTCGCGCCTGCCGACGGTCGAGATCAACGCCTCGTTCTACCGCATGCCGGCCGCGGAGACGGTCGAGGCGTGGAAGAACCAGACGCCGGAGTCGTTCCGCTTCACAATCAAGGCACACCGCAGCATCACGCACATGCGGCGGCTGCGCGACGTCGACGAGACCGTGCGCTGGCTCTACGAGCGCGTCACCCTGCTCGGCCCGCGTCTCGGCCCGGTGCTGTTCCAGTTCCCGCCGACGTTCAAGCGCGACCTGCCGCTGCTGCAGCAGTTTCTCGCCGGCCTGCCGCCGCTGCCCTACGTCGCGCTCGAGTTCCGGCACGAGACGTGGCGCGACGACGCGGTCTACGAGACGCTGCGCACGTACCGGGCCGCGCTCTGCATCGCGGAGGATGACGACTCGACCGATCCCCTCGTGCACACCGCGCCCTGGGGGTATTATCGGCTGCACCGGCTGCGGTACACCGACGAGCAGCTCGCCGCGTGGGCGGAGCACCTGGCCGGCGTGCCGGATCTGCGGCCGGTGTTCTGCTACTTCACGCACGATACGGGGCCGGAGGCGATCACCTACGCCGAACGGCTGATGGCATTGACCGGATGACCCTCGAGACGTATCGCCGGAAGCGGCGATTCGATCAGACGCCCGAGCCGAGCGGCGAGGGCGCCCCGGCGCGTCCCGCGGAACGGCCGCGGTTCGCCGTCCAGGAGCACCACGCTACGCGGTTGCACTGGGACCTGCGGCTTGAGATGGCGGGCGTGCTGCGGTCGTGGGCCATTCCGAAGGGGCCATCCCTCGATCCGGCGGACAAGCGGCTCGCCGTTCTCGTCGAGGATCATCCTATTGAATACGGCGAGTTCGAGGGCGTCATCCCGCCGGGGAACTACGGCGCCGGCACCGTGCTGCTGTGGGACCGGGGGACGTACTCCTGCCGCGAGGGCGATCCCGCCGAAGCGTTCGAGCGGGGCAAGATGACCATCGACTTCGACGGCGAGCGGCTGCGCGGCGAGTTCCACTTCGTGCGCACGAAGCGCAACGAGGGGCGCGACTGGCTGCTGTTCAAGGGCAAAGACCAGTACGCCGAGCCGGGCTTCGTGGCAGTAGGGCGGCGTTCGGTGGCCACCGGCCGGACGATCGAAGAGATTGCCGGCGACCGCGGGGCGCGCTGGACGTCCGGGCCTGGCGGGGCTCGCAGCGCTGCAAGCCCGCCGGCCGCCGCCCCGCCGCCGGGGAAGCGGGGCGCAGGCCGTCGGAGCACCGGGCGCCGGGCGAAGCCGGGCACCGATCCGATGCCCAAGCCGTTCAAGCCGATGCTTGCCGAACCCGCGAAGGAGCCCTTCGACCGCGCGGGATGGCTGTTCGAAGTCAAGTGGGATGGCGTGCGGGCGCTGGCGTTCCTGCGCCGCGAGGGTCCGGCGCAGGACATCGTGCTCTACGGGCGCAACCTCCGCCGGATCAACGCGCAGTTCCCCGAGATCGTCGACGCACTGGCCGCGCTCGACGTGCAGAGCGCGGTGCTCGACGGCGAGATCTTCGCGCCGGACGACGACGGGCGGCCGAGTTTTCACCGGCTCCAGCAGCGGCTCCATCTCAACGTTGCGTCAGGCGATCGCCCGGCACAGGGCGAGGTGCACGTCGCCTACGCCGTGTTCGACTGTCTGTACCTCGACGGCCGCGACCTGCGCGGGCGGCCATTCGTGGAGCGCCGCGCGGCGCTCGACGCGCTCACGCTGCTGCCCGGTCTCATCGAGGGCGACGTGATCGAGCAGCGCGGCACGGCGCTGTTCGAGGCGGCGCGCCAGCACGGGTTCGAGGGCATCGTTGCGAAGAAGGCGTCGAGTCCCTATCGGCCGGGTGTCCGCAGCGCGGATTGGGTCAAGGTGAAGATCCGGCGGACGCTCGATGCGGTGGTCGGCGGGCTCACGCGCGGACGCGGCGGCCGGTCCGCGTCCTTCGGCGCGCTGGTGCTTGGACAATTCGACGAGACCGGCGCGCTCGTGCACATCGGGCAGACCGGCGGCGGCTTCAGCGAGGCCGACTTGGCGCGCCTCCGCCGGCAGCTGGCGCCGCTCGAAACGAAGGCCTCGCCGTTTGCGAAGCGGCCCGAGGTGCCCGGCCCCACCACGTGGGTGCGGCCCGAGGTCGTCGTCGAGGTCGAGTACGCCGAGTGGACACCCGACGGACTCCTGCGGTTTCCGGTCTTCCTCCGCGTGCGCGACGATGTCGCGGCGAAAGACGTGCGCTTCGAGCGTCCGCGCGTCCCGGCCACCCCCGCGGACCTTCCGGATCGGAACGCGGCCGCCGCACCGGCGCGTGCCACCGGGTCCGCGGCCGCCGCGCGGCGGCCGCTCCCCGCGTCGCTGCCGCCGGAGATCGCCTTCACCAATCTCGACAAGGTGTTCTTTTCCGGCACCGGCTACACGAAGGGCGACGTGATCGAGTACTACCGGCGCATCGCTCCGTACATCATCCCGCACCTCGAGCATCGGCCGCTCACGCTGCGACGGTGGCCGAACGGAATCGACGGCGACGACTTCTTTCAGAAGGACATGACCCAGGTGCCGCCGTTCGTGCGGACGGAACGCGTCTGGTCCGATCAGGGCGACCGCGACATCCAAATCATCGTCGGCGTCGACGAGAAGGTCCTGCTCTGGCTGGCCCAGATGGGATGCATCGAGATGCATCCGTGGTTCTCGCGGGTGACGCCGATCCCGCCGGAACGAGGGCAGACGTCGCGGGGGGCCCGCCGGCCGAGCACGACCTTCGCCGGGTCGCGGGCCGCGATCGAATCGAGCGTGCTCAACTATCCGGACTTCGTCGTGTTCGACATCGATCCGTTCATCTTTCCGGAAGGCGAGAAACCGGTGGTGCGCCACGGCGAGAAGGATCCCGATTACAGCGGGCGGGGTTTCGCCGCGGCGCGGCGCGCGACGCTGTGGGTGCGTGACGCGCTCGACGGCCTCGGCCTGCGCGCCTTCGTCAAGACGTCGGGCAAGACGGGATTGCACGTTGTCGTACCGATCCGGCGCCGGTACACGTACGCGCAGACGCACGCGTTCGCCAAGACCCTCGCGGAGTGGCTCGTGGCGCAGCATCCCGACGAGCTCACGACCGCGTGGGCGGTGGACCAGCGGGTCGGCAAGGTCTTCCTCGATTACAATCAGAACGCGCGCGGGAAGACGATGGCGAGCGTCTACAGCCTGCGGCCGATCCCCGAGGCGGCGGTGAGCGTGCCGGTGACGTGGGACGAGCTCGAGGCCGGGTTCGATCCGCTGCGGTGGACGATCGAAACGGTGTTCGAGCGCCTCGCGCGAACCGGCGATCTCTGGGCCCATCTGCTCGACGCGGCTCAGGAACTTCGCCTCGCCGGGCCCGAAGGAGCCCGTGCGCGGGGCCGATAATAGCGATATAGTGGGAGCATCACGGATCATCCGGAGGCGGGACATCGATGGCTGATCGGGCGCAGTTTGTGTGGTTCGACGGCAAGATCGCGCCATGGGAGGATGCGAAGGTTCACGTATCGACCGCGACGGTGCTGCGCGGCGCCAACATCTTCGAGGGCGTCCGCGCGTACTGGAACAACGACGAGCGCGAGCTCTTCATCTTTCGCAACGCCGATCACATGGCGCGGCTGTGGAACTCCGCGAAGATCATGCGCATGCCGGTCCCATGGTCGGCGGACGAGCTGACCCAGGCCGAGATCGAGGTCATCCGCGCCAACAAGTACCAGGGGACCGTGTGGTTCCGGCTGACGCTGTATGTCGGCGAAGAAGAAGCCAGCTCGGGGGCCGGCAAGGAGCCCGTCGGCGGCTTCATCGTGCCGCGGCTCTCTCCGCACAGCAAGGGGATCGCCGACGGCGTCGACTCGTGCGTGAGCAGCTGGACGCGGATCTCGGACAACTCTGTCCCGCCGCGGGTGAAGGCCGGCGCGAACTACCACAACTCCCGCTTCGCCTATACGGAGTCGCGCCTGAACGGTTACAGCGGGTCGCCCATCATGCTGAATGAGCGCGCCAAGGTGTCCGAGGGGCCGGGCGCGTGCTTCATGATGATCCGGGGCGGCCGGCTCGTCACGCCGCCGATCACGGCGAACATCCTCGAGTCGATCACGCGCACCACGGTGCTGGAGCTCGCGCGCGACGTCCTCCGGATCCCGGTCGAGGAGCGCGAGGTGGATCGCACCGAGCTCTACATCGCGGACGAGGCGTTCTTCTGCGGCAGCGGCGCCGAGGTCACGCCGGTCAACTCCATCGATCACTACCCGATCGGATCAGGTCGGCCGGGACCGCTCACCCGCAAGCTGCAAGAGGTGTATTTCTCGGTCGCGGAAGGCCGCGTGCCGGAGTACCGGCACTGGCTCACGCCGGTGTACAAGCCGGTGGCCGCGCGGGCCTAAGCCCGCTTCGACGGCCGGGAGATGCCGGCCGTAGGTATCACGATGGCGAGGGGCCTCCGTTTTGGGAGGTCTCTCGCCATCTTTGACGGAGTGCTCAGGCACAGGTGTTGACAAATCTATAGTGGAAAACTCAATGGACGTGTTACCATCCCGGGAGGTTGATTCCAGGTGAGGTATGGCAGCGTGGTAGTGGCGTGCACGCTCGTCCTGGCCCTGGCCGGCGTTCCGGCCGCGGTCACGGGCGCGACAGCGCTCACGATCGACCTGCAGGGCGACCCGGCATCGCTCGATCCCGGGCGGCAGTACGATACGAACAGCTACGATGTCTACCGGAACATCTACGACAATCTGTTGCACCGCAATCCGCAGACGAGCGCAATCGAGCCGTGGATTGCGACACGGTGGCAGGCCGTGAGTCCGACGGAGTGGCGGTTCACGATCCGGCACGACGTCAGGTTTCACGACGACTCCGCGTTGACGGCCTCGGACGTCGCGGCGAGCCTCGAGAGGATCCTCGACCGCCAGTTCAACAGCCCGCAGTATGCGAATTTCAGCGCCATCTCGAGCGTGCGGGCCGCCGGGCCCGACACGGTCGTGATCGTCACCTCGCGGCCGTATCCTGTCCTGCTTGCCCAGCTCGTCAACCTCAGCGTGATCTCCCGGACATACGTGCAGGCGCACGACCAGCCGTACGTAAACGCGCACCCGATGGGCAGCGGGCCGTACCGCTTCGTCTCATGGCTGCGCGGCGACCACGTGGCCCTCAGGGCGTCGGGGCAGCACTGGCACGGACGGCCGGCAGTGGATGAGGTGACATTCCGGGCCGTCCCGGAGACGGCGACGCGCGTCGCGGACCTGCAATCAGGCCGCGCCCAGCTCGCCCTCGGCCTCACGTCCGACGACGTCCGAACGCTCAAGAGCGACGCCAAGCTGCAGATGCTCGGCGGCGCCACCGAGCGCGTCGCCTACCTCGCATTCAACGCGCTCGGGTCGAGCCCGATGCGGGACCCGCAGCTGCGCGAGGCAATCGCGCACGCGATCAACACGCGCGCCCTCATCCAGATCCTGCTGTCCGGATACGCGCGCCCGGTGACGCAGCTCCTGACGTCAAAACACATCGGGTACGATCCTAAGATCACCGGCTACACTTTCGACCTGGCCCGGTCGCGCCAGCTCCTCGCGGCGGCGGGCCGCCCCGGAGGGCTCACGCTCACATTTACGACCTCGCCGACGTACGATCAGCGCATCGTCCAAGCGATCCAAGGGCAGCTGCAGCAGGCCGGCATCACGGTCCGGCTGCAATCCTACGATTTCGGCACATATCTCCAGAAAATTCAGGCGCCCCAGCACGACTGGGGCGACCTGCGCTACGGTCAATGGTCGTGCTCCTGCCTTGACGCGGACGGCGTGATCTACCCGCTGTTTCATACCGGCAGCATCTGGTCCAGCTTCAGCGATCCCGCGTTCGATGCGGCCGTGGACACGGCGCGCGCGACGCTCGATGGGGCGGCGCGGACGGCCGCCTATTCGACGGCGCTGCAGGTGCTGCAGAAAGACGTCGCGACCGTGCCGCTGTGGGAAGTTGTGGCCCTCTACGGCGCGAGCCGGACGCTGCGCTGGCACCCGACGGTGGACGAGCAGCTCTTTCTTGCCGATATGACGTTCAGTCCCTAGGAGAACGGCGCCGCCGGCGCCCGGATCACGCCTGACTTGGCGGCAGCGGCATGGCGCGGTTCCTGATTGCCCGGCTCGGTCAGGCCGCCCTGGTAGTCTGGGGCGTCGCCACGATCGTCTTCTTCATCGCGCGCCTGTCGGGCGATCCCGTCGCGCTGATGGTGCCGCAGGGAACGCCGGCGGAGATCATCGCCGGGATGCGCCACACCCTCGGGTTCGACCGTCCGCTGCCCGAGCAGTACGCGCGTTTTCTCGCCGGCCTGGCGCGCGGTGACCTCGGCATGTCGTACGTTCAGGACGCACCGGCTCTGCCGCTGGTTCTCCAACGTCTCCCGTACACGGTCGAGTTGGCCGCCGCCGCGTTTGGGCTGGCGCTCGCGGCCGGACTTCCGCTCGGGCTCGCCGCCGGCGTCCGCCGCGGCGGCGCCTTCGACCGGATTGCCGTTCCGCTCATCCTCGTCGGTCAGGCCATGCCGTCGTTCTGGACCGGGCTGTTGCTGATTCTCCTCGTCAGTGTGCACTGGCACCTGGTGCCGTCGTCCGGAGCAGGAAGCGTTTCGACGCTTATTCTGCCGGCCGTCACACTTGCGTGGCTCTCGCTCGCGACGGTCGCACGCATGAGCCGGTCGGCGGTGCTCGAGGAACTGGGACGCGATTACATCCGCACGGCGTACGCAAAAGGTGCGTCCCGGTCCCGCGTGATCACGGCGCACGTGCTGCGGAACGCGGCGATCCCCATCCTGACGGTGGCGGCGCTCGACGTCGCCAATCTCCTCGGCGGCGCCGTCATCACCGAGAGCATCTTCGCGTGGCCCGGCATCGGCCGGCTCGCGCTCGAGGCGATCCAGGCGCGCGACTACACCGTGGTGCAGGCGGTCGTCATCGTCGGTACGTCCGTCTACGCGTTGACCAACCTTTTCACCGACGCCCTGTACGCCGTGCTGGATCCGCGCATCGGGCTGTTCACCGAGGCGGGATGACGGCGATGGCCCCGCGGCGCCGGCGGCGATCCGTTTCCGGCGCCGCCGGACTCCTGGTGCTGGCCGCCGCGGTCGTCACGGCGGGCGCCGCCCCGTGGCTCGCGCCGCAGCATCCGCTGGCGCAGGACTTGGCCAGCCGGCTGTTGCCGCCGGGAACTCGCGGCGCGCAGGGCGTGTACTGGCTTGGCACCGACGGGCTTGGCCGTGACAGTCTGAGCCGGCTGATCTACGGAGCGCGCGCGTCTCTCGCCGTGGCGGGCACCGCGGTCGCGGTCTCCGGCACCGCCGGCGTCTTGGTTGGACTGACCGGCGGGTACTATGGAGCCTGGGTCGGCGCGCTGTTGATGCGCTTCGTCGATATCGTGCTGTCGGTGCCGTTCCTGCTGCTCGCGATTGCCGTCGTGGCGGCCCTGGGTCCAAGCCTTGCCCATACCATCCTCGTCCTCGGGTTCACACGGTGGCCGCGCTACGCGCGCGTGGCGCACGCGCAGACGCTCGCCGCGCGGAGCCGAGACTTCGTCCAGGCGGCGCGGGCGCTCGGCGGCACGGACGGGCGGCTCATGTTCCTGCATGTGCTCCCCGAGGTGCTTCCGTCCGTGGTTGTGGTCGCGACGCTTGAGATCGGGCTCATGATCGTCTTCGAGGCCGCGCTGTCGTTCCTCGGGCTGGGGGTGCAGCCTCCGACGCCGAGTTGGGGGTCGATGCTGGCCGGCGGCCGCGACTACCTTGCGAGCGCGTGGTGGCTGGCGACGTTCCCTGGTCTCGCGATCATGGTGACCGTGCTGGGCGCCAACTTGGTCGGGGACGCCGTGCGGGATCGATTGGATCCGCGGATCCAGTAGCAAGGATGCCCGGGCTTCGGAAAACACACGAGGGACCTCCACCGGGAGGTCCCTCGTTGGCATACGCGGTGGTCAGCGGTCTCCGGCGGCCACCCGCTCCTGCGCCGAGGACGGCGCCGCGTGCGGCTCTTCCACCTCGCGAATCACGTGCGGATACGGCGTCCACTCCGCGACGAACTCCGCGCCGAACAGGAAGCAGCAGGCCAGCGCGTACACCCAGAGGATCAGCACCATGATCGCTTCGACCTGGTGGTACAGCGTCGAGTAGTCCGACACCACCGCGAGGTACCAGCCGAGGCCGATCGTGATGATGTGCCACAGGACCGCGCCGACCAGCGCGCCGAGCCAGGCGTCGCGCCACCGGATGCGGACGTTGGGCACCATGCGGTAGCCGACCCAAAAGACGACGAACTGGGCGACCGCGGTCGTGATCGACAGGCCGCTCAGCGGGCCGCTGCGTGGAAGACGCGGGTGGCCGAGGAGCGCGCCGACCTCGCCGACCCGCAGAAACCGCATCGTATTGACGATGAGGAGCAGCATCCCGAGAAAGACGAGCAGTGTCGTCGCCATCATCGCGATGCCGAGCAGGAACTGCAGGTGAAAATGTCGGCCCGGCACCTCCCAGACGCGGTTGAGCGCGACCTGGACGGCGCTGAAGACGCCGGCGGCCGCCGCGACCAGGGCGATGGCGCCGAACCACCCCAGCCGTGCGTGCTGTGTGTAGGCATCGCGGATCGTCCGCAGCAGGATGTCGGTGTCGCTGAGCCCCCCGAAGAGCCGGCCCATGTTTTTGCTGATTGTGGCGGCGGGCAAATTAAAGATAAGCTGCAGGCTCACCAGCAGCAGGATGGCCAGCGGCAAGAGTGAGAAAATGGCGTAGAAACTGATCGCCGCGGCCGGAAACAGGTCGCCGTGCCGCACGAAACGTTCGAACGCGCGGGCAAACGTACGACCGGCGCGCCGGATGGCGGGGGTGTTGGCGGTTTCCTGGACGCTTCGGACCCGGCTCGGCATGCGGATCGCTCTCGCCATACATGATCTTTTCCCCACCACACCCGGAGGTGTGCAATGCTTAAGCGTTCACGATCGGCCCGCTGGTTCCTCGTCCCGGCCCTGGCCGCGGCGCTCGGTCTCGGGGCGTGGGGCGGCGGGTCCGAGCCGGCGGCGCCCGCGGGAGCGCCGAACGCCTCCGGGATCCAGACGTTCCACTACGATCTGGCGCGGACGGGGTGGGATCCCAACGAGCGCATCCTCACGCCCGAGTCGGTGCGGTCCCGCTCGCTGCGCCGGCTGTGGAGCGCGCCGGTCGAGGGCGACATCTACGCGTCGCCCCTCGTCGTCCCAGGGGTGACCGTCCGCGGGCAGACGCGCACGGTCGTGTACATCGCGACCGAGCACGACGCCGTCTACGCCTTCGACGCGGACAACGGAGCGCGCGTGTGGGGTCCGGTCTCGCTCGGCACGCCCGTGCCGCGGTCGAGTCTGCCGTGCGGCAACATCGACCCGGTCGGCATCACCGGCACGCCGGTCGTCGACCGGGCGTCCGGCACGCTGTTCGCGGTCGCCCAGACCACGCCGGACGGCGGGCGCACGCCGTCATATCGAATCGCGGCCCTCAGCCTCGACACCGGCGCGGTGCGCTCCGGCTGGCCCGTCACGATCGATCCCCCGGCGTCCAACGGCCTCAAGTTCGACGCGCGGCCGCAGCAGCAGCGGGGCGCGCTCACGTTTCTGCGCGGCGTCGTCTATGTGCCATTCGGCGGCTACTGGGGAGACTGCGGCGACTACCACGGCTGGGTGGTGGCGGTTCCGGCCGCCTCGCCCGGCCGGCAGGAGGCCTATGCTACGCCGACCAGTCGCATGGGCGGGATCTGGGCGCACGGCGGGATCGCCGCGGACGGCGAGCGCCTCTACGCCGGCACCGGCAACAGCGACTCGGGGGGACGGATTGACTTCGGCGAGGCCGTGCTGCGGCTCGACACCTCGCCGGCGCTGCGCTTCTCGGGATCGTCCCGCGATTACTTCACGCCGAGCAACTACGTCTCGCTGAACGACACCGACACCGACCTCGGGTCCCTCACGCCGATCGTGCTGCCGGATCAGCCGGGGACCGCGACGCCGCACCTCGTGTTCGCCGCGGGCAAGCAGGGCGTGGCGTATCTCATCGATCGCGACAACATGGGCGGCGTCGCCAAAGGGAACGGGGTCAGCGGCGAAGGCGTCTACAGCCGGTGCGTCTTCGGCGACTGCCTGAGCAGGGGGGGCCGGATCTTCTCCGCGGGCGCCTACTGGGACGGCGGGGCCGCGGGACGGTTTGTCTACCTGCCCGGAAGCGGGGGCGGGGCGCAGCCGGAGCCGTGCCGGGCCAGCGGCGGCGTCGTCGCGCTGCGGCTCGGCGTGTCGGCGCAGTCCCACGTCTCCACCCTTGACGTCGCGTGGTGCAGCCCCGCGATGCGCGACGCCGGCGCGCCGGCGGTGACCGGTTCGGGCGCAAACGGCATCGTGTGGGTGGTCGACACCGGAGCCGGCGCGCTGCACGCCTTCGAGGCCCGCAGTGGTGCCCCGCTGTACGCTTCGGGGAATGGAGACGCGCCCGGTGCCACGCACCGGTTCATCACGCCGGCGGTTTTCGACGGCCGCGTCTACGTGGGCGCCGCGCACGCGCTCGTCGCGTACGGGCTCAAGTAGTCGCGCCGCGCCGGCGCGGCGTCTCGGGAACGGCCGGCCTTACGTCGCGGCCGGCACCGCCATGATCGCGGCGCGCTGGATGTCCTCGTAGCGGACTTTGGAGATGTCGAACGCCTCGATGTTGGCGACGAGCTTCGTGAACGTCTGATCGAATCCGGGCAGGGTCTTTCGCGCCCGGGTGAGCGGCGTCGTCCGGGCCAGCACGAAGTTTTTCACGTAGGGGTGGCGGAGCCCGCGCTTCTTGAGGCGCTCAACGACGCCGCCGAGCGCCTCGTCGGCCTGCATGACCAGTGCCGCGCGCTCCTCGCGCTGCGCGAGCGTCTTCGGGAAATTACCCTTGAGGAAGCTGTCGACGCGCCGCAGGATCGGCGCGAAGGCGCCGCCCGCGAACCGTTTGTTCTTTTCGTAAAGGAGGCCGAGCGTGATGTAGTGCGCCGCCTCGAACTCGAACACGTAGTCCTCCTCTCCCTTCGACGGCTGCGCCTCGACGAGGCCGCGGTACATGCGGATGACCTCGAGGGCCTTGTCCTTCAGGTTGTGGGCCTTCTCCGTGTTGAGCGCGAGGATCTGGAACGCGACGTCCGCCTCCGGGACGACGATCGCCGGGATCATCTCCGCCTTGAGCTTCCGCATGACCTCGCGGCGGTGGTTGCCGTTCGGTGTCCAATAGGTCCCCGGCTCCGGGGACATCACGACGATGGGATCCACGGCGCGGTCGAGCTTCTTCACGACGGCCTGCAGGCGCTTGACGTGCGTCGGCGAGAGGTCCCGCTGATACGGCGTCGCCTCAACCTTGTCGGTCGGCAGCAGGCAGAAGATCTGCCAGTGCTCGCCGACAGGCTCGCGGTAGGCGGCCAGGACGTGGCCGCCGTCGCGCTCGATCTGCTCGGCGAGCGCCGCGACCTTGGACGGCGGTGCCTCGTCGGGATAGGTGGTCCAACCGGACATCGGTTCCCCCTTCGCTGCGCCTGGCGTTCAGCGCACGTTGGCCGGCAGCAGCCGCTCTACGATCACCACGTCGAGCCAGGCGCCGTCGAGCTTGGCGTGCTTCTCGTAGCGCCCGACCTCGCGAAAGCCCACCGACTTGAGCAGCCGCAGGCTGGCCGTGTTCTGCGGAAACACCCGGGAGACGAGCTTCCAGAAGCCGGCCCGCTCGGATGCGGCGATCAGGGCCTCCATGACCACGCGGCCGGCGCCGCGCCCCCGGGCCTCCCGCGCGACGTACACCGAGAACTCCGCGATGCCGTCGTAACAGTCGCGCGGCCGGTAGGTCGACGTCGACGCAAACGCAAGGACCCGGCCTTCGTCCTCCGCCACGACGATGGGATGAACGCCGTCGAACCAGCGCCGCACGTCCTCCGCGCGTCGGGGTCTGGTCTCGAAGGTGGCGACGCGGTCCTCGATGCCTTCATTATAAATGCGCGCGATGGCCTCGGCGTCGGCGGCCGCGGCGGCGCGTGTCCGCAGCATGGACATCATTCTGGCACCCGGGCGGCGCGGACGACAAGCCCCGGACCGGCGGTCGCGGCGGGTCCTAGAAGTAGTTGGAGGTAATCCCGCCGTCCACCACCATGACGGCGCCGTTCACCCAGGCCGCCTCGTCTGAGGCCAGGTAGAGCGCCATGTTGACGATGTCCTCGGGACGGCCGAACCGGCCGGCCGGGATCCGGTCGAGGCGCTTTTTCTTCTCCGCGGGGTTGGTGAGCAGCCACGACATCAGAAGCGGCGTCTCGATCGGCCCGGGGGCGATCGCGTTGGTCCGCACGTGCTTCGGGCCGAACTGCACGGCGAGCGACTTGGTGAGCGCGATCACGCCCCCCTTGCTCGCCGTGTACGCGTCCTGGGGCACGGTGCACCCGACGAGCGCCACGAACGACGCCACGTTGACGATGGAGCCGCCGCTGGCGCGCAGGAGCTCCGGGATCGCGTGTTTGCAGCAGAGGTAGATGCCCTTCAGGTTGACGGCCATCACGCGGTCCCAGACCTCTTCCGTAACGTCGACGACGGAGCCGTCGTCCGCCGGGAAGATGCCGGCGTTGTTGTAGAGCACGTCGAGCCGGCCGAAGGCCTCGATGCCCCGGCGCACCAGCGTCTGCACGTCCCGCTCCCGCGAGACGTCCGCCGGCACGAACACCGCTTCTCCGCCGGCCCGCGCGACTTCGGCCGCGGCGGCCTCTCCCGCGTCCTGGGACACGTCGGCGAGGACGACACGGGCGCCCTCGCGCGCGAACACCTGCGCCGCGAGCCGGCCCATGCCGCTGCCGGCGCCGGTGATCAGGGCGACCTTGCCGTCGAGACGCATCACGTCCGCTCGAAGTTGCGGGCGAGTTCCCAGGTGGTCACGGCGCGGTCGTATGCTTCTTGCTCGAGGTGCGCGGTGTGCAGGTAGTGGTCGACGACGCGGTCGCCGAACGCCTCCCGTGCGATCTCGCTCCGCTCGAGCGCGGTCGTCGCATCGCGGAGCGTGCGGGGGATGCGCGGCAGGTCGGGCGCGCGGTACGCGTCCCCCTCGAACATCTCGGGCGGCTCGAGGCGCCGTTCGATGCCCCACAGCCCGGCCGCGAGCGTCGCCGCGAACATGAGGTACGGATTGGCGTCGGCGCCGGGGATGCGGTTCTCGACGCGGAGGCTGTCGCCGTGCCCCACGACGCGGAAGCCGCAGGTCCGGTTGTCGTGGCTCCACACCACCGCGACCGGCGCGAACGTCCCGGCCATGTACCGCTTGTACGAATTGATGTACGGCGCGAAGAAGTACGCCAGTTCACGCGCGCCGGTGAGGAGCCCGCCGAGGAAGTGCCGGAACAGCGGCGACATGCCGAGCGGACGCGCCCCCTCCTCCCAGAAGAGGTTGCGGCGCCCGTCGCGGTCCCACAGACTGGCGTGGAGGTGGCACGAGGACCCGGCCAGGTCGGCCCGCCACTTCGCCATGAACGTGATCGCCACGTCGTTGAGCGCGGCGATCTCCTTCGTGCCGTGCTTGAAGACCGTATGCCGGTCCGCCATCTCCACCGGCGCCGCGTACCGGAGATTCAGCTCGTGCTGTCCCGGGCCCCATTCGCCCTTGCTGAACTCGACCGGCACGCCCGCGGCGTCGAGCCCGTTGCGGATTTGGCGGACGAGCCATTCCTCGTTGGTGCCCTGGAGGATGTGGTAGTCCTCGATGTACCGGCCGTACGGCTCCAGGTCGTTGAAGTGCTTGCGCTGCGCGCTCGCGTAGGTTTCGCGGAAGATGTAGAACTCGAGCTCCGACGCGACCATCGCGAGATACCCGCGCTCGTGCGCGCGCTCGACCTGCCGGCGGAGGATCTGCCGCGGCGACTCCTCCACCGGAGTCCCGTCGTCGTGGGCGAGGTCGCACAGCACGAGGGCCGTGCGCTCGAGCCACGGGATCCGCCGCAGCGTGCCAAAGTCCGGCCGCATGTGCAGGTCGTGATAGCCGCTGTCCCAGCTGGTCAGGCGGTAGCCGGGCAGGGGTTCCATCTCGACGTCTACGCCGAGCAGGTAACTGCAGGCGTGGGCGCCGCTTTCGGCGACCTGATCGAGAAAGAACCGCCCGGTGACGCGCTTCCCCATCAGCCGGCCCTGCATGTCCACCATCGCGGCGATGACGGTGTCGATCTCGCCGGAGGCGACGAGCGGGCGGAGTTCGTCGAGCGTAAGGAGGCCGCGGACGGCGCCGGTCATGGGAGCGTCCTCTTCAGCACCGAGAGCGCGAACCCTCCACCTGCCGGTCAAAATGGAAGCGGCCGGCGGCCCTTGAACTACATCGCCATGGACACCGGCGGCTCGAGGCACGTGCTCGATGCGATCGGCAACACGCCGCTCATCGAGCTGCGCCACGTCGTGCCGCCCCGCGCCGCCCGCGTCGTGGCGAAGGTCGAATCCACGAACCCGACCGGCAGCATGAAGGACCGCATGGCGCGCGCGGTCGTCCAACGCGCGGCCGCGGACGGGCGGCTGCCGGCCGGCGGGACCGTGGTCGAGTACACCGCCGGGACGACCGGCATCTCGCTGGCCTTCGTGTGCGCAGCGCTCGGATACAAGACACATTTTGTGTTCTCGGACGCGTTCAGCGACGAGAAGCGGTACACGATGCTGGCGTACGGCGCGGAGATCACCGACGTGCCGAGCGATCACGGCAAGATCAATGAAGGGCTCATCAAGGCGATGATTGCAACCGCGGGGACGATCAGCCGCAGGCCGGGCCACTGGTGGGCGGACCAGCTCAACAACCGCGACGGCGAAGCCGGCTATCATTCGCTCGGCGAGGAAATCTGGGATCAGACAGGCGGCCGCGTGGACGCGTTTGTGCACGCCGTCAGCACCACGCATTCGATTCACGGCACCGCGGATGCGCTGCGGCGCCACAAACCGGACGTCAGGGTCGTCGCGGTGGAGCCTGCCGAGTCGGCGGTGTTGTCGGGAAACCCGTCCGGGTCCCACAAGATCGAAGGGATCGGCATCGGCTTCATCCCACCGCTGTGGAAGCCCGACGAGGTGAACGAGATCCTAACCGTGAGCACCGGCGACGCGAAGGCGATGGCGCGGCGCCTCGCGCGGGAAGAGGCGATCTTCGCCGGCACCTCCACGGGAGCCAACGTCGTGGCCGCGGGACGCGTCGCGGAGCGGCTCGGTCCGGGGGCTGTGGTCGCGACGATCATCGTGGACTCCGGCCTCCGCTATTTGAGCACGGACGTTTACAAGCCGCCGGCGGAGCGCGGATGAAGTCCGCGGCCGGCACGGGCCTACGGCGTGAGCCAGGACGTCCCCGCGAAGGCGGGGTAACAGTCAACGGCCGCGTGTTGCCGTGGCCGCGTCGCCCCACCGTCGTCGTGTGCTTCGACGGCTGCGATCCCGCCTACATCGAGGCGGCGCGCGCGGCCGAGATGATTCCCACGCTCGACCGCATGGCGCGGGACGGGTTCTCGGCGATCTCGGCCGCGGCGATGCCGACGTTCACCAACCCCAACAACGTCTCGATCGTGTGCGGTGCGCCGCCGGCGGTCCACGGCGTCTCGGGCAACTACTATCTCGATCGCGAGACCGGCCGCGAGGTCATGATGACCGACGCGACGCCGCTGCGCGCGCCGACGATCCTCGCGCGATTCTCCCAGGCCGGCGCCGGCGTCGTCGCGATCACCGCCAAGGACAAGCTTCGCAAGGCGCTCGGCAAGGATCTTCGCGGCATCGCCTTCTCCGCGGAGCACGCCGCCTCGGTCAGCGCCGCGGAGCACGGCATCACCGGCGTGCTCGACCTCGTCGGGCGGCCGGAGCCGGATCAATACAGCGCGGATCTCTCACTGTTTGTGCTGGACGCTGGGATCGCGCTGCTGCGGACGCGGCGTCCGGACCTCATGTACCTGTCGCTGTCGGACTACGTCCAGCACAAGTACGCGCCCGGCGCCCCGGAGGCGAACGCGTTCATGCGCGACGTCGACGAGCGCCTCGCCGCACTCGTCGCGCTCGACGCCGCGGTCGGGGTCGTCGCCGATCACGGGATGACGGACATGGCGCTGCCGGACGGACGGCCCAACGTGCTGTACCTCGGCGACCGTCTGGACGAGGCGTTCGGCGAGGGCGCCACCCGCGTGATCTGTCCGATCACGGACCCGTTCGTGCGCCACCACGGCGCCCTCGGGGGCTTCGTGCGGGTGCATCTCATGCGGCCCGGCGTGGACCGAGAGGCCGTGCTGCGCCACGTGCGGTCGCTGCCGGGGGTGGGCCTCGCCCTCGTCCGGGAGGAAGCGTGCGCGCGATTCGAAACACCGTTCGACCGCGAAGGCGACATCGCCGTCGTGGGCGAACGCGGCCGCGCGATCGGGGCGCGCGCGGTGGACCACGACCTCTCGCAGCTGGCGGGCGAGCGTCTTCGCTCGCACGGGAGCCTCGCCGAACAGCCGGTCCCGTTCTTCGTCTCGCGGGCATTGACCCCGGAGTACGCGGCGCGGGCCCGCTCGTCGCTGCGCAATTTCGACATTTTCGAGTACGTCCTCAACGGCACGCACTGACGTTCGACCGTCGCGTCCCCGCGCAGCCGGGCCGGCGCGCGAATTTTTCCTGGCCTTAACCCTCGCATCACCTTGTTATTACGCGCCGCCGCAGGTGGGGCACGGTGCCGCGGTGAAGGGGAAGACACCGCAGTTTTGACCGGCCGGAGGTGCACGATGGCGGTCGTCAAGCCAACGCCTGCAACGCAGACAACGGGGCAACTCACCAGAGAGCACGTCCTCATCCCCTGGGAGGCGCAGGGCGGCCCGCCGCCGCTCGCGATCGACCATGCCAAGGGCTGTTATCTCTATACGCCCGAGGGCGAACGCATCCTCGACTTCTGCTCGGGCCTCATCAACGTCAACGCAGGGCACAGCCACCCGAAGATCGTCGCGGGCATCCAGCGGCAGGCCGAGCGTCTGACGTTCATCAATCCCAGCTTCTCGACGGAGCCGCGCGCACGGCTGGCGGAGAAACTGGCGCGTATCGCGCCCGGCCGGGCGTACCCCAAGGTCTTCTTCACGAACGGCGGCGCGGACGCCAACGAGAACGCGGTCAAGATGGCCCGCCTCTTCACGGGGCGCCAGAAGGTGTTCGTCTCCTACCGCGGCTATCACGGCGGGACCTACGGCGCGATCACGCTGAGCGGCGATCCGCGGCGGTGGCCGGTCGAGCCCGGCATCCCCGGCGTCTGCCGATTCCTCACGCCGTACCCGTACCGCAGCCCCTTTCTGGTGCCGTCGGAGCGCGAGACGGCCGCGGCGCTCGAGCATCTCGAGACCGTGCTGATGTACGAGGGACCGGACACCGTGGCCGCGATCCTGATGGAAGCGATGATCGGCGGCAGCGGCCTCGTGATCTATCCGGACCGGTACCTGGCGGGCGTGCGCGAGATCTGCGACCGCCACGGGATCGTGCTGATCTTTGACGAGGTGATGACGGGCTTCGGCCGGACCGGCGAGTGGTTCGCCTGCCAGCACTGGAACGTGCTGCCGGACATGATCGCGTTCGCCAAGGGCGTGACCTCCGGCTACGTGCCGCTCGGCGGCGTGCTGGTGAACGAAAAGATTTCGCGCCACTTTGACGACAACGTGCTGTGGGCGGGGCTGACGTACTCCGGCCATCCGCTTGCGTGCGCGGCCGGTATCGCCAACCTCGAGGTGTTCGAAGAAGAGCGTCTCGTTGAACGCGCGCGCCGGATGGGAGACGTGCTCGGTCCGAAGCTGCGCAAGATGGCGGAGCGGCATCCCAAGGTCGGCGACGTGCGCGGCCTGGGATTGTTCTGGGGCATCGAGCTCGTCAAGGACCGGACGTCCAAGGAACCGCTCGAGCCGTTCACCCGACGCGGCGCCGGTCAGAGTCCCATGAAGGCGCTCGTCGGAGCGGCCCGGAAGCGCGGCGCGTACATCATGGGCCGGTACAACGTGTTCCTGGCGGCGCCGCCGCTCGTGGTTTCGGAAGAGGAGATCGACGCCGGCGTGCAGGCTATCGATGGGGCGCTCACCGACATCGGTGCATAAGGGGGTGCCGCGGGGCGGGCGGAAGGAAAGCCAGGAGATGGCAGCGGGCATCATCCCCCGCGAGGGGGGATAGGCCGACAGAGCACGCGAGACAAAGGGGGCACGACGTAATGAGTATCCTGAGACGTGGGATGTTTACCGGTCTTGCCGTGCTGGCGCTGGCCGGACTACTGTTCGTGCCGGTCCAGATGAGTTGGAGCGCGGCCGAGCCGATTAAGATCGGCGAAGTCGGGCCGCTGTCGCCGCCCGGAGGCTACGAGGACGGCAAGCTGATGCTCGACGCGGCGCTGATGGCTCAGGACGAGATCAACGCGGCCGGCGGCGTACTCGGCCGGCCCATCAAGATCGTCGAGGCCGATACCCGCGGGAAGCCCGAAGAGGGCACCGCGGGCGCCGAGCGGCTGACGGCGCAGGAGCACGTCGTCGGCATCTTCGGGGAGTTCCACAGCGGCGTGTTCCTGGCCGAGATGGAGGTCGCCCATAAGACCGGCACCCCGATCATCGCGGTCGACGTCTGGGCCAACAAGATCACGGCCAAGGGCTACCCCGAGGTCTTCCGGGTCGCGCCCTGCCAGGCGATCATCGCCAACCGCTACGCCGACTGGATCGCGGCCGCCGGATTCAAGAACGTTCTCGTCATGTACGAGAAGACCGACGGCGGCGAGGGCCACCGCGACGTCCTGCTGGCGGGCCTCGCCAAGCACAAGATCAAGTACGATGTCGTCGGCGTGGACCTCAACCAGACCGAGTTCACGGCACAGCTGCAGCGGCTGCTCGCCCACAAGCCGCCGTACGACTTCTTCGCCACCGCGTACAGCGAGGCGGGTCTCTACCCGCTGGTCAGCCAGTCGAAGAGCATCGGCTTCGCCCCGACGGTGCACACCGGCATGTACAATTCCGGCGGCCCGGCGACCACCGAGGCGTTCTGGAAGAACGTGGGCGAGGCGGGGGTGTACCTTGTGACCGAGAACCCCGGGCTGCCCAAGGCCAAGTGGAACGCCAAGACTAAGGCGTTCGTCGCCGCGTTTGAGAAGCGCTTCAAGTCGGCGACCACGCCGCAGTCGATGGAGAGCTACGACGCGGCGTACATCATGGTCGACGCGATCAAGCGCGCCGGCAGCACTGATCCCAAGGCGATCATCCGCGCGCTCGAGACGTCGAAGTGGAACGGCACGCGCGGCGCCTACGCGTTCTCGACCAGCCACTCGCCGGACTGGGCGTTCCATCAGTACGTCGCGGCACCGCTCTACCTGCTTCAGTACGACAAGGTCGGGCAGAAGCCGGAAGACGCGCCGGTGATCTGGCCGCGGAGCCTGGCGACCGTCCAGTACACCTACAACAAGCCCAAGTGATCGGCCGCGCGGAGCGGTAGCCAGACCGTTATCGAAGGGGAGGGCCGCATGCCGGAACGCACGCGGCCTTCCCCCGTTTCATCGGAACGGACCAGAGCCGGCATCGGAGCTTGCGCGTGGACTACCTGCTGATCCAGGCAACCAACGGCCTCGTCATCGGCATCATCTACGCGCTGGTCGCCGTCGGCGTGACGCTTATCTTTTCAATTCTGAAGATCGTCAACTTCGCCCACGGCGACCTCTACATGCTGGGCGGCTACACCGCGTACTACGCGATCACGCTGGCCGGGATCCCGCCGTTCGCGGCCATGTTCATCGCCATGGCGGCCGTCTTCGGTCTCGGCGTTGTGCTGGAGCGCCTGCTGCTGACGCCGCTTTACAGCGAGCGGACGGAGCGCAAGGACGAATACGGCATCATTGTCACGTTCGGCCTGGCGTTCTTCCTGCGCAACTTGGCGATCATCGTCTTCGGCGTGTTTCCGCTCAAGCCGCCGTCGTTCGTGGCCGGCGTCCACCGGATCGGCGCGCTCGTCGTCACGAACGACCGGCTGGTCGCCGGCGTCGTCGGCCTGCTGCTGATCTTTGCGCTGCTCTACTTCATGAACGGCACGATCTGGGGCCAGGCCCTCGACGCCGTCAGCCAGTCGCGGGACTCGGCGTCGATCGTCGGCATCAATCCGCGCCGGTTCAACACGCTGGCCTACGCGGTCGGGGCCGCGCTCGCCGCCGCCGCGGGCGCGCTCATCGGACCGATCTTTTCGCTGTCGCCGGACATGGGCGTGCTGCCCAACATCCAGTCGTACGTGATCGTGATCCTCGGCGGCATGGGCTCGGTGGCCGGCAGCGTCCTCGCCGGCGTCACGCTCGGCGAAGCGCAGGCGCTCTTCACGGCGTTCCTCCCCGACATGACGCGCGCGCTGTCCTACTCGAACGCCTTCGGCGTGTTCGTGCTGATGGTCGTGCTGATGTTCCGGCCGACGGGCCTCTTCGGCCGGCGCCACCTGCGCATGGAATAGGCCGATGCGCGGACTGCCCGCCGTGCTGTTGTTCGTCGCCGGGGCGTTGCTGCTCGGGTACGGGCATCTGATGAACTCGTACTGGATGCACGTCGTGATCATCGCGATGTTCTACGGCATTCTGACCGCCAGCTGGTCGCTGCTCGCCGGCTACGCCGGCCTGTTCTCGCTCGGCCACATGGCGTTCGCGTCGGTGGGCGGGTACACGTCCGCCCTCCTGGTGCAGTGGTCCGGGATTCCGGTTCCTCTGGGGATGGCGGCGGGCGTTGTCGCGTGCTGCCTCATCGGCGGCTGGATCGGCTGGGTGTGTCTGCGGCTCAGCGGTCCGTACCTCGCGATCTTTACGCTCGCGTTTTCGGAGATCGTTCGCATCACGATCTCGACCGAAGATCAGATCACCCGCGGCATGACGGGGCTGCACTCCGTCCCGCTGTTCAACACCGCCTCGCGGCTGCCGTACTTTTACACCGTCTTCGGCCTGCTCGTTGGGTCGCTCGCCCTCATGGGGCTTCTGGTGCACTCGCGCTGGGGACTGTTCCTCAGAGCCATCCGCGAAGACGAGCAGGCCGCCGCCGCGTCCGGCGTGGCGGTCGCGCGGTTCCGCATCCTGGCGTTCGCGATCGCGTCCGGCTTCGCGGGGCTCGCCGGCGGCTTCTTCGCCCACTACACGCCGGTGCTCACCCCCGATCTCGGCGATCTCGACCGCATGGCGCTCATCGTCGTGATGACCGTCATCGGCGGCATGGAACGGATCCCGACGGCGGTGGGCGGCGCGATCGGGGTGGAATTTCTCCAAGAGTATCTGCGCGCGTTCGGCATCTGGCGGCTGGAGATCTTCGGGGTCATCCTGCTGCTCACCATGCGGTTCGCCCGCAATGGGCTCCTGACTCCTCTGTGGCAGCAGTTTATGCGTCTCGGCGAGACAAAGCGGGCCGTGCCCGTATCGACGGCGCCCGAGGGCATCGCCGGTGAAATCGGTCAGGGCGGGTCCGCCGGATGATCTCGGGTGCGAACGGCGTGCTGATCGGCGGCGCCGGGTTGACCAAGCACTTCGGCGGCATCGCCGCGGTCGATAGCGTCGACTTTTCGGTCAATGCGGGGGACCTGATCGGACTGATCGGACCCAACGGATCCGGCAAGACGACGCTGATCAACCTGCTGACCGGGCATCTGAGCCCCGAGTCCGGCGACGTGGTGGTCCGCGGCCGCCGCGTCACGGCGCGGCCGGCGCATGAGTTCGCGGCCCTCGGCGTGGCGCGGACGTTTCAGCTCACGCAGCTGTTCGGCCGCATGACGGTGCTCGAGAATATGCTCGTCCCCGGGTTGACCCGCCGGGGCTCCACCCGGGAGTCCGCGGCGAGAGAAGCGCGGAAATATCTGACGTTTCTCAACCTGATTCATCTTGAGGGGCTCGACGCGAAGAACCTCTCCGGCGGCCAGCAGAAGCTGCTCGAGCTCGGGCGAGCGCTCATGCTGGAGCCCACCGTCCTGTTCCTCGACGAGCCGTTCGCCGGCGTCCATCCCCGCCTGCGGGACGAACTGATCAAGCGGATTCAGGAGCTCCATCAGTCGGGCCGGACGTTCGTCGTCGTCGACCACGACATGGAGTCGATTCTCCGCATCGCCCGACGGCTCGTCGTCATGGCGCGGGGACGCAAGATCGCGGACGGTTCGCCGGCCGCCGTGCGCGCGGACCAGACCGTGCTGGCGGCGTATTCGGGGCTGGAATGACGGACGGTCCGGCCGTCCCCGTGACCGCCGCCCCGACGCACTGTCTTGCCGCGCGCGATCTGGTCGCGGGGTATCTCCCCGGGATCAGCATCCTGCGCGGCGTGTCGGTCGAGGCGCCGCGCGGCCACGTGCGATGCGTCCTGGGGCCGAACGGGACCGGCAAGTCGACTCTACTGAAAGTATTGTTTGGGTTTCTGATCCCCTCGGAGGGGGAAGTCACGCTCGACGGCCGTTCGATCCGGGGCCTCGCGCCCCACCAGATGGGCGACCACGGCATCGCCTATCTGCCGCAGCGGCCGAGCATCTTCCCGCATCTGACGGTCGAGTGGAACCTGCGCCTGGGCGCGTGGCGGTTCAAGCGGCATCGCGCCCGCGTCGATGCGCTCGTTGAGCGCGCGCTGGAGCAGTTCTCCATCCTCGCCGAGAAGCGGCGCCAGCCGGCCGGCACGTTGAGCGGCGGCCAGCAGCGCCAGCTCGAGATCGCCCGCAGCCTCATGCACGATCCGGCCGTGTTCCTCATCGACGAACCCACCGCCGGCATTGAGCCGCGCGTCGCGGTGCAGATCTACGGCTTCATTAAAGACCTGGCCGCGCAGGGCAAAGCCGTGCTCCTCGTGGACCAGAACATCAAGCGGGCGCTCGAGATCGCGGACTACGTCTACGTGATGCGGACCGGGACCGTGCTCTCGGAGGGCTCGCGCGAGTCGTTCGGCGGCGACACGGAGGCCCTCGTCGCGCGCTGGCTGTACGAGAGCGGCCACCCCTAGTCCGGTTCGAGATCGCCTACGTGTTCGGCGCGGACCTGCCGGACGCGGACGGGCGCCGGCTCATATAGACGTGGCCGGCCACCGCGGCCATGATGATCGCTCCGCCGATCCAGGTGGGCACCGGCGGAACCTCCCGAAACGCGAACCACACCCACAGCGGTCCGAGCGGTACTTCCGTCGCCTGGATGAGCGCCGTCTCGGTGGCGGAGATCAGTTGCGCGCCGAGCGTGAGCAGCAGCAGCCCGAGCCCGAACTGCGTCACGCCGAACAGCACGAGATACAGCATGTTCGTCGGCCCGACGCCGCCCGGGTGGGCCAGCGGCCACACGAAGAGCGGACACAGCAGGGCGGAGAGGCACGCGGCGGGCAGCATCGGGGTCTCGCGGTGCCGCCTGAGGATCAGCATCATCCCGGCCATGCACAGCGCCATCCCGAACGCCAGCAGGTCGCCGGCGAGGTGGCCTTCGCGCACCGATCCACCGACCATGACCGCGGTGCCGGCGAGTGCGACCGCGCTGGCCGCCAGGGTGCTCCAGCGTTCGCGCTCCCGGAGCCACAGCCATCCGAACACCGCGGCGAGAAACGGGGTCGTCGCGTTCATGATCATCACGTCCGCGACCGACGTGCGGCGGAACGCGTTGATGTACATGATGGTGGCGAACGTCGAGAGGCACGCCGCGGCCACGCCCGGCGCGCCGATGCCGCGGACGATCTCGAGGGTGCGGCGGCCGTAGCGCCATACGATCACGCCGCCGATGAAGACGCCCGCGAAGAGGCCGCGCCAGAACAGGATCGTCCAGGGGTCGAGCGGGATCAGCCGCGTCCAGAAGCCGGAGGTGCTGTAGGCGACGGCCGAGCTGAGGTTCAGCGCGATGCCGAGCCAATGCTGGCCGCGGGCCTCGCGCGGGCCGGTCCGGGGCCCCCGGCTGCGCGGGGCGGGGCTGCCGGCGCCCGGCTCTACCGCGGGTGCTGCGCGAGCCACGCCTGCACCCGTTCGGCGTCCTTGTTCGGCGGAAACACGGGATAGAAGACGTGCTCGATGCGGCCGTCGCGGATCACCAGCGTGAGCCGCTTGATCAGCTCGGCCGGCTGCTCCCCGAAGGTCCAGGCGAACTCGAACGTCGGCAGCCGCAGCGCGCGCGTGAAGGCGAGATCCGCATCGCTCAACAGCGCAAATGGGAGGTGCAGGCGCGTCACGGCTTCGTGCTGGTACCGTGTCGTCTGCGTGCTGAGGCCGAACACCCGCGTGCCGAGCGCTTCGAACGCCGCGTAGTGATCGCGGAACGCGCAGGACTGCGGCGTGCATCCGCGCGCGCCGGGGATCTCGTCCCATCCTTCCGGGACGGCCTGGTCGGGCCGGCCGGTCCGCGGGTAGCAGTAGACGACCGTCCGCCCCATCAGCTCGGACAGGTCGACGGTGCCGCCGGCGGTCGACGCCAGCGGGACCGGCGGCACGCGCATCCCGTGGAGATGGTCGCACGCGCCGTCGTCTACGGGGACGGGCAGGTCAGGCGGGAGCTCAAGCGGATTATGCACCGACATTATGCACCCTCCGTCAGCGTCGTTGGGTTTCCACTTCCGAGAGGCTCTCATCGAGGATCGCCAGCGCCCGGTCCAGTTCCTCCCTGGTGACGGTCAGCGGCGGGGTCAGCGTGATGATGCTGCCCATCGTGAGCTTGAAGCTCAGGCCCCGCGCGAGCGCCGCGTACATGACCGCGTCGGCCGCGTCCGCCGCCGGCGCGCGCGAGACGCGGTCGGTAACGAGCTCGACGCCGAGGAGCAGCCCGAGGCCGCGAACGTCGCCGATCAGCGGGTGCCGCGCCTTCATCGCCTCGAGCCGGTCGAGCATGTACTCGCCGAGGTCGCGCGACCGCGCGAGCAGGCCGTGCTCTTCAATATAATCGAGCGTGGCGAGCGCGGCCGCGCAGGCGACGGGATTCTTCTCGTGCGTGTAGTGGCCGAGCGCCCGGTCCGCGGCGACGTCGAGACCCGTCCGGGCGATCAGCGCGGCGAGCGGCAGCACCCCGCCGCCGAGTCCCTTGCCGATGACGAGCATGTCCGGCACCACGCCGAACTGCTCGCAGGCAAACATCGTCCCGGTCCGGCCGAGGGCGGTGGGGATCTCGTCGAGGATCAGGAGCGTCCCGTGGCGGTCGCACGCCCGGCGGACCGTGCGCCAGAAGTCGGGATGCGGCACAACGGGCGTCGCGCGCACGGTCTCCGCCACCACCGCCGCGACGTCGCCTTCGCGCTCGAGCACGTACTCGATGTACGACGCGCACTTGAGATCGCACCCGCCGCGGGCGTAGCAGTCCCACACGCAGCGGTAGGGATCGGGCGGCGGGACGTGTTCGGCGCCGGGGAGCAGCGGCCCCGCGCCCTCGCGGAAGATCCGTTCGCCGCCGACCGAGATCGCGTCGAGCGACGCGCCGTGAAACGATTCCCACATCGAGACCGTCTTGTGCCGGCCCGTCGCGGCACGGGCGAGTTTGAGCGCCATGCCGATCGCGCCGGTGCCGCCCGGGCAGAACAGCACCTTGTCGAGGTCGCCGGGCGCGAGCGCCGCGAGCCGGCGGGCCAGCGCCACGGCGGTGCGGTTCGTGTAGCGGCGCGTGCAGAATGGCAGCTCGTCGAGCTGTGCCTTGATCGCCGCGATGACCGCCGGGTTGGCGAAGCCGATCTGATGGACGTAGTTGCCGTGGAAGTCGAGGTACCGCCGGCCCTGCAGGTCCTCGATCGAGGCGCCGGCGCACCCGCGCAGCGCGTTGAGGCAGGGCGTGGACAGGGCCTGGTGGAGGAAGTACCGGGCGTCCTCTTCAAGCAGCGCGCGCGTCTCCGCGTCGAGGTGTTCGGCCTGCCACTGCGCGCGCCGGGGTGAGACGTTGAGGTCGCCCTCGGACCCCAGACGCACAAGCTCGCTCATCCTGTCCACCTCCACCCCAGTAGATCCGGTATTCTGCGCCGTACCGAGGCGCTCATGCCGAACACTTTGCGGCCGTCACCGAACACCCGCGCCCGCGAGAGGACCCGGCACGCGGCGGGGCCAAATGGTTGGCCGTGCGCGACGCTCCTCCGCCGGACGGCGGTCCGGTCAACGATCCGCCGGGCCACGCCGCGGGAGACGCCCGGCGGGCGTGCCGCGCGCGCCTCGAAGCGGGGCCGTGGGACGTGCTCGTGATCGGCGGCGGGATTACCGGCGCCGGCGTCGCGCTCGATGCGGCGGCGCGCGGGCTCTCGGTGGCCCTGGTCGAGCAGGGCGATTTCGCGGGCGGGACGAGCAGCCGGTCCACGAAACTGGTCCACGGCGGTCTCCGATACCTGCCGCTCGGGGATCTCCGTCAGGTCAGGGAAGATCTGGCCGAGCGCGAGCGGCTGCTGCGCAACGCCCCGCACCTCGTGCGTCCGCTGCCGTTCGTGCTGCCGCTCTATGCGGGGGCGCGCCGCCCGCTCGGCATCGCGCTCCCGCGGGTTCTGGCCGGCGCCGCGCCGCTCGGCGTGTCGGCGGGGCTGTGGGCGTACGACCTGCTCGCCGGCCGCCTCTCCGGCCGGCCCCACCGCACGCTGTCGCCGGACGCCGCGCGGAGCCTCTTTCCCACGATGCGCCTCGACGGTCTTCGCCGCGCGTACTTGTATTATGACGCGGAGACCGACGACGCGCGCCTGGTCGTGGCGGTGCTCCGCGCGGCGCAGGCGCGCGGCGCGGCCGTCCTCAACTACGTCCGCGTCGTCGAGCTGCTGCGCCGCGGCGGCCGGATTGCGGGGGCGCGCGTGGCCGATACCGCGGGCGGGGAGACCCTCACCGTTGCCGCGCGCACCACGGTCAACGCGACCGGCGTGTGGGCGGACGAGGTCGCATCACTCGCGGGCCCGCCGCGGTTTCATCTGCGGCGGGCCAAGGGCGCGCACCTGGTGGTGCGGGCCGACCGGCTCCGGCTCGGCCGCGCCGCGCTCGTGCTGCCGGAGACGGACGACGGGCGCATCGCCTTCATCGTGCCGTGGCAGGGCGCCGCGCTCATCGGCACCACCGATACCGAGTGGACCGGGCCGCCGGCCGCTCCGGCGGCGACGTCAGCGGACGTGTCGTATCTGCTCGAGCACGCCGCGCGCTTCCTCACGATCCGGCCGGCCGCGGCCGACGTGGTGAGCACCTTCGCCGGACTGCGTCCGCTGGTGACCCCGGCCGGCCGCGGCGCCACATCCCGCCTCTCGCGCCGTCACGAGATCTTCTCCGGTCCGGACGGCCTGATCACGATCGTCGGCGGCAAGCTTACGACGTACCGGCGCATGGCCGAAGATACCGTCAACCACATCCTCGGACGTCCGGCCGGAACGGCGTCGCCCACCCGGGACCTCGCGCTCGACGGCGCCGGCGGCTTCATGCGGGCGATTCCGTCGTTGCGGGCGCGGGCGCGGCGGGACGGGGTGGCCGATCGGACGCTGCGGCATCTGCTGCGGGCCTACGGCACCAGAACCGCGCGCGTGCTCGACCTGATCGAGGAACACCCGGCGCTCGGCGCACCGATCGCGGCCGGCCATCCGCACGTCGCGGCGGAGGTGGTGCTCGCGGTGCGCGAGGAGATGGCGCTGTCCGTTGAAGACGTGCTGCTGCGCCGCACGCGCCTCGGGCACGTGCTGCCCGATCAAGGCCGCGGCGCGGCCCCAGCCGTGGCGGTCCTCATGGGCACGGCGCTGGGCTGGCCGTCCGACGTCCAGGCCGCGCAGGTCGACGCGTACCGGCGCGCGGCCGCGGCGCTCGCGCCGCCCGCCGCCGATCAGGAGAGCCCGGCGCTGCCGTAGAAGAAGCCGGCATGGTGCTGCGGCTCTTTCCCCGCGAAGAGGGCTTCTTCGTGCTCTTCAACCGCGCGGCCGAGAACATCATGCAGAGCGCCCTGCTGCTTCGGAATCTCTTCGACGACTACCGCGACGTCGGAGCGCGCGCGGCGGCGATCAAGAGCCTCGAAGACCAGGGCGACGCGATCACGCACGAGATCATCGACCGGTTGAACCGGACCTTCATCACACCGTTCGACCGCGAGGACATCTACGAACTCGCCCGCCAGCTCGACAACGTGATCGACTGGATCGAAGCCGCCGCCGCCCGGATGGCGGTCTACCAGATTCCCCGGCCCACCCGCGAGGGACAGGAGATGGCGCGCATCATCGTCAGCGTCGCGGAGGCGATCGTCGAAGCGGTCGGCGACCTCCAGCACCTCGACAAGCTCGCCGGGCCGGTGCGGGAAATCAACCGCCTGGAAAACCTGGCCGACCACGTCCAGCGCGACGCGGTCGCCGCGCTGTTCGCGAGCACGGCGAACGCGATCGACATCATGAAGTGGAAGGAAATCTACGAAACTCTCGAAGAGGCGACCGATCAGGCCGAGGACGTCGCGAACGTCCTGGACACGATCAGAACGAAGCAGATGTAGCGCATCCGGTCAACGACGCCGGCGCGCCCCACGGCTCCAGCACCGACAGGACGAGCTCCCCGACGTCGACCCGCGCGCTCTTGTAGAGGTGCATGAGCGCGCGCGCTTCCAGGTACGAACCGACCGCATCCGGATCGAGGTCCCGTTCGCCGTTGATCTGGGCGACCGTCTCCGGATCGTCGCTGTGCACGGCCACCCGGCGGTAGCCGAGCCGGCGGGCCTTCCACAGGGCGTAGACGACCCCGCGGAGCGTGAGCCGCGCGCGCGCGTCGCCGGCGCCGCGGGCGATCCGTTCGAGCGGAATCCGGTCGAGGACGCGGGCGGCCTCATCCACAAAGACGAGCGACGGCGCCGCGTTGGGTCGCGGCGCCGTCGCGATGTACACATGGAGGTGCCGGGGTATTGCCGAACGTCCCGCCCTTGGGAAAGCGAGGGTTCGCGCTTGGCGCGGCGGCCTGGGGTCGCTCCTTGGTGCGACCGCCGTGTCCTGCGATCCTCGTCCTGTCGAGGCGGAACGGGCGTCCACGTGCGCTCCCCGGCGCCGCCTGAGTTCCCGTCCCAGCGGCCTGCCGCCTGTCTTCACACTATCGTCCGAAGATTAAGACGAGGTTAACGCGGACGCGAGCCCGCGCGAAGAGTGGTGAAACACTTCGGCATCGGCCGCGCGGCGATCGACACGGTTTTGCGTGACGGTCGGTGCGTTCCATGTTATGCTCGGGACGAGCGATGCTGACGCAGGGGCACGACGCGCAGGAAACGCGCAGGGCGGAAGACGGCGGCCCGCGCCACGGGCAGAAGCCGCGGATTCTCCTCGTCGACGATGAGCGCGCGATCGTCGACTCCCTCCGGTACGCGCTCGAAAAGGAAGGCTACGACGTGCTCGAGGCCGGCGAGGGCGGCGAAGCGCTGGAACTCGCGCGCCGCGCGGCGCCGGACCTGATCCTGCTCGACATCATGTTGCCCGGCATGAGCGGCTTCGAGATCTGCCGGGTTCTGCGGCAGGAGTCCACGGTCCCGATCCTCATGCTCACCGCGCGCGGCGACGAACCCGATCGCGTCGTGGGCCTCGATCTCGGCGCCGACGATTACATCACGAAGCCCTTCAGTCTGCGCGAAGTGCTGGCGCGCGTGCGCGCAGCGCTCCGGCGCGCCCAGACCGCGGCGCGGGGCGTGCGCGATCGCGAGGAACTGCTGTCGGTCGGCGAGGTCGCGATGGACGTGGGCCGCCACGAGGTCACCGTCCGCGGCCAGGCGATGACGCTGCCGCCGCGCCAATTCGACCTGCTGCGGGCGTTCCTGGCCAACCCCGGACGGGTCCTCACGCGCGCGGCGCTGCTCCAGCACGTCTGGGGTTACGATTTCACAGGCGATGATCGAACGGTCGACGTGCACGTCCGGTGGCTGCGCCAGAAACTGCAGGAAGCCGGGTCGGAGACGACGATCGAAACGGTTCGGGGTGTAGGCTACAAACTCGGAGCGTAGCGTGCGCCTCCACCGGGCGGTGATGACGGCGCTGGCGCTCTACGCGGCGCTCGTCGTCCTCACCGCCGCAGCGCTTCTCGCCCTCGCGGGATGGCCGCGGCGATTCCCGGATCTGGCGCTGCCCCTGGCCGGCACTCTCTTCGTCGCGGTGGCCGCCGCCGTGATCGTCGCGGGCCGGTTCGCCGCCGCGATGGGCACCCCGCTTCGCGAACTCGCCGCCGCGGCGTGGTCGGGGGTCGAGGGCCGCCTGCGGCCCGTGCACGAGCCGTCGCGCGAGGTCTGGTTCGACGAGGTGCGCGAGGCCGTCACGGCGTTCAACGCCATGGCCCTGGAAGCCAGCCATACCATCGCCGCGCTCGAGTTTCGAAAGTCCACGCTGGAGTCCGTGCTCGCGCATATGAGCGACGCGCTGCTGGTCCTCGACGGCCAGGGCGCGCTCACGCTCGTCAATCCGGCCGCGGAACGGTTCTTCGGGATCGTGGCGCCGTTCGTCATCGGGCACCGCCTGATCGAGGTGTTCCGGCACTTCGAGCTGGACGCCCTCGTCCGCCAGGCCGAGCGGGAGCGCGCGCCGTTCGCCCGCGAAATCGAGCTCCACCACCCCGAGCACCGCCTGCTGCGGGTGCAGGCCAACCCCGTGAGCGGGGCGCGGGGAGAATTTCTCGGCGTGGTGGTCGTCGCGCAGGACATCACCGATCAGCGCCGCACCGACATGGTGCGCCGCGAGTTTGTGGCCAACGTCTCCCACGAGCTGCGCACGCCCTTGACGTCGGTGCGGGCGCTCGCCGAGGCGCTGGCCGGAGGCGCGGCGCAGGACCGTGAGGCCGGGCCGAGGTTCCTCGAGCGGATCATCGCGGAGATCGACCGGCTCACGCTCCTCGTGAACGACCTGCTGGACCTGTCGGCGATCGAGAGTGGCAGCGCCAAGCTGGAGATGGAGGCCGTGCCGCTGGGCGAGGTGATCGAGGACATTGTGACGAAGTTCCGTCCGATGGCCGATGGGCGCCGCATCGTGCTTCGCGGGAGCGGGGCCCAGAATCCGCTCCGCGCGTGGGCCGACCGGGCCCGCGTCACGCAGGCGGTGGCCAACCTGGTCGACAACGCGATCAAGTATACGCCCGACGGCGGCACGGTCACGGTGGAGGGGGAGGCGCGGGACGGCATGGTGGCGATCGCGGTCGCGGATACGGGGATCGGGATCGCGCCCGAGCACCTACCCCGCATCTTCGAGCGGTTCTATCGCGTCGACCGCTCGCGCTCCCGGGCGCTGGGCGGCACGGGCCTCGGCCTCAGCATTGTGAAGCATATTGCCACCTCGCACGGCGGCGAGGTGGAGGTCAAGAGCGTCGAAGGGCGGGGCACGCGCTTCACGTTCCTGTTGCCCCGCGCCCCGGAATGACTCGTCGCCGCGGGACAGTCCCGCGGCCGTGTTCATCGTCCGTTAACCTGTTATTCTCAGTATCTTCAAACGGCCATCGCGCCCCGGTAACCCCGGTAGGGTACTCTGTGCCTAGGGCTCCACCGGAGGTGTGACCGTACACATGACTTGTTCCCCTCGACGCCGCGGGGCCGCAGCGCGGAAGACGCCCCGGCCGCTCGTCCGCCCGCGTCGGATCGCAGCCTGGCAACCTTACGAACCACGATGGGGGAAACACACCAACATCTACGCCACAGTCGCAGGAGATGACTCGTTGAAGCGCATCGACCTACACACACACGCGAAGATCTCGAAGCTGTTCGACTTCGAAATGCGGTCGGTTCACCAGATGGTCGCGCAGGCCCGGCGGGTCGGTCTTGACGGCGTTGCCCTCGTCGAGCACTTTCACGCCTCGAACTTCTGGGAGGTCTACGAGATTCTCGGGCGCACGTTCGCGTATGCGGACGGCGTCTACCGGACCGAGAGCGGCTTCCACATCCTCACCGGCGCCGAGTTGAGCCTCATGGACAACGGGCGGCCCGCGGACCTCATTCTGCTCGGGACGCTCGCGCAGCTGCGCCGGTTCAACGGACGGCTGGCGCGGCCCGCCACCGGCGGATACCGGCCGGCGCTGGCCGAGGCGGTCGCCGTCGCGAGGGAGACAGGGATTTTCGTGATCGGCGCCCATATCTTCCGTCCAGGTAAGGAACTTGCGGCTTTGGGGCGTGAGCTCGCGGCCCTCGACGCGATCGAGGCGAACGGCAAGGACTTTCGCAAGGACGAGCGGGTGTACGACGCCGCCCGGCGGCTCGGGCTTCCGGTCGTCGGCGGCAGCGACGCCCACTTTTGGCCCCAGATCGGGATCAAGGCGACCCTTCTGCCGATCAACGAGATCACGCAGGGCAGGGTGACGCAGGCGATCCGAGAAGGGCTGGCCACCGTCGAGAGTCTGGACTACGGACCCGTCGCGGTGCAGATCAGCGGGGCGTACAAGCGAATTCTCAAGGCGCGGCAGGCCCGTCCGCAGCGCGTCGAAGCGCGGGAGCGGGCGTCGCGGCGAGGGCGGCAGACTTCGGGGGCGGATCGCATCGCCGGTCTCGCACGATAGACCGCGCGGGGTAGGCCCCGGCTGCGCAGCGACGTTCCGGCTCAGGCCGTTGGCACGGGCCGGCGCGCAGTTGGGGGGACACAGCGTGTCGGGGGAGCCGGTGTATGGGCCAGTCTATGAAGATGGCGGCGACGCTGCCGAACACCGACGTTGCCGAGATGCTCAACCAGCTCTCGTTGGGTCTCATGCACGGCGCGGTCGTCATACATTACGGCGGCAAGCGCCACGCGTATCATCCGGGACACGTGATCGACGTGGAGATCCGCGCGGATGAGGACGCCGGCAAGGGATCGGTGCATATCGAGCTGCGCTGGCGGGTGCCGTTGAGTGTCACCACGGCTCCGTAAACGGGCATCCGGCCGCGTCGTCGAGACGACCGGCCGCGTCGAGGAGGCGCGCGTCATGGGCGAAAACGGAAAGTTCGAGTTCACGGGGACCGCTGAACCCGCGCAGGCGGCGGATTATCTGAGCCGGATCGCGGACGGGCTGCGCCGCGGCGTCATCAGCCTCGCGTCGGCCGGGCGGTCGATTCGCATGGAGCCCGGTGCGATGGTCACCGTCGAGATCGCGGGGGAGTCCAAGCCCGACAAGGGCAAGGGCAGCCTCGCCATCGAGGTCTCCTGGAAGGCGAGGGAGCAGGCGTCCGTAGACACGCTCGAGATCACGGTCGATCCGCGCGAAGAGGCGGGGCACGCGCCGAGCCGAGGGCGATCCCGGGACTAACGCCTCACAATCTCGGCCACGACGTGCGCATGCCGGCGGTGGGGAGCGGCGGTGAGGTGTCTCAGACGGCTGTGCCTGCCTCGGCGGCGGCCATGAACGAGCCCCCGCTGTCCGCCGCGCGAAGCGACCTGATCAAGATGGGCCGGCTCGTGGCCGATCAACTTGAGCGGGCGCTGCGCTGTTTTCACGACCTCGATCCGGCGATGGCCGACGAGGTCATCGAGCGGGACGATGTGATCGACAATCTCAATGTGTCGCTCGAGGAGCGGTGCTTCGATCTCGCGACCGCCGGCGGCCTCAGCTCCGAGGATCGCCGTATGGCGCGCGCCGCGGTCAAGATCGCCCTGAACCTCGAGCGGATCGGCGACACCGGCACGCATATCGCGAAGCGCGTCCGCCTCGTGATTCGCGATCAGGCCCGCCCCGTCGAGTTTGCCTTCCCCGAGCTCGAGAGCGCCGCGCTCCGTGCGGTCCGTGAGGTCATGGATGCGCTGGCGGAGCAGGATCTCGAGCGGGCGCGCCAGGCGTGCCTTCGCGAATCGGAGTTCGACGCCCGCTACGTGGCGTACATCGGCGAGGTGCGCCGCCGGATGCAGGCCTACCCGTCCGAGGTCCCGTACCTCCTGCACTCCCTCGCCGTCATGAAGTACCTCGAGAAGGTCGCCGACTACGTCCTCAACATCGGGGAGCAGGCGATCTTCCTCACCACCGGCCGCCGCCTCAAGTTCTCGCAGTACCAGCAGCTCGGCCAGTTGGTGCCGGAGTCCACACCCGGCGAACTGGAGTTTCACCCGTACTGGGACGGCATCAGCGGCGCGGTCGTCGCGCAGGTCCGGCGCCATGGCACGCCGGCGATTTACAAGGAAGGTTCGCGCCGGAAGATCGAGGAGGAGGCCCGGAAGCTCGAGGCCTGGGCGCGCATCCCGGGAGACCTCACGCCGCGGGTGCTCGGATCGGTCACGGTCAAGGACCGCGAGGCGCTCCTGCGCGAGTTCGTGGACAGCCCGCTGCTCTCGGAACTCTACCTGTCGACGGCCTCCCGCGAGGCGAAGCTGATCGCGACGCGCCGGCTGCTCGAAGCGGTGCACGTGGTGTGGCGGTACACGCTCGTGGCACAGCGGCCGCGAATCGACTACGTCGAGCAGATCCGGAGGCGGATGCCGGAAGTCTATGCCCTGCACCCCGAGTTCCAGCGGTTCGTGGACGAGGGCATCGCGGTCGGCCCGCAGACCGTCCGTCTGGAGGAGCTGCTCGTGCGGGCCGAGGCGCTCGAGCCTGACCTCGCGCCGCCGGTGTCGGTGTGGCTGCACGGCGACTTCAACGCCAACAACGTCCTCTACCACGAGCCCACCGGGCAGGTGAAGTTCATCGACGTGCACCGCTCGCGGCTCGGCGATTACCTGCAGGACGTCAGCGTTTTTCTGCTGTCGATGGAGCGCCGGCCGGGCGCATCCGGCGCGGTGCTCGACGACTTCGCGGCGATCAACGAACTCGTCGAGGGCTTCGCCCGCCGATTCGCGGCCGAGCACGGGGACGCCGCGTTCGAGCGCCGGCTGCCCCTCAGCCTCGCGCGGTCGTGCATCACCTCCTGCCGCGTGATCGCCGATCCGGTGCATTCGGAGCGCCTGCTCCGGCGCGGGTTGAGCCTGCTGGCGCTCGTCACGGAGGCGTCGTGACACTGCGCGTCGCCGTCGTCGGCGTGCCGGGTGCATGGTCGACCGAGCGCCTCCGCGACGCGCTTGCCGCGCGGGGCGCCGATGCGATGACGGTGGACCCGGCGGCGTGCACCGTGGACCTGACCGAGGGCACAGTCACGTTCGAGGGGACGGATCTTGGGACACTGGACGGCGTGGTGGTCAAGAAGCTGGGCTCGACGTCGGACCCGCTCATGCCTAGCCGGGTTCAGATCCTCCATCAATTGGAGCACCGCGGGGTGCGGGTGTTCAGCCGCGCGTGTGCCATCGCCGAGGTGAACGACCGCTACCGCATGACCCAGCGGCTCGGGCAGAGCGGGATCCCCATCCCGCGCACCATCGTCGCCGACTCCGTGTGGGCGGCCGATCTTGTGATTCGCGAGTGGGGCCGGGTGGTCGTGAAGCCGCTGTTCACATCCAAGGGCCGCGGCATGCTGCTGCTTCACGCCGGGAAGCCCTACCGGCTCGCGCTGCGCCGCTGGCAGCGGACGTGGCGCATGCCGTTCTATCTTCAAGAATTCGTGCCGCACGCCGGCCGGGACATCGGCGCGGTCGTGCTCAACGGCCACGTGCTCGGCGCGTACTATCGAGTCGCCGGCCCGGGCACTTGGCTGACGACCACCGCGGCGGGCGGCGCGTACGAGGCCTGCGAAGTCACGCCCGAGATGGCGCGTCTGGCCGTGCGGGCCGCCGACGTGTTTGGGCTCGAGTTCACCGGCGTGGACCTCGTCGAGACGCCCGGTGGATATCTTGTGTATGAAGTGAGCGCATTTGGCGGGTTCGCCGGCCTGTGGCGGTCCCAGGGCATCGACGCGGCGAAGGCGTACGCGGAATACGTGGTTCACGCCCTCACGGGGAGTGCGCAGCATGGACGAGCTGGCGTCGGTTCGCCGCACGTATCGGCCTGACCGCGCACTCGGCCTGCTGATCGGCGACGTGCCGGTGGCGCTGTCGACCAACGCGCCGCGAATCGCCGAGCGCCTGCGCGACTATTTCGCGCCGTACGCGGCGCCGCGGATTCCACCGGGCGCACCGGCGGTGCACCTGATCCAGGGGGAGCCGGTTTACGACGCGGCCAGGCTGCGGGACGTCCCCCGGCGCCTCAGGGAGCAGGGCGTGAAGGAAGCCTTCTACGACGGGGACGGCGTCCGCGTCGTCGTGAAGCGTCGCACCGGCGTGACCATTTACGTCGCGGAACCCGATCACTACGTGGTCGGCGATCTGATCCGGAATTTCAACCAGGCCGTCAACCTCGTCATGACGGTGTACGCCAAGGCGATGCTTCGCCGCGGGTACATCATGCTGCACGCGTCCGCCATCGTGGGCGCGTCCGACGGCGTCGCGTTCGCGTCGGCGTCCGGATTCGGCAAGTCCACGGTCGCCCTGGCGCTCGTCGAGCGCCACCAGCATCTCGTGACGAACGACCGGCTGTTCGCGCGCGCGTCTGTGGACGGCACCGTCGAGATGGTCGGGGTGCCGAAGAAGCCGCGGGTGAACCCCGGCACGCTGCTGCGGATTTCGAGTCTGACCCCGTTGGTGCCCGAGGAGGAGCGCGCGCGCTACGCGGCCATGACCCCCGAGGACCTCTGGGCCCTCGAGCACAAGCACGACGTCGACGTCGACGCCCTCTACGGTCCCGGGACGACCCGGTTGAGCGGGCTGCTCCGCGCCGTCTTTCTGCTGCGGTGGAGCCCGCTGGACCGGGGATGGAACGTGCGGACGCTGCCGCCGGGCGACCGGGCCGCGGCACTCGAGCCGCTGCTGAAGACCGCCGGCGTGTACGATCCCACGCCGCCCTCCGCGGCGACGCAGCACCTGCTGCTGCGGGGGATCGCGGACACGGTCGCGGTCTACGATGTGCGGGGGCAGGCGGACGTCGACCGGCTGGCCGACCTCGTGCTCGAGCGGACGCTCACCCGGCCGGGCCGCCCCGCGTAGCAGGGCACGCGCGTTCCGGCCACGCTTCTTCGCGCTTTCTTTCCCGCTTATCACCCGAACGATCACAGGCGGTTAACACACACGCACTATCCTCACGGCATCAGGCCTTGTCCGGGAGGATTCGATGGGCGGCGATTCCGTCACCGGCTCGACCACGCGTCGTCACCGTACGCATCTGCGTCGGGCCGCGTGGATCTTTTGCGCCGCCGTCCTTGTGGCGGCCCTCGGTGGGCTACAGTTCGGGGCGGCGCGCGCGGCCGGTCCCCTCGGCCGGATCGAGCACGTCATCGTGATCTACCAGGAGAACTGGAGCTTCGACGCCATGTATGGGCTGTACCCCGGCGCCAACGGCCTCGCCAACGCCGGCGCCGCGGTGCGGCAGGTCGATAAGAACGGCGTCCCCTACACCACGCTGCCCCAACCGATCGACACGAGTAAGACGCCGCCCGCGCCGGATCCGCGATTTCCGGCCGATCTTCCCGTCGCGCCGTTCAACGTCGCCGAGTTCGTGCTTCCAAACGAGCGAACCGGCGATCTGGTCCACCGGTTCTACCATGAGCAGCTGCAGATCGACGGCGGGAAGATGGACAAGTTCGTCGCGTGGAGCGACGCGGCGGGACTCGCGATGAGCTACTACGATGTCACGAACATGCCGGTGGGCCGGCTGGCCCAACAGTACGTGCTCGCGGACAATTACTTCCACGCGGCGTTCGGCGGCTCGTTTCTGAACCACTTCTGGCTGGTCTGCGCCTGCACGCCGAAGTGGGCGGACGCGCCGGCGTCGCTCCGGGCGCAGCTCGATCAAAACGGGGTGCTCGTCCGGGACGGGTCGGTTACGCCGGACGGGTACGCGGTCAACACGCTCTTCACGGTCAACTCGCCCCACCCGGCCAACGCCAACCCCGCGGCGCTGGTGCCGAATCAGACGATGCCGAACATCGGCGACCGGTTGAGCGAGCGCGGCGTATCATGGGCCTGGTACTCGGGAGGCTGGAACGACGCCCTCGCCGGGCACGCGGACCCGCTGTTCCAGTTCCACCACCAGGTCTTTGCGTTCTTCGCCCGCTACGCCGACGGCACGCCCGGGCGGGCGGCGCACCTCAAGGACGAGCGCGACTTTTTCCGCGACGCGCAGGCGGGCACGCTGCCTTCCGTCTCGTTCGTCAAGCCGCTCGGACCCGATAACGAGCATCCGGGTTACACTGACCTGCTCCGGGGCGAGCGCCACGTGGCAGACATCGTCCGGGCGGTGGCCAAGAGCCCCGCCTGGCCGGGCACCGTGATCATCGTGACCTACGACGAGCACGGCGGCCGCTGGGACCACGTGGCGCCCCCGGTGGTGGACCGCTGGGGCCCCGGGATCCGGGTGCCGGCGATTATCATCTCGCCGCTCGCGAAGCGCCACTACGTCGACCACACCCTGTACGACACGACGTCGATCCTGAAGCTTATCGAGATGCGATGGGGGCTCGCGCCCCTCGGCACGCGCGACGCCGCGGCCAACGGCCTTGAGGGCGCGTTTCAGTAGCGGGCCGGGGAGACGGGAGGATGGGCGATATGCTGCCGGACATGATCCCGGGCGAACCGAAGTGGTGGGGCGACATGCGGGCGGCGCTTGTCGTGCTGCTGGTCCTCGCGTTCGTGGTCGGCGCGTCGTCCTACTTCGTGTGGGCGATGGGTCCCTGGCGCCGATGACCCTCGATCTTGCGGAGATTCGCATGGAGCGGCGGAAGAAGATCGCGCTGATCGCGCACGACAACAAAAAGACCGATCTCGTGGCCTGGATGCGGTTCAACCGGGAGCTGCTGGCCGGGCACGATTTGTACGCCACGCGAACGACGGGCCGGCTGATTCGAGAGACGCTCGGCCTCCGCGTCACGGAGTTTCACAGCGGGCCGCTCGGCGGCGACCAGCAGATCGGCGCGAAGATCGTGGCGGGCGAGGTCGATTTTCTGATTTTCTTTTGGGACCCGCTCGAACCCCATCCCCACGACCCGGACGTGCGGGCACTGCTGCGCATCGCGGTGGTGTGGAACGTCCCGGTGGCGTGCAATCGCGCGACCGCGGATTTCATGATCTCGTCGCCGCTCATGGGGGAGGAGTACGAACGGCTCGTCGAGCCCTACGACGACCCGCGCGGGGAATCGTCGCGGGCCCGCGTGCGGCCGATCTCGCCGGCGTAACGCCGCGGCCTCCGCGGGCCGCAGGCGCCGTCTGTTACTCCGGGGCCTTCACCTCATCCAACTCTCCACGTTTGATCGCCTGCACGAGCACGTTCCACTCCGTCGGCGACAACGTGACACGATTGGCGCCTTCCCCGATGCGGACTTCGTGCTCGTCGATCTCGACCGCCGGGCACTGACTGCATGCAGGACACAGTGACACGACCTTGGTCATCGTGCACCCCCATCCGTAATCTCACGCCGGTCATTCCTGAGCCGTCATGGACTATCCTGGGAAAGCTGCTGCGTCAGCGCTCGCACGCGGCGGCGAATTTCGTCGCGTACGCGGCGGACCTCCGTGAGCGGCAGTCCCTTTGGATCCGGAAGGTCCCAATCGATGTACCGCTTGCCGGGCAGGTAGGGGCACTCATCGCCGCATCCCATCGTGACGACCACGTCCGCCCACGCCGCCAGCTCGTCCGTCAGCCGCTGCGGCGTCTGCGAGGAGAGCTCGACCCCCACTTCGCGCATCGCGGCGACAACCTCGGGATGAATGCGCTCCGCGGGCGAGGTGCCGGCTGAGCGCGCGTCGTGTCTGCCCTGCGCCGTCTGCTCGAAGAAGGCCCGGCTCATCTGGGAGCGGCCCGCGTTGTGGAGGCAGACAAAGAGCACGCGGGCCATCAGCGCGGGCCCTCGGCGACGGTCGGATAGAGCGCCCGCACGACCACGGCCGCCAGCAGCGCCCCCGCGACCTGAGTCGCCAGGAACGGTCCCGCGGAGCCCGGGGCGATGCCCGCGAACGTGTTGGAGAGCGTGCGCGCGATGGTCACCGCGGGGTTGGCGAAACTTGTCGACGACGTGAACCAATAGGCGCCGCCTATGTACGCGCCGACGCCGACGAGCACCAGCGCGGTGCGGCCCGATCGGACGCCTCCGAAAATCACCAGCAGCAGCCCGAACGTCGCGATGACCTCGCTGAGCCAGAGGTGGGGTCCCCACCGGGCCGTGGCGGAGATCTCGACGGCCGGCAGTGCGAACATCACGTTGGCGAGAACGGCGCCGGCGACGCCGCCGCCGACCTGGGCGAGCCCGTAGATGAGCCCGTCCCCTCCGGTGATTCCGCCCAAGCGCCAATCGGCGAGCGTCACCGCGGGATTCAGGTGGGCGCCCGAGACCGGACCCACCGCCAGAATGATCGCGACGAGCGCCGCCGCGGTGGCCGCCGCGTTCTCCAGCAGCTGCAGCCCGATATCGTGGGGGCTCAATCGCGCCGCCGCGATGCCGGATCCGATCACCGCCGCGACGAGCAATGCTGTGCCGATGAATTCGTCCAGCGCGCGTCGCGGGAGCGTAGGCGCGGCACGGTGCGAGGACATTCCGTTCCAGGAGTTGTGACTGAACGGCGATTGGTCCTGCTCGCCGATCGTTAACGCCGCCTTAACGATCTCTTAACCCGCACCGGGGCGGAGGAATAATAAATACCCATTACGCTACGCTGTGAAGGGACGATGAGACAGACTGACAAGGGGGATTCGATGCGAACAGCGCCATTCTGGCGTTCTCTGCTCGCGGTCGCGGCGATCTGTGCCCTGCTCGTCGGAATGAGCCCGGCGGTCCAGCCGGCGAAGGGCGCCGGCGTGATCACGCTCAACGGAGCGGGCGCCACGTTTCCGTTTCCACTCTATTCCCGTTGGTTCTACGAGTACAACCGCGCGCACCCCGACGTCCGGATCAACTATCAGTCTATCGGCAGCGGCGGCGGCATCGAACAGGTCAAGAACCGCACGGTTGATTTCGGCGCGTCCGATGCGCCGCTGTCCGACGACCAGCTCAAGACCATGGGCCGGCCGATCGTCTTGATCCCTACCGTCGCCGGCGCGATCGCGATGACGTACAACATTCCGAGCATTGGCACGGGGCTGCGCCTGTCGTCGCAGAACATCGTGGCGCTCTACATGGGTCAGATCACCAAGTGGAACGATCCGAAGCTCACGGCCGACAACCCCGGCATGAAACTGCCGAACATGCCGATTACCGTGGTGCACCGGTCCGACGGCAGCGGCACGACCTTCCACTTCACCTCGTTCCTTTCGCTGGTGAGCCCTGCGTGGTCGATCAAAGTCGGACACGCCACTTCGGTGGAGTGGCCGGTCGGCCTCGGCGGCAAGGGGAACGAAGGCGTCGCAGGCGTCGTCAAGCAGACGCCCGGCGCCATCGGCTACGTCGAGCTCGCCTACGTCAAGCAGAACAACCTCACGTACGCCGTGGTGAAGAACCGCGACGGCCATTGGGTCGCGCCGTCGCTCGCGGCGACGGTGCTGGCGGCCGCGGGCGGTGCCGCGGAGATGGTGAGGACCCACGACGTCCGCGTCTCCATCGCGTACGCGCCGGGGCCGACGAACTATCCGATCGCGGGGTTCACCTACCTGTTGATCCCCCAGGAGCAAACCGACGCCGTGAAGGGTCGCGCGCTCGTCGACTTTCTGTGGTGGGCGATCCACGACGGGGAAAAGGACGCCGCGCAGCTACTGTACGCGCAGGCGCCGCCCGCGGTGATCAAGATCGACGAAGGCCTCGTGAAGCAGGTGACCTACCAGGGCAAGGCGCTCCTCGTCACGCAGTAAGCCGTCCGTCATGGCCTACGCAGTGCCGGCCGGGAGAGGCGCGCCTCTCCCGGCTGTGCCTCGATCCCGGAGCGGCCGCGGCGGCGACGTCGCGTTTCGCGTCCTGCTGACCGTCTTCGGCGTGGCCGTGATCGTGCTGGTCGCGGCGATCGCCTTCGTGCTGGCCGGCGCCGCCATGCCGTCGATCCGCCGCTTCGGGCCGGCGTTTCTCTGGACGTCGCGGTGGGATCCCGTGCACAACGTCTTCGGCGCGCTCCCGTTCGTCTTCGGTACGGTCGCCTCGTCGGCGCTGGCGCTCCTCATCGCGGTCCCGATCAGTCTCGGCGTCGCCGTCTATCTCGTGGAGATCGCTCCCGCGCGAACCTCGACCGCGCTGTCGTTCATCGTCGAGCTGCTGGCCGCGATCCCGAGCGTCATCCTCGGCCTATGGGGCATTTTCGTGCTGGCGCCGTGGGTGCGGTCCACGGTCGAGCCGGCCCTCGCCGCGACGCTGGGCTGGCTGCCGCTGTTCAGCGGTCCCCAGTATGGGATCGGGCTGCTCGCGGCCGGGATCATCCTGGCGATCATGATTATCCCGATCGTCTCCGCGGTCTCGCGCGACGTGCTGCGGGCCGTGCCGTTGGAGCAGCGCGAAGCGATGTACGCGCTCGGGGCGACGCGCTGGGAGGTTATCGGCCGGGCCGTCGTGCCGTACGGCCGCGTGGGGATCATTGGCGCCGTTATCCTGGGCCTCGGCCGCGCGCTCGGCGAGACCATGGCCGTGACCATGGTGATCGGCAACCGCCCGCAGATTCCGACGTCCCTCTTCCAGCCCGCCTACACGATCGCGGCGGTCCTGGCCAACGAGTTCACCGAGGCGACCAGCGATTTGTACCTGTCGGCGCTCGTCGAGATCGCGCTGGTGCTCTTCGTCGTCTCGCTGATCGTCAACGCGATGGCGCGGTGGCTCGTGACGCGCGTCACGTCTCACGTGCGGGCCGGGCTGTGATCGTCCTGGGCCATCGCTCCGCGAGGCGGCGGCGGGTCACCGACCGCGTCATGGGCGGGGTCTGTTTGGCGGCGGTGCTGGTCGCGGTCGCCCCGCTGGCCAGCGTGCTGGGCTATGTCGTCCTCCAGGGCGCATCGGCGCTGAACTGGGACTTTTTCACACATCTTCCGGCGCCGGTGGGCGAAAACGGCGGCGGCATGGCGAACGCGATCGCCGGCACGCTCACGCTGATCGCGCTGGCCTCCTGCGTCGGGCTGCCCGTGGGGATTCTGGGCGGTCTCTTTCTCGCCGAGGCCGGGGACGGGCGGCTCGGATGGTGGATCCGCTTTACGGCCGACGTCCTGAACGGCCTGCCCAGCATCGTGATCGGTGTCTTCGTCTACGCGCTCGTCGTCGTGCCGATGCACCGGTTTTCGGCGCTGGCCGGCGGGCTGGCCTTGGGCGTCATGATGATCCCGCTGGTGGTGCGGACCACCGAGGAAATGGTCCGCCTCGTGCCTTCCTCGCTTCGCGAAGCGTCGCTCGCGCTGGGCATCCGGTGGTGGGTGACGAGCCTGCGCATCATCCTCCGGACCGCGACGGCGGGCGTGATCACCGGGATCATGCTGGCCATCGCGCGCATCGGCGGCGAGACGGCCCCGCTCTTGTTTACCGCGTTCAACAACCAGTTCTGGCAGGCGGGGCTCGACCAGCCGATCTCGTCGCTCACCGTACAGCTCTTCACCTATTCAATCGCGCCCTATGACGACTGGCACCGCCAGGCGTGGGCGGCGGCGCTCGTGCTGATGGCGATCACGCTCCTCCTGAGCGTGGGGGCGCGCGCGGCCGGCCGGCAGCGGTTCCGACTTGGGCGTTAGTTTCATGGCGGGAGGTAGCCTCGGTATGGGGTCCGAAGTCATCGCGCGGGAAGCGCAGACCATGACGCTCTGGGATCACGCGATTGCCTCCGCGTTGGCCAAGGGGGAGGCCATCGACACCGAGGTTCCGTCGCAACTCGTCGTCCAGGACCTTCACGCCTACTTCGGGCGCACGCACGCCGTGAGGGGGCTGTCGCTCCGCATTGCCGCGAACCGGATCACCGCGATCATCGGCCCGTCCGGCTGCGGCAAGTCGACCTTTCTCCGTTGTCTCAACCGGATGCACGAGGTCGTCCCGGGCGCCCGCATGGAGGGCCAGGTCCTGCTCGATGGCGAGGACATCTACGCGCCTTCGGTAGATCCCGTCGAGGTCCGCCGCCGGGTCGGCATGGTGTTCCAGCGGGCCAATCCGTTCCCGACGATGTCGATCTACGACAACGTCGTCGTGGGCCTGCGGCTCAACGGGATCCGCGACCGCCGCGTGCTCGACGAGGTGGCCGAGCGCAGCCTCCGGCAAGCCGCACTGTGGGACGAGGTCAAGGACGTGCTGGGCCGGCCCGGGACGAGCTTGTCCGGCGGCCAGCAGCAGCGGCTGTGCATCGCCCGCGCCCTCGCCGTGCAGCCCGAAGTGCTGCTGATGGACGAGCCGGCGTCGGCGCTCGATCCGGCTTCGACGTTGAAGATCGAGGAGCTGGCGAAGACGCTGCGGGAGACGTTGACGATCGTCATCGTCACGCACAACATGCAGCAGGCCGCCCGCGTCTCCGACAGCACCGCGTTCATGCTGGCCGGCGAGCTGATCGAGCACGGCCCGACGGCGGAGATCTTCACGCGCCCCAAGGAAAAGCAGACGGAAGACTACATCACCGGCCGGTTCGGCTAGGCCGCCGGGACCGTCGTGCGTCCGCGAGAGGAAGTGTTCCCGAGAAACGGGAAGCGTCCCGACGGGTGGAGGGAGCCCGGGGGGACGAGCGTGCAGACGCGGGAGACCTTCGATCGGGAACTGGCGGGGCTCCAGGATGATCTGCTCCGCATGGGCGCGCTCGTCGAAGAGGCGGTGCGACGCTCGATCGAAGCGCTCCGCGCGCGCAGTGTCCAGATGGCCGACGGGGTCATCACCGCCGACAACGCCATCGACGCGCTGCACCTGGAACTGGAAGAACGCTGCCTCATGTTGATGGCCACGCAGCAGCCGATGGCGAAGGACCTGCGCACGATCGCCGCGATCTGGGCGATGACGATGGACCTCGAGCGCATCGGCGATCACGCCGAGGATATCGCGCGTTCGACAAAGCGCATGGCCGACCAGCCGCTGCTCAAGCCGCTCATCGACATCCCGCGGATGGCGGAGATGGTGCAGCGGATGCTCCGGACCGGGCTGGACGCGTTTGTGCAGCGCGACGTCAACCTGGCCCAGCAGATGGCGGCCGCCGACGACGAGGTCGACCACATATACGGCCAGGTGTTCCGCGAGCTGCTGACCTACATGATCGAAGACCCCCACAACATCCAGCGCGCCACGTATCTTCTCTTCTCCGCGCAGGCGCTCGAGCGGATGGGCGATCACGCCACGAACATCGCCGAGCGCGTCATCTACATGGTGACCGGAACCCTTAAAGAGTTGAACGTCTAGCGGGGCAGGCTCTGTCCCGGTCTGCGCCGCCCACGCCGTTCGCCGCGGATCGGGAGGAAGCCGTCCGCGCCGCCGGGAACGTGCTTCTGCCATGACCGCCCCGGACTGTCGGCGCCTCGCCGAGGAGCATCAGGACGAGCTCGTCGCGCTCGCCCGCGACCTCGTCCGCATCGACACGACCAACACCGGCGTCATGCCCACCGGCAACGAGACCGAAGCGGCGACGCACCTCGCGCGAGTGCTGCGCGGGGCGGGGATCGACTCAGAGATCGACGGGCGCGTCCCGGAGCGCGGCAACATCGTCGCCCGCCTGGCGGGCCGCAGCGGACGGACCGCGCTCGTGCTGGCGTCCCACACCGACGTCGTCCCGGCCGGCGATCCTGGACAGTGGACCCACCCGCCGTTCGGGGGGGTGGTCGAAAACGGCCATCTCTTGGGCCGCGGCGCCGCCGACATGAAGGGCACCGTCGCCGCGCAGGCGATGGCGCTCATTCTCCTGAAGCGGTCCGGCGCGCCGCTCGCGCACGGCGTCGCCTTCGTGTGCGTGGCGGACGAGGAGGCCGGCGGCTCCTACGGGATGGGCTGGGTCGCGCGCGAGCATGCCGAGTGGGTGCGCGGCGGCCTCTGTCTGAACGAGGGCGGCGGCTCCTTCATCCCGGTCGACGGTCGCGACTGGTGCGTGCTGGGCGTCGGGGAGAAGGGCCGGTTCGAGATCGGTGCGACCTATCATGGCCGCGGCGCCCACGCCGCGCGGCCGTGGCAGGGCGACAACGCCTTCTATAAAGCCGCGGCCGCCCTCGAGCGCCTCCGCGTCTACGAGCCGGAGCGCGATACGAGCGGGCCCATCTTTTCCGCGGTGAGCCGCCTCACCGGCCCCGTCATCCCCTCGAACGTGGACGACGTGATCGCGCGGCTCGGCAAGACGAGCCCGCGCCTCGCCGACCATCTCCGTCAGGTCTCCCGGATGCTGGTGACCCCGACGCTGATCGCCGGCGGGGTGAAGTCGAACAGCGTCCCGGACGTCTGCCGGCTGACGTGCGACGTGCGCGCGCTGCCGCACCAGGGCCCGTCGTATGTCGAGACGCAAGTGCGGCGCCTCCTCGGCGAGGCGGACGTGCGCGTCGACCAGACCGCGGTGGCGAACACGTCGCCCGCCACGGAGACGCTGGTTTCGGACCTGGCCGGCGCGATGCAGCGGGTGCTCGGCCGGCCCGTCGAGGTCGTGCCCAGCCTGAGCGGCGGGTTCACCGATTCGCGGTTCGTCCGCGAGATCGGCGTGCCGGCGTACGGGTTTTCGCCGGGCCACCCCGACAGCGATCCCGGCCGCCACCACGCGCACGGCCCGAACGAGGCCGTCGCGATCCGCGACCTCGTGCTCCAGACCGCCGTGTATCTCGACCTCGCGTACCGGCACGCCGCGGGGGCCTGAGGGGGGCGCCATGTTCACCGCGTTTGTGATGATTCAGGCCGAGCGCCGGCGGATTCCGGACGTCGCCCGCCGGCTCGCCGAGATCCCCGGCGTCGAAGAGGTGTACTCCGTCACGGGCGAGTGGGACATCATCGCGGTCCTCAAGCTGCGCGACTACGAGGAACTTGCGGACGTCGTCACGAGCCGGATGACGGAAGTGCCGGGAATCGCCCGTACGAACACACACCTCGCGTTCCGGGCGTTCCCGCAGTCGCTGCTCGATCGGCCGTTCTCGCTGGGGCTGGAGGAGAAGCCGGAATGAGCACTACCATCACGTCGCCGCCCGAGCTGAGTCCCGCGCAGCTGGTCGACATGCTGCGGATGATGATGCGCATCCGGCAATTCGAGCAGCGGGCCATCGAGCTGTACCGCGAAGGCGTCATGCGCGGCACGACGCATTCGTACACCGGGATGGAGGCGGTCGCCGTCGGCACCTGCGCGGCGCTGCGGCCGGCCGACCGCATCACGAGCACGCACCGCGGCCACGGCCACTGCCTCGCCAAGGGCGGCGACCCGCGGCGCATGATGGCGGAGCTGCTCGGGAAGGCGGCAGGGTACTGCAAAGGCAAGGGCGGCTCCATGCACATCGCGGACGTCGAGGCGGGCATCCTCGGCGCGAACGGCATCGTCGGCGGCGGGATGGGCCTCGCCACCGGCGCGGCCCTCGCGACGAAACTGGCCGGCCGCGACGAGGTCGCGATCTGCTTCTTCGGCGACGGCGCGCTCAACCAGGGCATCTTCCATGAGGCCGCCAACATGGCGGCGATCTGGCGGCTGCCCGTCGTCTACGTCTGCGAGAACAACCAGTACGCGATGTCGGCGCGCGCCGATCGCTTCACGTCCGTGCCGGATCCGTCCGTGCGCGCGACCGGGTACGGCTTTCCCGGCCTGAGCTGCGACGGCATGGACGCCCTGGCCGTCTATGCGACGGTGGGCGGGGCGGTGGCGCGGGCGCGCGCGGGAGAGGGCCCGTCCCTCGTCGTGTGTGTCACCTACCGATACCTCGGCCACCACGTCGGCGATCCGCTCAATTACCGCGACAAGGCCGAGGTCGAGGCCTGGCGCACCAAGGACCCGATCGAACGGCTCCGCGGCGTGCTGGTGGAACGGCGGGTGCTCTCGGCGGCCGACGCCGCCGCGATGCAGGCGGAGGTCGAGCAAGAGATCGACGACGCCGTCGCGTTCGCGAAGGCGAGCCCCGAGCCGGATCCGAGCACGCTCATGGAGGACGTGTACGCATGAGTGCGGTCGAGACGCACGCGGGGACCAGGGTGCTCACGTACGCGGAGGCCCTCAACGAGGCGCTGCGCGAGGAGATGCGGCGCGACGCCCGCGTGTTCGTGATGGGCGAAGACGTCGCGGTCTGGGGCGGCGGCGGTGTGTTCGGGGTGACGCGCGGGCTCGTCGAGGAGTTCGGGCCCGAGCGGATTCGCGACACGCCGATCTCGGAGGAGGCGATCGCGGCCCTCGCGGTCGGCGCCGCCATGGCCGGGGCCCGGCCCGTCGCGGAGTTCATGTACGCCGACTTCCTGACGCTGGCGATGGAGCCGATCGTCAACCAGGCCGCCAAGATCCGCTACATGTTCGGGGGCAAGGCGCGCGTGCCGGTCGTCTTCCGCGCCCAGGAGGGCGCCGGCCGCGGCAACGCGGCGCAGCACTCCCAGTCGCTGGAGGCATGGTTCTGCCACATCCCGGGCCTCAAGGTCGTGACGCCGAGCACCCCGGCCGACGCGAAGGGTCTTCTGATCTCCGCGATCCGGGACGACAACCCGGTCGTGTTCCTCGAACACAAGATGCTCTACAACACGAAGGGTCCGGTCCCCGCCGGGGAGCACACCGTCCCGCTCGGGATCGCGGAGCGCAAGCGCGAAGGGCGGCACGTCACGGTCGTCGGCATCCACACGATGGTGCTCAAGGCGCTCCAGGCGGCCGAGCAGCTGGCGGCGGACGGCATCGAGCTCGAGGTCATCGATCCGCGCACGCTCGTGCCCCTCGATCTCGAGACGATCGTCGCTTCGGTTCGCAAGACCGGCCGCCTCATCGTGACCCACGAGGCGTACGAGCGCTGCGGCGTGGGCGCGGAGATCATCGCGCAGGTGGTCGCGGCGGCGTTTGACGCGCTGGACGCTCCACCCGTGCGGCTGTGCGCCGCCAACGTCCCGGTGCCCTACAGCGCACCCCTGGAGATGGCCGCGCTGCCACAGGTCGACGGCATCGTCGCCGCGGCGCGCGGGTTGATGGCGTGACCGTTTGATGGCGACGGAGGTCGTGCTCCCGAAACTCGGCTTGACCCAGGAAGAGGGCACGATCGTCCGGTGGGTCAAGTCCGAGGGCAGCCGCGTTAGCAAAGGCGAGCCGCTGTTCGAAGTCCTCACCGACAAGGCGACGATCGAGGTTGAGGCGCCCGCGTCCGGCGTGCTTCTCAGGATCCTCGTGCCCGAGGGCGCGACCGCTCCGGTCGCCACGCCGATCGCCGTGATCGGCGAACCCGGGGAACTGCCGGCCGGAGTGTCCTCGCCGGCCGTCCCGCCCCGCGCTGGGGCCGCGCCGAGGTCCGCATCCCCGGCGGGACCGAGGGCGGCCGCGCCGGCCGCATCGGCGGTGTCCGCGGGGGTGTCCGGTATCCCGGCTGCGCAGGATGGACGCATCCGCGTTTCTCCACGGGCGCGCGCGCTCGCCTCGACGCACGGCATCGATCTCCGCGCCCTGCGCGGCAGCGGCCCCGACGGCCGCATCATCGAGCGCGACGTGCAGCAGGCGCTCGAGGCCGGGACGCGCGGGGTGGCCACGGCCGCACCGGCAGGCGCGTCGGGCCAGGCCGCCTCACCGGCGAGGACAGTTCCACCGGCCGTCTCGGCGCGGCTGCGCACGGTCATCGCGCGCCGCATGACCGAGAGTCTCCAGGGGACCGCGCAGCTCACGCTCACCACCGACGTCGACATGGCCGATGCGGCGAGACTGCGGGAGGAGGCCGGCGCGGAACTGGAGCGGCGCGGCGGCGCGCGGCCGACGTATACGGACCTCATCGTCCGCGCGGCGGCCATCGCGCTGCGGGATCACCCGCGGCTCAACGCGCGGTGGGCCGGAGACGGCGTGCGCCTCTTGCCAGACATCCACGTCGGCGTCGCGGTCGCGCTCGACGAGGGGCTGGTCGTGCCGGTAATCCGGCACGCCGACCGGGCCACGCTCGCGCAAATTTCCTCCGCGCTGCGCGACCTCTCCGAGCGCGCGCGGGGATTTCGGCTCAAGCCCGAGGAGATGGACGGCGGCACGTTCACGGTGACCAACCTCGGGACGTACGACGTGGACGCGTTCACGCCGATCATCAATCCGCCGGAGGCGGCGGTCCTCGGCGTCGGCCGCGTGCACCGCCGGCCCGTGGCCGTGGGGGACCGGGTCGAGGTGCGGCCGGTCATGGTGCTGTCGCTGACGTTCGACCACCGGGTGGTGGACGGCGCGCCGGCGGCGCAGTTCCTGCAGCGCGTGAAGCACGTGCTCGAGCACCCGTACCTCCTCCTGCTGCCCTAACGCGCAGGCGTGCGGCAGCGGCTCAGCACGATGTGAGCCGGCGGATGCGGCTGCCCGCGCGATAAGGGGGGACTTATGGAATTGCCGCTCACCCCGCTCGAGTTCGCCCGCCGGTCGCGCGCGCTGTACCCGCAGCGCGAGGCCGTGGTCGACGGCGCACGGCGGCTCACCTACGAAGCGTTCTTTCAGCGGTGCGACCGCTGGGCGAGCCGGCTGCAGCAGTTCGGCGTGCGTCCCGGGGATCGCGTCGCCTACATCGCCCCGAACATTTCCGGACTCCTCGAGGCGTTCTACGCCGTGCCGCAGATCGGCGCCGTGCTGGTGCCGATCAACTACCGGCTCACCGCGGGCGACTTCGAGTACATCGTCAATCACAGCGGCGCACGCGTCGTCTGCGCCGCCGCCGAGCACCTCGCCGCGCTCGACGGGATCCGCGCGTCGCTACCGAACGTCCGGCAGTTCGTAGCACTCGACGGCGCGCGCGAGGGGTGGCTCGACTACGACGACTTGGTCGAGCAATCGACCGGGCAGTACGAGCGGCCGGAGATCGCGGAGGGTGATCTCCTCACGATCAACTACACCAGCGGCACCACGGCCCGGCCGAAGGGCGTCATGATGACTCACCGCAACGCGTACATGAACGTGCTCGGCACGCTGGCGCACGTGCACATGACGGCGGCAGAGCGGTATCTGTGGACCCTGCCGATGTTCCACTGCAACGGCTGGACGTTCGTGTGGATCGTCACGGCCGTCGGGGGCGCGCACCTCTGCCTGCGCCGGGTCGAGCCGGACCAGGTGTTCGCGCTGTGCCGGGACGAGCGCGCGACGATGCTGTGCGCGGCGCCGACGGTGCTCATCCGGCTCGCCAACGCGCCTGAGGAGCTCCGCCACGGCGTCCGGCCCGGCATCCGGGTGCTGACCGCCGGGGCGCCGCCGGCCGCGGCCACGATCAGCCGGATCGAAGGGGACCTCGGGTGGGAGATCCTGCACGTCTACGGGCTCACCGAGACCTCGCCGTTCATCACGGTGTGCGAGCCGCGGCCCGAGCACGCCGGGCTCTCCGCGGAGGCGCGCGCGGCCGTCAAGGCGCGGCAGGGCGTGGAGCTGTTCTCCTCGGGAGAGCTGCGGGTCGTCGACGGCGCCGGACGGGAGGTGCCGCACGACGGCCTGACCGTGGGCGAGATCGTCGTGCGCGGCAACGTGGTGATGAAGGGCTACTTCAACGATCCCGAGGCGACGGCCAGGGCGTTCGCCGGCGGCTGGTTCCACACGGGGGATGCCGCGGTGGTGCACGCGGACGGCTACGTCGAGATCCGCGACCGGATCAAGGACATCATCATCAGCGGCGGCGAGAACATCTCGTCCGTGGAGGTCGAGGCGGCGCTGCTCCGCCACCCCGCGGTCCAGGAGGTGGCCGTGGTCGGGCTGCCCGACGAGCAGTGGGGGGAGACGCCGCACGCGTTCGTCGTTCTTAAGGCGGGTGAGGCGGCCGGCGAGGCGGACCTCCGCGACTTCGCGCGGGGGGCGCTCGCGCACTTCAAGGTGCCGAGGGCGTTCCACTTCGTGGACGACCTGCCGAGGACGGCGACCGGGAAGATTCAAAAGTACGTTCTGCGCGGCACGCACGCCGCGATCGCGCGGCAGTAGGCGCGGGCGGGCGGGCCGGCAGGTTCTAACAGCGCGACGGCCGGGGAGGGTCCCCGGCCGTCGCGATTTCTCTCGCGTACTGGTTCGGTCGAAGTTACGAGCCGCCGCCGTCGGGTGGCGCCTGGACTTGTGGCTGCGGCGGTGTGTAGACATCGTCGTTGCACGCGAACGCCGCGCTTGCCGCAATCGCGACCGCGGCGACGGCGATCAGGGCCGTGAGCAATTTGAACATCGTCGGCCTCCTTCCACGGGTCCCCGGGGACGAATCTCGGGACCTGCGGACGCGGTTCGCCCTGTGATGGGGAAATCCTGCCGCGTCCCCGGGCGCGCCCTGCCGCGCCCGACGCAGATGTTACAATGAGAGCCCGATGCGGTTCCGCCCGGACGTCGACTACTACGAAATCTTACAAGTGCATCCCCACGCCTCGGCGGAGATAGTCCGGAAGGCCTACCGCACGCTGATGGGGGAGATGGGCGGCCACCCCGATCTCGGCGGTGACGAGGAGCGGGCGAAGCTGATCAACGAGGCTTACTCGGTGCTCGGCGACCCCGACATCCGTCGTGCGTACGACCAGGCCCGTGCCCGGATGGCGCCGATGGGGTCTGGGGGAGTCGGCACCGGATGGCCGGGCACGGGCCGGCACACGTCGCCGGGTTCATCGACCGTAGGGCGCGGCCCCGGCGGCGAACTCGAGCGGTGGTCGGCGTTTGTCAACAAGCTGCTCTTCTCCGCGATCGTCGTTGTGGTCGGGCTCATGATCGCGCGCCTCATCAAGAGCCCGGCCATTGATCTCGCCGACATGATCGCGACGGTCGTGGTGCTGTTCCGGATCTGGCAGCAGGCCGGCGGAGGACGCTAGGTTACACGGCCACGGCGTGGGCCAGGCTGGCGATGATCGCAGCCATGATGCCGCTCGACACCAGCATGTCCCATCCCCACCCAGGCCCGAACAAATTCGGCCACATGATCGATCCCTCCCAACGCGGACAAGCACACCGTACCGCTCCCGGATTAAGCGGCCGTTAACCGCCGCGTCCAATTGAGCGAAAACTCCCAAGAAACCCGTCGTCCCGTCACACTTCGCCGCCGCGGCCGGAAACACAACGGCGCTCTCAACCCAAAGGGCTGAAGGCGCCAAGGCCGGTACGCAGATATGTGACTTGAGTGGCTATTAAATACCACGGAGCGCGGGTGCTGTCAAACGTTTTCCGCCGTCTGCGCCGGGGCCGATTTTTCTTGCGGGTCACCGGGCGGGTATGGTATAAATCAAGCGAGCGACGTTCGGCGCTGTGATGCGGGCGGGCGGCGCGGCAAGACGGCCTGGATGCCTTCGGCGATATAACGCCGGGGGCTGTTTTGTTTTCTTGGCCGGCGCGCGGCGCGGAGGAGGCGGCGGAGCAGCATGGCTGGACGCGATCGAACCGCGGTGGGGAAGCGTATCGTGATCGCCGATGACGAGGCCCTCATCCGCATGGGGGTACGCGCGATCCTGGAAGACGCGGGCCACAGTGTGATCGGCGAGGCGTCCAACGGAAGCGACGTCCTCCGGATCGTGCCCGAGGTGGTGCCCGATCTCGTGCTGCTCGACATTCGGATGCCGTCGCCGGACGGAATCGAAGTGGCGCGCCGACTGCGCGCGGAGTTCCCCGTTCCGATCGTTTTTCTGACCGCGTTCAGCGACCGCCAACTGCTGTTCGAGGCCGCCGAGGCCGGCGGCTACGGCTACATCGTGAAGCCGGTGCGCGAGGGCGAGATTCTCGCCGCCGTGGCGGTCGCCGCCGCGCGTTGGGACGAACTGCACGCCGCCCAAGACGCGCTCGAGACCCGCAAGCTCGTCGAGCGCGCCAAGGGCATCCTCATGCGGCGGCTCAACCTGAGCGAAGACGACGCTCACCACCTCTTGCACCGCCGCAGCCGGCACCTTCGGAAGGCTGTGCGCGAGGTCGCGCGCGATATCCTCGAAACCGATCAGGCGATTCGAAAGCAGAGCGTGTCGAAGTAGAGCGGAGCGGTTCTTACAGGTCGGGTGTTCGTGAGCCCCACGGCGTGGCCGCTTCGTATGCCGCGGCGATACGCAGCAGTGTGACCTCCTCGAACGGACGGCCGCCGAACTGGAGGCCGAGCGGGAGTCCGCTCTTCGTAAACCCGCACGGCACGGTGATGCTCGGAAATCCGAGGAAGCTGAACGGCCGATTGTAGACCGGCGACCCGGTAGCGGCAAGGCCGGCCGGCGCGGGGCCCGGGGCCGACGGCGTCGCCAGCACGTCCACGTTGCGCATCAGCGTGCGCATCGCGGCGATCAGAAGCGTGCGGATCTGCTGCGCGCGCAGATACGCGGGCGCCGGCACGTGGAACCCCGCCTCGATGATGGCGCGCAGTTTGTGGCCGTAGTCGGCCGGACGCGCGCGGTACGTATCGGCGTGCACCGCCGCGGCTTCGGTGTGGTGGATTAGCTCGTGCGCGTCCATCGCCGCCTCGAACAGATCCGGGAGGCGCACGTCCTCGACGCGGCAGCCGAGGTCGCCCAGCGCGCGCAGCGCCTCGCGGTACGCCGCTGCGCCCTCCGGATCCAGTCCGTCCGTAAAGTAGCGGTCGGGAACGCCGACGCGGAGCCCCCGCACCGCGCCGTCGCGGGCGCGCTCGTCGTCGAGGGCGGCGGCCGCGCCGGGCACCGGCGGCGCCGAGACGCTGGCGGGATCGTTGGCGTCCGGGCCGGCCACCGCGTCGAACAGCAGCGCGACGTCGCGCACGGTCCGTGCCATCGGCCCGGGATGGTCCAGCGTCCACGCGAGGGGGTGCACGCCGTAGCGGCTCACCCGGCCGAACGTGGGCTTCAGGCCGGCCACGCCGCAGAAGGCGGCGGGCCGGCAGATCGAACCGGAGGTCTGGCTCCCGAGCGCGCCCTGGCACATCCGCGCGGCGAGCGCGGCGGCCGAACCGCTGCTCGAGCCGCCGGGCGTATGCTCGAGCGCCCAGGGGTTGCGCGCCGGCGACGGATCGAAGGACGCGAACTCGGTCGTGTGCGTTTTGCCGAGGATAATCGCCCCGGCCCGGCGCAGGCGGGCGACGCTCGTCGCGTCGTAGGACGGCACGAAGCCGGCCATGATCTTGGAGCCGCACGACGTCTCCATGCCCGCGGTATAAAAGATGTCCTTGACGCCGACGGGGATGCCGTGAAGGGGTCCGAGGAGCGTCCCCGACGCCCGCAGGTCGGTCAGCCGCCGGGCCTCGCTTCGGGCGCCCTCAGGGCTGAAGCGGGCCCACGCCTGCACTCGGGGCTCGACGCGTTCGATCCGTGCCAGCGTCGCTTCGACCAGTTCGAGCGGCGACAAGCGTCCGGACGCGATCGCGGCCGCGGCGTCGCTAAGAGAAAGGCTACAGGGGTCGCTCATGCGGGCGGCGGCTAGAGATCGCCGCGATACAGTCGCGGGGCGCCCGCCGGCTCGGTCTCGCGGGGCACCGGCGCGGCGGCGACCGCTTCGATGCGGCGCTGCGTCAGGGCCCATTCTTCGTCGAAGCGCTCGCCGTGATCGGGGAGACGCAGGAGCGCGTGCAGGCCGCCGGTCTTCGACGCATGCTTGGTGTGCGAATCAGGATCGGACGACGGGTGGGACATACAAGGGTGTTGGCCCGGAGGACGGAAACCTCCTTCCGTGCCCACGACAGGCCCGCGTGACGCGGAACGTCCCCTCGTCCTGGCGCTCGACCTTGGAAGCGGGTCGCTGCGGGCCATCGTCTACGATCGCCTCGGCCGCGAACTCGCCGGGACCGAGGGCCGCGCGCCGACCGAATGGCGGCACACACCGGACGGGGGAGTGGAAGCCGACGCCGACGCGTTGGTGGCGGGCGCGGGCGCCGCGATCGATCAGGCGCTCGCCGGGGCGGGCGCAATTGCCTCGGAAATCCGCGCCGCCGGCATCTCCACGTTCTGGCACAGCGTGCTCGGGGTCGATGCGTCCGGCCGCCCCGCCACGCCGCTCTACTCGTGGGCCGACGGGCGCAGCCGTGCGGCGGTCGGCGTGCTCCGGGAGCGGCTCGATGAAGAGACCGTGCGGCGGCGTACCGGCTGCGTCTTTCACACCAGTTACCTGCCCGCGCGCCTCCTGTGGCTGCGAACACGCCGGCCGGATGTGTTTCGCAGCGTGTGTACGTGGCTCGGGATCGGCGAGTACCTGACGCTGCGGCTGTTCGGACGCGCCGCGTGCAGCATTTCGATGGCGTCGGGCACCGGGATGCTGGATCTCCGGCGCTGCGAATGGGACGGCGAAGTGCTCGAGGCGCTGGGGTTGTCGTCCAAGCGGCTCTCCCCGCTCGTGGACCTCGACGCGCCGTTCGCCGGCCTGCGCGCCGAGTACACGGCGCGCTGGCCGGCCCTCGCGCGGATTCCCTGGCTGCCCGCCGCCGGGGACGGTGCGCTCAGCAACATCGGCACCGGGTGCGTCGAGCGGGGACGCGCGGCGTTCAATCTGGGGACGTCCGGGGCGCTCAGGGTGATGTGGTCGGGTGACGTGCCGGAGGTGCCGCGGGCGCTGTGGGTCTATCGCGCCGACCGGCGGCGCGTACTCACCGGCGGCGCGGTGTCGAACGGCGGCAGCGTGTACCGGTGGCTGCTCGACACCCTGGCGCTCGGCGATCCCGCGGGGCTCGATGCCGCGCTGCGCGAACGGGCGCCGGACGCGCACGGGCTGGTGGTGCTGCCGTTTCTCGCCGGCGAACGCAGTCCGTCCTGGCCGGTCGCCTCGCGCGGCGCCGTCTTCGGTCTCACGGCGTCGACCCAGCCGCTCGACCTGCTGCAGGCGGGTCTCGAGTCGGTGGCCTACCGGCTCGCGCTCATCTGGGACGCCCTGCGCGCGGCGGTCCCCGGCATTCGTGAGATCGTCGCCAGCGGCGGCGCGCTGGGCCACCTGCCCGCGTGGCTCCAGATCATCGCCGACGTGTTCGGCCGCGACATCGTCCGGTCCGCGGAGGACGAAGGCAGCAGCCGTGGGGCCGCGCTGCTCGCGCTCGAGGCGCTGGGCGCGGCGCGAATCGAGGAGATGCCGGTGCCGCGCGGGGACGAGGTCCGGGCGGATCCGTCCCGGCACGCCCGATACCAGCTGGCGCGGGCGCGTCATGCGCGCATGGAACAGGTGTTGGAACCGCTGCAGTCCGAGGCGGCGCCCGACGAGGCCGGCCGGCCCGGTCCGGCGGCGCAGGCATGAGGAGGACGGCGTGATGGCATCACTCCAGCCATGGCAGAACTTCTATATGCTCCTCGGGGGCGCGTCGGCCACGCTGGTCGGCCTGATGTTCATCGCGATCTCACTGGGGTCCAGCCGGTGGACGCCCGAGGAGAGACCCATTCTCGCGGCGAGCTTTGGCGCGTTCATGAGCCCGACGTTTATCCACTTCGTCTACGTGCTGGTGACCGCCATTGTCGTGTTCGTGCCCACGCTGAGCGAGACGGCGTTGGGCGGACTGCTGGTGCTCGCCGGCGTAGGCAGCCTCGGGCACATCGCGCGCAACCTACCGTTTGTCCGCGAGCGATATCGTGCGAGGAGCCTCGACCGGAGCGACCTGGTGTGGTACTCGCTGATGCCGTCCGTCGGGTACATTCTGTACCTCGACGCCGGCATCGGACTGCTCCGGGCGGCCGCGGGCCGGCCGTCGCGGGGGCACGCGCTCGACGCGCTGGCCGCGGCGAGCGTCCTGCTCCTGGTGATCGGCGTGCGCAACGCGTGGGACCTCGTGGTATTTATGGTCATGCGCAGACTCGACGGGCCCGCCGATCGTCGCCCGTAACGAAGGACCGATGCGGTTCTCCTAATTGTTGCTGACGAGCAGGCGGTCAGCCGGCGGTCTGCACCCCCCAGGTGACGATCCAGTAGGCGGGATGGAACCCCACGATGCTGCGCCGTCGGAGGAGCAGGCCGAAGAAGTCACCGGGACGGACGAGCGGGATCTGCGTGTAGATAAGAGACTGTAGCTTGGCCCAGAGGGCCGTCCGTTCGCGGGGATCCGAGGCGCGCGTGAACGCGTCGTACGTCTGGTTCTTGTCCGGCGAGTCCCACCACCCGGGATAGGTCGCGCTCAGGAACGTCTCCATCGCGGGATCGGGCGGGAACCCGCCGGAGGTGGTGAACATATCCCATTCCGCTGGCTTCGCGCGGCGGTCGAGGACGCTCGCCCAGTCGATGACCTGGGTGTCCACCTTGAACCCGGCCCGCTGCAGCTGTGTAGCCGCCACGACGGTGCTCTTGAACATGTAGTCGTACTGCATCGTCGTGAGCCACCGCACCGGCTGGCCGCGGTACCCCGCCTCGGCGAGCAGCTGTTTCGCCCGGCCCGGATCGCGCTGGTTGTACAGCGACGCGCCGGACGTCGAGTACCAGGGCGAGCCCTTCGGGAAGAAGCTCGGACCAAGTGAGTAGAGGTCGGCGTCGCCGAACGTCGCCTGCATGATCGGCTGCATGTCCATCGCCGCCAGGGCGGCCTGCCGCATCTTCACGTTGGCCATCACGCCCTGCTTCTCGTTGAAGAAGAACGTGAGGATGTTTCCCGGTTTGACGATCTCCGGCACCACGCGGGTGTCCTTGGCCAGCTGGGCGTACGCGTCGAGATTGATGTTGTCGGCGATGTCGTAGTCGCCGCTCTGCACCCCGGCGATGCGCGTCGCGACCTGGGAGACCGGGAAGAACATGATCTCGTCGGCGAGGGCGTCCCGCCGCCCGGCGTAGCCGCTGGGCGGTTCCGGGCGCGCCGCGTAGCGGTCGTACCGCGTCAGCCTGACGTGCCGGTCGGGCACCCATTCGACGAACCGGTACGGGCCGGTTCCGACGTACTGTTTGAGCTGGCCCCGGCCGGTGGCGTCCACGATCTCCTTGGGCATGATGGCCGCGGCCCCGTTGGGATACGCGAGGAACGCGAGGAGCGGCCCGAACGGATTCTTGAGGCGCACGGACACCGTATCGGCCCCCAGGGCCGACACCGTCTCAACATTCTTGTACACGGCGGTGCCGCGCGGGCTCACCAGGCCCCACCGGTTCAACGAGGCGGCGACGTCCTCGGCGCCCATCGTCTTCCCGTTGTGAAACGGGACGTCTTTGCGCAGTGTGAACGTGTACGTGAGGCCGTCCTTGCTGAGCGTGTACCCGGACGCCAGGAACGGCTGCACGCGCCCGCTGCCGTCGAGCGCGAAGAGCTCCTCGAACACGGGCAGCGTGATGTTGCTCGTCAGGTCGGCCGTCGTCGCCACCGTATCGAGGGTGAGCGGCTCGCCGATCTCGGCCACCCGCAGCGTGCCGCCGCGGCGCAGCGGCGCCGCCTCGGCGGGCGCGAGGGCCGCGGCGCGCGGATCGCGCCACCCCGCCGCGGAAACGGCCGCACCGGCCGCGGCCGTGCGCAGCAGGGCCCGGCGTGTCAGCGTGCGAGGTGTGGCCGGCCGGCGGTTGGATTTCATGGTCTCCCCGTCCTTTCACCGCATGACGAGTGGGTGCGGTGCTTGGGTTCCGCGCGCGGCGGCGGAGACCTGTCGCCGCAGGACCGCCGGGCCAAGCCGCGAACCTCTGCACGCACCCATTCGCCCCGCCCCGGAGGGATGTGCATGGGACGTTCGTCGATCACGCGCCGCGAACTGCTTCGCCGGACAGGACGGACCGCGGCCGGGGCTGCCATGGGACTCGCCGCCGGACGCGCGGCCGGCTGGTCCGGCGTCGAGCGCGCGCTGGCCGCGGCGGCGGCCGCGCCCAAAGCGGGCGGCACGCTCACGATCAGCCAGTCGGTCGACATCAACACGCTGCATCCCTGGACCGGCACCCTCAACGTCTGGAAGGTCATCAAGACCAACGTCTACGACCAGCTCTCGTATCAGGATCCGGCCACGCTCGAGTTCAAGCCGCGGCTGGCCAAGTCGTTCGAGTGGACGGACGGGAACACGAGCTTGATCGTGACCCTGCCGTCCGGCGTCCGATTCCACAACGGCGAGGCGCTGACCGCGGAGGACGTCAAGTTCACGCTCGACAGCATCCGCGACCCCAAGACCGGCTCGTGGCTGCGGGGGTTCATCGCGCCGATCACGGACGTCCAGGTGCTCGACGCTACCCACGTCAAGATCAAGACCGACACCGTCGAGAACCAGCTGATCCCGGCGTTCGCGTACGTGGACATCGTGCCGCGGAGCCAGGGGACCGATCTGTCGCGCAAGACCCCGATCGGCTCGGGGCCGTATCGATTTGTCGAATGGGTCCCCAACGATCGCGTGACCCTGCAGCGCAATCCGCGCTACTGGAACGAGGCCGGCGCGGGCCACGTCGACCGCATCGTGCTCAAGCCGGTCACCGAGCTGCAGACGCGGATCTCGCAGCTGCTGGCCGGCGACGTCGACCTCGTGTACGACTTCAGCCTGATCGAGGTGCCCAGGCTGCGCGCGGACCGGCGCGTCTCCGTGGCGGTGGTGCCGCCGGTGGATCAGATGTTCGTGATGTACCTGAACGGGCGCAAGCCGCCATTCAACAAGCTCGAGGTGCGGCAGGCGGTGGCCTTCGCGCTCGACCGCGACGCGTTCATCAAGAACTTCCTGGCCGGGCAGGGACGCGTGGACAACAGCCCGTTCACGCCGTCGCACTGGGCCTTCGACCCGCGGACCGAGCACGCGTACACGTACAACCCCGACCAGGCCGCGCGCCTCTTGGAGAAGGCCGGCTACCCGAAGGGGCAGGGCCTCAACTTCAGCCTGCTGACGCCGTCGGGCTACCCGGAGTTCACGCAGCTCTCGACGATGCTGCAGGCCACCTTCGCCTCGATCGGCTACCGTCCGGCGATCGAGGAGGTGGACATCGGCCAGTGGGCGGCCCGGCTCAACCAGACGAAAGACTTTTTCGCCGCCGTCGACTACCCGCCGCGTGGTTCCGCCGATCCGGCGCTGACGTACTCCGCGGGGCTCTTCTTCCCGCCGGTGCCGGCCAACTACAACGGGCTCACCCCGGAGGCCATCCCCGGCTACGTGTCCGCGCTGCACCGGGGGGCGACGGCGCTCCAGCGCCCTGTGCGCAAGGTCGCCTACTACAGCGTCCAGGAGCTGTGGCGGCAGTATCTGCCGGGCGCCATCTTCTGCCACCGCTCCACGGCGCACGCCGCGGTGCCGGCCGTCAAGGGATTCGTGCCGCACCCGGCGTTCCAGCAGCGATTTACCGACATCTGGCTGGCGCGGTGACCGAGCGGGTCCCGTCTGAGCCGTTCTTGTCCTGGGCCTGCGGCGTGAGCCAAAGATGCCCGAAGGCCCAGGGGCGACCGGCCGGCTGACCGTCCGGACGCGGGTTCGAGCGGCGTGGCCAAGTATCTGCTGTGGCGGTCGGTGAGCGTCGTCCCCACGCTCATCGGCGTCAGCATTCTCGTCTTCCTCGTCACCTACTTCGTTCCGGGCGATCCCGCGCAGATCATGGCGGGCAGCGACGCGACGCCGGACGTCGTGGCCAGCCTCCGCCACCAGTGGGGCCTCGACCGGCCGATCTACGTCCGGTACGCGCTGTGGGCCGCCAACGCGCTGCGCGGCAACCTCGGCGAGTCGTACTTCAGCCACCTCACCGTGCTGCAGCTCGTCGCCAAGGCATCCCTCGTCACGGTGGAGCTCGCCGTGCTCGCGCTCGTGGTCGCGGTGGTGATCGCCGTCCCCGCGGGGATTATGTCGGCCGTGCGGCCCGGCTCCTGGTTTGATCTAGCCGCGACGGCGCTGGGGTTCGGCGGGCTGTCGATTCCCGGGTTCTGGCTCGGGATCATGCTCATCTACGTCTTCAGCGTCTATTTGCGGTGGCTCCCCGCGGGCGGCTTCACACCGCTGTCGAGCGGCCTCGTCCCAAACCTTCGCAGCATGATCCTTCCGGCGATCGCGCTCGGCACGTTCGCCTCGACGCAGTTCATGCGGTACCTCCGCGCCAGCATGCTCGAGGTGCTTGGGGCGGACTTCACCCGCACCGCGCGGGCGAAGGGCCTGCCCGAGTTGAGCGTGCTTGTGCGCCACGCGATGCGGAACGCGATGATTCCGTTCGTGACCGTGCTCGGCGTGCAGATGGGGTATTTGCTCGGGGGCACCGTGATCACCGAATCCGTCTTCGCGCTGCCGGGCATCGGCCGGCTGGTGCTCAACGCCATCCTCAACCGGGACTACCAGGTGGCCGCCGGGATCATTCTGTTGATCGCCACGGCGTTCGTCCTGGTCAACCTCGCGGTCGATCTGCTCTACCCGGTGCTCGACCCGCGCGTGCGCCTCGGCCGGGCGACGTTCTCGCAGTGATGCCGGCCGACCGCCGGCCGACTCCGCAGCCGGCAACCGTGAAATTACAGCGGCCGGCCAGCATGAAATCAAAGCCGGCGACCACGGTGCCCGCCGAGCGAGGCGGCTCCCCGCCGGCCGACAAGCGGCCGGCAACCATGAAATCACAGCCGGCGCTGGGGCTGCCCTCGCGGCGCCCCGTCCGGGCCGTGCGCTGGCTGACCCGGCGGTGGAGTCTCGCGGCCGGCCTCGCCGTCGTGCTCGCGCTGTGCCTCGCCGCGCTGGGCGCCGGGCTCTTGGCCGCGTACCCGCCGGACGTCCAGCACATGGCGACGACGCTCGCGCCGCCGTCCGGCGCGCACCCGTTGGGGACCGACGAGTTCGGGCGGGACGTCCTGAGCCGCATGCTGTTCGGGGCGCGCCTCACCCTCCTCGCCAGCAGCGCCTCGGTGCTCCTCGCGGCGGTGGGCGGCGGCGCGCTCGGCCTCACCACGGGGTACTTCGGCGGCGTCTACGACAGCCTGGTCGGCCGCATGATCGACGTGCTCTTTTCCTTTCCGGTCCTACTCTTGGGGATCGCGATCGTCGCCGTGCTCGGCCCCGGCGAGCCGAGCGTCGTGCTGGCAATCGCCGTCGCCTCGCTGCCGAACTTCGCGCGGGTGTCCCGCTCGGCGATCATCGCGGAACGCGAGCGCGAGTATGTGGTGGCGGCGCGCGCGATCGGCGCGCCCGTGCCGTACATCATCGTGCGCACGCTGCTGCCCAACCTGCTGGGTCCCCTGATCGTCCTGATGTCGCTGGGGTTCGCGTACGCGGTGCTGTACGAGGCGTCGTTCAGCTTCCTGGGCCTCGGCGCCCAGCCGCCCACGCCGGAGTGGGGCGTCATGCTCTCGAGCGCGCGGAGCTATCTGTTCCAGGCGCCCTGGTACGCATTCTTCCCGGGCGCGGCAATCTTCGTCCTGGTCTTTTCGCTGAATCTCATCGGGGACGGGTTGCGGGATCTGTTCGATCCGCGGCGGCACAACCGCTAAGCCGTGCGGTGTCCACGCGCCCGGGCGAGAAACTCGAGCACTCCCGCGGGGTCGAAATAGAACATCTGACCGCGGGCCAGCCGCCCGTCCCGCAGCCGGTAGAGCCCGAGGACCTCGCTGTCGTGCCGCTCCCCGGCCGCGCTGCGTCCCCGCTGGCGCCAGAGAATCACGACCTCGTCACCGCTTGAGGCGACGACGCGCGGATCCATCCTGCGCTCCGCCTCCGTGGGCTGCAGCGGCGTCCACGTCTCGCCCCACGTGGGACCTTCGGGCGCGAGCCCGTGCGCGACTCCACCGTAGGGCAGGGACGGCGGCCAGTGCAGCTCGATGTCCGGGTGGAACAGCGCGGCAGGGCCGTCCTGGGGGCGTTGCGGGTCGCGGCGTTCGATGCGGCGAAAGATTTCGAGCATCACCTCGACGTTCTTCGCCGGGGTCATCGCGATCGTCTGGTCTCCTCCTTGCCTACTCCGCGGGCAGCGGCAACTCGACGGGGCGGCCGTCCGTCCAGGCGCGGTCGATGGCCATACAGACCTCGTGGCTGCGCGCGGCATCCGCGAGCGCGGCCAGCGGCGGCCGTCCGTCGCGGATCGCGGCGACCAAATCGTCCACCTCCGCCTGGAACGGATGGTGGGTGACGTCGGCGCTGTCCGGCAACACGGTGGGAATCGTCGCGAAGTCGGTCTGCCCGTCGAGGGCGGCCGCGTAGAGCCGGTTGTTCCGCAGCGTACCGCGGCTGCCGTAGAGATTAAGGTTGAAGATATACGGGCTGAACGCTTCGAACGTCACACTGACCTTGCCGACGGCCCCGCTCGCGAAGCGAAGCGACGCGGTAATGGTGGGCGGGTAGTCGAACTCCGGGCGCGCGACGTGCGCGGCGTACGCCGCCACCTCCGTCACCTCGCCCGCGCAGAAGCGCAGCACGTCCACCGCGTGGCATCCGCCCATCAGGAGGGTGCCGCCGCTCGTCGCGGCGCGGCCCTTCCACTCCCATCCGGGCCGGGCGGGGTCGACCCGGTGAATGTAGTCTCCTTCGACGAGTACCAGGTCCCCGAGCGCGCCGTCCTGAACCAGCCGCCGCGCCATCCGGACGAGCGGGTTCCACCGCAGGACGAATCCCACCGTGGCCGTGACACGGTGTTCCTCGACCGCGGCCACGACGCCCCGCAGCTCCTGGACCGTGAGCGCGATCGGCTTTTCCACGACGAGGTGCTTGCCGGCGCGGGCCGCGCGGATCGCCTCCTGCGCGTGCAGGTGGTTCGGCGTGCAGATCGCGACGATGTGCACGTCCTCACGCTCGAGCAGCGCGTCGAGGCGATCGCCCACGTCGCAGGTGAGCCCGTAGTCCGCCGCCCGGCGGCGCGCCGCGTCCACGGTCCGGCTCGTGAGCATCCGGACTTCGGTGTGGGGGTTGCGCGTGAACGCCTCGATGTACTGCGTGCTCACGTTCCCCGCGCCGTGGATGCCCACGCCGAGCCGTGACGGCAGGAGGCCGCTCGGGAGCGGCCGGAGGTCCTGCGGCAGACGGGACGTCATGCGGCTGAGATACGGGGCGCGGCGCGGGCAGTCCTCTGCGGGCGCTCCCGACACCGGGTCTCCGGCGGAGGGGGCCGGGCGGGCGCAGGCGCCGGGCGCCGCCGGATGGAAGGAGCGCGGTATGGGGCGGTCCGACCGGTCGGAGGAATACATGACGCGGGCCCGGCGCCACCTTGCCGGGGGTGTCAACAGCAACATCCGGCTCGCCGAACGTCCCGCGCCCTTCGTGGTGACGCGGGGCCGCGGGGCCGAGGTCCAGGACATGGACGGCCGGTGGCACATCGACTACGTCCTCGGCATGGGCGCGGTGATTCTCGGCCACGCCGATCCGCGCGTGACGGAGGCAGTCGCCGGCGCCGTGCGTGAGGGGCTGGTGTTTGCCGGGCAGCATCCGCTCGAAGCGGAGGTCGCCGAGCGGATCAGCGCGGCGGTACCCTCGGTCGAGGTCGTCCGCTGCACGTCCTCGGGCTCCGAGGCCGCGCACGCCGCCCTGCGGATCGCCCGTGCCGCGACCGGCCGTTGGCCGGTTGTGCGCTTCGACGGCCACTATCACGGCTGGTTCGATACGATCCACGTCGCCGACCGGTCGGACACCGACGAGCCGGTCGCCCCCGCGCGTCCCGGAAGCGCGGGACAGCCGCCGTCGGCGGTTCGCGATTTGCTCGTCCTGCCGTGGAATGACGTCGCCGCGGTCCAGGACGCCGCGGCGCGGTATCGTGGCAAGGTCGCCGCGGTGATCCTCGAGCCGATCCTGTGCAACACCGGCGTGATTCCGCCCGTGCCCGGTCTGCTCGCGGCAATCCGGGAATGGTGCACCCGCGACGGGACGGTGCTGATCTTCGACGAGGTCATCACGGGCTTCCGCGTCGCACTCGGCGGCGCCCAGTCCCTGCTCGGCATCACGCCCGATCTCACGATCTTTGGGAAGGCCGTCGGGAACGGATTCCCGTTGAGCGTCGTAGGCGGCCGGCGCGACTTGATGGACGTGCTGTCGCGCGGCGGTACCTTGCACGGCGGGACATATAATGGAAATCCGCCGGCGATGGCGGCGGCCCGGGCGACGCTCGACGCGCTCGCCGCCGACGGCGGCGCGCCGTACGCGGCCCTGACGGCGACCGCGCAGACCCTCATGGCTGGTTTGCGGGAGGCGGGCGCCGGGCATGGCGTGCCGGTGCTCACGCAGGGCCCGGGGCCGGTGTTTCAGATGTGGATCACCGACCGCACGTCCATCGAGGACGCGCCCACCGCGCGGACGGCGGGCGCCGCGGCGTACGAAGTGTTCGCCGCCGCGATGCGGCGGCGCGGCGCTCGCGTGCTGCCGAGCGGCCGCTGGCTGGTGTCGACGGCTCACACCGCGGAGCACGTCGGCCGGACCGTGGCGGCCGCGCGCGAAGCGCTCGACGAGGTGCGCGCGGCGGCGCGATAGCGGCCGCCGTGACAGGTCCACCCCCGAATCGTAGAATAATGGAAGAATATAAGCAGAGCATCGCCGCGTACGACCGCGGCCTCCGGGAGTAGAGCCATGCCGACCGGCACGCAGGCCATCGATCAACTCTGCATCAACACGATCCGGACCTTGTCGATCGACGCGGTCCAAAAGGCCAACTCGGGGCACCCCGGCGCGCCGATGGGCGCGGCGCCGATGGCCTATCTGCTGTGGACGCGGCACATGCGCTACCATCCGAAGAATCCGGACTGGCCGGACCGCGACCGCTTCGTGCTGTCGGCTGGCCACGCGAGCATGCTGCTCTACAGCATGCTGCATCTCACGGGGTACGATCTCACGCTCGACGACATCAAGCAGTTCCGCCAGTGGGGGAGCCGCACGCCCGGCCATCCCGAGCGCCACTGCGCGCCGGGCGTCGAGGTGAGCACCGGACCGCTGGGGCAGGGCGTCGGCAACAGCGTCGGGATGGCCATCGCCGAGCGCTGGCTGGCCGCGCGGTTCAACCGGCCGGGGCACACGATCGTCGATCACCGCACGTACGTGATCGCGAGCGACGGCGACATGATGGAGGGCGTCGCGGCGGAGGCCGCGTCGCTGGCCGGCCACCTCCGGCTCGGACGCCTCATCGTCCTCTACGACGCGAATCAGGTGAGCCTCTCCGGTACCACGTCCGTGACGTTCAGCGAGGACGTCGGCCGCCGGTTCGAAGCGTACGGCTGGCACGTGCAGCACGTCGCCGACGGCAACGACCTCGAGGCGCTCGACCGTGCGATCGCCGCGGCCAAGGCGGAAGAGTCCAAGCCGTCGCTCATCGTCGTGCGCACGCACCTCGGCTTCGGCAGCCCGAACAAGCAGGATACTTTCAAGGCGCACGGCGAGCCGCTCGGCGAAGACGAGGTCAAGGCGACCAAGCGCGCGTACGGCTGGCCGGAAGACAAGACGTTCTATATCCCGGACGAAGCGCTCGCCGTGTTCCGGCAGGCGGTTCCGCGCGGGGAGGCGCTCGAGGCGGAGTGGCGGCGCCGCATGGACGCCTACGGGCAGGCGCAGCCCGATCTCGCGCGCGAGTTCGACCAGGTGCTCGCCGGCCGGCCCGCCGAGGGCTGGGAGTCCAAACTCCCGTCGTTCGGCCCCGCGGACAAGCCGATGGCGACGCGCGAAGCGTCGGGCAAGATCATGAACGCGATCGCCGCGGTGGTGCCGTCGCTCGTCGGCGGCTCGGCCGACCTCGATCCGTCGACGTTCACGCAGCTCAAAGGCGAGGGCGACTTCGAGAGCCCGGAGACGCCGCACGCCGGCGTGCAGGGCGACTCCGGCGGGCCGTGGGGGTACGCCGGCCGCAACGTGCACTTCGGCGTCCGGGAGCACGCGATGGGCGCCGCCCTCGTCGGGATGGCGGCGCACGGCGGGCTCCGGCCGTACGGGGCGACGTTCCTTGTCTTCTCGGACTACATGCGGCCGAGCGTCCGGCTGGCCGCCCTGTCCAAACTCGATGTGTTCTACGTGTGGACCCACGACAGCGTCGGTCTCGGCGAGGACGGACCGACGCACCAGCCAATCGAACATCTCGCGAGCCTGCGCGCAATTCCGAACCTCGTGGTGCTGCGGCCCGCGGATGCCAATGAGACCGTGGAAGCGTGGCGCGCCGCGCTGCGGCGTACCGGCGGGCCCACCGCGATCGTCTGCTCGCGCCAGAAACTCCCCGTGCTCGACCGCTCAGCGCTCGCGCCGGCGGCCGGCGTGGCCCGGGGCGCGTACGTGCTCGCCGATGCCGGCCGACCTTGGGCCTGCGGCGCGGGCCAAAGCTGCGCCGGCCACCATGAAATTGACGCGGGTGCGGCGCCCGAGTTGATCCTGATCGCCACCGGCTCGGAAGTCAGCCTCGCCCTCGAAGCGCATCAACGGCTCGTGAAGGACGGGATCCGCAGCCGGCTCGTGTCGATGCCGTCGTGGGAGCTGTTCGCGGCGCAGCCCAAGGCGTACCGCGACCAGGTGCTGCCGCCCGACGTGCGGGCCCGCGTGAGCGTGGAGGCCGCGGCGTCGTTCGGCTGGGACCGGTGGGTCGGCGCGGACGGCACGATCATCGGCATCGACCGGTTCGGCGCCTCGGCGCCGGGCCCCACGGTGCTGAAAGAGTTCGGCTTTACCGCGGACAACGTCGTCGCGGCCGGGAAAGCGGTCCTCGAACGGACGCGCGGGATGGCGCAGGCCCGCGCGTCCGGGGTCGGGCCGGGGCCCCGGGAATCCCGGTGAACGGGGAGGCATGAAGATGACCGACGCAACAGGTGCTGGGGCAGGAGGTCCTGCGTCAGACGGGGCCGGCCGGGCCCGCGACCCGATTCGCGCCCTGCTCGACGCGGGGCAGAGCGTGTGGCTCGACTACATTCATCGCGGGATCCTCAAATCGGGCGAGTTCAAGCGGATGGTCGAGGGCGGCATCCGCGGCGTGACGAGCAATCCGACGATCTTCGAGAAGGCGATCACCGGCAGCCACGACTACGACGAGCAGATCTCGAAGCTCATCGCCGACGGCAAGAGCACGACCGAGGCCTACGAGGCGGTCGTCGTCGACGACATCCGCGGGGCCGCGGATACGCTGCGCCCGGTGTACGACGCGACGGGCGGCGCGGACGGGTTCGTCTCGGTCGAGGTCTCGCCGCTCCTTGCGCACGACACGGAGGGGACCATCCAGGAGGTCCGCCGCTGGAACAGCCTCGTCACCCGGCCGAACGTCATGGTAAAGATCCCGGGGACGGTGGAGGGGGTGCCGGCGATCGAGGAGATGATCGCCGAGGGCCGGCACATCAACATCACGCTTCTTTTCTCGATCGAAGCCTACCGTAAAGTTCAGGAGGCGTACCTCCGCGGTCTCGAGCGGCGGGTCGCCGCCGGCCAGCCCGTGCACCAGGTCGCATCCGTCGCGAGCTTCTTCGTGAGCCGGATCGACACCGAGGCGGATAAGCGGCTCGAGGCCCGCGCCGCCGCCGCGTCGCCGCAGCAGGCCGAGGCGCTGCTGAGCCTACGCGGCAAGGTCGCCGTCGCCAACGCGAAGCTCGCCTACCGCCTGTTCCAGGAGACGTTCGGCGGCGCCCGCTGGAAGGCGCTGGCGAGCCGGGGCGCCCGCGTGCAGCGCCCGCTCTGGGCCAGCACGAGCGCCAAGAACCCGGCGTACCCCGACCTCCTGTACGTGGAGTCGCTGGTCGGCCGGGATACGATCAACACGCTGCCGCCGCAGACGATCGAGGCGCTGCGGGATCACGGCCGCGTCGTGCCCGACGCCGTGACCCAGGGCGTGGACGAGGCGGAGCGGGTGTTCGCGAAGCTCGCCGAGCTCGGCATCAGCATCGACGCGATCACGCAGGCGGTGCTCGACGCCGGCGTGCAGTTGTTCGCGGACTCGTTCAACCAGCTGATGAAGGCGATCAGCGCGCGGGGCCAGGACGTGACCGCAGGAGGCCGCCCGGCCACGGGGACGGCCGGAGGTCCTGCGGCAGACAGGGCAGGAGGCCGCCGATGAAACTGGGATTCGTCGGCTTCGGCCGCATGGGCGCCAACATGGTGACCCGGCTCGTGCAGCGGGGGCACACGGTCTCGGCGTTCGCGCGGCGGCCCGAGGTCCGGGCGGAGATCAAGGCCAAGGGCGCCACCCCCGCGGCGTCGCTGGCCGAACTCGTCGGGCAGCTCACGCCGCCGCGGATCGTCTGGATGATGGTGCCGGCGGGCGACGCGACGGAGCAGACGATCACCGAAGTGACGCCGCTGCTCGCGCGCGGGGACATCCTCGTGGACGGCGGCAACTCCAACTACCGCGACTCGATCCGTCGGGCCGCGGCCGCGAAGACGCACGGCATCAACTATATCGACGCCGGCACCAGCGGCGGCATCTGGGGCCTGCAGGTCGGCTACTGCCTGATGGTCGGCGGCGAACCGGAGCCGGTCAAAACCCTCGAGCCGGTGTTCCGCGATCTCGCGCCGGCGAACGGATACCTGCACGCCGGGCCGAACGGCGCCGGCCACTACGTGAAGATGATCCACAACGGCATCGAGTACGGGATGCTGCAGGCTTACGCGGAAGGGTTCGCGATCCTGCATCAGGCACCGTTCCGGCTGGACCTGCATGCGATCAGCTCGCTGTGGAACCAGGGGAGCGTAGTGCGGTCCTGGCTGCTCGAGCTGGCCGAGCGCGCGTTCGCCGAGGACCCCAACATGGAGACGATCCGCGGGTACGTCGAGGATTCGGGCGAGGGCAGATGGACGGTGCAGGAGGCGATCGACCGCAACGTCCCGGCGCCCGTGATCACGCTGTCGCTGCTGCAGCGGCTGCGCTCGCGGGAAGACGAGGATTTCGGCGACAAGGTGATCGCGGCGCTGCGCAAGCAGTTCGGCGGCCACGCGACCAAGCCGAAGTAGCGCCCCGATGAGTACGGTCTCGACCCCGTTCGCGCTGCGGGAAGGCCTGCGGCTGCGGCGCATGCCCGATCCGTGCGCCGTGGTCATCTTCGGCGCCACGGGCGACCTCACGCAAAAGAAACTCATGCCGTCGCTCTACACCCTCGCGCGGCTGGGGATGATCCCGCCGAACCTCGCGATCGTGGGGGTCGCCCGGCGGCCCAAGACGGACGAGGCGTTCCGCGCCGAACTGGCCGCCTCGATCCTGGGTGCGCAGGCGGGATCGACGCCCCCGTCCGGCACGCCGGCCCCGTCTGACCCCGGCGGTGCGGGGCCGGACGGCGCGGGGCGAACGGCCTTGTGGGACGTGTTCGCGCAGGGCATCTTTTATGTGCAGGCGGAGTTTCACGATCCGGACGGCTACGCGCGGCTGCGCGACCGGCTCGAGCGCGTGGACCACGAGCGCGGGACGGCCGGCAACCGGCTGTTCTACCTCGCGACGGCGCCGGAGTTCTACGGCGACATCATCCAGCAGCTCGACCGCCACGGCCTGGTCGAGCGGGCGGGGGCGGGGCGCGGGGACGGCCGCCGGCCGTGGACGCGCGTCGTCGTGGAGAAGCCGTTCGGGCGGGACCTCAAGAGCGCCCAGGCATTGAACCGCACGCTGCTGCGCGTCTTTCGAGAGGGACAGATCTACCGTATCGACCACTACCTCGGCAAGGAGACCGTCCAGAACATCCTCGTCTTCCGGTTCGCGAACGGCATTTTCGAGCCGCTGTGGAACCAGCACTTCATCGACCACGTGCAGATCACGGTGGCCGAGTCCGGCGGCGTGGACGACCGCGCCGGGTACTACGAGACGGCCGGCGTCATCCGCGACATCGTCCAGAACCACATGGTGCAGCTGCTCACCCTCGTTGCGATGGAGGCGCCGGTCGCGTTCGAGCCGGACCAGGTGCGCGACGAGAAGGTCAAGGTCCTGCGCGCGGCGCGCCGGTTCACGCCGGACGGCGTCCGGTCGGAGGTCGTGCCGGGCCAGTACGCGGCCGGGGTCGTCGGCGGCGAGGAGGTCCCGGGCTACCGCTCCGAGGCCCGCGTCGCTGCGACGTCGCGCACGCCCACGTTCGCGGCGATGCGCGTGTTTCTCGACAGCTGGCGGTGGGCGGGCGTGCCGTTTTATCTCCGGACCGGCAAGCGGCTGCCGAAACGCGCGACGGAGATCGCCGTCCAGTTCAAGCAGGCGCCGCTGCCGCTGTTCTCGGACGGGGGGCGGGAGCCCAATCTGCTGACCCTCAACATTCAGCCGGACGAAGGCATCTCGCTCCGGTTTATCGCCAAGGCGCCCGGCATGGCCATGAGCCTGCGGCCCGTCAATATGGGGTTCCAGTACGGCAGCGCGTTCGGCGGCGAGGAGCTCTCGGCGTACGAACGGCTGCTGCTCGACTGCATGCTCGGCGACCCGACGCTGTTCACGCGGCGCGACGAGGTCGAGGCGGCGTGGGAGCTGCTCGATCCGCTCCTGACGTGGTGGGACAAGTCCGACCCGCCGCCGCCGGTGTTGCCCTACGAGGCCGGCACGTGGGGTCCGGATGCGGCGCAGACGCTCATCGAACGCGACGGCCGGCGGTGGCGCCGGCTGTGAGCGAGCCCCCGTCTGGGCGGGGCTGGTTCGCGCCGCAGGCCCAGGGGCAACCGGCCCGCGTCGCCGGCATTCCGGAACGGGTCGAGGTCGATGCGATCGAGCGGGAGCTCCGCCGGCTATGGTCGTCGCTCGACGGAGAAACGACTCAGGGGTCCCGCGGAACCACCGACGCGCACATCACGCGGATCTGCACGCTCACGCTCCTCGCCGTCGTCCGGAACGGCCGCCCGTCGGAGGTCGCGGCGATCGCGGCGCGCCTCGGCGCGCGGTATCCATCCCGAAGCATCATCCTCGACCTGAGCCCCGCGGGGGACGGCCTCGGCTCTGCGGGGCGGGACAGCCGGATCGCGGTCGAGATCGCGCTCAACTGTCACACCCCCGGCTCGCCCGTCCGTTCCACGGTGTGCTGCGAGCAGATCACGGTCTCCGCGTCCGGCCGCGCCCTAACCCGCGTTCCCGCGCTGGTGCTGCCGCTGCTGGTGCCCGACCTGCCGGTGTACGTGTGGTGGCCCGATGATCTGCCGGCCGACTCTGGGCCTGCGGCGCGAGCCAAAGATGCGCCGGCCACCATGAAATTACAGCCGGCGGTTCGGTCCGCGGCCGACGGGCAGCCGCCGGAACCGGAGGCGGACGTGCTGCGGCGGCTCGCGGAGGTGGCGGACGTCCTCGTCGTCGATTCGTCCGCGATGCGCTGTCCGGCCGCGGGGCTGCGGACGGCGGCTGCGATCGCGGGCCGGCTCTCCGGCGGCCTGCGCGATCTGACGTGGGGCCGGCTGACGCCGTGGCGCGAACTGATCGTGCAGAGCTTCGATCCGGCGCCGATGCGCCAGGCGCTCGAGCGCCTGGACCGGATTCGAATCCGCACGGAGCCCGGTCCGGGGAATGATCCAATTGCGGGGCTGCTGCTCGGCGGCTGGCTGGCCGGGCGGCTCAGATGGGAACCCGCCGGTCCGGCGCGCCGGGAGGGCGGGTTGCTCCGCGCGCTGTTCTGGCGCGACGGCGGCGGACTCGAATTGGTCGTCGAAGGGGGCGCGGGTCCGGTGCTGTCGTTCGAATGCGCGGCCGCGGGCGCGGAGCCGTGTACGGTGTCGATGACCCGCAGGTCCGGCGGCGAGTCGGCGGTCGACATCGAGACGCGGGTCGGACGCGGCCGTCCGCACAAGGTCGCCGCGGGCCTCGCGGTGGCCGACGACACGGCGCTGGTCGGCGCCGAACTCGAACTCACCGGCGTGGATCAGGTGCTGCGGGAATCGGTCGAGATCGTACTGCGCGTGATGCAGGGGCTGCCGTGACGGTGGAGCCGGAGGTCGTCGTCCTTCCCGACCTCGCCGCCGTGGCGGCCGGGGCGGCGGAGCGGGTCGCCACGATCTGCGCGCGCGCGGTCGCATCGCGGGGCGCGTGCGCCGTGGCGCTGTCCGGCGGCGAGACCCCAAAGCTCCTTTACGCGCGTCTTGCCGCGGAGCCGTACCGCGGCCGCATTCCATGGCAGCGGCTGCACGTGTTCTGGGGCGACGAGCGCTGCGTTCCGCCCGACGATCCGCGCAGCAACTACCGCATGGCCTACGAGACGCTGCTCGCGAAGGTCCCGGTGCCGGTGGAGCACATCCACCGCATGCCGGCCGACACCGCCGACCACAAGGCCGCGGCCGCGGCCTACGCGGCGACGCTGCGGGCGGTGGTGCCCGTCACCGCGGACGGCTGGCCGCGATTCGATCTCGTGCTCCTCGGCCTCGGCGACAACGCGCACACGGCGTCGCTGTTTCCGCGCACCGAGGCCCTTCGCGAGCGCGAGCGCGCGGTCGTCGCGCAGTTTATCGAGGACGCGGGGATGTGGCGAATGACGCTGACGGTGCCGGTGCTGACGCACGCCGCCGAAATCCTGTTTCTTGTATCGGGCGCCTCGAAGGCGGAGGCGGTGCGGGCCGCGCTTGAAGGCCCGGCCGATCCGGATGACGTGCCGGCCGCGCTTATCCGGCCCGTCGATGGCCGCGTGACGTGGCTGTTGGATGCTCCCGCGGCGTCGCGGCTGACCCGGTGGGGTCCGGCCGGACGCGCCTGATCAAATAGACCGTCGTCCCGCGCCGGTTCTGCTCGATCCGCACCGAGTCCGCAAAGCTCCGCATTACAAACAGACCCCGCCCGCTTCCCGCGAGCGGGTCCGGGGGAAGCTTCGCCTCCGGCACGTGCCACTGGGTGTTCGGGCTGGTGATCGCCACGGCTACGCGGTCGCCCCGCGCGATCATCTCGACCATGACCGCATCGGTTTCCGTGGCGGTGGTGCCTTCGCCGTCCGGGCCGGACACCGCGCCGTCGCGCGATACCACCGGGGCCGCGCTGCGGCCGCCGTGGATTACGGCGTTTGTGACGGCTTCGCCGACGGCGACGAGAAGTTCGTCAACGGCCTCGGCGGGCATACCGAGGGCGTAGAGCCGCGGGGCGAGATAATGCCGCGCCCGGCGGGGCGTCGTCGTCTCTCTCGGTAGCGTGACCCGTTCCAACACCGGTATACAAACCCATCCTTTGGTCCCCCATGCATCACTTCATTTTACCCCCCTCCCCCGGCGGCTAAGCCCGCGCCGGGGCGTTTCAAACGCATAGACCGAAGGGTTTTGCGCGCCCGCCGCAGGAATACTTACAGGATATTTGCGGACGATTGTTTGGGGGAGGTGTTGCCTCGATGTGGCGTGGCAGCAGATGGGGTGTGCTCGTCCTGGTCGCACTGCTCGCCGCCGGACCCATGGCGTGGTCGACGGGACCGGTCCGGGCGGCGGCGCAGACGCTGCACCTCGGGTATTCAACGTGGGTCGGTTACGGCCCGCTCTTTCTCGCGCGCGACAACCGGTACTTCGATGAGGCGGGGGTGAACGTTGAGCTCACCAACATCGAAGATCCCAAGCTGCGCTTCGCGGCGCTCGCGGCCGGCAGGCTCGACGGCCTCGTCACCACGCTCGACACGGCGAGCCTCTACTGGAAGCCCAACTTCCAGTTCCAGGCGGTGCTCGGGCTGGACGACAGCAAGGGCGGCGACGGGATCGTCTCCAACACCTCGATCAAGTCGATCAAGGACCTGCGCGGCAAGCGCGTCGCGTTCAACGAGGGGTCCGTGTCCCACTTCTTCTTGAGCGTCTTGCTTCGTCAGAACGGCATGACGGAGAAGGACGTCAGGGCGATCAACATGCGGCAGGATGACGCCGGCGCCGCGTTCCTGAGCGGCAAGGTGGACGCCGCGGTGACGTGGGAGCCGTGGCTCACGCGCGCCAAGCGGGCGCCGCACGGCCACATCCTCGTGGACAGCAGTGCCACGCCCGGGCTGATCGTTGACGTGATGCTGTTCCGCCGCAACGTGATCCAAGAGCATCCCGAGGCCGTTCGCGCCGCGGTCGTCGGATGGTATCGGGCCGTCGAGTACTGGAAGAAGAGCCCCGCCGACGCGGACCGGATCATGGCCAAGGCCGTGGGCGGCTGGCTCAAGGACGTGAAGACGTTCCGGGAGACCCTGGACGGCGTCCGGTACTACGACGAGCCGATCAACCGCGAGTACATGGCGCCGGGCGGGCAGATCTATGTGACGGCGCAGAACGCGATCGACATCTGGAGCTCGCTCGGGAAGATCCAGTCCAAGGAATCCGCGGGCGACCTCGTCAACAACTCGTTCGTGCTGAAGAAGTAAGAGACGTTCGGTGATGGGGCCGGGCTGTTGCCCGGCCCCATCACCACTCTTGGCAGGCTTTCACCCCCGTGACCGTCGCGCAGCCCCGTCCCATCGTCCGCCGCGGCGGCCTCCGCGGGCTTGGCGAGTATCTGCGGCCGCAGGAAGCGATCCCCCGCCGCACCTATCTCGGCATTCTCATCGCCAGTGCCGGCGGCCTCGTCGCGCTCTGGTGCGTGCTGACCTACGGCGGGCTCGTCGAGCCGCTGTTCCTGCCGTCGCCGACGGCGATCGTCCGTTCAGGTGTGGAGATGATCGCGGACGGCAGCCTGCTGCAGAACGCCGGCGCGAGCCTCTACGTGATCGTCACCGGCTGGGCGCTCGCCGTGGTGGCGGGCGTGCCGACCGGCATCCTCATGGGGTCCTTCAAGGCCGTCGAGGCGCTGGTCGAGCCGGTGATCGACTTCGTCCGCTACCTGCCCGTGAGCGCGCTGATCCCGCTGCTGATCTTGTATATCGGCATCGGGACCTCCGAGAAGATCGCGGTGATCTTCATCGGGACGTTCTTCCAGCTGGTGCTGCTCGTGGCCGACGTCGCGGCACACGTGCCTCGCGAGCAGATCGACGTCTCGTACACGCTCGGCGCCTCGCGGGGGCAGGTGATTCGCCGGGTGCTGCTGCCGGCCACGCTCCCCGGCGTGATGGATACGCTCCGGATCACGATGGGCTGGGCCTGGACGTACCTCGTGGTCGCCGAGTTGGTCTCCGCGGACCGCGGCCTCGGCTACCTGATCATGAACTCGATGCGCGGGCTCTTCACCGACCGTATCTTCGTGGGTCTCTTCACGATCGGCGGTCTCGGCCTCGCGTTCGACCTCCTGTTCAAATGGCTCCACCGCCGGCTGCTGCCGTGGTCGCCCAAGGCGTAGGCACCCCGTCTGCGCGGGGCGGGACGGCGCTCAAGCTGTCTCTCCGGGACGTCAGTGTGGCGTTCCGCGCGCGCGGCGGCCGCGAGATCGCCGCGATTGATCGCCTGTCGCTCGACGTCGCAGACCGCGAGATCGTCAGCATCGTCGGGCCGAGCGGCTGCGGCAAGAGCACGCTGCTCCGGCTCATCGCCGGGCTCGTCCCGCCGACCACCGGTGAGATCCGGCTCGACGGGCGCATCGTCTCGGCTCCCGGGGCCGATCGCGGGATGGTGTTCCAGTCGTACACGCTGTTCCCGTGGCTCACCGTGCAGGGCAACGTGGAGTTCGGTCCGCGCATCCGCGGCCTCGACGCCGCGTACTGCCGGGACGTCGCGGCGCGCTTCATCCAGATGGTCGGGCTGGTCGGGTTCGAACACGCCTACCCCAAGGAACTGTCGGGGGGGATGATGCAGCGGGTGGCGATCGCGCGCGCGCTCGCGAACGACCCCGAAGTGCTGCTGATGGACGAGCCGTTCGGGGCGCTGGACGCGCAGACGCGCGTGTTCATGCAGGAGTTGCTGCTCGATATCTGGCAGAAGACGCCCAAGACGATCCTCTTCGTGACGCACGACATCGACGAGGCGCTCTTTCTCGGCGACCGGGTGTACGTGATGACGGCCCGGCCCGGGCGGTTCCGCGAGCAGGTCCGCCTCGATCTGCCGCGTCCCCGGACGCTCGAGATCACGATGTCGCCCGGGTTCGTCGAGGCGAAGCGCCGCGTACTTCACATCATCCGGGAGGAAGCCGAGAGAGCGATGGGACTCGAGACGGGACTGGCTGTACAAGGCGCCGGCGGCCGATCCGGAGGCGCGTCGTGACGGCGCGCGGCTTCGAACCGCCGAACGCCTTCCGCTCGCCGCGGTTCGCGCAGCTGTCGACGTTCATGCGCCTGCCGTACCAGCCGGATCCGGCGGGGCTGGACGTCGCGATTCTCGGCATCCCGTTCGACGGCGGTGTAAGCTTCCGCTCCGGCGCGCGGTTCGGGCCGAAGGAGGTGCGCAACAATTCGCTCCTCATCCGCCCGTACAATCCTGAGTTGCGGACCTCGCCGTTCCGGCGGCTCAAGATCGCCGACTGCGGCGACGTGGACACGAACCCAATGGACATCCTCGACACGTACGCGCGCGTGGAGGCAGCCGTCGGCCGCATCCTCGCCGCGGGCGCCCTTCCGGCCTGCGTCGGCGGGGACCACTCGCTGACGCTGCCGATTCTACGGGCGGTGGCGAAGGCGCGAGGGCCCGTTGCGCTGGTGCACTTCGACAGCCACCAGGACATGTGGGAGGAGTATTTCGGCAACCGGTACTTCCACGGGACGCCGTTCCGCCGGGCGTCCGAAGAGGGCCTCTACGACGGGAAGGCGACCGTGCAGTTTGGGATCCGGGGGCCCGTGTACGATGAGGACGATTTCGCGTTCGGCGAGCAGCACGGCGTCACGGTGGTGCGCGCCTCCGCCATCCACCGCGACGGGATCGACGCCGCGCTCCGGCATCTCGAGCGTGTGCGCGGCCGGTCGGTCTACGTCTCGTTCGATATCGATTCGGTCGATCCGGCCTTCGCGCCGGGCACGGGCACCCCCGAGGTCGGCGGGTTGACCAGCGCGCAGGCGCTCGCGCTGGTCCGCGGCCTCGCCGGGCTCAACATCGTGGCGTTCGACATCGTCGAAGTGTCGCCGCCGTACGATCAGAGCGGCATCACGTCGATGCTGGCCGCCAATGTGCTCTTCGAGCTGCTGTCGGTGATTTCGCTTAATCGCTAGCGAGAATTTCGTCGAGCGAAAACGGGCAGTCCTTCGGCAAACTCTCAACCGGTAACCCAGTTTCGTCCGCGGCGTTACGCCTGGCGCGAGGATACTCTTTTGCGACCACCTGGGGAATGAACCGCTTTAAGCTTGGGCTTTGCTCGAGCAGAGCGTCCATTTCGTCGCGTTGATCCCGTACGGTGGCTCTCCAGCTTCCCGAGGCTTTGGCCGGTTGATACTTCAGCTTCAACAGGTGCTGCAGCAAAACTCGCATGCGCCGGCCAAGTTCACGATGCTGCGACGATGCCAAGCCGTCAAGTTCCTCCGCAATGTTGGGGATGTCGAGAGCTTCCAAACGCCCCGCTTTCAGCGCGGCAGACTGCTGCTCGAGCCACAGCAGAAAATCTGTTTCATAAAGAGAGGCTGGCGATCGCATAGGCTTCACGGGCTCAGTGTATCCGCTTCGGGACACTTCGACAAGTACCGAACACCGTGGCGTGGTTGAAGTTCACTCGGTTGACCGGCGATGGCGCCAGACGAAACTTCGTGCCGGCGCGCCGCGCTCCGGCGTGGCCTCAGCGTCACGCCGCCTGCCCACCGATTCGGCGAGTATCCTCAAAGAGCCGCGCCGTGAGCGCGCCGAACAGGACGCCGCCCACGTGGGCCGCATAGGCCACTCCGCCCGTCGACGCGTTGGCGGCCACCGCGCCGACACTGATCAGTTGAAGGAGAAACCACAGACCGATCAACAGGAACGCCGGGACGAAGGTAACGGTGACGAAGAAGCCGAGCAGGAGCACCGTGCGAATCCGGTCGCGCGGATACGTGATCAGAAACGCTCCCATCACCGCGGCAATCGCCCCGCTCGCGCCCAGCGTCGGGACGGTGGAGCCGGAACCGACCGCGATCTGGGCCAGGTTCGCGATTACCCCTCCGGCGAGATAGAACGTCAGGTACCGCCCCGGGCCCATCGCGTCTTCGATTTCCGGGCCGAAGACCCACAGAAACAGCATGTTGCCGAGGATGTGGGACCAGCTCCCGTGCAGGAACATCGCGGTCAGCATTGTGATCCAGTGGCGGCCGGCGACGATATCCGCCGGGACCATTGACCACGTCTTCACGAAGGCCTCACCGCCGGCCAGCTCGAGGAAGAAGACGAAGCCGTTGGCGACGATCATCGCCAGCGTGACGGCGGGGAAACTCAGCGGCCGGCGGGATACGTCGCCTAGGGGGATCATGCCTTGTTGTCCTCCATCGGCCGCACGATCCCGTGGTGGCGGGCGGCCTCCTGTGCCTCCGGGTACCCGGCGTCCGCGTGGCGGACGATGCCGATGCCGGGGTCGGTCGTCAGGACGCGCTCGAGCCGACGCGCTGCCTCCGGCGTGCCGTCGGCGACGATCACCATTCCCGCGTGAATCGAATACCCGATCCCGACCCCGCCCCCGTGGTGGACGGACACCCACGTGGCGCCGCCGACCGCGTTGAGGAGGGCGTTCAAGATCGGCCAGTCCGCGATCGCGTCGCTGCCGTCGGCCATCGCTTCCGTCTCCCGGTAGGGCGAGGCGACGGATCCGGTGTCGAGATGGTCCCGGCCGATCACAACCGGCGCCCGCAGCTCGCCGCGCGCGACCATCTCGTTGATCGCGAGGCCGAACCGCGCCCGCTCCCCGTACCCGAGCCAGCACACGCGGGCCGGCAGGCCTTGGAACGGCACCCGTTTGCCCGCGAGGCGGATCCAGCGCGTCAGCGTCTCTTGCTCCGGGAAGAGGCGCAGCACGAGATCGTCCGTCTTGCGGATGTCGTCCGGGTCCCCGGAGAGCGCGACCCAGCGGAACGGCCCGCGCCCCTGGCAGAACAGCGGCCGGACGTACGCCGGGACGAAGCCGGGGAACGCAAACGCGTCGGCGACGCCGGCGCGCTGCGCCTGCGCGCGAATGTTGTTGCCGTAATCGAAGACGACAGCGCCGCGGCGCTGGAATGACAGCATCGCCTCGACGTGCCGGGCGATGGACGTCCCGGCCTGAGCGACGTACGCGTCGGGATCGCGCTGCCGCAGCGCCGTCGCCGCGGCCGCGGTAAGCCCGTCCGGAATGTAGCCGCCGAGGAGGTCGTGGGCCGAGGTCTGGTCCGTGACGACGTCGACCGGGACGCCGCGCTTGAGGATCTCGGGGTAAAGGTGCGCCGCGTTGCCGAGCAGCGCGATGGAGCGGGGCCGCCGGTCGCGCACGGCCTGCTCGGCGAGGTGCAGGGCGGCCTCCAGGCTCTCCGTCGCTTCGTCGACCCAGCCGGCCCGCGCCCGCCGGTCGATGCGCGCTGGGTCGGCTTCCACGACCAGTGCCACGCCCTCGTTCATCGTGACCGCGAGCGGCTGGGCGCCGCCCATGCCTCCGAGCCCCGCGGTGAGCACCAGGCGGCCGCGCAGGCTTCCGCCGAAGTGCCGCCGGGCGAGGGCCGCGAACGTCTCGTAGGTGCCCTGGATGATGCCCTGCGTGCCGATGTAGATCCACGAGCCGGCCGTCATCTGGCCGTACATCGTGAGACCGAGCGCTTCGAGGCGCCGGAACTCCTCCCACGTCGCCCACACCGGCACCAGCATCGCGTTGGTGATGAGCACGCGCGGCGCGTCGGGGTGCGAGCGGAAGACGCCCACCGGCTTGCCGGACTGCACCAGCAGGGTCTCGTCGCTCTCGAGCGCGCGCAGCGCGCCGACGATCCCGTCGAACGCCGCCCAGGAGCGGGCCGCCCGTCCGGTGCCGCCGTAGACAATCAACTCGTCCGGCCGTTCGGCGACCTCCGGATCGAGGTTGTTCATGAGCATCCTGAGCGCCGCTTCCTGCGGCCAGCCCTTGCACGACAGGGTGGTGCCCCTCGGCGCGCGGACGGGGCGCGGTCCGCTCATCATCCGTCCCGCGCAGCGGGATTCATCGTGCGGCGAGCACGGCCTTCAGGGCGGCGATCACGCGGCGGTTCTCGTCGGGCGTGCCGACGGTGATCCGCGCCCAGGTCGGCAGACGCCACATCGCCCCCGGCCGGATGATGACGCCGTGCGGCAGCAGCTGCCGGGCGACGTCGTCCGAGGGCCGGCCGAGGTCCACCAGTACGAAGTTGGCCTGGCTCGGGATGCTGCGCAGCCCCAGATCGGAGAGCGCCTTCGCCAGCCACACGCGCCCGGCCCGGTTGTTCTCGTAGGCCGCGCGCACGTACGCCTCGTCGTCGAGCGTCGCTTCGGCCGCGGCCTGGGCCAGCCGGTCGACCGGGAACGGTTCTCGGACCTGGTTGAAGCATGCGATGATATCGGGCGCGGCCACAGCGTATCCGACGCGCAGGCCGGCGAGGCCGTAGATCTTGGAGAACGTCCGCAACACGATCAGGTTGGGATAGCGGCCGAGCAGCGCCGTGCTGTCCGGGAACGCCGGATCGTCGGCGAACTCGGCATAGGCCTCGTCCAGCACGGCGAGCGTCGTCGGGGCGAGCCCCCGGAGGAATGCCTCCACCTCGTCGCGCGTGACAATCGTGCCCGTCGGGTTGTTGGGGTTGCAGACGATGACCATCTTGGCGTCCGCCGACGCGCCGGCCATGCGCGGCAGGTCCAGGCGCCATTCGCGCACCGGCACCTCCACCGGCACCGCGTTCATGAGCAGCGCGAGCGACGCGTACGCCGTGTACGTCGGCGTGCCCACGATGCACCGGTCGCCGGCATCAAGGAAGGCGAGCCCGAGACACGTGAGCACATTGTCGACGCCGTTCGCGACGCAGACGTGCTCCGGCGTCACCCGAAACCGCGACGCGACGCGCCGGCGCAGGGCCGCGCACGTCGGATCCGGGTAGTGATGCACACCGTCGATCACCGCGAGCAGCGCGTCGCGGATGCGCGGGGACACGCCGAGCGGATTCTCGTTGCTGCCCAGCTTCGCGACGCTGGAGAGCCCGTACTGTTCCTGGACCTCCTCGGCGGAGCGGCCGGGAACGTACGGCTCGATCGCGGCGAGCGCCTTTCTCGCGAGGGGGTGGGGCCGTGCCTTCGGAGGTTGGTTCACAGCGATGGTCCTTCGGTGCGGGCGGTCTTACCTCCGCCGGGCGACTCCGCGCCCGGCAACCATGAAATTAAAGCCGGCCGGCACGCTCCGCAAAGTCTTTGGCGATCAGCTCGGCGTAGCGGCGAAGCGGGGCCGATTCCGACCCTGGCCCCACGCCGGCGCGCTTGGCCAGCGCACGGAGGCGCTCAGACGACAGCGATGCGGCGTAGGCGCGTGCCGCCACCCCCGGCCGGAGACCGCGCCTTCCATAGAGAGGCGCTTCTTCCTCCACTCGGTCCGGGGAGCGGCCGCCCCGGCCGCCGGCCGTCTCTGCGCCAAGCAGCGCCATGGGCGGGACGCCGAGAATCGACGCTATTCGCCGGACGTCTTTCAGCGGCACCCGGCGGCCTCCCATCTCATACCGGTTGATCGCGCCGGCGGTGATCCCGAGACGGGCACCGAGCGCGGCCTGTGAGAGGTGGGCCCGAAGTCTGAAGGCACGGAGGCGGGCGCCGATGCGCTGGTAGAAGTCCATGGGATCACGCCTTTGACGAAACGTCACGACAAATCTACCACACTCATCAGAAACTCGCAAGACAAAAGACAGACAGATCGCCCCCTTCCGCACCCCTTCCGTGTATTTGTTTATTGACATAACGTCAATATCGAGTTAGCCTGAACACGAGGTCGCGCGAATGAGAGTTCGCTTGAGGCAGGGCGCGCTGGAGGCCGCGATCGCGCGGCGCAATCTGACCAAGACGGCGCTGGCCCGGAAAATGGGGATGCATCGTACGCACTTATCCGACTTGCTGGCCGGCCGTACGTACCCCGGCCCGAAGAGCCGTCAGCGCCTGCTCGACGCGCTCGGCGGCACGTTTGACGAGTTCTTTGAGATCGTTGAGGCGGGCAGGCGGCGGCGCGTGCGGCTCCGCGACCTGGTCGATTTAGGCTAACGGCGTGACGATGCGGAGGTGCTCCATGGACGGCGGCGTCTAGCCTTCGACTCCGGTCTCCTCGATCGAGAGGCGGCGCTCGGTGGCATCGAGGCGTGCGCGTACGCCAACCGGCAAGGTCAAATGGTAGGTGCCGTGCCCGCAGGCCAGCCCGTAGATTGCCGGCTTGCCGAGCGCAACGATATGGTCCTCGAGAATATGCTGGAGTGACAGCGTGTCGCCCGGTTCGGGCGAGTATCGGCATTCCCCGATGACGATGCCCGCGACTTCGCCGAGGATTCCAGCGAGGCGCAGGTGTGCGAGTTTTCGATCGAGCCGGTAGAGCTTGTCCCCCAGGTCTTCGAGGAACAGGATCTTCCCGCGAAACTCCCGCGCCTCCGGCACGAAACGCGTGCCGAGAAGTCCCGTGAGAAGGGCGGCGTTGCCGCCGATCAACTGACCCTCCGCCACGCCCGGCACGAGCGTCTCGATCGCCGGCGCGCCGCGAGGATTGACGAGCGGGCCGAGCGGTTCCGCCCGGGTGACCGCGCGCAGCAGCTCGAGGTAATCGTGCGGATCGGACTGGGCGATAGCACCCGCCATGGGGCCGTGAAACGTCACGAACCCGCACTGCGTGTAGAAGGCGAGGTGCAGCGCGGTGATGTCGCTGTACCCGATGAAGACTTTCGGGTGCCGAGCGATGGCCGCGTAGTCGAGCCGGTCCAGCAGCCGGTGCGCCCCGTACCCGCCGCGGATGCACAGCACGCCCTGTACGCCCGGGTCCTCCAGCATCGCCTGCAGATCCGCCGCGCGGTCGGCGTCGGTCCCGGCGAGGTAGCCGCGGGCATCGAAGGCATGCGGGGCGACCACGGTGCGCAGGCCGACGTCGTGGAGCCGCTGCCTGGTCCGCTCGACGCTTTCCGGTGTCGAGCCGGCGCCGCCAGGCCGCGTGGGGCCGGACGGGGAGACGAGTCCGATCGTGTCTCCTGGAGCGAGCGGGCGCGGCTTCCGGAGCGCGGTTGCCATGGGATGCCACGTTCTCGCCGGGTCGGCGCCACTCCTCGATCATCGTCGCCCGGGGCCGCTGCTGGCTGTGTCCGCCCCGCCCAGTCCGTCGCTTGACAACCGTCCGCCCACACCGATAGACTGCGAGTGTCGTATTTTAGTCGATGCTAAAGTAATTTAGTGTCACCTGGGTGGGGGGTGCGGCGTGTCGGCGATCACCGGCGTGATGCAAGACTACCTCAAGGCGATCTACAAGCTGCAGCAGGGCCGCGACGCCGTCTCCACGTCTGAGATCGCCGAGCGCCTGGACGTGTCCGCGGCATCCGCCACCAACATGATCAAGCGCCTCGCGCGGCTCCGGCTGGTCGCGTACTCGCGGTACCAGGGGTTTGTGCTCACGTCCGCGGGCGAAAAGATCGCGCTCGAGATCATCCGCCACCACCGGCTCATCGAGCTCTACCTGGCACAGCATCTCGGCGTGCCGCTCGAGCACGTGCACGATCAGGCCGAGCGGATGGAGCACGTGCTTTCGGAAGAAGTGGAAGCGCGCATGGCGACGGCCCTCGGCAACCCCCGGCAGGATCCTCACGGGGACCCGATCCCGTCGACGGACGGCTCGATGCGCGATGTCCGGTATCCGAAACTCGACATGCTGGCGCCGGGGGCGCAGGGAGTCGTCGCGCACGTCAGCGACGAGCGTCCCGCGCGGCTGCGGCAGCTCGCGCGTCTCGGAGTGCTGCCGGGCGCCGTGCTCAAGGTGCTCGCGCGCCGGCGCAGCGGCTGTGAGATTGAGATCGAGGGGCGCCGGTTGGTCCTATCGCATTCGCTGAGCGAGAGTGTGCGCGTTCAATAGCCGACGGCGCTGATCCAAGTTTGCGAGTGCGCAGCGAAACGTCCAAACATCAGGGGGTCCGTAATGGAAGGACGGGCTGAATATCTCCGGGCGCAGGCAACACCAGCGGGCCCTGTGCCCTCGGCGGGCCCCGGCGAGATTACTCATGAAGACCTGGACCGGGCTCGGGACCGCTTTGCGGTCGAACGTGCGCGGCGGGCCGGCGGTGCCCGGCTCTCCCCCCTCCGGCGGTTATGGCCGCTCTGGTTCCTCGTCGGACCGGGCATCCTGGTGTTTCTGGGCGAGAACGACGCGCCCAGCATGCTGTCCTACTCGGCCACCGGAGCGCAGTACGGTATCGGGTTCTTCGTGCCGTTCATCCTGGCCACGTTTCTCATGGCCTTCGTGGTCCAAGAGATGACCGTGCGGCTCGGCGCGGTGACGCACCGCGGGCACGCCGAGCTGATCTTCGACCGTTTCGGGAGATTTTGGGGCCGCTTCGCGATGGGCGACCTGGTCGTCGGCAACTTCCTCACGCTGGTGACGGAGTTCATTGGAATCCGCGCGGGGCTCAGCTTCTTCGGCGTTCCCCCGGTGGTGGCCGTCGGCGGCTCAATGCTCCTCGTGTTCGGCGTGATTCTCACGCACCGCTACTGGACCTGGGAGCGCATCACGCTGGGGCTCGCGGTGTTCAACGCGCTGTTCATACCGGCGGCCCTCTTCGCCCATCCACAGTGGGGAGCGCTCGGCCACGCATTCCTGACGTGGTCCCCGTTCCCCCAAGGCGGCCTGCTCAAGCCGGACGTGACGCTGCTCCTCATGTCGAATATCGGCGCCACCGTGACGCCGTGGATGCTCTTCTTCCAGCAGAGCGCCGTGGTCGACAAAGGTTTGCAGCCGCGCGACATTCGGGCCGGGCGGACGGACACGATGATCGGGACGATCCTCGCCGCCACCTTCGGGATCGCCGCCCTGGTGGCGACCGCGCCGCTGTTCGCGCACGGCATCAAAACGGAAGATTACCAGGCGGCGCAGTTCGCTCAGGCGCTGCAGCCGTGGATCGGGCGTGCCGGCGCCACGTGTTTTGCGCTGGGGATCTTCGAGGCGGGCCTGGTCGCGGCCATGACCATCTCCACCTCGTCCGCCTACGCTTTCGGCGAAGTCTTTCATCACCCGCACAGCCTCAACCGGCCGCTGTGGGAGGGATGGTCGTTCTACCTCATCCTGCTCGCCTCCGCGTTTGCCGCCGGAGCGCTGGTGCTGCTGCCCAACGCGCCCCTCACCTACATCGTGCTTATCGTCAACGTCATCGCGGTTCTCGCGATGCCGCCCGCGCTGCTCTTCCTGGTGCTCCTGTGCAATGACCGCGAGATTATGGGTGCGTACGCCAGTGGACGGTGGGCGAACATTGCCATCGTCACCGTGACGATCCTGCTGATCCTGGCCGGATTGGGCTACGGACTGGTCACGGTGTTTCCCAAGATCTTGGGCGGCGGATAGGCGGCGGAGGGCCGTGCCGATGCCATATTCATGCGACGACATACGGAGGTGACGGCGATGAAACCCGAACACGACGCTACGGCGGCAGCCCCCGGGCGCGCCGGGGCGGCGGCTCCTGCCGAACGACCTGATGTCGACCTGGGCCGTCCCGAGACGGTGCTTTCGGTGCTGGAGGCCGATCAACTGGTCGCCGCCAAGGAACGGGCGCACTTCGGCCGGATGCGGCTGTCGGGGGGCGTCCGAGTCATCTTGGGGGGTCTCCGTCTGTACGTGATCGCCATGATGATCATCGTGCTGTTCCAGGTGGTGAACGCGGTCCACGGGGGGCATTAACCGCGGCCGGTTTGCGGCGGCCGCCGGTCCTGAGCGCTTCCACCCAAGCAGGCCGGCGCCGGGCACGCCTCCGGGGTCTCAGCGTTGACCGTTGGTTGACACGTATACCCGCGGCGGCTATACTCTCTTCAAAGTTCATACAGCACTGCCGTTCACACAATCGTACTCGCACACGCAGCGCCGCCCCCGAAGTCGGCGCATCCCGGCGACTAGCCCCGCGCAAGCGGGGCGATGCCGGCGATAGAGGGGGGTGGCCGTGACGGAGCGACAGCGACCAGGCGGCATGGCAGTGCGTGACGGAACGGAATCCAAAACCCGGACGGGGAGTCTCCGGTCTCCTCGCGCCGGGTTTCTCTCTTTTTCCCGGCTTCGACCGTCCTTCTATGGTACGTGGGCCCGTCTAAAGGGCGTGCGGAACGGGTACCTCTCGGGCATGCGACCCTTCTAGAGTGAACGCCCATCCCGTATTCGTCGTACGGGGTATATCAAGGGGCAGACGCCGAGGCCGGCACGGCAACGGGGCGGGCCGGACCGAACAAAAACAGGTGATTCGTATATGGAACCGATCGCAAACGTAGCAGCCTACGTCGCACAGAGCAAGACGAACCGGCGTCTGGGGCGCACGACGCTCCACTACATCTCGGACATGATCGATTATTTCGGGAAGGCCAAAGTCTTCGAAGGCATCTACGGCATGGACCGGCAGCTCGACGACATTGTCGCCTTCTTTAAAGGATACGCGATGAGCATGGAGCGGCGCCTCCTGCTGCTCGTCGGCCCGCAGGGATCCGGCAAGTCGATGACCGTGGACAAGATCAAGCGGCGGCTCGAGGAGTACTCGCGCACCCCCGACGGCGCGCTGTACGCCGTGGACGGCTGCCCGTTCCACCAGCACCCGTTCGATCTCGTTCCCATCGACGAGCGGCAGGCGCAGGATCTCCAGTGGCACGAGGAGGCCGTCCCGTGCCCGGTGTGCGAGCGCCTGCTCGCGAAGGCCGGCGGCTGGCAACAGGTCCCCGTCCTGCGGATCGACATCTCCGCCCGTGACAAGGTCGGCGTCGCGAAGCACACCCCGACCGACCTCCGCCGCGAAGACATCACGAACTTCGTCGGCAACATCAACTTCGCGATGCTGAAAGAGCGCGGCTCGACGTACGACCCGGACGCCTACGATTTTGAGGGGAAGGTCATCTGGGCCAACCGCGGCATCCTGGACTGGACGGAGGTCTTCAAGAGCCGGCGGCAGCTGCTGTCGCTCTTGCTCGAGCTGATCCAGTCCAAGCGGATCGACCTCGCGAACTTCCCGACCGTCCACGTCGATATGGTGGTCATCGGACACACGAACTATCCGGAGTACAACGTGTTCCTGTCCGAGGACATCATGGAGCCGCTGCGCGGACGGATCCACAAGATCGACTTTCCATACAACGTCGACGCGCCCGGCGAGATGCAGATCTACCGCGACCTCGTCGAGCAGGCCAACCGCGTCCGGCGCGAGAGCAAGCACGTGCCCCAGGACGTCTACGAGCTGGCGGCGACCTACGCGATCAAGACGCGCACGGAGTCGCAGGGCCTGCGCGGGCTGTCGCCACGATTCTTCGAGGACGCCTTCTCCCTGGGGTACACCGCGGCCCGGACCTGCATCGACCTCGAGGTCATCACCGAGGCCGTCGAGTCGACCTTCGCTCACCAGTCGATCAAAGACCTGAACCAAAAAGACCTGCTCAAGGTCTTCGAGGAGACGAAGGTCGAGTTCATCAACGGGAAGGTCGAGCTGCTCGTCGAGAACATCGTGCCGACGCACTTCTACGACTACGGCCAGAACCTGTACCTCAACTACCTCGACGCGGCCTCGCGGAGCGTGCTGGGGGAGACCCTCGCCGACAGCGACAAGGAGCTGCTCGACGAGGTCGAGGGCATCCTCGTCCAAAAGCGGCAGATCAGCCGCCAGGGCCGCGTCGCGTTCGAGAACGTGCTGCTGGAGCGCCGCGACGAGCTGCGCAAGATGAGCTACAAGGACAACGAGCACCTGCGCGGCGCCATCAACGAGATCGTCTTCAACAAGATCAAGAACTGCCTGCGCCTCTATGAAAAGACCGAGGAGATGGACGCGAAGAGCCGCGAGCTGCTCGACGTGCTGCAGCACAGCGCGATTGAGGAGCACGGCTACTGCGAGTCCTGCGCGCGCTCCCTCTTCCGGACGATCGGCCGGAGCTTCTAGCCGGAGCCGCCGGGGCGCGCCATGCGCATTCATCGCGGACGGATCGCGCAGTACAAGCACGATCAGCTGCTGCGCGAGTATCTCAAGCAGAACCTGAACGAGCTGATCCAGCAGAAAGAGCTGATCATCGACGGCAAGGTCAAGACGCAGATCGCGACCCTCGACCTGCCGACGCTGAAGTTCGGCGAGGAGACCCAGTTCCTCGCGCAGGGCAGCGGCTCCGGCGGAGCCGGCGGGCAGGGCGCCGGGGCGGGGGCGGGCGCCGATCAGGTCCAGGCCCTCGGCGGGCTCCTCGGCGGCGACCACCACGGCAAAGAGCTGCAGGTCGAGCTCGACTTCGACGAGTTCGTGCGCCTCGCGCAGGAAGTACTGCTCGACGACCTGCGCCTGCCGGCGTTCCACGATCCGGGGCGCGCGGGCGAGGTCGAGGCCCAGGAGCAGGTCGAGCTCGACGACCTCGACCGGATCGGCCTGCGGGCCGACCTGAACCTCGAGGAGACGATGCTGCAGAGCCTGGTGCGCAACACGCGCGAGACGGGCCGGGTCGACTACGACGTCGACGTGCAGCAGGACGCCTGGTACTTCATCGAGGACCCCACGATCTTCCAGAACAACCGGTCCGTCGAGGTCTACGTGCTCGACATCTCCGGCTCGATGCGCGGCGAGTACCTCGCGCTCGTCCGCAAGACGATCTTCATCCTGTGGCACTATCTGGAGCGCCGCTACCCGACGAACCTCCGGCGCTACGTCGTGTTCCAGGACGTGGCCGAGGAGAAGACGCGGGACGAGTTCTTCTGCGTCGAGTCGAGCGGCGGCACGCACATCAGCACGGGGTTCGAGAAGGCGATCAGCCTGCTCGACGGCGTGACAGAGTACGACAAGTTCCTGTTCATGTTCACGGACGGCGAGACGAGCTCGGGCGACTTCGACCTGGCGAAGAAGCGGTTCGACGAGGCGCTCGGCGGGTTCGACCTGGTGTGCTACGGCCACGTCAATCCCGGCGGGCGCGGCATCGGCGGGTTCAGCGAGTTCGTGCAGGAGGCCGTGCGCACCCGGGAGGGCGCGATGTTCGCCAACCTCGTCGACCTCGAGACGATCCGGACGGCGATGCGCGACTTTCTCGGGTTCTTCGAGACGCGCGCCGCGCGCCGGCCCATGGCCGCCGCGGTGCGGAGGGACTGATGTCCCCCGTGGAGGGACTCGCGCCGTGCTGAACGGACCGATGGTCGAGTACGAGAACGTGATCGGCCGGCTGGAGACGCTGGCCCGCGACCGCGGCCTCGCGTTCGATCCGGTCATCTTCCAGCTGACGGACAGCGACGAGATTGCCGAAGTGGCCAGCATGGGCCTGCCGAACCGCTTCGTGCACTGGTACTGGGGCGGGGTCTACAAAGAGCTCGTCACCCAGCAGAACAAGGAAGTGTTCAGCATCCTCGAGCTGGTGCTGAACACCGTGCCGTCGCACGCGTTCCTCCGCAGCACGAACACCTACCTCGAGAACGTGCTGGTGATCGCGCACGTCTTCGGGCACGCGGACTTCTTCGCGAACAACCACTGGTACCAGAAGTCGAACAAGAACATGCTGAACGAGGCCGAGCGGCACGCGCGGATGATCCGCACGTACGAGCGGCAGTACGGCCGCGAGCGCGTGGAGAAGCTGCTCGACGCGCTGCTCACCGTCGCGACCTCCGTCAACGCCTTCGAGCGCAGCCCCAAAGAGAAGCGCCGCCGGCTGATGTACTACCTCGAGGAGAAGGCCCCGCTCGAAGACTTCGAACGGACCGTGCTCGAGGCGATCCGGGAGGAGGCCGAGTACTTCGACCTCATCCAGCGCACGCACATCATCAACGAGGGCTGGGCGACCTTCGTCGAGGCCGAGCTGCTGACGCGCCTCCTGACGGCGCAGGAGTGGGCCAGCATCTCCGTGCATCTCTGCAACCGCCCGGCGCCGTACACGATCGGGTACACGCTGTTCAAGTCGATCCGCGACGACGACGGCTTCGACCGCGCGCTCGAGATGCGTCGCTACCATGAGGACGTGAGCCTCATCGACACCGTGCTGACGGAAGACCTCGTGCGGCGGCTCGATATCTTCGTCTACGACCCGAAGGAGAAGCAGAAGAGCTACGATCTGGTCAAGGTCAAGGAGATGCTGATCAACCAGAAGCTGTACAAGGGCGACCCGCGGATCGAGGTCGACCCCTCCTCCTGCGGCCGCGACCTGCTGCTCGTGCACCAGGACGAAGACCGCAAGCTCGAGCCGAAGCGCGTCGGCCTGTTCCTGAAGGCCGTGTACACTCTCTGGCGCAACCCCGTCAAGCTGCGCGCGAACGGCAAAGTGTACACCTACGATCGCCGGGGGCTTTCGTCCACGTAGCGTCACCCGCGCAGGTGGGCCACGGCGCGGTCGGGCGCAAAGAGAGGTAGTCGAAGTCTCGTGATATAATTATCTAAACAATGGTGTCGATGAGAACGCGGACAATCGAAAGCGGTAGCTTTCTGCTTTTTGCGATGCCGTCCATTCTATTTGGAGTGGCTCGGCTGCTGTCTATTTTTAGTCCGTTTTCTCAGTACGCTATTAGCGCCACCGAGCAGGAAGCAGATGCCAAAGCGTTGCTCAGTGACTGGCGGATGGTTGGAGAGGATCTCAAAACTGCGATGTCGAGACACGACTCCGAAGCGAACGCAGGTGCCGTTCAAACGGAGTTAGCGTTATCCGCCCACAGATAACAACATAATGTGAACCGGAGGGAAAGAAGGGAACTAGAAAAGCGTCAGCAGCAAGCACCGCAGGCAAGTGATCCCGCCGCGCTTCCACAGAGCTTCAGATTTGTCAGAGGGCAGTTTTCGGGACCGCTTCCTCCTCCAGAAATGTTGGCGCGCTATAACGATGCCTTCCCCGGTTGCGCTGAAAGAATCGTAGCGATGGCTGAGAGGCAATCCGGGCATCGACAAGCCCTGGAGGATCGGGTAGTCACGCATAATATCCGCGCCGACGGTAGAGGCGAGGTTTTGGGTTTCATACTTGCCGCAGGTGGTCTCGTCGGTGGTATTTGGTTGCTTAGCATAGGTAAATTGGCGCCCGGTTACGCGGTATTCTTCAGCGATTTCGTCGGCTTAGTGGCTCTTTTTGTGCTCGGTAGGAAGGCTCAAAGCGGCCGGAATCAACCGCCCGCCCCCCGTTGACTTGGATAACCCAGAGAATCGCTGTTCCTCCACAGGAATGATCACTGCATGACATTGCTCGAAGTCAAGCGCCGCCTCGATGGCACCGTGCGCACCTACCCGTGCGAGGCCGTTGAGATCGCGGACGATCACGCCGTGCTGCTGTACCGCCTGCCCGGCCCCGGCCGCGTCGCGGACCTCGCACTGCCGGCCGGCACCCTGACCGTCGCCTACTACTGGGCCGACCGGCCCTACAACGTCTACCACTGGATCGCGCCGTCCGGCGAGACGCTCGGCTACTACTTCAATCTCAGCGGGCCCGTCCGGATCGGACGCGACCGCCTAGAGTGGGAGGATCTCGAAGTCGACGTGCTCGTCACCCCGGACGGACGGGTCCAGGTGCTGGACGAGGACGCGGTGCCCGAGGACGCCGCGGCGAGGCTCCCAGAGATCGCCCGCGCGCGGGAACGCGTGCTCGCGGACTGGCGGGCCGTCACGGAGGACGCGGAGCGCGCCTCTCGGTCGGTGGTGGCGCGCGCATGAACCGGCTGCGCGGACGGGTCGCCCTCGTCACCGGCTCGAGCCGGGGGATCGGCCGCGCGATCGCCCAGGCGTTCGCGCGCGAGGGCGCGGCCGTCGTGCTCAACGCCGCCCGCTCCATCACGGAAGCGCGCGCCGTGGCGCAGGCGATCGGTGCCGGCGGCGGCAAGGCCGTCGCGATTCAGGCGGACGTGACGCGGCCGGCGGAGGCGCGGCGCCTCGTGGCGGAGGCCGTGGGCGCCTTCGAGCGGCTCGATATTCTCGTCAACAACGCCGGCATCAGCGACCGGACGTCATTCGCGGAGATGGACGAGGCGACATGGCGGCGCATGATGGATGTCCACGTGACCGGGCCGATGTTCGCCGCGCAGGCGGCGGCCGAGGCGATGGCCCAGGACGGCGGCGTGATCATCAACATCGCGTCGATGCGCGGCATCGACCCCGGCACCGGCGCCGTGCACTACAGCGTGAGCAAAGCGGCGGTGATCATGCTGACGCGGTGTCTCGCCCGCGACCTCGCGCCGGGCATTCGCGTGAACGCGATCGCGCCCGGCTACACGGAGACGGCGTTCCACGCGGAGCGCACGATCGCCGACCGGCAGGCGATCGCCGCGCGCATCCCGCTCGGCCGGTTCGCGCAGCCGGACGAGGTCGCTCGGGCCGCGGTGTTTCTCGCGTCGGACGAGGCCGCGTATATCACCGGCGACACACTGGTCGTGTCGGGAGGCGTGGTGACGCGCTGACCACACCGCGGCCCTGCGGGGATCCCGCGCGGCCGCGCGGCGGAACTGCTTACGACTCTTCGAGTTTCTTGTCTTTGAGCTTCTTCGCGAAATCCGCGGGCTTGACGTTTTCGATGAACCGCTTGAACTCTTCCACCTCGTGCTCGTCGAACGCCTTCTTGAGCTGAATCGCCGTGGCCGCGACCTTGTCTTCCACGAAGATCGGCGCCGACGTGCGCAGCGCGATCGCGATCGCGTCGCTCGGGCGGGAATCGATGACGACGTCGGTGCCGTTCCGCTGAAGGTGAATCTCCGCGAAGTACGTGCCGTTCTGGATGTCGGTGACCACGATGCGGCTGATGGTGACCGTGAGATGCCCGAGCATCTGCTTGATAAGGTCGTGGGTCATGGGGCGCGGCATCTGCACGCCCTGGAGCTGAAACGCGATCGATTGAGCCTCCGACCCGCCGATCCAGATCGGCAGCGCGAGCGTCTCGGCCTGATCGACCAGCAGAACGACGGGATTCATCTGCTGATCCATCGCGACGGTCTTCACTTTCATCGTGATCATGCCGGAACCTCCGCCCGCGATCGTCCTTCTCGCTCATTCTACTTGACCCGCCGTGGGCCCTTCAAGCGGCGTGTGGAGACGCGACGTACTGTTGTTATTCCCATGTGCCCCGCGTTCGAGTCCGTGCGTCACGACGGGGCGCGCGTGCAGGGGGGCGTCAGACATGACCCGAATAGGGCGGCGTGAGAGTGCCGGTGGACTTCTACGGAGTGATCCTCGCGTTGTCGATCCCGATGCTGGCCCACGGCGGAGCGGCGTCCGCAGCCGTGCCGGCGTCCTCCGGCCAGGACACACCAGCGGCGATCACGGCCGGATCGTCGGCGCTCTCCGCGGCGTGGGGCGCGTGGCCCGTGCCGGCGGTGCGCACCTCGCTGCCGTCGCGCGGCGCCGCGTTCACGGCGAATGCCGCGCGCCAGGCGCTGCGGTACCTCGGCCGCCCGTATCAGTGGTCCGGGATCGGCCGGCGCGGGTTCGATTGTTCGGGGCTGGTCTTCCGCGTGTTCAGCGCGCTCGGCATGCCGCTCCCGCATTCGTCGTCCGGTCAGTATCAGGCCGGGACGGCCGTGCCGGCCGCGCTACTCGACCCCGGCGACCTCGTGTTCTTCCACACCTACACGAGCGGCCCGTCGCACGTCGGCATCTACCTGGGCGCCCGCCGCTTCATCCACGCGTCGGTCTCCCGCGGCGTCATCGTCTCATCGATGGACGAGCCCTACTACCGCAACAGATACCTGGGGGCGCGCCGGTACTAAGCGCCGCCCGTCGTGTCGCTCAACGTACGCCTCAGCACGGCGATCGCGCTCGGTAAGACGGCCGCGACGCTCAGCCGCGTGCTGCGCCGCGGCGGCGGCACCACGATGCCCGGACGCGTCGCGCGCGCGGTCGAGCCGAACGTCGTGGGCCTCCTCGCCCGGCGGCTGCCGGGCGGGACCGTGCTCGTCGCGGGGACGAACGGCAAAACCACGACGGCCCATCTGCTCGCCCATATCATGCGCGCCGACGGGCGCCGCGTCGTGCACAACCGCGCCGGCGCCAACCTCGCCGCGGGCATCGCGTCCGCGCTCGTGGAGCACGCCGACCTGCGCGGCGACCCGGCCGGCGACCTCGGGATCTTCGAGGTCGACGAGGCGACCGTCCCGCGCGTCGTGCCGGCGCTCGCGCCGCGCGTCGCTGTCTTCACCAACCTGTTCCGCGATCAGCTCGACCGGTACGGCGAGATCGACTACATCTCGGGCCTGTGGCGCGCCGCCGGCGCGCGGCTGCCCGCGGGATTCGTGCGCGTGGCCAACGCCGACGATCCGCTGGTGTACGACGCGGTGCGGGAGATGCCGGGCACGCTCGTCACGTACGGGCTCGACGACGACCGCCACGCGCTGCCGGCGCTCGAGCACACCGCGGAGGCGCGGTATTGCTACCGCTGCGGCACGCCCTATGTGTACGCGGTGACCTACTTCGGCCACATGGGCCGGTACCGCTGTCCGACCTGCGGCGTCGCCCGGCCCGACCCGGATCTCGTCGCGCGCGAGATCGAGCTGGCCGGCCCTGACGGCGCGTCCTTCACCGTGGACGCGGGCACCGCGGGACGGGCACGCGTGACCACCCGGCTGCCGGGGCTCTACAACGTCTACAATGTCCTGGCCGCGGTCGCCGCGTCGCTCCAACTCGATGTCCCGCTGGCCCGCGCGGCGGAGGCGGTCGGGTCGTTCGCGCCCGCGTTCGGCCGCGCCGAGCGCATGACGCTCGACGGCCGCGACCTGCAGATCCTCCTGGTCAAGAACCCGGCGGGATTTAATGAAGTCCTGCGCACGGTGCTGGCCGCGGGACCGCTGCCGGTGGTGCTGATCGCCATCAACGATTTGATCGCCGACGGCCGCGACGTGTCCTGGTTGTGGGACGTCGACTTCGAGATGCTGGCCGGCCGCGTGGAGCGCGTTGTCGCCGGCGGGCTGCGGGCCGAGGATCTCGCGGTGCGGCTCGAGTACGCCGGCATTGCCGCCGCCGCGATCGAGGTCGAACGGTCCTACGACGCCGCGCTCGACCGTGCGCTGGCCCGTGCGACCTCCGGCCGGCTGTTCATTCTGCCGACGTACACCGCCATGCTGGCGATTCGGGCCGTGCTCGAACGGCGCGGCGTCGTGGGGAGGTTTTGGGAATGACGCCCGTCCTTCGGATCTGCCATCTCTACCCGGACCTGCTCAACCTGTACGGCGACCGCGGGAACATCATGGTGCTCGCCGGCCGCGCGCGCCGGCGCGGCCTCGAGGTAGCCGTCCAGGAGGCCGGACTGGACGACGAGATCCGCCCCTCGGATGCGGACCTGTTCTTCATCGGCGGCGGCGAGGACCGCCAGCAGCGCATCGCGGTCGGCGACCTCGTCGGCCGGAAGCGCGGCCCGCTCGAAGAGGCCGTCGCGGACGGGGCGGTGGTGCTCGCGGTGTGCGGCGGTTACCAGCTCATGGGCAAGTTCTACCGGCCCGCCGAAGGTGACGACCTCCCGGGGCTCGCGCTGCTCGACCTGTGGACCGAGCACGCCGGGCCGTCCGCGCCGCGCCTGATCGGCAATCTCGTCATTCAGCCGGACGGGGACGCCCCGCCGCTCGTCGGCTTCGAAAACCACGGCGGCCGCACCTATCTCGGCCCCGGCGCCCGGCCGCTCGGCCGGGTCTTGGTCGGGTTCGGCAACAACGGCACAGACCGAACCGAGGGCGCGGTGGCCGGCCGCGTCTACGGCACGTATCTGCACGGCCCGCTGCTGCCGAAGAATCCGGCGTTCGCGGACCGGCTGATCCGCGAAGCGCTGAGCCGGCGGTTCCCGGAGATCGCGCTCGCTCCGCTGCCGGATACCTTCGAAGCGCAGGCCCGCGACGCGATGATCAACCGGCTGGCCGCCGCCAGGCACCCCTGACCCCGCGATGAGCCGGCGGTGAACCTGCCGCCCGCGCGGGGGGCGGCCCCCGGTGCCCCGCGTCAGACGGGGCCGCTCGCGAGCATCGCCGCGGTCGCGGGCTTCGCCGAATTGGGCTTCGCCACCGTCATTCCGCTGTTGCCCCTCTACCTCAAAGAGCATCTCGGGGCCAGCGTCACCCTCATCGGCCTGGTCGTGGCGACGTTTGCGGCCGTCGACACGTCGCTGAAAACGGTGTGGGGGAGCGTGGCCGACCGCGTGGGCCGCCGTCCGGTGATCGTGGGCGGACTGCTCGTAGCGAGCGCGGCGCCGTTCCTGATGGCGCTGATCCGCGTGCCGGCGCTGTTCGTGCCGCTGCGCCTCATCGACGGCGCCGGCAGCGCCGCGGTGTGGCCGTGCGCGGCCGCCGCGATCGCCGAGCGTGCCGGCGCCACCCGGCGGGCGGCCGGCATGGGGACGCTCAACATGTTCTTTCTGACCGGGCTGGCGCTCGGGCCGAGCCTGGGGCTGTTCGTCGCGGGCGCCTTCGGCAACTACCGCGCCGGGTTTTACCTTGCCGGTGTGCTGCTGCTTGCCGCCGCGGGCGCGGCGTCCGTGGTGTTCCGCGGCGATCGCGCGCCGTACGGCGTGGCGCCGGGCGCACCGTCGGATCGCGGGGCCGTCACGCCGGGAATGTCGCCGTCGGCCATGATCGCCGCGGTGCGGTCGTCCCCCGTGCTGCCGGCGATGCTGTCGGTCGCGTTTGTGCAGATGTTCGGGGTCGGGCTCCTCGCGCCGATTCTCGTCATCTACGCGCACGAGGTCGTGCGGCTCAGCGAGCAGATGTTGGGCGTCGTGTTTCTCGTCCTCGTGCTGGCGGTGGCCGCGGCGTCCGTGCCGGGCGGCCGTCTCGCCGACCGCGTCGGGCGGCCCCGCACGGTGGCGTGGGGGATGGCGATGGCGAGCGCCGGCATGTGGCTGCTGCCGGCCGCGGGGCGCGGCAACGTGATCGTGCTCGGCGTCGCCGCGGTTCTGCTGGGCGCGAGCTACGCGATCTCGTCGCCGGCGTGGCTCGCGCTCATGAGCGAGGCCGCCCCGCCGGGCCGCACCGGTCTCGTCATGGGGGCCTCGGAGACGGCGCAGGGGGCCGGGCTCATCATCGGGCCGGTGCTCGGCGGGTTGTTCTACGATCGGCTGGGCCCGGGCGCGCCGTTTGTCGCGAGCGCGGTGCTGCTGACGCTGGGGACCGCGCTCGCGGTGGTGACGCTCCGGCGCCGGCCGCGCGCCGTCGCTGCCGGCTGACGCTTAGCCCTGTTCCACGACCTTCTTGAGAGTGGCGAGCATGACTCCCCAGTTCTTTTCGGAGTGTTCGCGTGCTTGCTCGGTTGGATTGTTGTCCTGGGACAACGTAAGGGTCGTTGCCTGACCCTGTTCCGAGAGTTCGATCGTCACGGTGTGATAGTTGTCCGGGGTGTCCGGCAGACCGGAGAGTGGGCTGAAATACGTGTACTCGAGGATCCGCCCCGGCTCCGCGCGGAGAATGACGCCCTTGTCCTGATACGCCTTGCCCTGCCACTCCCCGGTAAACGTGATGGCGCTGCCCGGCGTCCATTCCGAAACCACGGTCGCGCCGAACATATATTGCTTCACCTTCGCGGGGTTGACGAGCGCGTCCCAGACTTTCGAGGCGGGTGCGTTGACTCTGACTGACTGCTTGGCGATGAGCCCTTTGCTCACGACGTCACCACGCTAGGGCAATAGCGACGCGACGTCGATCTTCGCGTCGGGTTTCGCAGCCGGGCTTACCGTGTCGCCTGGTTGGAGAACGACGTGTCGTTCGTATCCGCCGGTGCCCGGGCCGGTGAAGACCTCGAGGGCGCGCTCCTGGATCGCGACGATCCAGTACTCCGGAATGCCGGCCTGCGCGTAAATCTTGGCTTTGCGGCGGCGGTCGAGATCAATGGTTGAGCCGGCGATCTCCACGGCCAGGACAACGTCGGACGCCACAGGGTGCGCCCGCATATAGTCACGGATCTGTCCCCGTACCACGGCGAGATCCGGTTCGGGCTCGGAATAGTCGCGGACCAAAAGCGGCATCTGGGATCGTGCGTGAAACGGTCTTCCTTTGAAGATCGTCTGCAGGGCTTCGTAGATAACGCCGATCGTGGCGGAGTGCGGCGCACCCTGAGGAGGCATCTCGAGGATCTCCCCGTCGATGAGCTGCACGTGGCTGTCGGGCGCGAGCAGACCGAGCTCGACCATTCGTTCGTACTCTGCTCGAGTCCAGCGCTTCGCCTGTACGCTCATCGACGATGTCCCCTCGTTGGTCAGAATATCCCTGTCCGTGCGGCCGCGCAAGAGGCGAACGCCTGCCCTGGGAGGGGAGGGTCGGGGCGCGCTAGCGTGGTAGGTTGGTCGTATGGAAGTGGTCAACCCGATCGTCAGGCGCTGGCAGCGGGACGCGCTTGAGGATCCTGAGCGTTTCTGGGATCGCGCCGCGCGCGCGCTGCCGTGGATTCGGACGTGGGACCGGGTCGTGGAGTGGACGTACCCCACGTTTCGCTGGTTCATCGGCGCGCAGACGAACCTCGCCGCCAACTGTCTCGACCACCACGTCGCCAATGGACGCGGAGGGGTGGCCGCGCTCGTCTACGTGAACGAGCGGGGGGACCGGCGGGTCTTCACCTACGCGCAGCTGCTCCACGAGGTCGTGCGCGCCGCCGCCGCGCTGCGCGGCATGGGCATTATGAAAGGCGACCGCCTCACCATCTACATGCCGACGTGCCCCGAGGCGATCATCATGATGCTCGCCTCGGTGCGGATCGGCGCGATCCACTCCGTCGTCTACGCCGGATTCGGCGCGGGGGCGCTGGCCGACCGGATCAAGGCGAGCGGCTCGCGCCTGGTCTTCGCGGCGGACGTGGGCTTCCGCAAAGGAAAGGAAGTGCCGCTGAAGGGCATCGTTGACGCGGCGGTTGAGGCGGGCTGCGATTCGGTCGAGCACGTGGTCGTGCTGCGGCGGGGCGCCACCCCGGCGCCGATGGCGGCCGGCCGCGACGTCGACTGGCCGGACTTTCTCGCGCGCGGCCGGGGGCATACAGGCGAGCCGGTCCCGATGGAGGCCAATGAACCGGCCTACATCCTCGCGACGTCGGGGACGACGGCGACGCCCAAGCTGGCGGTCCACATGCACGGGCCGTACGCCGTGCATGTCTACAGCATGGCGCGCTGGGTCTACGATCTGCGGCCCGGCGACGTCTGGTGGTCGACGTCCGACATCGGCTGGATCGTGGGACATAGCTACATCGTCTACGCGCCGCTGCTGGTCGGGTGCACTACCATTGCCTACGAAGGCGCGCTGGATCATCCCGGCCCGGACGTCTTCTGGAAGGTGATCGACGAGTTCGGCGTCACGAGCATCTTCACGTCGCCCACCGCCGTGCGCCTTCTGATGCGGTACGGCGAGGAGCCGACGAAGGGGCACGGGCTGGCCTCGCTCGAGCGCCTCTTTTGCGCCGGCGAACCGCTCAACGCGCCGGCCTGGGAGTGGCTGCAGAAGAAGGTGCTCGGCGACCGCATTCCCGTGATCGATCACATGTGGCAGACGGAGACGGCGGGACCGATCGTCGGCAATCCCTACGGGCTCGGCCTGCTGCCGATCAAGCCCGGGTCCGCCGGCATTCCGCTGCCCGGCATCGACGCGGCGGTCGTGACCCCGGATGGCGAGGCCTGCGCGCCGGGCGAGAAGGGCATCTTGGTGATCGCGCGTCCGTTCCCGGGCCTCATTCAGACGCTCTGGGGGGATCCGGCGCGGTACGTCCGGGACTACTGGGAACGCATCCCCGGCCGCCGCGTGTACTACACGGGCGACTCCGCGCACATCGACGAGGACGGCTACGTGTGGTTCGCGGGGCGCGCGGACGAGATCATCAAGATCGCGGCGCACCGGATCGGGACGATCGAAGTCGAGACGGCGCTCCTCAAGCACTCCGCGGTGGCGGAAGCGGCCGTCACCGGGCGCCCGGACGAACTCCGCGGCGAGGTGATCAGCGCGTTCGTCGTCCTCAAGCTGGGCCACGAGCCGTCCGCGGGCCTCAAAGACGAGGTCGTCGCGACGGCACGCCGGGAACTGGGTCCGATCGCCGTGATCGGCGAACTGAACTTCGTGAGCATGGTGCCCAAGACGCGGAGTGGCAAGATCATGCGCCGCGTGCTCAAGGCGGTCATCCTCGGCCGGGATCCGGGCGACGTCTCCACGATCGAAGACGAAGGGTCGATCGACGAGGCCCGCGAGGCGTGGCGCACGATCCAGGCGGAGATCACGGCGGGCCGCTGAGCGGCCCGCCGCACGGGGTGGGGGGTTCGGAACGATGGGGAAGGTGTCCCGCGCCGTCAACATCGCCGATCTTCGGCTGATGGCACAGCGACGGCTGCCAAAACCGATCTTCGACTACGTTGACGGCGGGGCCGAGGACGAGGTCACGCTCCGCGAGAACCGCCGCGCCTTCGAGGACGTCACGTTCCGGCCGCGGCACGGCGCCGCAGTACCGGAGGTGGATCTCCGCGTCCGCGTGCTCGGCCAGGAGCTCGCGCTGCCCGTCCTGCTCGCGCCCGTCGGCTACTGCCGCATGTTCCACCCGAGGGGCGAAGTCGCCGCGGCCCACGCGGCCGGCGAAGCCGGCACCGCCTACATCCTCTCGACCGCCTCGGGGCACCGGCTGGAAGATGTGAAGGCCGGGACCCGCGGACCAATGTGGTTCCAGCTGTACCTGACGGGCGGCCGCGAGGCGGCGACCGACGCGCTGGTCCGATCCCGCGCGGCGGGCTTCTCCACGCTCGTCATCACGATCGACACCTATGTGATCGGCATGCGCGAGCGCGACCATCACAACCACACGTCGGTGCTGCTCGGAGATAATCCGTTCGCGAAGATTCCTTATCTGCCCGGCCTCCTGGCGCATCCGGGGTGGCTCATCGACTTTCTGCTGGACGGTGGAGTCCATACGCTGCCCAATATCGTCACGCCCGGCGTGGGGCCGATGAAGCTGCGCGACGTCGGCAGTCTCATCCGGACGTCGTTCACCTGGGACGATGTCGGGTGGATTCGCGACGTCTGGCCCGGGCCGATCGTGTTCAAGGGCGTGCTGACCGCGGAGGATGCCCGGCGCGCAGTCGACGCGGGAGCGGTGGGCGTCGTCGTCTCGAACCACGGCGGGCGGCAGCTCGAGTCGTCGCCGGCGACGCTGCGCGCGCTGCCGGAGGTGGTCGCGGCGGTGGACGGCCGGGTGGAGGTGCTGCTCGACGGCGGCATCCGTCGCGGCACGGACGTGATCAAGGCCATCTGCCTCGGTGCCCGTGCGGTGCTGATCGGTCGCGCGTACGCCTACGGTCTCGGCGCGGCGGGGGAGGCGGGCGTGGCGCGGGCGATTGAGATCCTCAGAGCCGACCTCGTACGGAACTTGAAACTACTGGGATGCGGCTCGATCTCCGCGCTGGACCGCTCCTACGTAAATGCGCCGGCATGGGCGCCCGTCGCCGAACGGGCGATGACGGCCGGCCGCGCGTTCTGACGTTACGCCGGCGCGGTCGACGGGCCGCCCCGCGGGGTCAGGTGACACGCCTCGGCCAATAGTTCGTACGACCGCACGCGTGTGCGATGGTCGTGCACGATTGTAAGAATCATCAGCTCGTCTACCGCCAGCGCGGCCGCGATGCCGGCGAGCCGGTCCCGCACCTGATCCGGCGTTCCGACGATGTACCGCGGCCACTCGCTCGCCTCGGGCGGCATCGGATCGGGGCCTGATCCCAGTTGCGCGAGCGCTTCCTCCGGCGTCGGGATGACGCCCGGTTCGACGCCTTGCGCGCGAAGATACCGCCGCAGCCTTAGGGGGGCCGCCTGCCGCACGGCTTCCGCTTCGGTCTCCGCGCAGATGACGCCGAGGGCGAGAATCGTCCGGCGAACCTTTTCGTCGACGTGCGTGCGATAGTACTCGAGGGCCTCGCGCGTCGGCTCGGGGTTGATGAAGTGCGCGAAGGCGTAGGGCAGTCCGATTTCGGCCGCCGCCCGCGCGCTCCACATGCTCGAGCCGAGCAGCCACACCTCCGGGCCTCCGGGCATATCCGGCGTGACGAGGATGCGGCCGAACGGATGCGCCGGCGGAAAGCCGTGGCGGAGAAAGGCGAGAAGCTCCAGCAGCTGGTCCGGGAAGTCGTCGACCCACTCCTGCCGGCTCCGATCGCGGCGCAGGGCGTAGGCTTCGAGCGGCGCGCTGCCCGGCGCCCGGCCGATCCCGAGGTCGATGCGTCCCGGGTACAGCGCGTGCAACACCCGGAAGGCCTCCGCGACCTTCAGGGGGCTGTAGTGAGGCAGCAGGACGCCGCCGGAACCGACCCGGATGCCGGAGGTCTCCGCCGCGACGCGGGCGATCAGGACCTCCGGGGCCGGGCTCGCGAACCCCGGCGTCGCGTGGTGCTCGGCGATCCAGTATCGCTCGTAGCCCAGCGCGTCGGCGCGCCGGGCCAGGTCAATCGTGTTGTGGAGCGCGTCCGCGGGCGTCGAACCGGACGAGACCGGGGATTGATCGATGACCGAAAGTCTCATCTGCGAACTTAACGACGTGCGCGGGCCGGGAATTCCCGGTATCCTGATTTGGACGTCGGGCGACGAGGGGGAATGGGGATGGCCGACTCCAATGACGTGTTGCGGGGCGCCGCAGAACGGTCGCTGCGCTATCTGCGCGGGATCCGCGACCGGCGTGTGGCACCGCTTCCTGAGCAGGTCGCCGGACTGAAAGTGCTGGACGGCCCGTTGCCGGACGGACCGACGGACCCGGCGGCGGTGCTTGCGCTCCTGGACGACGCCGGGTCGCCCGCGACAATGGCCTCGGCGGGCGGCCGGTACTTTGGCTTCGTGATTGGCGGCTCGCTGCCCGTGACGCTCGCCGCCAACTGGCTCGCGGGAGCGTGGGACCAAAACGGCGGTCTCGTCGTTGGCTCACCGGTCGCGGCGGCTCTCGAGGAAACCGCGCTGCGATGGCTCGTCGATGTTCTGTCCCTGCCGCCCGGGACGGGCGCCGGCTTTGTCACGGGGGCAACGATGGCGAACTTCACGGCGCTGGCCGCGGCGCGGCACGCCGTGCTCGCCCGCCGCGGCTGGGACGTGGAGGCGTCGGGGCTGTTCGACGCGCCGTCGATCACGGTGATCGTGGGCGACGAAGTCCATGTCAGTTTGCTCAAAGCGCTGACGATGCTGGGACTCGGCCGCGACCGGGTCGTGCGTGTGCCGGTGGACGGGCAGGGGCGTATGCGTGCCCGCGCGCTTCCCGCGATCGCGGGCCCGACCATTGTGTGCGCGCAGGCCGGGAACGTGAACAGCGGCGCGTTCGATCCGATGGAGCAGATCTGCGCGGCCGCGCATGCGGCCGGCGCCTGGGTCCACGTGGACGGGGCCTTCGGCCTGTGGGCCGCGGCGGCTCCGGAGCGGTCCTATCTGACCCGGGGCGTCGAGCACGCGGATTCGTGGGCGCTCGACGCGCACAAATGGCTCAACGTGCCCTACGACAGCGGCGTGGCGTTCGTCCGCCGGCCCGAGGACCTGCGCGCGGCCATGTCCGCCTCCGCCGCGTATCTCGCCGAAACGGAGCAGCGTGAACCGTACCACTATACTCCCGAGATGTCGCGACGCGCCCGCGGCGTGGAGATCTGGGCCGCGCTGCGCGCGCTCGGCCGGACTGGGCTCGCGGATCTTATCGAGCGCAACTGTCGGCAGGCGGCGCGCTTCGCGACGGGGCTGCGCGACGCGGGATACGACGTCTTGAACGACATCGTGCTGAACCAAGTGCTGGTCGCGTTCGGAGACGACGAGACGACCCGCCGCGTCATCGCCGGCGTGCAGTCGGACGGCACGTGCTGGTGCGGGGGGACGGTGTGGCATGGGCGCGCGGCGATGCGCATTAGCGTGTCCTCCTGGGCGACGACGGACGAGGACGTCGATCGCAGCCTGACCGCGATGCTCGGGGTGGCGCGAGGCACGCGCGCCTGAGGGCGGGCGCTTGGGAGGCATCCCCACGCGATGATGGCCGCATTGCTCCATGCGCTCGATCTGGCGTTCGCGATGCTGTGGGAGATTCTTTGGCCCCTGATTCTCGGGTTTGCGCTGTCGGGCGCGGTGCAGGCCTTCGTCTCCAAACGGCAGATGGTCCGGCTGCTCGGCGACGATTCCCCCCGATCCATCGCGCTGGCGAGCCTGTTCGGGTTTGCGTCGTCGTCGTGCTCCTACGCCGCGGTGGCGCTGGCCCGCTCGCTCTTCCGGCGGGGCGCGGACTTCACCGCCGCGATCGTGTTTCAGTTTGCCTCGACGAACCTCGTGATCGAGCTGGGGATCATCATGGCGGTCCTGCTCGGCTGGCAATTCACGGCGGCCGAGTTCATCGGCGGCCCGATCATGATCGTCTTATTGTGGCTGCTGTTCCGCGCCACACTTCGCCGGCCGCTCGTCGAGGAGGCGCGCCGCCAGGCCGATGCGGGCCTCGGCGGCCGGATGGAGGGGCACGCCCAGATGGATATGGCGGTGGTGGACGACCGTCCGCTGCTGGCCCGGCTGGCCTCCCCGGAGGGGTTCACCGCCGTCAGTCACTACTTTGTGATGGATTGGGCGGCGGTGTGGATGGACGTTGCCGGCGGCCTCCTGATCGCGGGCGCGATCGCGGCGTGGGTGCCGGATGCCTTCTGGCGGACGTTCTTCCTGACCGGCCATCCCCTCGGCAATCTCCTCTGGAGTCCGCTCATCGCGCCGCTCGTGGCAATCGTCTCGTTCGTCTGCTCGGTTGGTAACGTGCCGCTGGCGGCGGTGCTCTGGAACGGCGGCGTGAGTTTCGGCGGCGTGGTCTCGTTCATTTTCGCCGACCTGATCATCCTGCCGATCCTCGACATCTATCGCAAGTACTATGGCCGCCGGATGGCGCTGTACTTGCTGGTCACCTCCTACGCGGTGATGGCCACCGCCGGCCTAGTGGTCGACCTGCTCTTCCGCGCCGTCGGGCTCGTGCCGACCGCGCGCCACGCGATCGTCCTCGAGGCCCGGGTCGCCTGGAACTACACTTCGGTGCTCAACATTGTGTTCCTAATCCTCGCCGTGGTCTTGGTCTGGCGCTTCCTGCGCACCGGCGGGCCCGACATGCTCCGGATGATGAACGAACCGCCCCCGGCGGGATCGCTGGCGGAGGTTACCGGCGATGAACCTGACGGCTAAGTTGACACCCGGCCCGAGCGCGTCGCATAATGCGCGCGGGGGAACGATCAAGGGGACCCGATGGCCTGGGCGTTCTCTGTCCACATGCAGACCGATCCAAGCGCGATGCGGGTCGTGCGCCGGATGATCCGCGATGTCGTCGAGCGGGAAGGCGGCTCCGCGGAAAATACATGGGGCCTGGAACTGGCCCTCGGCGAGGCGCTCTTCAACGCGTATTGTCATGCCTATGCGAGTGGGGTCGGTCCTGTAGAGGTCAGCGTTGTCTTCGATGACGGGACGTTCACCCTAACCGTCCGCGATCGCGGTGAGCCGGCGTCGATTCCAGCCATTCCCGAAACTCTGCCGCACGACCAAAAACGTCTCGGCCTGTTCTTGATCTCCGCCGCCGTCGACTCCGTCGACATCTCCCAGAATGAGGACGCGATCGGTCAGGGTGTCGGCATCACGATGATCAAACGGCTGCAGTCGGCCGACAACCCGACGCAGCAGACGGCGAACTAACGGTACCGCCCCGCGCGGCGCCGCGTGGGAGCCCGATCAGTCGAGGCCGCCGGCCTGGCCGGTCGTCTTGTCGGTTAGTGCGACCGTCTCGAAATAGCTGATTTTCGGCTCCGTGCCGTAGCGATGGCGGATTCCGGCGAGCCATTCGCCGGAGTAGAACCGCTCCGCCGCCTCCTGACTCTCCCACATATAGACGCCGCCGGCAATCTTGCCGCCGCGGGCGCAGATGAACTCTTTGCGGAGAAAGCCGGGAATCTTGAGAAAGTCCGGCGCGATCTCGGTGAAGTGCCGGCGGCACTCTTCGAGGCCGATGGAGGGAGGCAGGTCATAGAGAACGATGGCCGTGATCATGCGGTGTCTCCTTTCTTTGAAAGTCTGCGAGCGAGAAATTTCCAATATCTGTTCTTGAACACCTGCCGGTGCACCGGAACGCGGCAGATCCAGGAGAGCTTCCGACATTGACGGGGTATTCCTTAGAGCCGCAGTCTGGTACACCCCCTCTTCGATGCCTTCGTCCGTCACTGGTGAGTTGCGGTCCATGTACACCCCCGTAGTGTCGTTGCGTGTGATAGGATCATTGTTGCCGTTCCTCTCAACATCTGATGAATTGAAAGGTTCGTTGGCCACTAGCCATGGCGTTCACCGACGATCAAAAGCAACGTATCCTCACTGCCCTCATCGCGAGGGCCGCCGTCGCTAGGCCTTGCACGATCTGCGGCCGGACTCAGTGGACACTGGCCGACGGCCTTGTGTTTCTATCACTTTCGAATACACCAGCGAAATAGAGTTGCAGCCAATTAAGCAACAACGTCGTCGCCAAGCCTGAACATGGTTGTTTTCCTCAGCCACAACAAGAAAGACAAGGAAGCTGCAAGAACAATCGGTCTCTTCCTTATTGCGGAAGATGTCAGCGTCTGGTTGGATGAATGGGAAATCGCCGCGGGCGATTCTATCGTTGGCCAGATCCAGCGAGGCTTAAGGGACTGCACCCACTTTCTGGTCCTTTGGTCGAAAAATGCTCAAAAGTCACGCTGGCTCCGAAGAGAGTTGGAAGCGGCTTTGTCGGCAGCTATTGATGCTGGGACACCTCGCGTCATCGCAATTCGTCTTGATGACACCCCCTTGCCGCCCTTATTGGCGGATCTCAAGTATCTGCGCTATGACGGCGGAACGGAGAAGGATCGAGCGGAAATTATTGAATCCGTTTGTTTTCATAGACCGTCGTTTGACTTCATTAGGGCAATCGTCAAGAAATACCGAGAGGTCATAACAGACACCGACGATGATCACTTTGGACTACTAGCATGTCCGCAATGCGGTAGCCTACGCCTTAAGCGCTCTGAATTCATGGACTATGCTGGGGATGAAATATACTATTCGATCGAATGTAAGGAATGTAATTGGAGCGACTGGACTCAATAATGGCCACTCAAACAATTAACGGGGCATGCTCGTTCAGCCCGTCTCACTCGCTATCGATGCGTCGCTGCCACTCCGACTTGGTCCGTTTGAGTGCTTTTTGGACAGTTTCAGATATCGAATCAAGAATATCTTCCTCAATAGCTACTCCCCCAAGCGCCCGAACTTTGCGGGACTGACGGCGGAGTGATCGAAGAGCAAGTTGCTGCTCCGTAAAGGCAAGGAAATCCGTTTGATATTTGGGAAGTTGGGGGGAGCTGGTAGCACTGTCGTCGGCATTCAAAAGTTGCGCCGTCGAATCTGCATCTTCTCTGCTCCAGTACGGACCATGCCAACCGTTCTTTGGTCTAGGTAAAAGCTCTAATTCTTCTGCCGCATTACTCTTGAGATCCAAAACGACAAAGCGAGGACCAGCGTAGTTACGATGGAAGTTTGCCAAGCCGAATATTTTCGGCTCCACGCCGAAGACTGTGAGATTAAGCGCAACAACCTCAGCCCGTGTGCGTGTATCAAGTATCCAATAGGTCGGCATGTACGATGCCCTCCTCTTTGTCCGCCGGGTCTAATAGCCTGGGGTCCTTACAGCATCGTGCGGCGGGAAGCGCGTTCCCTAAGATCATCCGGACACAGGGTACCCCATTGCACCCAGTCCCGGCAAAGTCCCAAATCCAGCATGGTGTGTCGTTGAGTCATTAAGGCCTGCTCACGTGAGGAGTCCCTCGCCGCTACGCAGAAGATCAAATGTATAGCCGGCGGACGTATCGCGAGTCCACCTCGGTGAGTTCGACCGGTCCGTACGGAACGGATACCACTAGGCCCATCTCCTCTAGCCGCTCGATAGAGCGGTAGGCGTCCCGCCAGTAGCCGCCCTGGTCGGATGCCACGGCCTGGGCGAGTACAAATCGACTTGTCCATGGCCCACGGGCCAGGAGCATAAGGGCGCGCTGCATCCCAGGCCCAACACGGTACGTGGTCCGAGTGCTATGAAGGGTCAAGCGCATGCCCTCGGTTAAGCGGGTTCGCGGCATATCGACTCTCTCTCTTTCACGCCCAATTTCCTATTTGGCAGGCGTTCGATAATCATGTGGAGTGTATGAGTGTTTGATCCGGTTTTTCCTTATCTCGCGCCTAACAATTCCATTGGGAAGTTGAGTTACGGCGCAACGACAGGTTCATAGCGACCGCATTGGCGTGTTGGGTGCCAGACGTATCTTGGGCGCGAGCTTGCGGACCACGTCCGTTTGAGCGATTTCTATGAGCCGCTGGGCAAGGGCGATCCCCGGACGCTTCCGGCCGTTCAGAATCGCCGCGAGGATCTTCGAAGTCTCGGACACCCGGGCGCGCTTTGCCAACCATCGTCTGGGAAGTGGTCGGAGCACTGGAAGGATCGTTTGAAGCTCCCGCAAGGCAGCCTCGTGTTCCGCTGACTTCGGACGGTCCTGCGCAGACTCGTAGAAGGTATCCATCGCCTCGGCCGAAACCGCGCCTGCGACCGCTTCCTCGACCAGCCGGGACTCTTTGCCAATAGCCACCGTCCGCTCGATGTAGATCGGCCGGCGCCGCAGGAGACCACAGCCCGGTCTTGCCGGGCGGCCATTGTAGGCGACGTACTTGTACTCGATTCCCTCGCGGTGCTGGCGCAGTACGTCCGCGTACGCCGCCGCGACCATCCGGGCCCTTCCATCGACGGCGAGCGCCGCTTCTGCCTGCTCGTCCGTCTTGGGCGTCGCGATCACGTCCACCGAGCATCCGGAAGATAGATCGATCCACGGCGCGTCCAACGGGTCCGACCCCGACGGCGCGACCGGGAGCGCGCTCATCCGAGGCCCCCAGGTCATGAGTCCAACGGCTTGATAGGCGACCATTAGCGTTCCAAAGGGAAAGACCGGGCCGGTCTCATCCGGGAGCGCATCGCGGACCTTCCGGAATACGGAGGCGTTCCGCAGGGGAAGTTCGCCGACCGCAATTTCTTGTGCGTAGGGGAGCCGCCTAATAGCTTGCCGGTCCCCGCGTCCCTGCCGGATCAACGCCTCCCATCCGGACGCGAGTAATTCCGTCTTCGTCATGCCGCGCGGGGGCCGAACCGTCAGCGCGTGCGCGCTGGCCTTCGCGATCTGGATTCGTCCATCGGCGAGATCGTGGAACAGCGCATAGCGCTTCGGGCCGTAGCTGAGGCACAACAGGCCGCTCCGCGCTTCTTGCGGCGGCGTGTTCTCGCCTTCAAGTTTCCACACGTCCGCGCGCACCGGGCTCAGCGGCCGGAACCACTCAAGAATCTCGTCAACCTCGGCGAACGACAGCGCTCGAATCGCCCGCCGCCGGTTCGGGAGCCGGTGCGGACCGCCCGCGCATGGGATGAGTCCGCCTTCGGGCGAGGCGACGATCATCGCCGAGTCGGTGTCTGCGGCCGCGATGGTCCCACCGCGCTCCCGGACGTTCGCCTCCAGTATCGCGAGCAGCAGTCGAGTCCCAGCAGTGATGCTCGCCGCGAGCCACGGACGAAAGAATGGGCCGGGGACTTCCTCCGGGCGAATGCGCTGCTTGGTATGGCGATTGAACAAGGCGACCATGCGGCGTCCATCCCCGTCCCAGATCTCGGCCGTCTTAGCGGATCGCTTCCGGCCGCGCGCACGCTCGTTATATTGCGCGAAGAGGCCGTAGAGCGAATTCTCCATGATCTTGAGAAATTGCGCCCACAGGGTTTCACCGGCACGCTTTGCCCGGAGCCGCTCCTCGACGAGCTGTCGGAACAGATCGTCGTGCGGATCGAGCACCGTGCCGCGAAACGGGACGCGGCGCAGACCAACTCTCGGAGATCCCGGGACGAACCGCACGGCCTCCACGATCTCCGGGACACGACCGCTCACGATCTTGCTGCCGGTCAAGTCAAGCAGCATCACCCATTGGTCTGGCACCGACCACGTAGGATTGAGTCCCACGGTCAGGTCGCCGCGTTCGACGTAATGCGCTCGGACCGGGATGATGTCTCCGCGCGGCCGGATTCGGCACAGAATCATTCCCGCCCGTCGCCACATCATCGGATCGACGAGCGCATCGAGAGTCACTGTACTAAGCAGATGTCGCGCCTCGTCTGTGGCGGGCTCGACCGTCACGTGTTGAGCGGTGAGATGCTCGGATGCACCGACCAGCGATCCGACCACCGGATGCGCAGAGAGGATATCCACGTATCGGACCGGCACAATCATGCCGGGCAGCATGGCCTCGCATCGGCCGCCCTTGTACGCGGCCATGGCGCGGCCAAGCCATTCCGGTGGGACACCCGCGTTGGCGTCTAGCGGGACGCCCGCCCGTTCCAGCACCGCCCGTAACAGTGTCGCTTGCGAGGCAATCTCGGTCGGGAAGGCCGACCGCGCCCCGGTTTCGTGCGGATGACGGGACGGGACACGGGCGGCGGCGCCGCCGATGCGGTTCCATTCCATCATGAGCGCCGAGGCGAGCGCCACGGTAGCGCGCAGCGCGTCGAACAGGCCGGTAATGGTGTCCTCGCTAATCGTGTCGGACGGCGCGAGCGATGGCGACGGGGCAACGTCGAACAGCGCGCACGCCTCGCCGAACGTGAGCCGTTCCTGCGCATACATCCCGGCGTGTTCCTGAAGATCGAGAAAGAGCCCGGGAAAGACATCGTGGTCATCCTCTTCCCGGCCCCGAGAGCCCTTGAATCGGGTCCAGGCGATCCGGCTCCGTGTCCCGTCCCAGGCGGTGATCCGAGCCCGAGGGTCCCACGGGTACCCGGTCAGGTCGAGCGTCATGTGTCGCGATGCCGAATCGCGACCGAACCGGACGTGACGGGCGAACCGGCTCAGCACAAACGGCACGTCCCACCCGGCGATCATGAGACCGGCCTCATAGCCGCCCGCAATCAATCTGCGGCGCGCGAATTCACGAGGGTCTCGAAAGACGCGGACACCTGCGGATCGGAGTACGTCCAGGTCGGCAGCCTGAAGATCGGCGCCGGGGACTAACTCGCGTTCGATGATCCGGTACCGTCCCTGCGACCACACGGCGCGCGCAAGCCCGGCGCAGAGCAGTGGCTGCCCGAGGCGCGGCCGGGTCAGGACCACCAAAGCGAGCATCTGTCTTCCTCGCGCCATTCGCCGCCGAGCCGGGGGCAATGGCGGAGCATTGGTTTTTTCACGAGGTGTGCGCGGGAGAATATAGGCGCGGTCATAGGCCGTCAGGTGCATTGCATCACGAGGGGGATTCATCGAGTTCCTCCAGCGCCATAGAACGCAGCATCGTGGCGATTTTGATATCGGCCTTACTTCGCTCTTCGAATAGATCGGCTAACCCAAGTTGGCGGGCCGCTCGACGCTCACGTGCAGATGCGGGATGCTGCGCTTCCTGGGGCCATTCGTATTGCTTGAGGTCGAACCGCTCGTGGCACGTTGGGCACACGGGCACCGTCAAGGCGTCCGCCTTCTTGCGTGCCAGATGGTGATCCTCGGTGTACCGTTTCCGAATGTCCTCGGGCAGGCTGTTGAACGGGACCGTGTAGCATACGTCTAGTCCGGGTCCGCCGCAGACGATGCAGGGCTTCCGCCGATATCCCACCCGGCGGGCGCGACGGTCACGGCGAGCGAGCGTCTCAAGCGGCAACGTAGAGTCGGTCGATCTGCCCACGGAGGATGCCCTTCCGTTCCAATGCGGCGATGGTCCGACCGTCAGCCAGAAGTTTCACGCGGCCCAGTGAGGTCGTGATGGTCTTGCCTTTGAACGGATCGAGCGCGCGATGGTCCCCATCCGCATACCGCCGCAGCGCGCTCGCGTACCCGGCGAGCAGCTTCCGATCCTCGCGTGAATAGACCCGCGCCGGGTGCCAGCCATCGGTCAAGAGCACGTGCAACGCCTTGCCGCCCCGATGAGATGCGTGAGCGCGTTCGGCGCGTCGATATGCTCCGCGGCCGAGCGCGGCATCAATGTCGGTGATCCGCAGATTGGTTTCCCGCCGCGCCCGGGCCGGGGACAAGCCGCGCGCGAGGAACGTCTCGAAATCGTCGAGGCGGTCCACACGAGGGTTAGGCGAACGACGGCGAGCAACCATTTCCTAGGTGCCGCCGAGCCGTTGCGTGATCGCTGGAATGTCCGCTTCCCTGATCGAGGTGCCGTGACCGTTGGGGCTCGGTGCCGAGTACGGGACAGCGTAGCGAGCAGGATTGGAGGGCGTGTCAGACGCGTTACCCTGTAGCGCGAATCCAATACAGAGTTTCGCCTTGCCCGTTCGGCTGACTTTGAAGCCGCGCTCGGCCAGCATCTGCTCGAAGCGCCGGCGGCTCGCTGGGCGCTCGCCGACGCCCTCGGTCCAATCCCGATAGGCCCGGTAGACATCGGCAGTCTCGCACGAAGTGTTGGCGTTGACCACGCATCGTTCGGTCAAGAACCCTGCGAGCACGTCGGACTGTTCACGGTAGGTCGCGGTCGCGTCGATCACGTTGGGCGGAGCGCCAAGGCCCTCGCGCTGCCAGGGGAGGCATCCGTCGACGGCCCACCGGAGAATACCCGGCGCTTCCTCACGCAACGCGTCGAGGAGGTACCGGTCCTGTTCCTCCGGCGGGATCGTGACCTCGAAAGGGATGAGCCTGATGCGGCGCCACATGCCGAGGTCGGCACCGCGAATGTCCGGTTTGTGATTACAAGCGAGGAAGACCTTGCCCGTGAACCGGAACTCGAACGGCTCATGATAGAGGAACCGGGCCGTGATCGTGTCCCCGCCGGTCACCTGCTTGACCAGCGTTTCATCGAGATGGCGACCGGACGCGATTTCCACGGCCGAGATGAACCGGGCGCCGCGCAGGCGAGCGACATCGTTCCGGGTCGCGTCCGCGTCGCGCATGAGGAACGTGGAGGGATCGGCCTGGGCGGCGTGATCGCCGAGGACGTAGCGCAGCGTCTCAAGGAACGTCGACTTGCCGTTCGCGCCGGTACCATGCAAGACAAAGAGCACCTGCTCGACGATCAGGCCCGTCAAGGCATACCCGATGGCGCGCTGAAGAAAATGAATCATGGACACGTTGCCGGCCATGATTCGAGCGAGAAATCTCTCGAAGCGTGGACATGCGCTGGTGGGCTCGTAACTGGCGGGCGCCAGCTTCGTCATAAGGTCCGTACGCTGGTGAGAAAGTATCTCGCCAGCGCGCAGGTCAAGTGTGCCATTCCTGACGTTGAGGAGCCACGGCCACGCATCGAACGCGTTGGTCGGCCGCATGATGCCGGGCTCCGTCTGGGCCAACGCAATTAGTGCCTCAAGGCGCGGTCGCGACTGGCTCTTCAACGCCCATCGAAGAAGCGTTTTCCGGAACGGAGTCCCGGGCGGGCGTTTGATCGCGTCGATCTCAATAAGGCTCGGGATCTCTTTGGCCCGACGCATCACCTCGCCGGTTTGATCGCGTTCCCAACGCTGGCACTGCCAGGTAAACCAACCCAAACCAGGTACGTAGTGAAGGTCCGCGCCGTGACGTTCTACGAAGCGGCGGGCGTTGCCGAGGTCAGTTGGAGGATGCGGGGCGCGGGTGGTCATTCTCGCGCCCTCGCCGCTCGGATCGGCCAATCCAAACCGACGCTACGGGCTTGTCGCAAGGAAAGGCGTATGGTAATTTCGATGGTGGAGCCGCTCATTTTCGGCCTCCAACCGCGACCGCCGACTCGATTCGCACCCGGGACGGTCGGTCGGGTTCTTTTTATCGGGCCGTCACGATTCTTTTTCAGACTGCCTCTTCTCCGTAGCGAGAGCTTGCCTCAAGAGACGGCGCGCCAAATCCGAGCGCGACGTGTTCTCCTTCAAGGCACGTCGGGTTAGCAGCTTATCGAGCTCCTCGTCAAGGGAAAGTGACACTGGCCTGATACGCTCCAGTTTAAGCATCTCGTTTCCTCCTCGGTTTGTGCTTGCTTACTAATTACGACGCGTGCTATAGTTGTGGCTAGTCATGGCGCACCATACGAGGGCGGTCTACGACGAGAAACACGGCGACGGGTGGCTTACGTGGCCCGAAGTGGAGGCGCAGGTCGGTTACGAGAAGGACAATCTTAAGCGAACGGCCCGTTTACTCGTCGAAAAGGGGGTGTGGCCGCAAGATCTACCTCGCCCGCTATTCTTTGCCTTCGGGCGCGAAGGTGGGGCCTCGTTATACCACCCCGGAACCGTTGCCTTCTTGCGCGATGACGCAATGCTTTACCCCTACGCCCATTTTCGAGGACAACGCCATTCGGTAACCGGAGCCGCGCGACCCTACGCGCCCCGGCGCCTTCTCCATGCGATACGGGGCCGGGTCTACGGTCCAGAGGTCATTCGTCAGGACGTCGCGGGGGTTGTGGAACAGTTCCGCGCGCTGACCGGCAACACGTGGTCGGCGGACGATATTGCTCTGTGGCTGTTCACGGGCGATACGGGACGCACACAGGGAAAGCGGTCAGCCTATTGGCAGACGAAGATGATTGCTCTTATGAAATGGCTGAGCATACTTGCTGAATCGCCGATAGCTGACGCAAACTGGGAGCGAGGCCAAGAAGAGTCATGGGCTCCTGTGCTCCTGGCGGTCGAGAAGTCCGATCCCGCGCTCCTATGTGCGTGGGTAGCGGCTCTTCGTCCCCTGATAGAAGGATGGTGCTTCCCGCCTAAGCCACCCGAGACGGAAGACGATATTGTCAAGCAATTGACAGCGCCACGCCCTAGCCCAGAAGAACTGCGGCGGGAGAACGTCACGACCCGGATCTTTCGCCTACTGAACAGGCGCCTCGAACTGAGATATAGTACGAGACCCGGTAAGGATAACGATTCGAAGGACCCTCGCCAATGGAGCGACGTGAAACGGTGGGAGCAAACTCGCCAGAACCAGGGGCATGAATTACCCGGACCGTCTACGTACGGACGATTCACCTGGTACGATGGACGCCTTTATGACATGACCACTCGTGCAGTGATCTACGAGGTTCCCAAGGCCCGGGCTTTGTATTACCCGCAGAATATCGAGGAAGTCGTCACACGGTTCTTCCGCTATATCGGAGCATTTGTGGCGCTTGGCATTGCCACATATGACCGCGAAAGAGAGAATCCGATGGCGCCGTTACCGCCGGGCCACTCGCTACCGTGGACCTGCCGCTTCTGCGAAATCCCCCTACACGCGGCGGTAATTGATGGGCAGCCGAGAGTTTGGTGCCCGCGCTGTTTCACCGAAAGCGCGGAACTTGCGTGGTTCGTGGCACGAAGAAAGGGCAAGGGAGAGGCCTGGGAGATTGTGACCGAATAGAAGAAAGTGCCCCCGCGCCTGGTTGCGACAGACGCGAGGGCGGGCACCGGCAGCGCCAACCTTGGGAGGAGGGAACCGCCGATGCAGCGCCAGTATAGCACTGCCCGCAATCCCCGCGAAATCGTCACCGTGACCGGCCAGGGCGTCAGTCTCCGCGTCCGACGCCACCACTTGGAAATCACCGATGGCTTCCCGCTTGAAGCACCCCAGGAGACCCGCAGAGTCAGCCGCGCAGTGAAGCGCGTCCAACGCGTTCTTCTACTGGCGGGCTCGGGTGTCGTGACCGTGGACGCGCTCGACTGGTGCGCCGAGAACGGTGTCCCGCTCGTGGCCGTGTCCCAGTCGGGCGAAGCTCGATGGACGGTGCTACCGGGCAGCGGCGGCGCGCATCAAGCGGCGCTCCGGCGTGCGCAAGCACTCGCACCCTTCACCGAGGTTGGCGCTGATATTGCCCGGTGGCTCATCTTGCGTAAGATCAGCGGCCAGCGCAATGTCCTTCAGGATCTCGCCGAGCGCCTCAGACAGCTCCAGCAGCCCGGCTGGTCAGGTGTGGTCCCGTCGAGCGCCGCAAAGAAGTTGGACGCGCTTCTCTTGCGCCTTGAGCAAGTGCACAGTACCGCCGCGGCGCGGCAGATCGAGGCTGAAGCGGCGGGCGTCTACTGGAGCGGATGGAAGGGTCTGCCGCTCCATTTCGCACCGCTCTCGTATCGTCGGCGCGTGCCCGACCACTGGAGCAGGTTTCAGGACCGCGGGTCCCCGCTCAATACGGGGAATCGAAACGCCGTCGATCCCGCAAACGCCCTTCTATCGTACGCGTATGCCCTGCTCGAAGGGGAGGCGCGCATCGCGTGCCACGAGGCCGGACTCGACCCGTCCCTCGGCATCGTCCATACGGATACCGACGGACGGCGTAGTCTTCTCTACGACATCATGGAGCCGGTGCGCCCCGTGGCGGACCGCCTGATCCTCACTCTGCTTCTCTCGCACGCGTTCCGGCCGGGCGAACTGCATCTACTTCGGGACGGTCGCTGCCGACTGGATCAAGATCTCTGCGCGCGTTTGTGGGCGTGGATGCCTGAATTCCGCCAAGCGCTCGGGCCTATCATGACCTTTCTGCTCGGCCGTCTCCGGGGCGGGCCTCGATATGGTGAACGGCGGGCGTACAGACTCGTCGAGATCGCGCCGCCGCAAAAAACACGTGTGCCGTTCGGGCAAAAGCGTTGGGCACGCGACGAGCCACTGCCGAGCATCGCGGCTGTCGCCGCATGCCGGTCTTGCGGGGTCCTGTTGGAGGAGCAGAGGCGCGACCGCCTCTACTGCGACTCCTGTGTCGCGAGATCCCGGCGGCGGGACCTCGACGCCGGACGCGAGGTACTGAACGAGCTTCGTCGAGAGGGGAGCGATCCGGCGCACGGGGGAAGAGCAGCGCGGCGCAGAGCAAGCACGCAACGCCGGCAAGCTCGTGCACGCGCACGGTGGCACGATGCACTGGATAGCAGGACCGATTCCGCGGTCTTTCGTCGAGAGATTCTTCCGAGGCTGCGGCGCGTATCCCTCAGCCGGATCGCGCGCTCTCTGGATGTCTCCCCAGGCTATGCGTCGTTCATCCGTCGGGGTTTACGAGTCCCTCACCCGAGACATTGGGAAACGCTGAAGATCCTTTGTCAGCCGAGCGCGTTCCGAGCAACCGGTTCATAGCGCCACCGGCTTCGCGGACCGTTCGTGGGTACGCGCGTCCTAGGCTGCATCCAAGCACGTCTTACGCCGCCCATTCCTTCGAGAGTAACTCCGCCTGCTCCAGAACCGTCCCGGTGGCCTTCTCTTGCTTATCAGGCGGATACCCATACTTGCGCAGGATGCGCTTGACCAGGGTTCGCAGCTTAGCGCGGACGCTCTCCTTAACGGTCCAGTCTATTGTGGCGTTCTGGCGCACGGTCTTGACGAGTTCCCGAGCAATGGTTCGGAGCGTCTCGTCGCCCAGAACCTTCACAGCGCTGTCGTTTGTCTCCAACGCATCATAGAACGCTATCTCCTCCTCAGTTAGGCCGAGTGCGTCTCCCCGTCGATTCGCTTCACGCATCTCTTTGGCCAACTTGATGAGTTCCTCGATGACCTTCGCGGCCTCGATGCTCCGATTGTGATACTTGCGAATCGCTTCTTCGAGCATTTCCGCAAATGTTCGAGATTGGACAAGATTCTTGCGCGACCTAATCTTGATTTCGTCGTTAAGGAGCTTCCGAAGAACCTCCAGAGCCACATTCTTATAGGGCATATGCTGGATCTCGGCGAGGAATTCATCGGAGAGGATGGAGAGGTCCGGTTTCTTGAGGCCCGCCGCGCTGAAAATATCCACGACCTTATCGGGCGCAACTGCCCGCGACACAAGCTGCGATATGGCCACGTCTAAGTCTGCAGGGTCCTTGCCCTCTTGCTCGGTGTTCTTAATGAACGCGGCCCGCACAGCCTGGAAGAAGCCGACCTTTTCCCGCACCGCCATAGCCTTCTCATGGGGAACTGCCAGGGCGAATGCTTTCGAAATTTCGCTGACGGCCTTTAGGAGGCGATTCTTGCCGTCTTCAAGCGTCAGAATGTGCTCCATGGCTGCCGGCACGATCCTGACGCGATCCTGTGGAGACCCTTTGAAGAAGCTCGAATAATCAAATCTATGGAACATGGCTTCGGCGGCTTCGCATCGTGCCAACAAGAGGTCGACGGCCACTTCTTGCGGGACGCCTGCTTGCCCCCTGTCGCGCTCTGAATAGTCGGCGAGGGCCCTTTTCAGCTCATGCGCGATACCAAGATAGTCAACTACGAGGCCGCCGGGCTTATCCTTGAACACCCGGTTCACTCGCGCAATCGCCTGCATCAGCCCATGGCCCCTCATTGGTTTGTCGAGATACATCGTGTGGAGCGGAGGGACATCGAAGCCTGTTAACCACATGTCGCGCACGATAACGAGTTTCAGGGGGTCGTTAGCGTCCTTGAATCGGTCACCTAACCTGCGCCGCCGGGCCTTGTCCCGTATGTGTAATTGCCAGGGCACTGGGTCTGTCGCAGAGCCCGTCATCACGACTTTCATACAACCCTTCTCATCGTCCGCATCGTGCCACGCGGGCCGCAGACTCCTGATCGCTTCATACAACTCGACGCAGATTCGGCGGCTCATAGAGACAATCAGGGCCTTGCCTTCAATCGCCTGCAGCCGCTCTTCGAAATGCTCGACGATGTCCTTAGCCACAAGACGGACCCTTTTGTCGGCTCCTACAAGGGCTTCCAACCGTGCCCACTTGGACTTGAGTTTCTTCTTAGCCGCCTCTTCCTCGCCCTCAGTGACCTCTTCGAAGTCCGGATCGATCTTCGGCTTCTCGCTCTCGTCCAGCGCAAGCTTCGCCAACCGAGCCTCGTAGTAAATGGGAACAGTGGCGCCGTCTTCAATTGATTGGTGAATGTCGTACACATCAATGTAGTTGCCGAAGACCGCGGGCGTACTCCGGTCGGATAGCTCAATAGGCGTTGCCGTAAATCCTATGAATGATGCATTCGGCAATGCATCGCGCATGTGCTTGGCAAATCCGTCGATGAAATCGTACTGGCTTCGATGCGCCTCGTCCGCTACGACGACCAAGTTGCGGCGGTCTGAAAGCAGTGGGAACTCGTCGCCCTTATGCTCAGGCAGGAACTTCTGGATGGTCGTGAACACAACGCCACCGGCTGCGACGTTTAGGAGCTTCCGTAAGTGAGCCCGGCTTTCAGCTTGTACCGGGGTTTGCCGTAGCAATTCCTGGCAGGAATGGAACACTCCGAAGAGCTGATCGTCCAAATCGTTGCGATCCGTTAGGACGACCAGCGTGGGATTAGCCATTTTCGAGTGCGTAATCACTTTCCCTGAATAGAACGCCATTGTGAGACTCTTGCCGGAGCCCTGGGTGTGCCAGACAATACCGACTCGCCTGTCTCCCGCCACAGCACGGACGGTGGAGTCCACGGCCTTCTGAACAGCATAGAACTGATGGTATGCGGCCATGAGCTTATGGAGACCGCGTTTACTGCTTTCGAATACGATGAAATGCTGGATGAGATCGAGAAAACGTCGCTTCTCGAAAATCCCATTGATAAGCACTTCAAGTTGCGGCAGTTCCTTCGGAGCTAGTGCACCATTGCCCAAGTTCTGAGGCAGAAGCAGGAGTTCCGTCCATGGGCACGTATTCTCGGCTTCAAAATCATCGCCGCATACGTCGCAGCAGAGGTCGTACCTTCTATGGACGCAGCGA